>ENA-UOUJ01000567-UOUJ01000567.1-activated-sludge-metagenome-genome-assembly--contig:-NODE-567-length-23975-cov-9.161413_pt1 | contig 23975 bp, 7 predicted proteins | sample MGYA00249839_ERZ747224 | MGnify/ENA primary metagenome ERZ747224 (study PRJEB28782, sample SAMN03220277) | activated sludge metagenome | biome: wastewater; feature: sewage sludge; material...
AACACCACGTAGTTGTGCGGGCGTGCGATGCGGCGCATGTAGCCTGCGTCGGGGTCGCTGAACTCGAACTGGTACTGGGTGGCGCCGGTCACCTTGCTGCAGTACACCTTGTCGTACATGCCGTTGGTGAACACGTTGCACTCGTTGGCCATGATGCGCGAGGGCCCTGCGGGCAGGCAGAAGCTGTGTCCCGTGCCGTAGCTGGCGGTTGCCGGCGTTGCAGAGGGGCTTTGGCTGCCGCTGCTGAACGCATCGCGCAGGATCAGTTGGCCGCCGGCGTTGCGCACTTCCCAACCGCCGCTGGCGATGCCATCGCCGAAGCTGTCCATCAACTTGAAGCTGTAGCAGGTGCCGGGCAGGAACACCGTTTCGCTCACGGTGGTGTTGGCCTGTGCGGGGGTGCCGCTGGCCACAACGGTGTAGGTTTCGTTGGTCACCTCCCAGGAGAGTTCCTCTGGGCTGCCATCGGTGGTGATGTTCACCACGGCCATGTTGCCCTGCACGCACTCGCAGTCAGCATTGATGAAGGCCGCCGTAAAGCCGGCCTCCACGTCGCAGGCACTACCCACCACGCCGGGCGTGAAGGGGCAGTTGTCCATGCAATCGGGGATGCCGTCGCCGTCGCTGTCCGGCGAGTTGCTGATCTCCGTGTAGCTCATGGTGATGTCCGACACGTCCGCATAGCCATCCGCGATCACGTAGTAGCTCTCGCCTGGGATCACTGGGAACTTTGGCGTTTCGTCGATCCAGTTCCACACCTCCGGGTCGTCGTTGAACCATGAGTACAGGAAGCACGCACCTGGGGCTACTTGCCATTGGTAGTAGCTCAAGTCATCAGCCGGTGGGAAGACCACGGCATTGTCCGATACACGGCGTACCACCAAAGCCATGGACGAATACTGCGCATTTGCAGGCAAGCACATGTTCACCTCCGCGGAATCTGCACATTCGCTGGCCGTGAACTTCATCCAGAAGTCCACACCCCAGAACGAGGTTTCCATGTTGGAGAAGCCTGCGCTTGCATTACGGGAGCCGTTGTACACCACGCCCTCGCTCATGGGTATGGCATTGGCCCCGCCGTTGCCGCCGACGCGGAAGGTCCAGTCGGTGGTGCAGGTGGGGGTGCCGAAGCTGTTGGTGGGCACCACGCTCCAGTGGATGGGGGTGCCGATGCCGAACAGGGCTTTCATGTTGGCCGTGGTGTACTGGGCATCGCTGATGGTGGTGCCAGGATAGTTGGCCACTACCAAGCTGCCTTGGAAGTACACGTCATACCCCGTGGCGCCGAACACGGCGGGCCAGCTGAAGGCGATCTGGTTGGTGTTCACCGCCAAGGTGGTGCCGTTCGCCGGATAGGTGGGCGCGTTGGCACAAGCGGGCACACCCGGGCAGGCCAAGGTGAAGGGCTGTTTGTGTACTACGTAGTTCGCATCGCTCATCACGTAGTAGTCGCCGGCGGCGGGCACGTTGAAGGTGAGGATACCGCCCGCGTTGGCAGGCACTTTGCCAATGCAGCTAAATGCCGCTGCGGCACAGCCGTCGCTTACTGGTGCCATCACGAACTTGATCGTGCTGGTGCCGCCCATGTCGGATGTTCCGGCCACGATGCCGTACGTGCCGGCCTCGGTGGCGGTAAATCGGTACAGGCGCTCGGGGCCATTGCCTTCCGCAGCACTGCTGAAGCAGGTTGTCGCTCCCGTGTATTTGTCGCCATCGTAGGCTGGGGTGCCAAACGCATAGGCTTCCGGTGCATCGTCATCGGAGACATACTCGTTGCAGGTGATCACCAGGGCCGTGGAGCAATCCATGCTGGTTGTTACGCTGGTGCGGAAGCTGTTGGCTGAATAGCTGGGGCCGCTGCAGACCTGGCGCACGAACACGTTGTAGGTGGTGGTGCCGCTCAGCCCGCTGATCGTGAAGGGCGAGGTGGCATTCGACGAAGCGATGGTGCCATTGGTGCCGACCGTGGCACCCGTGCCGGGCGTAAAGCCCACGGGTCCGTACTCCACGATGCAGGGTTCCGTGGTGTTGCCCCAGCTTACCGTGGCGGTGGTGCCGCCGACGGCGGAGAACGTTACCGCGTTCGGCGAGCTGCAGGCAGGGGCCGCAGTGCAGCTTACCGTACCCTTCACGGGCTTGTCGTAGTAGGTGTCAATGCCCACCGCGCGGAAGCGCAGGGTGAGGCAGCCGCTGGCATGGGTGCTGGTGAACGGACCGGGAGGAGTGGTCTGATACGGAGAACCGTAGTAGCCGCCCGCAGGAATGCTGTTGGCTCCGTTGGTCAATCCCGGCTTGTTTGAGGCAAGCATCGGCGCGCTCACGTTCGGTCCATCGTACACGTAGAATGCGGAGTACGTGTACACGTTGGACAAGTTGAGCTGGCTGACGGTGTAGGTGACCACATCCCCGGCATTTTCCGGGCAAATGGTCATCACCGAATCAAAGGGAGCCACATTGCCGCTGGGGCGGAAGAAGATATTGTACGGTCCGCCGCAGCCCACTTGGGTGGTGAAGTTCAACCCGGGGTCGCTCCATGCGCTGGGGTCGTCGCCCACGCCTTGGTCATCGCACAGGCCTCGGAAGTACACGGTGTATTGCGTGTTGGCCGTAAGGGTGGCCGCCGTGGTGGCGCTGCCGGTGCTGCTGGTGCCATTGGTGATGGCGGTACCTGTGGCGGGATCGCCGCCAGCCACCACCTTGTACTCCACGTTGGGCGAGGCACCCGCATTCCAGCTGAAGCTGGCGTCGTGTACCGTGGTGCCCGTGACCGTGCGGTCCGTGGGCGCAAAGCAGGTGGGTGCTGGGGCGCAAGTAAAGTCGGCGCTCCAACCTTGGCCCAGCGTGGTCCAAATGCCGGCGGAATACACCTGCACCGTGAGGCAGCCGTTGGCTGCAGTGGAGGTGTAGGTAGGTGGCTTGTTCGTGTTGTTGGTGGAGGTCCAGCCGCCAGCAGGGATCGTCCACTCGGTACCGCTGTATGCCGGGCCGTTTCCGCCGGGCACCATGGGCGCGCCGGTGTTGTCCCCGTCAAAGATGTACATGCGGGAAGCGTTCGGCGCGTTCCAGCGCAGGCCGTTCCAAGTGGTGAAGTTCACCGTGACCACATCGCCGGGGTTCGTGGGGCACACCGTGTGGGCCTCCGTGAATTGCACATCGCTGAGGTTTGCTGCGCCGCCCGGGCTTGTCCAGTTGGCACCACAGCCCCACACGGTTTCAAACATGGGGCTCGTGGCCCACGCGCTGTAATCACCGCCGCCGCAATCGGCGCGGACATAGAAGCGGTAGGTGGTGGAGGAGGCCAGGCCGCTGGCGCTGGCCGTGGTACCCATGGCTGTACCGCTGGCTGCAGGCGAAGGGCTGCCGGGGGTGCCGCTGCTGCGCACTTCCCACTGGTAGCCGCCGGAAGGGTTGCTGGTGCTGGCCGTCCAGTTCAGGGTAGCGCTGGAGAGGGTCATGTTGCTGGCCAGCAGCCCTGTGGGAGCCAGGCAAGTTGGAGGAGGTCCTACGGCAAGCGTATAGTCCAGCACTTGTCCATAGGAGAAAGAGGCCTCGCAAGCTCCCACAATGGAGAAATAGCTTTGGATCAATCGCATGCGCGTATTGCCGTTGGCGGCATTGTTCGGCACATTGATCGTGCCGGACAGTGCAGTAGCGGGTGTGCAATAGCCATCGGATGCGATCACTCCCAGGTCAACGCGCGTCTCGAAGGTGCCATCGAGGTCCCAGTCGAAGAAGGCAGCGCAGTTCATGTCATAGCCGACATCCGTATTTACGGTCAGGGTGTAGCCTGTTCCAGGAACCACATGCCCTATGGTTGCCGTGTAATCCACATACCCGTTATTGGGGTCTATGCTGTTGCTATTGATGTCAGCAAAATCCACTGAGCAGAAGGGGAACGCAGGCGAACCCGCTGACGCACAATACGTCTGAGCCGGAGCCCTGCCCAGGAAGAGCAGGGATGCCAGTGCGGGAAGCACCCCGCGTAGGACCGTTCGTAATGTCTTGGTGTGCATGCTTAAGAGAGTTTGGTGAGTGTTGAGGTTACGGTTTTTTGAAGGACCGAGGGAGCAACCACGCCCTTTCGGGCTACAGGCTTTGTGGTGGAAAGGCCCGGCGGACGTGGAAGCATCGCCGGTAGAGGTGACCGAAGTCGGCATGCGGTAAGGCAGCGACTACAGGTCCGGGAAAATGCGTGAGGCGGTAGGGGAGGGTGTTGTTTTTAGTAGGGAGAGGTGTTGGAGAGTTGGTGAAAGTGGATCCGTATGGAATCCACTGGTGCCAATGTTAATGGATTTGAAAGTACAATACAAGAAAAAATTTCAACGGAAGGGTTGTGGTTGCGCCCGCGCGAATTGCCGGCATGGCGAGGACCTGTGCATTCAACAGGCCCGAAGCAAGCCTTAATTCCAAGGTTCCCCGGGGAGGGGGGCAACGATTGCTTCGGCCCAGGGCGGCCTCGCAATGACGTACGCACCGTGGGCGTCAAGGTCCGCTTCGCGAGACCTTGATGGGACTCTGATTTCGCGAGCGGCGCATTTGGCCGCGAAGCAATCTCCTCGGCGAAGCCCCTGCGTACTTCCTCGCTTCCGCCCGCAGGAGCAGGACGAGATCGCTTCGGGCCTGTTGAGTGCACAGCCCCTCGCGAAATGGACACCCCCTTTCACGGGCCGCCTCGGGTCCCGGCCTTGTGCCGGGAAGCGATCCATCAGGACACCCTCGCCATGGACTGCTCCCCGGCGCAAGGCCGGGGTCGCAAAGCCTCCTCGCAGTGACGACGTGGTGGGTTTTATCCAACCCGTCATTGCGAGGCCGTCGCGGCCGAAGCAATCCATCAGGGCGATCGTGCCTGGACTGCCGCGCCGCAAAGCCGGCTCGCAGTGACGACGTGGTGGGTTTTATCCAACCCGTCATTGCGAGGCCGCCTCGGGCGAAGCAATCCATCAGGGCGCCCCTTGCCTGGACTGCTTCGTCGCAAAGCCTCCTCGCAGTGACGACGTGGTGGGGTTTTACCCAACCCGTCATTGCGTGGCCGTCGCTCATCAGGGCGAATGGCCCATCCGCCGATGAATTGGACGTGGCCACCGGGAAGGTGCGGGAATGGCCTTGGTGTGACTTACTTTTGACTTCGAATGCTCTCCGGCATCGTCAGTGTTCTCTCCCACTGAACTTCTTTTCATGGCACTCTCCACCCTACGCGATCAACGATTTCTTGCGCGCACGGACCGGTTGCGCAAGCGCGCACATGCCCGTTCGCACGCCGTGCTCAAAAGCATGGCGGTGGCCATTTTGCTGGCGTTCTTCGCGGCACCGGCCCATGCCCAGGGCAGCGAGGATCCCAGCGATGCCACCGCGGCCTTGAACGCCAACGTCACCGGTGCGGTGTCACCGGCGTTGCCCACGGCCTGCACTGGGGGCACTTCCAATGGGCCGTTCAGCATGGCTAGTGTGTCCACCACCACGGCGGAAGGCACCGTACCCTATCCTCCTTGTGCGGTGGCACCGAACCCGTCCGGAACCCCGGTGCCTCCCAAGGACATTTGGTTCCGCATTGATCCACCTTATGCCGATGCGGTATACCGGGTGAGCTTGTTGCCGGGTGCGGCCCCTGCTATGGGCAAGGGGGGGATTGCCCTGTACGAGGCCACCTCAGCGGCAGGTCCGTTCCGCCTGCTCTCCTGCTCCACCGGTGGGGGATACACCGCTCCAGGCACCTTGGGCACTGCCGAGGCCACCGGGCTTACCGGAGGCAAGGTGTATGTGCGGGTGTGGGATTACACCCCCACGGCCAATTCCAACTTCACCCTCTGCATCGCGGGGCAGCGCGTGTCCACCATGCCCGACCGGGGTGCCGATGAAACTGCGGCCTCGGCGCGCCAGATCATGCCGGTGGCCAGCTTTACCTCCGCAAGCACCCCCGGCTCGCGGCAGGTAGTGAACTATGTGTGGGCGGCCCAAGAGCCGGGCTTCCTGCCGGCGAGCCAACCGCAGGTAGGAGGAGACCTGTGGCTGAAGATCTTGGTGCCCATCACAGGCCAGGTGATGATCCGGGGGTCGTACGGGACTACGCCCAGTAGCCAAATTGGATCGTTAAACCCCATGGTGGGCAGCTTGGGCATGAGCGCCTACTTGGCCAGTGACCCGGCGGACCCTTCCACATTTTCGGAGGTGGGGTCGTTGAACAGTTGGGTGATCCCGGGCACGGGAACGGCAGCCAATGCCAACATGAACATCCGCTGCCTGCCGGGCGGGGCCTGGCTGTACATCCGGTTCTATTCGCTCAGCACCAGCATGGATGCAACCAAGATCAAGCGCTTCGGCCAAGTGCGCTTCGAGTGGATGGAAGGCCCCTTGCCTTACCCGGGCTGGACCCCTGCGGCGATCGCGGCCAATGCCTCGCCCTGCGGGGCGGTGGATGTGGTGGTGGATGCCCCGGCCATGGCGGGCAGCACCCAGAACGGCTGCAACCCGCCCGGCATCCCCGATCCGTATTGCGGCGGGTTCAGCCCGTCGAAATCCAGCGTATGGCACAAGTTCACCGCTCCGCCCAGCGGCATGGTGCAGATCGATGTGCAGGGTGCGGCGCCCGTGCCGGTGAACCCGGCCATCGCCCTGTACACCAGCAACGGTGCCGGCTGCAGCGACAACTTGGCCTTGGTGGCCTGCGACGACCGCCAGGGGCCCGGCAACGGTGCGCGCATCATCAAGTGGGGCCTAGTGCCCGGCCAAACGTATTATGTGCGCACCTGGGGTACCTCCACCGATGGTACCTTTTCCATCCAAGTGGTGGAACCCAAGCCCTCCGCAGGCAATTGCCTTTACATGATCGACCTCTGGCGGGAAGTCAACAGCAGCGCCAACCTGTCGATGAGCGGCTCCATCAACGGGGGGCCGGCCACCGCGTACACGGGTGATGCATCGGGAGCCTTTGTGGTGGAGCTGCCCGTGGGCAGTTCGGTGGACTTCTCCTTCTCATATTCGGGCAGCTCATCGGGCATGTATTTCTATTCGGTGTGGCAAGCCGGTTCGTTTGAGCCGGTTTGGTGGAACGATGGCGGCTTTGCCGTGTACGGCCCCCAGCCGCCCAGCAGTCACAATTTCCACATAGCCTCGGCGTGCAACGTTCCCGTCACCAAGCCCATCACCGATTGCGCCGGCATGAAAACCATTTGCCTGGACCAGGGCGGCACCGGCCCCGCGCCCACCTATACATGGAATAGCCTGGTGCGCGTGGGTTCCCCGATAAATGACCACAATATGGAAGGAGTGGGCAGTGTGCCCTACCAAGGATACACGTACAGCCAAGGTCTGGGGTACGCCTTCGACCTGGCTGGTGCGAACATGGGCTGCCTGCAACCGGAGAGCAGTGCCATCAACTGGTTGGTGGTGCGGCCCGATGCGAACGGCACGGTGTCGCTGATGTTCCAAGCCTTTCTGGCCGGGGTGCCGCAAGACTTGGACTTCGCCATCTGGGACCTGGGCAGCTTGGTGTACGACCCCGGCCCGGACAGCATCCATGCGGACCTGGTGTGCCCGCCCCAAACGGCACCCATCCGCTGCAGCAGTGCCCGCACCACCGGCTATACCGGGCTGCTGGCCGGGCGGCCGGAAACCTACGAGGGCAATGGAGGATACGGCTTCCTGGCACCCTTGCCGGTGGTGGCCGGCCATGGCTACCTGATCGCCCTGATGCCCATCGGCATCCCCGCGAACAAAACATTCACCTACTTCGGCTCGTGGACGCTGTACGAGAACGCCTTGGGCATCACCGACCCCAGCTTGGTTTCCTGCACTCCGCTGGTGCTGCCCGTGGAGCTGCTCTTCCTGGCGGGCTTGCCCAACGGAAACCAGGTGGACCTCACTTGGGCCACGGCGAGCGAAAAAAATAGCAGCCGCTTTGTGGTGGAGCGCAGCACGAACAACTTGGATTTCGTGCCGATCGGCCGGGTGGCCGCCGCAGGCAACAGCCAGTACCGCATCGACTACGGCTTCACCGACCCCGCACCGGTGTACGGGGTGAACTACTACCGCTTGCGCTTGGTGGACCTCGATGGAAGCACGGACCTGAGCAACGTGGTCGCTGTGGAATTTGCCGGTGAAGGCAACGGCGTGGTGGCCTGGCCCAACCCGGTGCAGGAGCTGCTGCACATCGGCATGGACCTGCAAGGGCAGGCCGCAGTTACCGTGCAGGTGCTTGATGCCGTGGGCCGCGTGGTGCAACAGCAGCACACGGTGGTCGCTGCAGGCCAGGCTTCCATGGATGTGGGCACCGCCACGTTGGTGCCTGGCGCGTACATGGTGCGCATTCTCGGAAGCTCCGGCGAAGTACTTGGTACCGCCCGCTTCGTGAAAGGCAGGCCGTAGACCTGGAGCAGTCGTCTCGCAAGGCCGCTATTGCCAAGGGCATTTTTTTAGCGTTACCCGGCGGTGACGGAAGGCACACCATGCGCCCAGCCAACGTGCACGGGCGATCTTGCGTCCTTTGCTGGATAGATCGGTCCGTGGCCTACATTTGCCTTTGGTCTCGCCCGGCATCAACAGTGCTCTCTCCCACTGAATGATTCATTATGCCACTCTCCAACACCGGTTGCATTCCGCGTAGGTTGCGTCACGCACCTTCACCTCATGGCGGGCCGGGCATACGGCCAATGGCGTGGGGCACCTTTGCGATTTTGCTGGTGCAGACTTTCGCGGCCCTGCCTGCCAAAGCACAATGGAGCGAAGACCCCAGCGATGCCACTACTTCCCTCACCGCAAACGTGAGCTATCCGCTCACGCCTGGCGAACCGGCGACATGCGGAGCTACCTGGGTTGCCTGCAATGCAGCATCCTTCCACATGGGTTTGGTAAGCTCCACTACGCCGCAAACGGCCAGCTTGGCCTACCCGCCCTGCCAAACCGAGCAGTTGATCGCCATTCCGACACAGCCCAAGGACATCTGGTTCCGCTTAGACCCCGCCTTTGCCGATGCAGCCTACCGTTTCACGCTGTTCGGTGATGGCACCCCGGCCATGACCATGGGTGGCATGGCCGTGTATGAGGCGCCCAATGCCGGCGGCCCTTTCCGCCTGATGGATTGCTCACTTCGGGGTGGTTATACCACCAGCAACAATCTGCCTTCCGTGGAGGCCTCCTGCATCACGGCGGGCAACAAGCTCTACCTCCGGATCTGGGACAGGACCGGCGTGTCAAACTCCGGCTTCAGCATCGCCGTCATGGGCCAGCGCCGATCCACCCTGCCTGACCGCGGGGCCGATGAAACCCCGTGCAGCGCGCGTACGATAGCCCCGGTCGGTAGTTTCACCACTACGGGATCGATCATTAATTATGTCTTTACCTGCGATGAACCCGGGTTCTTGCCCACTACACCGGAGAAAAATGGGGGCGACCTGTGGGTGAAGCTCACCGTGCCGGCCAGTGGCAATGTGCGCATCAAGCCTTCCAATTCCACGGCAACAAACAACATGATCGGTGGAACCAGTTCTACAACCACTGTAACGGGCTCCATGGGCGTGAGCGCATACTTAGCCAGTGATTGCTCCGATTACGGCACCTTCCTGGAAGTGGGCAGCACCACCAGCGTTCTTTCCCCGGGGAGCGCCGCGAGCGGATACTTGGACATCAAATGCCTGCCGGCGGGTGCCACGTTGTACCTGCGGGTCTACGCATTGAAGGAAGCGGCGGTAGGCTTGAAGATCAGGCGCTTTGGACAAATGCGGCTGGAATGGATGGTGAGTACCGGTACCGGCACCCCGCCACCGAATTGCGACCCCTGTAGTGCACCCCTGGTTACGGTTGGAACCAATGCCTGGGGCAGCGCCTGCTCCAATGCGGTAACGGGCAGTACCTATATGTCCTGCCAATTCCCGGGGTCGCAGTATCCCATCTGCGGCGATTTCAATAACAGCCTGGGCAGCGTGTGGTACAAGTTCGTGGCGCCCCCCAGCGGCTTTGTGGTGATCGATGCGGGCCCGGGCGCGGCTCCGGCCACCGCACCGGGCATCGCGCTGTACACCACCAATGCCGACGCGGCCGAAGTGGGCCAAGGATGCAGGCGCGCACTATACCCCATGGATTGCGATGACCGGCAGGGGCCCGGACAGGATGCGCGCATCGCGCGGGGCGCATTGGTGCCCGGGCAGGTGTACTATGTGCGGGTGTGGAGCAAGAACAGCGGCCCGCAGGGCAACTTCACCCTGTGCATCACCAGCCCGCCACCGCCTGCGGGCAGCTGCTGGTACTTGGTGGATCTCTATGCCAAGGCCAACACGGGTAAGACGGGCATGAACGTGACCCTTCCGCCGGCGCCTGCAACCACCTACCTCACCAGCGGAGGCGACCCCTCCGAGCTCTTCTTGGTCGCAGTGCCCAGCGGGTCCAGCGCAAACTTCGAACTGGCTTACCACACCCCCATCAACGGGATCAATGTGCTGGGGTACTTGTTCTGGGCCGTTTGGCAGGCCGGCAGCTCGGACACCCTGTTCTGGGGCGATGGCGGCTATGCCGTGGCCGGTCCGTCCAGTGGGCCGAATGATACCTACACCCTGAACAACGCCTGCAGTCCCCGGCCGCATCCGCCAACGGACTGCTGGGGCATGCGCACGCTTTGCCTCAACAGTGGAAGCCCGCCACCGCCCGATACCCACCTGTCCTTCCAGATGGACAACCGCAGGGTGCCCAGGAGAAACTATAGCAGCGCTGCGCAGGATTACCTCGGTACCACCTATCGCCCGCAGATCGGCGACATGTACGACCTGGCCGGGCCCAACTTGGGCTGCTTGGACGGGGAGCGCTCCGGCATCCAGTGGATGGTGTTCCACCCCGACCAGAACGGCACGGTGGCCTTCCTGATCGATGGCTACAGGGTGAGCCCGATACCCACCCGGCACACCGACTTTGATTTTGCCATCTGGGACTTGGGTGCGCTGAACTTCCAAGGCACCATGCCCGACAGCTTGAACGGCGACGAGCTCTGCCCGCCGAAAACCGCGCCCATCCGCTGCAGCAGCGCCCGCGCTCAAGCCAGCACCGGCTTGGCCTTGGGCATGTCCAATGAAATGGAGGGCCATGGGGGCTTCGGTTGGTTGAAACCCTTGGACGTGGTGGCGGGCAATGGCTACCTGATCGCGATAACGCCAACAACGCAAGATACCGGCCGCATCAACTTCGCCTTTGATTGGACCTTGTACCAAAATGCCCTGGGCGTGAACGATCCGGCCGTCATCTCCTGCCAGCCGCTGCTGCTGCCCGTGGAACTGCTCTTTTTGGCGGGGCGCAGGCAAGGCAGCGCCGTGGAGCTCACCTGGGCCACGGCCACCGAAAGGAACAGCAGTCACTTCATCGTAGAGCGCAGCACCGACGGGCATGACTTCCAAGCCATTGGCCGGGTGGCCGCTGCGGGCAACAGCCAATTCCGCATCGATTACCGCTTCACCGATGAAAACCCGGTGCACGGAGTGAACTACTACCGCCTGCGCTTGGTGGACCTCGATGGCAGCACGGACCTGAGCAACCGCGTGGCCGTGCAGTTCGATGGGGACGGCACCAGGATGGTGGCATGGCCAAATCCCGCCAAGGAATCGCTGAATATCGCGGTGTCCCTACCGGTGGAAGGCCAAGTGGCCATGCGGGTGATGGATGCCTTGGGGCGCGTGGTAATGGAACGGCATGCAGCCGCAGGCCGCGGCCAAAACACACTGGAGCTGGATACGCGCACATTGGCTCCGGGCAGCTATGCGATCCAATTGGATTTGGCGGGTGCCCCGGTGGGTGCGGCGCGTTTTGTGAAGGAATAAAGGCGTTGGGCGCAGGGAAGAGCATGCCATGTCAAGGGCAGCGTCACCAAGCGGGATTATTGGTGAAGGTCTGAACACACGATCAGGAAATAGGCTTGTGTTGGTGAAGAGGAGGGGACGTGTAGAAGAAACGAAGCCGTCCACTTCCCCACTCCTTCGCTTCCTCGTCTTTGCCACGGGTGGTGTGTTCCTTTCCGGCCGTCTCATCAGATCCGAGATTGATACCATGGTACCTGGCCAAATTCCGGTATGTTTGGCGGACCTGCCTTGCTCTCCAAGGCGGACCTGTAGATGATGTTGCACGTGCTCTTCCGGGCCTTCCCGCGCGTATGTTTGGCGGTGGCAATGACCGGCTCGCTGGCCGCCAACGCCCAGCAAATGATCTGGACCGACACCTTCAATGGCGGCCTGGTCACCGGCTCCTTTTCGATCGGCCCCGTGCCTTCGGGCATCGGGGTGATCTACATGGACCTTCCGCCCGGGGCCACCGTGCGCAGTGCCAAACTCTACGCCGTGGCCATCGGCACTACCGCGGACGACAGTGTCTCGTTTCCCTTTGGAACCATCCCCGTCACCTTCAATGCATCCACGGCAGGGCCGGTATTCCAAAGCCTCTATGGCAGCGTGGTGCTGCACACCCTTGACCTCACCGACGTACTGGATCCCACTTTGCCCTACCACCAGGTGGACTTGACGCAGGTGGGCTACACCAACTTCAGGGAGTTCATGCTCTTTACCGAGTATGAGCTGCCCGGCATGGGGCCGATCACCGTGGACGTTTTCCACCTCGGCCAGGATTCGCAATTGGAGGAGAACTACACGCTGCACACCTCGCACGCCATGGATACGGGCCAGCCCATTGCCTTCGGCACCATGGGCGCCTATGCACGCGATGCCTGGAGCGATTATGAAGCGGTGCTGCTCAATGGGGTGGAGCTGGGCCGGTTCTACGGACGCGACTTCAATGCCGGCGCGGGGAACCGATACGGGGCATGCGCCACGTTCCACTATGCCAACGGCATCTTCGAAGGCCTTGGCGACGATAACACGGACATCGCCATCCAAGGAGCCGATGTGCTTTCGGAGTTGTCCACCTTGGTCCCGTACGGCACGCAGAACCTCCAGGTCTCCTACCACCACGTGCCCGCGGTCAACCCATGGGCACAGGACAACATCGTCAACCTGGCGGTGTTTGCCTACTCCAGTGTCCCGTGCTTCGATGCTGCGGATCTTCTTGGGCCGGACACGGTGCTGTGCCCCGGCGACACGTTGCTGCTGAACGCCTTCCGCGAAGGGGCCACTTACCTGTGGCAGGACGGCAGCGCGCAACCCGGGTTCACGGTCACTGCGGCGGGCACCTACATCGTGCAGTGGAGCCACCCGGATTGTACTTATGCACCCGACACCGTGGTGGTGGGCATGGTGAACATGCCGCAACTTGGCCTGGGCAATGATCGGGAATTGTGCACGGGTGATTCGATCATGGTGGGCCTGGTTCCGCCGCCCGGCGGCGTTATTGCGTGGAGTGATGGGGCCGCGGGTTCTCCCCGCGCAATAGACACCACTGGCACCTACACACTGAGCCTCAGCTATCAGGGATGCACGGCAACGGATTCAGTACGCATCTTGGTGGTGGAGTGCGTTGAAGGCGTGATCGAGCTGCCCAACGTCTTCACGCCGAACGGCGACGGAACCAATGACCTGTTCCAACCGGTGGTGGTGCACGGCATTGCTTCGCTCTCGTTCACCATCTTCAACCGTTGGGGCCAGGAGGTGTACCGCACCACACGGCCCACCTTGGGCTGGGATGGCCGCGGTCCCGGTGGGAGCAAGGTGCCTGATGGCGTGTATTTCTGGGTGCTCGAGTACACGGCGGAGCATGGCACTGGTGAGGTGAACACCATGCACGGCACGGTGATGCTGCTCCGTTGATCGCAAGCGCTTGCGTGGGCCGTTGCCGCGCGCCATGGTTGGTGCAGGGACGATCCGTGCAGGACCCACTGCGTACGACCATGCGGCCCCCTGGTTTGCGCGTTGGGCGCCGTTACCATTCAAGTCCTTGATATGGTCCACAAAACCCCGGGGAAGGGTGCTGCAATAGCGGGCAGCGGGGTTGCGCAGGGGCCCGAGGCGGAGGCCATGCGCGAGTTTCGAGGAGTTGCGCAGGGTCCCGAAGCGGAGGCCTTGCGCGAGTTTCAAGTTGGCCGTTCGCCGGGGCGATACCGGGCCATGCAAAGGGGGCCGACCCGAACGGGAAGGCCCCCCAGGGCAAATCGCCTATGCGTTCAATGCACGATGGAGATCGGCGCGCGAAGCACCTTCCGGCCATTGTCCAGCACGAGCGTATATCTTCCGGCGGGCAGATACCCCAGGTCGCAGTCTACCCCTAGGCCGCTTTGTTCCCGGAGCATCCGCCACGCCACCGAACGTCCGGTGACATCCAGTACGTCCATCCGGACAAGCCCCCCAAACCCCTTTGGGATCGCCAGTTGGAACGTACCATCACCGGGGTTCGGGAAGATATGCAATTGATCTTCCTTCCCTGTTTCATTCACGCCCACGTTGCAGAGTTCAGTGAGCACATCGGAATTTACTGAGCAAAGCACGCTGGTCCCCTGCACTTCCACCACCACTGGTTGCCCAACGGGGAATGGCCCTGCCAAGTATGTGCCAGGTGCTGAAGCCGTGGTGGAAGCACCGCCGGCGTCGTTAACAATGTTCAACGTGGCGGCCGAGCCCATGCTGGTCACGTTCACCGACACGCTGAACGAGCCCTGGTCGCAGTCCGGCACGGTGGTAAAAGTGGCTTCGGGCGGGGTGCAACCGTCGTAGCAGGCCACCACGTAATGCCAGGTTGCCGCTTGGCCGGTGGCGCAGGAGCCCGAACCGTCGGATTCCACTTCCAGCAGCAGCGCATGCTCCGGGTTGCCGGCACTGGTGGCCCGCATCAATCCGTTGAGGTTGCCGCCGTTGTTGCCTGAAAAGAGCGGTGCGCTCATAAAGGGGTCAAGCCCGTCGTAGATGCGGATCACGTCGCCGCTTGCCAGTGTGCCGGCGGTGAACCGGATGCCGATGCGCTCTGTGGCCGGTGACTGGTAGGCGTATAGGCTTGCATCATGGTTGGTGTAGCAGTAGGTGTATTCATCAGGGCCGCAGCTCATTACCGGGCACGGGTCGTTCAGCAAGGGGAGCGACACCGCGCTGCAGAAGGCGTTCTGCGGGTTGGTCGCGCTGACCACCACGGGGTCGCCCACCGGGAAGGGCCCGATGGTGTAGCTGCCCGGAGCACTGGCGGTGATGGTGTTGCCATCGGCATCACTGCCGATCACCACGCTGGTGGCGGTGCCCAGGCTGAAGATCTGCACGCCCACGCTGAACTGCTGGCTGGCACAGTCGGTGGCGACGTTGAAGTTGGCCAGCACCGGGTCGCAGTCCAAGCAGCCCACGATCCACTCCATGGGCGGAATGAAATCCTGTGTGGCGCATGAGCCGATGTCGTCCGAGATAAGCCGCATGGTGAGCTGCCCGCCGGTGGAGGTAACCATTTGCCCGGCAATGGTGCCGCTGGTCGAAGAGAACAACAGCGGGGACTGCGTCGTGGGACCGTCGTAGATGCGCAACACGTCGCCGCTGTAGATCGATCCGGCCTGGATCATCAGGCGCAATGGGTCGCCCGTGGTGTTGGAGTAATGCCAAGTCTTGTCGTCCAGGTTGCCGTAGCAATAGGTATGGGCGGCGGCGGGTTCCCCGCAAACCACTTCCACGTACCCTTCCGTGGAGAAGGGAAGGCCTGCGCCCCAGCTTTGCATGCCTTGGCCGCAATCGGCGCGCACGTATGCGAAGAGGTTCTGGCCCAAGGGCAGCCCGGCCAGTGCGGCGGAAGTATCGGTAAGCCCGTTGCCGCTGAGGACGGCCGGGTCGTCGGGCCCGCCGGCGGTGATCACATAGTCATAGCCAGTGGCGCCTTGCACCGGGTTCCAGGATAGCGTGCCGGATAGGGCGCCTTGGGCGGCGGACATGCTGGTGAGGCTGATCCCGCTAACCAGGCATCCGGCCGGCGTCCAAGTGAAGGTGAGGCCCTGCGGCAGATAGGTGGCCGAACCCGGCAACCTGCACGTTGCAGCACTGGTCGTTCCCGCTTCGCTTTGTTGCCAATCATACGGGCTTGCGGTTATCGCGCGGTTGTTGAAGTCGTCGGGAGTGGTGCCGCCCAGGCCCACTTGGCCGTTCATCAGGGCGCTTTGCACCATGGTGCCGTAGATCACCTGCACGGTTTGCTGGGCGGGGTTGCCGCCACCCTCGTTCAGGCGGATCTGGAAGCTCAACGGCTGGCTTCCCCCCGACCGCACCACGTTCCATTCCGCCGTGAAGGAGCGGTTGGGCGCCATGCCGCCCGTGAACAGTTGCAGTGGCCACAGGCCTCCGCTTCCTTGGGCGGCGAGGTCCATGGAGAAGCCCGCAATGCGGTTGCGCTTCAAAGGGTCCGTTCCGGCAGGCAGTGCTGAGCTGAGGGGCGTATAGGCCGTGCTTCCATACGGCACGTACACGGCACTAGCACCGTTGGCGGAATTGCCGAAGGCCAGCCATCCTTCGATGCTCAACCCGACACGGTCGTATGGCTGTCCGTTGTAATTGAATGTGAAGCCGATGGGCCAGCCGTTGCCCGTGGAGGATTCACCCAATAGGATGCTGGTTCCCTCGGTCACAAACGAGTTGTCATCGTAAAAGTTGAACGCCGGCGGCATGCCTGGCATGCCCAATAACTGGCCACCGCCGTTCAGGGGCTGCCACGTGCCCACCGAAGAGGAGAACGTGTAGCTTGAAACCTGTGCGTGCGCGCTTGCACCAACCAGTGTACAGAAAAGTACGGGGGCAAGACGTTGGAGAGTTGTCATGTGGGGAGTGATGGTCTGCCGATCCCGGTGATGGGCCCGCAGGAAGGAGAAATTCCTGCGGGCCCCGCGCCCGGGGCAGTTCAATGTTGGATGCTGATCTTGCCGGTGTATCGAATGGTATGGCCTTGTGCCACTACGGTGTACAACCCGTTAGGCAGGTATTCCAATTGCAACCTTGCGGAACGGTCGTTCACCCTCTGCTGGGCCACCACGCGGCCGGTGAGGTCGAGCACGCGCAGTTGCAACGGTTCCTTTCCCGTGCCCGGCAACTCCACCCGCACCGTGCCATTGGAGGGATTGGGGAAGAGGCGGAGCGGTGAGTTGGCCAGTTCGCTGATGCCGTCGGGCTCGGTCCAGGTGCTACAATCCCTTACGAGGCCCGGTCGGGTGAGCGTGCAGATGGTGTTGGCGCCTTCCACCTCCAGCTGTACCGTGGCCAAGGAGGGGAAAGGCCCCGCCGTGTAAGTCCCCGTATCACTTGCGGTGATGGTTGTCGCACCCTGGTCGTTGGTGATGGAAAGGGTGGCCGCTGAACCCATTGAGGTGATGTTCACCAGTACTTCGAACTGCGTGGTGGAGATGCAGTTGGCGGTGAATGTGGCGGAGGGCGGGGTGCAGGCATCCACGCACTCGGTGATGAATTTCATCGGAAGGGTATTGCCTTCGATGCAGGCATAGTCCGGGTAAGTGGAGGCGGCATAATAGATCAGCAGCTGGTTGGCGGGGTTGGTGCTGGTGACCACTTGGTTGTCCAGGTAGCCGCTGTTGGATACCGTGGTGGACGGGGCCATTTCATCACTGCCATCGTACACCTTCACGGTAGCGTCCCAGCCCGAATAACCCGGCAGGAAACGCACGGAGATGGGGGCGCCGTCGCCCTGTACCAACCAATGGCGCACGTCATTGGGAGCGGAGCATTGCTCATAGGTGGCAAGGTCGCAGCCCACGATGGCACAGGGTTCGTTCACCAAAGGCGCGGCCAACGAATAGCACATGGCATTGTCCGGGTTTTGCGCGCGGATCACCACGGGGGTGCCGGCGGGGAACGGCCCCACGGCGTGCACGCCCGTGGTGCTCACGGTAGTGCTGGCCAGGCCGGCATTGTTCTCCAGGTCCAGTGTGGCGGAAGACCCCAAGTTGAAGACGTTCACGTCCACATGGAACTCGTGGTTGTCGCAGTCCACGTCTCCCAAGGTGTAATTCACCAGCGGGTCCGTGCAGTTCTTGCAGCCCACGCGCCAGTGCACGGGCAGGTACCAGTCCTGTGTTTCGCAGCTGCCGTTGTCCGTGACCAATTGAATGAAGATCTGGCCGGAAAGGGCGTTGAGCTCGTAGCCGGCGATGTCCCCCCCGATGGTCAGGTTGGAAGCCCCGTCCGGCGCACCGCCGTCCCACACCTTCAGGCTGCTGTTGCCCACGAGGCCGTCGAGCATTTCGATGCGTAGAACCGAACCGTCCGCGGAAGAATAGAGCCAACGGATGGTGTCGTTCTGGTGGGAGCAGTAGGTTTCCTCCACCACGCCGCCATTGCACTCCACCACGCCGCCTCCCATGGTGAGGAAGTGCGTGCTCAACGACCAAGCGCCGGGAACGCCGCCACAGATGCTGCGCACGAAGACATAGTAGTTGGTGGCCGGTTCCAGACCGAAGAGGTTTGCCTCGGGGTCGGTGGTGGTGCCGGAGGCAACCTCCGGGCCGGTGATGCTGTTTTCCGTGGAGACGAAATACTCGTATTCGCCCGCTGCGGTTGCTCCCCAGAAGGGGCGTGCATAATCGAAGCTCAGGTCGCCGATGGCCAAGGGCCATGCAGGCGGAGGGCAGGCATCGGGCGTCCACTTGAAGGTGCGGCCCGGCTCCGGGGGAATGCCGGACCCGTTGGGATGCCCGAACAGTTCCTCGGTGGCATTGCAGTAGTCGGTGTTCAGCGCGCCGGCAATGGTGGTATTCCAGTCATAGAGGAATGCGGGCTGTTCATAGGTGGTCATGCGCGAGTTGAAGTCCTCCGGCAGCCTGCCGCCAAGGCCCACTTGAACGCTGGCACCGGATTGGAAGCCGAACACCATTTGGCCATAGCGCACCTCCACGGAATTGTCGGCCTCATTGAGGCGGATCTGAAAGTTGACAAGGGTGGTGGAGATGTCGGTGCCGGTGCGGAAATCCTTGAATTGCACCACGAACACGCGGTTCGGTGCGGTGCCGAGCGTGGCCAACCGCAGGGAGGAGACCGGCCCGGGCGGGTCCAATGAACTCAGGTTCTGCATTTGCAGCCTGCTGGTTGAATAGCCGGCGATGCGGTTGCGCTTGTACGGCACATCGGGTCCGCCGATGTACTGCACGAAGGGCCAACCGTGTGAGTGGTCGGAGGCATAGCACCACACGGCCTGTGCGCCGTCGCTGGATTTCCCCAAGCTGATCCAACCGACATCGGACACGCCGATCACGTCGAAGACGTCACCGTTGTACGTGAAGTCGAACCCGATGGGATAGCCCGGGCCGTAGACGCCACTGAGGTATCCGCCACCTGTGACCTGGCCGTCTGTGCCGAAGAAGGAATTGTTCACCCATGCACGCATGTTGTAAAGTGGTGGCCAAAAAGTGGGGTTGCCCAGCGAGTAGCTCGCTTCGGCGGCGGTCACCTCCGTGTATGGTTGTACCGCTTCCGAATACTGGTACAGGCTGACTTGGGCCCATGTTACGTTGACGGCTGATGCCAAGGCCAGGGTGGCCAAGGCGTTCCGCAAGGATGTTTGCACAAGTGGCTTCATGATCGTTCAGTGGTACGATGCGGTCGTGTTAATGCTGGATGCTGATCTTGCCGGTGTATCGAACGGTATGGCCTTGTGCCACTACGGTGTACAACCCGTTGGGGAGGTGCCCCAATTGCAACTTTGCGGAACGGCCGTTCACCTTTTGCTGTGCCACGGTGCGCCCGGTGAGGTCCAGGACGTGCACCTCGGTGCTGTTGGCGCCCTGGGGCAGTTCCAGTTGGAAGTCACCGTTGGAGGGGTTGGGGAAGATGCTCATGCTGCTGCCGTCCACTTCCGCAAGGCCCATGTTGGAGCAATCCTTGGTGAGCGGGTTGACGGTCCAGGTGCAGATCACATTGGCCCCTTGCAGCTCAAGGCGCACGGTGCTGCCCGATGGGAAAGGGCCTGCCGAATAGCTGCCCGCGCCGGTCACGGGAGTAGCGGCCACGCCTGCATCATTGGTGATCATCACCGTGCCGGAGCCGGCGTTGGTGACGTTCACGTCCACGCTGAAGGTGGTGGGCTCCGTGCAGGGTGCCGCGGCAAAGGTGGCCTGAGGCTGGGTGCAACCGTCGGCGCAGGCAGCCACGAACTTGAACGGCTGGGCGTTGCCTTGGGAGCAGGCGTATTCGGGATAGGTGCTGGCAACGTAGCGCACCAGCAATTGGTTTTGCGGGTTGGTGCTGGTAACCACCTGGTTGTTGAGCGTACCGAAGTTGGTCACCGTGGTGGAGGGGGCCATCTCATCGCCGCCATCATACACGATCACATCCGCGTCAAACCCGATGCCCTGGGGCGGGAAGCGCACGCTGATCGCCTGCCCATCACCTTGCAGTAGCCATTCCTTGATTTCGTTGGGCTGCGCGCAGCGCTCGTACCAAGTGGGTGCACAGCTTACTATGGCGCACGGCTCGTTCACCAAGGGGCTGCTCAGCACGTAGCACATCATGTTGTCCGGGTTTTGGGCGGTCAACGTTACGGATTCACCTGCCGGAAAAGGACCTACCTGATGCACGGTGGCGGTGCTGACCGTGGTTGAGGGCAGACCCAGGTTGTTTTGGATCTCCAGGGTGGTGGAGGAACCCATGGAGAACACGTTCACATCAACGAAATATTCCTCTTGGTCGCAGTTCACCTCGCCCATGGCAAAGTTTACCAGGGGGTCCGTGCAGTTCTTGCAGCCCACGCGCCAATGCACGGGCAGGTACCAGTCTTGCGATTCGCAGCTGCCGTTGTCCGTGACCAGCTGGATGAAGATCTGGCCCGAGAGGGCGTTGAGCGCATTGCCGTTGATGTTCCCGCTGATGCTCAGGTTTGCGTTGCCAACGGGTGCGCCACCGTCCCAAACCTTCAGGCTGTTGGTGCCCACATAGCCGTCGAGCATTTCAATGCGCAATGGGGAACCGTCAGCAGAGGCATAGAGCCAGCGGATGGTGTCGTTCTGGTGGGAGCAGTAGGTTTCTTCCACCACGCCGCCGTTGCATTCCACGATGCCGCCGCCCATGGTGTGGAACGGTGTGCCCAGCGACCAGGCACCAGGGGTGCCGCCGCAGATGCTGCGCACGAAGAAGAAGTAGTCCGTGGCCGGCTCCAAGCCGAAGAGGTTGGCTTCGGGGTCGGTAGTGGTGCCGGAGGTGACCTCCGGGCCGGTGATGTTGTTCTCCGTGGAAACATAATACTCATACTCGCCGGCTGCCGTGGGGTTCCAGAAGGGGCGGGCATAATCGAAACTGAGGTCGCCGATGGACGCCGGCCATGCGGGTGGAGGGCAGGCATCGGGGGTCCACTTCCAGTTTAGGCCATTCACCGGAACAACGCCACTGCCGTTGGGGTGACCGAACTCTTCGGTGGTGGCCATACAGGCGTCGGTGTTCAGCAGGCCGGCAACGGTGGTGTTCCAGTCATAGAGGAATGCGGGCTGCTCGTAATTGGTCATGCGCGAGTTGAAGTCTTCCGGAAGCCTGCCGCCCAGGCCCACCTGGGTGCCGCCACCGGACTGGTAACCGAAAACCATGTCACCGTAGCGTACTTCCACGCTGTTGTCCGCCTCGTTCAAACGGATCTGGAAGTTGATCAATGTGGTGCTGGAGGAGTAGCTGGCGCGGAAATCCTTGTATTGCACCACGAACACGCGGTTGGGTGCCGTGCCCAGGGTGGCCAAGCGCAGGGAGGAGACCGGTCCGGGAGGATCCAGCGGACTTTGGTCCTGCATGCGGAGCTGGCTGCTTGCGAAACCAGCAATGCGGTTGCGCTTGTATGGCACATCGGGGCCTCCGATGTACTGCACGAAGGGAGCTGCGTGCGGATGGTCCCCGGCATAGCACCATACGGCCTGTGCGCCATCGCTCGATTTACCCAAGCTGATCCAACCAAGATTGGACACGCCGATCACGTCGAACACGTCTCCGTTGTACGTGAAGTCGAACCCGATGGGATAGCCGGGGCCATATACGCCACTGAGGTAGCCCCCATTGGTGATCTGGCCGTCAGCGCCAAAGAAGGCGTTGTTCACCCAGGCCCGCATGTTGTGCAACGGAGGGAAGAACGTAGGCACACCCAACGAATAAGCCGCCTCGGAGGCCGTGACCTCGGTGTAGGGCTGCACGGATTCCGAGTATTCGTACAGACTTACCTGGGCCCAAAGCAGGGCAGGAGCGGCCATCAAGGCCAAAGCAGCCATTGGCCTGCGCAAGTTGGTGCGGGCGGAGACAGGGTGGTTCATTGATCCGGTGAGGTTGGTTTTATCGCTTAGTGCTGGATGCTGATCACGGAGGTGTAGCGCACTCCGTTGTTGGTGGCGTTGAGCAGGTACATGCCTGCGGGTAGTTGCTGCAAGTGCAGTTCGGCCTGCCTGACGGCCACCTGTGTGGAGGCGACGGTGCGCCCGGTGAGGTCGGTGACCTGGACGTCCGTGATACCGTTCGTGTTCTCGGGGAGTTGCAGTCGGAAGCTGCCGTTGGAGGGGTTCGGCCAGATGCCCAATTGGCTGGTGGCCGCCTCATCGATGCCCACGCCGGTGCAGTTGGGGTTGCGCTGTGCGGAGGTCCAGGTGCACAGGATGCTGGCCCCTTCCACGTTGACCGTCACCGGCACGGAAGCCTGGAAGGGTCCCACGAAGTAGGTGCCGGTGGCGGTGGCCGTTACCGGCGCGGCGCCGCTGGTGTTGGTGATGGTTACGCTGCCGGTGCTGCCTATGTCGGTCACGTTCACTTTCACCATGTACGAGGTGCTGGTGAGGCAGGTGTCGGCAATAGTGGCTTTGGGCTGGGTGCAACCGTCCCAGCAGGCCACCACGTAGGTCCAAGGCTGTGTGCTGCCCTGCACGGGGTCGGGCGTGGCGCAGCTCCAAGAGCTGTTGGAGATCAGTTCCATCACCAGGCTGTTCTCCCCGGCAATGGCCCCGGAGGTGAACAGGCTGTTCAAGAGGCTGCTGCCTGCGGCCACCGGGTTGGGGTCGTCATCGGGGTTCTGGCTGCGGTAGAACTGAAGGATGTCGCTGGGAGCCATGGTGCCGCCCAGGAAGCGGATGCCGATGTTTTGGCTGCCTTCACCCTGGTAGGCCCACAGGGAATGTTCGTTGTTGTTGTAGCAATGTGTGTAGGTGGTGGGCCCGCAATCCTGTATCGCGCATGGGGGCGCCACCAATTGGGTGCTTGCCGCGTAGCACATTTCATTGTCGGGGTTCTGCGCGGTCACGATCACACTTTGCCCGGCTGGGAAAGGACCCGCTTGATGCACGCCGGTGGTTGATACCACGGTTGCAGGCAGTCCGAGGTTGTTTTCCAGGGAGAGCGTGGCCGAAGAACCCATGGAGAAGATGTTCACGTCCACATAGTATTCCTGGTTGTCGCAATCCACCGTGCCCAAGTTGAAGTTGACCAGCGGGTCCGTGCAGTTCTTGCAGCCGATGCGCCACTCGAAGGGCAGGAACCAGTTCTGGGTTTCGCAGCTGCCCTGTTCAGTGGTGATGCGGATCCAAATGCTGCTGTTGGCCAAGTACTGCAGGCCGGTGGGGTCGCCGCTGGTCATGGTATAGGTGGCGGGCCCGCTGTCCGGGGTGCCGTCGATCCAGATCTGCATCTGGTCCGGCGTGTTGCCGCTGAGGAATCCGCCGAGGAACTCCAAGCGCAGTTGGGAGCCGTCGGCGGAGACATACTGCCAGTCGATCACGTCGTTCTGGTGGGTGCAGTAGTTCACGTAGGTGGCCGTGCCGTCGCAGTTGATTACGGCACCGCCGATGGTGCGGAAAGTTGTTCCCATGGACCACGGTCCGGGTTCGCCATTGCAGATGCGGCGGATGAACAGGTAGTATCGGGTCAGGGGCTCCAGGCCGAACAAGGCGATTTCCGGGTCGGTGGTGGTTCCGGAGGTGATCTCCGGTCCACTGACGGAATTGATCGTGGAGAGGAAGTACTCGAATTCGCCCGGGTTGGTGTTGTCCCAGGTGGCGTTGGCATAGTCGAAACTGATGTCGCTGATCACCAGCGGCCATGCGGGCGGCGGGCACACGGGCGGGTCCCAGCGCCAGGTCAGGCCCAGCA
>ENA-UOUJ01000568-UOUJ01000568.1-activated-sludge-metagenome-genome-assembly--contig:-NODE-568-length-23954-cov-8.535545_pt1 | contig 23954 bp, 22 predicted proteins | sample MGYA00249839_ERZ747224 | MGnify/ENA primary metagenome ERZ747224 (study PRJEB28782, sample SAMN03220277) | activated sludge metagenome | biome: wastewater; feature: sewage sludge; material...
GCGACGAACTCCGGCCCCACCTCGTAGGATTTGGGCCCGATCGTCGGGCCGAGCGCCGCCAGAATGCGCGAGCGGTCTGCGCCGTTTTCCTCCATCAGCGCGACGGTGGCTTCCAGAATGCCGCCGATTGCCCCGCGCCAGCCGGCGTGGGCCGCCCCGACCACACCCGCTTCCGCATCCGCGAACAGCACCGGCGCGCAATCCGCCGTGAGAACGCCGATGACGACGCCGCGCGTGCGCGTCACGAGCGCGTCGGCCTTGGGAAGCGCGTCGCGCGGTTGAAGACGGTCGACCGTGAGCGCTGTCCCGCTGTGAACTTGGTAAATGGTCTGCACGTCGTCCGCGGCGCTGCCGAGATGCGCGGCCACGCGCGCCCGGTTCTCGACCACGGCGACCGGATCGTCCTTCGAGCCCGCCCCGCAGTTGAGGCTTGCGTAGAGACCGCGCGAGGCGCCGCCCTGACGGGTGAAGAAGCCGTGGCGGATGCCGGGGAGGATCGAGAGAGTGTCGGCCTCGATGGGGCTCAGCATGGTGTCCTTCGTGTTCCGATGATGCAACGCGGGCGTGTTCCGAGCGGGTCGCGAGCCGTATCTAAGGGCTTTCCGCCTCGGATTGAACCGTGAAGCCCTGAATCATGCAAATCCGGGCAGCGGGGGAAGGACGGGCGAACGGACGCCGAGGGCGAGGAAACGTGATCCCATGCCGACGGGCGCCATGAGGCGCTGCACGCCGGCCTCGATCGCGCCGGCCTTGTCCGGGTTCGCGGACATGAGGCGCGAGGCGCGCTCCACGATGCCGAGTTGCCCGAGGAACCCGGCCTGCGGCTGAGGTCCATCCACCGCGAGACCGGCGTCACGGCATTGGCTCGCGAAATTCTGAAAATCGACCTGAGCCGAAAGGTCCGTCTCTCCTGGGGCATGAAAGGGCGAAACGTGCGCTTGCCCGGCGACGCCCTGCAGCGTGTCGCCGAAGCCTGTTTCGGTGTGCCCGTAATCGACGAACAGTGCCGCGAGCGGGCCGAGCTCGGCGCGTTTTCGGAGGCACGTTTCGGCCAGGACGCGATGATGAACGCTCACCTCGTAGACATCGCCCGCCTGAGGCACGAGCTTTTCGGGAAGCGTGCGCGGGGCATGCTCGGTCGTGAGATCCGGCTTGAAGCCAAAGCCCTCGCCGTCATCTGCGATGACCACATCGCGATCACGCCACGCGCCGTCGACGAATTCGAACTGCTCGATCGGCAAGGCGTCGAGAAATTCGTTCGCGAGCACGATCGTAGCGCCCTCCGGCATCGCGGCGGGCATCGTCAGCGCGTCGGAGGCCTCGGAATGAAAATGGACAGGGAGCCCCGTTGCCGACAGCGTGTCCCGCTGGATGGCGCGCAGCGTCTCGTTTTTGTCGACGAGATGCACCTGGACCGCGTCCAGAAAGCCCGGCACCACCCGCGCCGCACGCAGCGCGTCGCGCATCATGGTGCCGCGTCCCGGTCCGAGCTCCACGAGATTGAGCGCGCGGGGCGCGCCCATCTGCTGCCACACGACCACGCACCAGAGCCCGATCAGCTCTCCGAAGACCTGACTGATCTCCGGCGCGGTGACGAAATCTCCGCCCGCTCCGATCGCGGGCATGCGCCGATAATAGCCGTGATCGGGATCGGTGAGGCACGCCGACATGAAGCCGGCCACGCTCATCGGCCCCTCGCTCAGGATCCGCGCCTTGAGCTTCTGAGCGAGCGGTGTATGGCGCGGGCGGTCTCTCATGAAACGTGCGGCGCGGCCTCGCGGCGCGCGCGCCAGATCAGGTAGAGCCCGAGCGCGAGCATGGGCAGCGAGTACATCTGCCCTGCCGTGAACGGCCCGATGTTGAGCGCGTGGACGGCATGCGGCTCGCGGAACGCTTCTCCGATGGAGCGCGCGATCGCATAGCCGGCGAGGAACGTGCCCGCCACCAGTCCGGGCTTCTTCAACGCGCCCGCGTGGTGCGTGAGGTACCTCAGCACGATGAACAGCACGAGGCCTTCCAGAGCCGCCTGATAGAGCTGGCTCGGATGGCGCGTCGCGGGCTCGACATCGGGATGCAGCCATTGCGCGTGCGGAAACACCATCGCCCACGGCACGTCGCTGGTCCGGCCGAACAGCTCGCCGTTGATGAAGTTCGAGACGCGCCCGAAGAAGATGCCGATCGGCACCGCCGCCGTGCCGAGGTCCATCGTGGAAAGCACGCTGACGCCGTTCCGCCGCGCGAACGCCCAGGCCGCGAGCGCGCAGCCGACGAGCGCTCCGTGGAAGCTCATCCCGCCTTTCCAGATGGCGAGGATGTCGAGCGGCTGGGCGAGATAGCTCGCGGGCTCGTAGAGGAGCACGTAGCCGAGACGCCCGCCGAGCACCACGCCGAAGGTGATGTAAAGCAAAAGGTCGTCGACCTTCTCGATCCCGAACGGCGGCGTCCCGTTGCGCCAGAGGCGCGTATTCGACAAGAGGCGCCGTACGTAGACCCATCCGATGATGAGACCGGCGAGATAGGCGAGGCCGTACCACTTCACGGTCAGCGGTCCAAGCGAGAAGGCGACCGGATCGAACTCCGGGAACGGAAGGGCGAGAGGGCTCATGCGGGTGTCTTCTGGCTTGTTTCGAGGGTGCCGTGGAGGCGGCCCGGGACGGGCGAGCGGACGCTGACGGGTCGGGGGAGGCAAGTCAAGCCGCGGCGGACGCTCGGATGTGCACGGGATGCAGCGGTGATGCGCCCTGGGCACCGCAGGAGCATGCCTGATCCGGATCAAGGCTCTGTGGCAGACCGGCGGCGATGGTCTCGTCATGGAACCTGCAGCATTCGTCCTGGCCAGCCTGACGCTCCTTGCGACGCCCGGCCCCACCAACACCCTGCTCGCCACGTCGGGAGCCGGCGTTGGCGTGCGGCGGTCGCTTCCGCTGCTCGTCGCGGAGTTCGGGGGCTATGTCCTCGCGATCTCGTTGCTGATCGGTCTTGTGGGGCCCGTCGTCGCGGCAGCCCCCATCGTGGGCACGGCCTTGCGTCTCGCGGCGGCGCTTTATCTGCTCTACCTCGCGGCGAAGCTCTGGCAAAAGGGCGTCGAGATGCCCGCAGACGAAACCTCCGTGACGTTCGTCAACGTCTTCGTGACCACGCTGTTGAACCCCAAGGCGATCATCTTCGCCTTCACGTTGCTGCCCGCCGATCTCGCGCTGACGGCGCTGGCGCCGTGGATGGCGGGTCTCTCGTTCATGATCGCCGTCGTCGGCAACATCTGGATCGCGGTGGGCGCCTCCTTTCGGCGCGGTTTCGCGGGCATCGTGCCGTCCCGCATCGGATATCGGGTGAGCGCCGTCGTCCTCGCGCTCCTCGCCGGCAGCCTCAGCGCCCACGCGTTCGGCGTGGTGTAATCCGACGCGAGCGCGGGCCGCCGAGGCGCCGTGACGGGCATCCCGCCGCTTGAATGGCCGGCCCGAAGTCACCATAGTCCGGTCCACAGCAGCGGGCGTCGCGCCCGCGCACCCGAAGGAACGCCGATGACACAGACTTCCAATCGCCTGCTGGACGAGTTTGCCAAGCTGATGACGGACGCTGCCGGAGCCGCCCAGGGGCTCCGTCGCGAGGCGGAAACGGTCATGCAGGCCCAGGCCGAGCGGATGCTCGAAAAGCTCGACGTCGTGAAGCGTGAGGAATTCGAGGCCGTCCGCGCCATGGCGGAGAAGGCGCGTGCCGAGAACGAGCGCCTGTCCCAAATCGTGACGCAGCTCGAAGCGCGTCTCGCCATTCTCGAAGGACGCGCATGACGACGGCTCGGGCGCGCGACGCCTGCCGGCTGCGCGCCGTCGCTGCCACCCGACATTCGCCGTAGCGTGTCGAGCGCTATCGCGCGCCGTCCACGGGAACGCCGGCTTTTCAACATCGCCTGTGAGTGAACGTCTCTAACGTGGCCTATCCTGCGGGAACCCGTGGGTTTCTCCGACATTGCTCGTGGACAATGCCGCCGTCGGCTTGCGACTCGCGCCTCCCTCTGTTTTCGTCGCGACGGCTGAGGAGAAGTCGCGTTTCGCCCCAATCCCGTCATGAGCCGAGCGTGCTGTCGGCGGCGTAATGCGAGCCGCCGGGCGGGGTGCGACCGGCCCCTTTCCGGGGGGCCGGCCGACAAGGTTTTAAGGAGCCAGAATGGCATCGTCCGAGAAGAGCCACGAGCGTCTCATTCACCCGATTGATCTCGTGGAGCAGTTGGCGGCCAACTACGATTGGGCGACCGACCGCACTGGCGATGACGAGCTGACGCTCGTGGTCAGCGGCGCCTGGACCGACTATCATGTCTCCCTCAACTGGCGCGACGATCTGGAAGCCCTGCATCTCGCCTGCGCTTTCGACTTCCGGGTGCCCGATGCGCGCCTGAACGAGATGTACCGGCTGATCGCGCAGATCAACGAGCAGCTCTGGCTCGGTCATTTCGATCTCTGGACGCAGGAGGGCCTGGTGATGTTTCGCCACGGGCTGCTGCTCAACGGCGCCGTCGTCACGCCGGCCCAATGCGAGGCCGTCCTCAAGACGGCGCTCGAAGCGTGCGAGCGCTACTATCAGGCCTTCCAGTTCGTCGTGTGGGCGGGTAAGGAAAGCCGCGAGGCGCTCGTGTCGACGATGTTCCAGACCGAGGGCCAAGCCTGAACCCGCCCTGAGCCGTCGCCCGTCCTGAGCCGTCGGCGGTTTTGCGGCGGCCCAGCCGGTCATCAGGAAGCCGATGTCTCATTCTTTCGATGCCACTTTTGATGGACCCTTGCTCCTCGTCGGGGCAGGCAAGATGGGCGGCGCGCTGCTCGAAGGCCTGATTGCGCGCGGGCTCGATCCCGCCCGTGTGCGGGTGCAGGACCCTTCGCCGCCGGGCGACGTGGCCACGATGCTCGCCCGTCATGGAGTAACGGCCGAGGCACATATCGAAAGCCTGCCGTCCCCCCCGGCCGTCATTCTCGCGGCGGTGAAGCCGCAGATGATGGATGGGATCTTCCCGGGCGTCGCGGCGCTTGCGGGTCCGGAAACGCTGGTGGTGTCGATTGCCGCCGGCCGCACGCTCGAGAGTTTCGAAGCGCACCTCGCGCCCGGCACCGCCGTGGTGCGCGCCATGCCGAACACCCCGGCCGCCGTCGGACGCGGCATCACGGTCTGCGTCGCGAATGACCATGTCACGCCAGCCGGCCGCACGATCTGCGAAGCGCTCATGTCGGCGGTGGGCGAAGTGGCCTGGGTCGGCGAAGAAGCGCTGATGGACGCGGTCACCGCCGTGTCGGGATCGGGCCCGGCTTACGTCTTCCTGCTCGCGGAAGCGCTGGAGAAGGCGGCCATGTCGGCCGGTCTCGACGACGCGCTTGCACGCCAGCTTGCGCGCGCGACCGTCTCCGGCGCGGGCGAGCTTCTGGCGCGATCGGATCTCGATGCGGCTGAGCTTCGCCGCAACGTCACGTCGCCCGGCGGCACGACGGCAGCGGCGCTCGACGTGCTGATGGCTGAAGGTGGCGTGGAGGATCTGTTGAGGAAGGCGGTGTTGTCGGCAGTGGTGCGCAGCCGCGAGCTGGCGAAATGATCATGGCGTGAGCTTCGCCACACCCGCGACTGCGTAACCTCTTAGCGGATCCGAATGAGCCCGAAGGCCCCGGCGATCGGATCCTCTGGTGCGACCTCGGACGGTGGGGACCGGTTCAAGCAAGGAGGATAGCTTGGCGGTCACACGGAGCACCGTGCTTTGGTCACGGCCGAGGGCGGGTGGCGGTCCCGCCGTTCGGCTGTTTGGGCATCGACGCCGCTGCAAGTGCAGCATCACCCTCACAGTTGAAGTTATGCTATACTGTAACAGTTGCCGCAACAGGGGCTTTTTCCCGATCACGCGTTTGTGTAGAGCGGAGAAATACAGCCTGTTCGAAGCAGATAATGATTTGATACCGCTTGTTAATACCACCATAGGGGTATCTGCGGAACGGGAACTGTTGCCCGAACTGCGATAGCTTGGCCGCCCATGCAACCTAGCGTTTTAGGGTCCTACAGCGGTACGGATATGATCGCCCGCAGGCCGCCCATGGAGCTTTCGCCGAGCGCGATGTCGCCGCCGTGGCTCTTTGCGATATCCCGCGCAATGGCAAGGCCAAGCCCGCTGTTTCCGTCGTCCTGGTTGCGCGAGCGGTCGATGCGGTAGAACGGCTTGAAGACGTTTTCGCGCTCGGAGGCCGGGATGCCCGGCCCGTTGTCGTCCACCTCGATGCGGAGCCACTGGCCCTCGGTGGCCACGCGGATGATGATCTTGTCGCCGTAGCGCACCGCGTTCGAGACGAGGTTCGTGATGGCCCGCTTGAACGCTTGGCGCTTGAGCGGCACCATGACGTCGCCGCGCCGTTTCCGGAACTTGAGCTCGATGTCCGTCCCGTAAACCTGCGCCTCCTCGTGGATCTCTTCGAGGAGTTCGGTGAGATTGGTGAGTTTGGCTTCCTCGCCGCCGTCGCCGCGTGCGAACGCGAGATAGTCTTCCAGCATGTGCTGCATCTCGTCGACGTCGGCTTTCAGCGACTGGACGTCGGGGCTTTCCTCCATGAACGCGAGTTCGAGCTTGAAGCGCGTCAGCACGGTCCTGAGGTCGTGGCTCACGCCCGCGAGCATGGTCGTGCGCTGGTCCACGTGCTGGCGGATACGGTCGCGCATCTCGATGAAGGCCGCAGCGGCCTGACGCACTTCGCGCGCGCCGCGCGGCTCGAGGTCGTCGGAGATGGCGCGTCCCTTGCCGAAATCGTCGGCCGCTTCGGCGAGCCTTAGAATGGGACGGATCTGGTTGCGGAGAAAAAGGATCGCGACGGTGAGCAGGATGACGGACGAGCCCACCATCCAGAGCAGGAAGATGTGCGAGTTGGAGGCATACGTCTGTGTGCGCACGGCGAGGAAGCGCAGGATCGAATCCGAATGCTGAACGCGGATCTCCACGTGCCGCGACTGGCCGACGGTATCGATCCAGAACGGCCGCTGCACGTGGCGTGAAATCTCTCGTGACAGCGCGCGATCCAGGAGATCGAAGAACGGCTTCGGCCGCGCCTCGGGCAGATCGCCGGGCGGCATGATCTGCATGGAAAGGTTGAGCCGGTCGCGCGCGATGCGGATGATGTCGTCGTACTTCGTGGCGGGCGAGCCGTCGTAGAATTCGATCAGCGCCGCGATATCGCGCGCCGTCGTCTCCGAAAGACGCCGCGTCACGTTCTGCCAATGCCGCTCCATGAACACGAACGCGATGACGCCTTCGAGCACGACGATCGGCGCAATGATGATGATGAGCGCGCGGGCATAGAGGCCCTTGGGCATCATGTCGGCCAGCAGGCGGACGAACGTGCCGTATCCGGTCCGGAGATACTTGAGGGCCGGAGCCGACACCTCCCAGAACGACCTGAAGGCGCGGCCTGCCCGGTCTGATGCGTTCGCGAAGGGCCCAAGGAGGTCCACGGGGGCTAATCCGTGTACAGGATGTAGCCCTTGCCGCGCACGGTCTGGAGGTAGACCGGGTTTGAGGGATCGCTTTCGATCTTGCGGCGGAGGCGGTTGATCTGCACGTCCACCGCGCGATCGTTTCCGGTTGCGTCTTCGGTGGCCAGCTCGTGGCGCTGGATCGGCACGCCCTGCTTCTGCGCGAACTGGCGCAGCAGATCGCGTTCGCGCTCGGTGAGCTTGATGGTCTCGTTGTTGCGGCGGAGCTCGCCGCGCGCGATGTGGAAGACGAAGGTGCCCATCCGGATCTCGTCCGCGAGCGGCTGCGAATTGGGCTGCTGCGTCTGCCCCCGCCGCAGGATGTTGCGCAGCCGGAGAAGGAGCTCGCGCGGCTCGAAGGGCTTCGGCACATAGTCCTCGACGCCGATTTCGAGCCCTTCGATGCGCTGCTCGGGCTCGGCGCGCGCGGTCAGCATGCAGATCGGAATGTCGCGCACGGCCTTGATCTCGCGGGCAAGCTCGAGCCCGCTCTTGCCGGGCATCATGATGTCGAGCAGGACGATGTCGAAATCGAGTCCCCTGAGGGACGCCTGAGCCGTTTCCGCATCCGATGCGGTAGTGACGCGGAAGCCCTGCCCGAACAGATAGCGCGCGAGCAGGTCCCGGATCTTGAGGTCGTCGTCGACGATCAGGACGTGTGGCGCGTCGTCCGGAAGCGGCTCCGCGCGTTGGCCGGAGAGTGAGGTCATCGGCTGTCCTCCTCGTTCGACTTATCGCCCAGGGGCGGGAACCTGACCAGCGCTTCCACCTGCGGCCGGTCCGCATCCGCGATCATGGCGAGGAGGAAGGCGCGCGTTGCCGCCTCGGCCTCCGGCCCGGCCGCGGCGAGGGCGGCCTCGACCCGCTTGACCTGCAGCGTCGTGAGGCGCTCTGCGAGCCGCGTGCCCTTGACGGTCGCAAAGAGCAGCCTTTCGCGGCGATCCTCGGCTCCAGCCTTTTGCACGATGAAACCTTCCCCGATGAGCTGTTTCAGGACCCGCGCCAGAGACTGCTTGGTGATCTTCAGGATCTCGAGAAGGTTGGCAACTCTGAGGCCGGGGTTTCTGTTGACGAAATGCAGCACCCGATGGTGGGCCCGGCCGAACCCGTATTGGGCGAGAATGGCGTCGGGGTCCCCGGTGAAGTCCCGGTAGGCGAAGAAGAGGAGCTCCACGTGGCTGATGAGCTCGGGACGGGACGCGCCGGCGACCGTCTCCGGGCGGTCGCGCTGGGAGCCGTTGCGGCGGGTACGGGGAGAGTCGCGAGTTATGTCAGCCATGTTGACATATTTGAAGGCCATTGGTACTCCTGGCAAGTCATTTTCAGGCGGCCGCCGTGCCGAGCGCGAAGGGCGTGAGACTGTCCTTGGCCTCTCTCGTGCTGCCCTGAGCTCACGCATAGAGAACGCTGCGGCAAGCCTGGGCCCGCCGTACCCGCTGGGTGCGAGGCGCGCAACCTGATCCTGCCCAAACCGAAGACACGCACCGAGGACGTCACCCATGGCCGAGATCGTTCCCTATCATGACCGCGACGGGTTCATCTGGATGGACGGACGCATGGTCCCCTGGCGCGAAGCCTCGATCCACATCCTGAGCCACGCCCTCCATTACGGCAGCGCGGTGTTCGAAGGCGAGCGCGCCTACGGCGGCGAGATCTTCAAGCTGACGGAGCACTCCCAGCGTCTGATCGACAGCGCCGAGATCCTCGAATTCGAGATCGAGCAGTCGGTGGCCGAGATCGACCAGGCCTGCCGCGACGTGATGGCGGCCAACAACCTCGTCGATTGCTACGTGCGCCCGATCGCCTGGCGGGGCAGCGAGCAGATGGGCATCTCCGCCCAGCAGACCAAGACGCATCTGGCCATCGCCGCGTGGGAGTGGGGCTCCTACTTCCCGATGGAGCAGCGCCTCAAGGGCATCCGCATCGGCCATGCGAAGTATCGCCGGCCTGACCCGGCCACCGCGCCGTCCAGGGCCAAGGCGGCCGGTCTTTACATGATCTGCACCGTCGAGAAGCATCGCGCCGAGCGCGCGGGTTACGCCGACGCACTGATGCTCGATTGGCGTGGCCGTGTTGCCGAGTGCACGGGCGCCAACATCTTCTTCATCAAGGACGGCGTGATCCACACGCCTGAAGCCGACTGCTTCCTCGACGGCATCACGCGCCGCACGGTGATCGAGCTTGCGAAGACGCGGGGTTACGAGGTTCGCGAGCGCGCGATCCTGCCGGAAGAGCTCGGCTCGTTCACCGAGTGCTTCATCACCGGCACCGCTGCCGAGGTGACGCCGGTCTCCGAGATCGGCGACGTCACGTACAAGCCGGGTCAGATCTCTGAAACGCTGCTCAACGACTACACGGCGCTGGTGCAACCGAAGCGCAAAGCCGCCGAATAGACGGGTCCCGGCGTCAGGCCGAACGCTGTCGCCTGCGCCGCATCACAACGGCGGCCAACCCGACGATGAAAGCGACGAGCGGCGTGGCCAGGACGGCGACCACCGTCATGGCCTGCCGTCCCCCGTCGGCCGAAAGCGAAACGCTGCCTGGGTTCGCTTGGTTGACATAGAGTGTCAGCGTGCGGCCGGCACGCCAATTGTCGGCCTCGGCCGCCGCGGCCGATCTGTGCCGATCTCGGAAAACAACGACAGACGCCTCGTGAGGGCGCCCCGACACCTCGTAGCTAGCGCGCACCCTGACGACAGCTTCGGGAGAGCGCCCCCCTCCATCTGCAACCTCGGCGGATTGAACGGTTGCCTCGGTCTCCCGCCAGTCCGCCGGATAGAGGGCGTTGACGGCCAATCCCACGAGAAGCATGGATCCGACGATGTAGCCCAACCAGGCTAACGTCGTTTTGAGACGTTTGAAGCGGACTGTCATGACGTGAACGAACTCGCGTAAGCTGACATTGCCCAGTGAACGTATCAAGGTGAGGGCGGCATGTATCCTCTGATCTTGCGATTGCCGGATTTCGATGCGACGGAGCGCAAAACGAAGAGATCGGTCTCATGCGCATCCATCGCCGTTCGTTCTTGGCCGGAAGCGCGGCGCTCGGCTTGGCCACGGGGCGCCGAGCCGCGTCGCAAGGAGCGGGAATGACCATCGAAGGCCCTTTCCGCACACTCGAAGAGCTGCGCGCGTCGCTCGTCGTGTCGGGTGTCACGGCCCTCGATCAGCAGATGTTGATCGGGCTCGCCCAGCCCGCGATGGCACTGCAGTCGAAAGCGGCGGCTGATGCCGCCATGCCCCTCGGCGCGAGCAAGATCGGCGGCGCGCCGGACCTTCCGCCGGACGTGGCGTGGCCGATGCGCGCGCCGTCGGAATATGCGATGGGCGCCGTCAAGCAGTTGCGGAAATACGCGCCCGATGACCCCAGAGATTATTACAAGAACGAGATCGCATGGAAGGAGCCGTTGTCGGAACGATCCGCGCCGCTGACGTTCATGCTCCAGATCGATCTCGCGGAATGCGCTGCTGCGGGGCCCCTCGATGCGGACATTCCGCGCGAAGGCTGGCTGTTCGTCTTCTACGATCTCGTGTTCCGGCCCTGGTTCGGCCACGACCAGAACGGAACGCCGATGTTCCACGTGCTCTACATCACGGGAGATCGCGCCAAGCTCGAACGGCGCACGCCGCCCGACATCGGCTATCCGCTGTTCGGTCCTCTCGAAGACTTGAGAAACATGTTGCCGCCCGCGCGGCTCAGCCCCGTTTTCACCTACACGCTGCCCGACGACGGAACTTTGCGCATCATCGCGCGGCATGCGGCGGAGGGCCGCTATCCTCATGACGACTGGCTGGATCAGAGCCCGACGCATTTGAACGGCGCGAACCGGCTCGGCGGATGGCCGGAAAACATTCAGGGCGATATGGCCATCGAATTGGCGGCTCTCGATGCGGGCGTCGAGCTCCCCTTCGGACAGGGGTTCGTCGCGGCCGCGCAAGCGCTCCAGCCGCTGGCCGACCAGTGGGTGCACCTTGTGCAGATCGGCGACTACGACAACGACGTGAACGATTTCGATGGCCTCTATCATGTCTGGATCAAGCGAGAGGATCTGCGCGCCCGGGATTTCACCAAGGCGCGGCTGATCTACCGGACCTCTTGAGAGCCAGACGCTGCGCGCGCTTTTCCCGGATGCCGTGTCGGCATGCGGCTTCGACGTACGTCCTTGGCACGAGGTCGCTGCAAAGCGAATCGCATCGGAGAGGATCACCCATGAGAATTTCGGTCGAAACGACGGTTGCGGCCCCCATCGCCGAAGTCTGGCGCGCTTACACCACGCCCGACGACATTAAACAGTGGAACGCCGCGTCGGACGATTGGCACACGACGGCGGCCAGCGTGGACTTGCGAGAAGGCGGTGCGTTCTCCTCGCGCATGGAGGCGAAGGACGGAAGCATGGGCTTCGATTTCGCCGGCACCTATACGAAAATCGACGAGCACGAGCGCATCGAATACGAGTTCGGCGGACGCAAGGCCGAGATCGAGTTCAAGCCGGGCCCGAAGGGCGTCACGGTGGCAGTCACGTTCGACAGCGAGGAGACGCACTCCGTCGAGCAGCAGCGCGAAGGTTGGCAAGCCATCCTCGATAGCTTCGCCCGCCATGTCGAAGCAAAATCGAAAACTTGACGGACCGCGTCTCGCCGCCGTGGAGGAAAATCGAGCGGGGCGCCGGAAGCGCGCCCCGCGATTGTAGCTGTCGACGAGCTGATTGTCGTCGTGTTCGGCAGTCGCGATTGCTCAACTGTTGACATGGGAAAAACACGCCGACGACGTGTCCCGAGCGGCACAGCCGGTGCCGGATTGGTTAGCCTAAACGCGATCTGTCATTGCCAGTTGGCGAAAAGTGGCAGAAAATTGGCGCCCTCTGCAGATCGGAGGGCTAGGCCCATGAAGATATTGCGGAAAGTGTCGATCGCTGCGGCGGGAGCGCTGCTGCTTTTGGGCGCTGGCGCGCTGCAGTCCGGCGCAGTGGCGCAGGAAGGCCCCGGCGGGTTGATCAATCCCGGGCGCGATTGCCAGACGGTGACGACCTGCCGGTTTGCCCCCGGCGGCAGCTATCGCGGCTGCCTCTCGTCCTATAGCTGCCGTGTCTGCCGCTTCGTGCGCTCGGCCTGCACGGCGGGCAACAATCGTGGCCGCAGCTGCCACCGCGTGCGCTGCACCTGGGGCTGATCGCACAGCCTCACGACACCCGGTCTTCCGACATCGACCGACTTGCCCTCGCGGCGCTTTGACCTCTGCGGGAAGATCTCTAGTCTGCCCGCCGACAGCGCACCCGTCTGTCGCCTGAAGCGGAAGCCGAAACCTTGCATGACGTTGCGATCATAGGCGGTGGCCACAACGGTCTCACCGCCGCGGCATATCTGGCCGCGGCCGGGCTCGACGTGGTGGTCTTGGAAAAGAATGCGCACGTGGGCGGCGCTGCATTCACCGAGGAGTTTCATCCTGGTTTCCGGAATTCCGTCGCCGCCTACACGGTGAGCCTGCTCAACCCGAAAGTCATCCGAGATCTCGATCTCCATCGGCACGGCCTCCGGATCGTGGAGCGCGCCGTGGCGAACTTCTGGCCTGTCGACGACCGTCGCGCCCTCGTCATGCCCTATGGGCTGCCGGGCCGCCAGGCCGCCATTGCGGAATTTTCGGAGAAGGATGCCGCGCGCTTGCCCGCGTACGACGCGGCGCTCGACCGTGCCGCCAGCGTGCTGAAAGGCTTGCTGCTCGAAACACCGCCGAACGCCGGCGGAGGTCTCCACGCGTTCTGGAAAAGCGCGCGTCTCTCGCGTGAGATCCTGAAGCTTCCCCTTGAAGCGCAGCGCGACCTGACGAGCCTCTTCACCGAGAGCGCATCCGATTATCTCGCCCGCTGGTTCGAGAACGAGACGGTGCAAGCCGCCTTTGCGTTCGACGGCATCGTCGGAACCTACGCGGCGCCCTCGACGCCCGGCACTGCCTACGTTCTGCTCCACCATTGCTTTGGCGAGGTGAACGGCAAGGTCGGCGTCTGGGGTCACGCGGTCGGCGGCATGGGCGCGATCAGCGCGGCAATCGCCGGCGCCGCGCGCGAGAAAGGCGCGAAAATCCGTGTCGACGCGCCCGTCGCCGAAGTGGATGTCGTGAACGGGCGCGCCGTCGGCGTCGTCCTGCAATCCGGCGAGGTCGTGCGCGCCCGATGCGTGGCCGCCGCCGTGCCGCCCAAGCTTTTGTTCTCGCGCATGGTGCCGGAGGGCGCGGTAGAGCCCGCACTCCACGCGCGCCTCGCGAACTTCAAGTCCGGCTCCGGCACGTTCCGCATGAACGTCGCGCTCTCGGAGCTGCCGGATTTCACCTGCCGCCCGAACCGAAACGGCACCGATCACCTCGCTTCGGGCATCGTCATCGGCCCGACGATGGAGTATCTCGAGCGGGCCTGGCTCGATGCGAAGGCGACGGGCTGGTCGAAAGAGCCGGTGGTCGAGATGCTCATCCCGTCCACGCTGGACGGCACGTTGGCGCCGCCCGGCCAGCATGTGGCGAGCCTGTTCGTCCAGCACGTCGCGCCTCATCTGCCGGCGCCGCGCAGTTGGCGCGATCCAGAGGAGAAGGAAGCCTTCGCCGATCTCGTGATCGCAACGGTGACGCGCCACGCACCGAACTTCAAATCCGCTGTCCTTGGCCGGCAGATCCTGTCGCCGCTCGATATCGAGGAGCGCTTCGGCATGGTGGACGGCGACATCTTCCACGGCGCGCTGTCGCTCGATCAGCTCTTCTCGCTGCGCCCGGCGCTGGGACATGCCGACTACCGCATGCCGCTCAAGGGCCTCTACCTGTGCGCGTCGGGCGCGCATCCGGGCGGCGGCGTGACGGGTGTGCCGGGCCACAATGCGGCGCGCGAGATTCTGCGCGATATGCGGAGCTGGTGGCGCACCCCGCAGACGCCGGGGCGATGAGCCGGCTCCCCGCCTCGCGCTCCGATGATCTGCATCAACCATATGATATATCAATAAAAAATTGCACATCGCGCTTGGAATTAACCATTTGGCAACCGAATAAATCGAGCTTTCGAGGTAGGGCAAATCGAAACGCGCAAGGAATTTCGAGATGGGAAAGCTCGCTGATTTCATGGCCATGAAAAGGGATCTCGCTTTCGAGTTCGAGCGCGAGTTGCGCGCGACGCGCAATCTCATCCTCGGAATCTCGCGGGTCTCGGGCTCCGAGTACACGATCGACCTCGCGAGCGGCGAGGGCTTCGTCGGCGGCAGTCGCGCTCGCGCGGCGTTCGTCGAGCAGTTTCGCCTCGCAGCTCATGACGCATTGCTCAAGTACGCGCAGGATCTCGCGCGCGAAGCGCTCAATCATGGGATCGACCAGGACATCGTGAGCAGCGCGCTGAGCGGTGTCTCGCCGCTGGCGGGTGCCGTGATCGACAAGGAAGCGTCTCCGGCCGCCTCGGACGGCAACAGTCCGGTTCGTCTCGCCGTCTGCGCCTGAAGCGCGGAAAAGAGGGCGTCTCAGCCCCACCGTTCCGACGTGCAGATGACAGCGGGCGTCGTGCTCTGGCTCAGGCGCGGCGCCCGGAATCTTTTGCGACGAGAAGAACGGGCCATTTGCAGGGAGCACCCGAAACCCTGGCAGACCATGATCGCTTCGGACCCTACCAGTCCGAAGCGTGAATCATCGGTCGCATGAAAGAGCTAGAATGCCCTCCGATCCGATGGAATCGGATCGGAGGGCGTTCTAGAATGGCCGCCACGAGTTCGCCGCCATCTTGAGGTTTCGACGGCTCATGCGACTGTTGATCGCCGGCTGGCACGGGCAGGTGGCGCGCGCGCTGATCGAGGCGGCGCCGTCTCTTCCGCATATCAAGGCGCTCGCCGCCGGGCGTGCCGCCCTCGATGTCCGCGATCCCCGCTCGATCGAACGCGCGTTCTCCGACATCTCGCCCGACGTGGTGATCAACAGCGCCGCGTACACGGCCGTCGATCGTGCGGAGACCGATCGGGACGCGGCCTTCGCATTGAACCGAGACGGGGCGCGTCTTCTCGCACGCGCAGCGGCTCGGCGCGATGTGCCGATCCTCCACGTCTCGACCCACTATGTGTTCGACGGCACGAAGAAAGAGCCCTATCGCGAGACAGATGCCACCGCGCCACGCACGGTCTTCGGTTGCTCGAAGCTCGAAGGCGAACGGGCCGTTGCCGAGGCGAATCCCCGCCACGTGATCGCGCGCACCGGATGGGTGTTCGGCCCCAGCGGCCGCAACTTCGCAACGAACGTTCTTGCAGCGGCCAACGAAAGCGCACCGTTGCGCGTCGTGGCCGACCAGCATGGCAACCCGACCTATGCACCGCATCTGGCCGCCGTCCTTCTCGACATCGCCCGCCGCCTTGCAGACGAACCTGTGGACGACCTTTGGGGCACCTATCACGCGGCGGGCTCCGGCGTGACGACCTGGCATGGCCTCGCGACCGAAATTCTGGCGCGCGCCACGGTGACGAGCGACACCGCGCCGACGGTCGTTCCCATTGCGACCGCCGACTATCCGACCGCCGCGCCGCGTCCCGAAAATTCCACGCTCGATTGCATGCGGCTTCACGAGCGGTTCGGTCTTCGCCTGCCACCGTGGCAAGAGGGCGTTGCGGCCTGCGTGGCGTGTCATTTCGATAGCTAGTCTAGAGAGCCATCCCGGCTATACTCGTCCCCAAACCTGTCCGAGCCGCCATCTTCCCCATAGAAAGCTCCATGCTGCACAGCTCGATCCTGCAACTCGTGCTGGCCTTCTCCGTCATGGCCTTCACGATCCTGGCCTTCGGCGACGGTGCATCCCCCGCGTGGTGGTGGGCGACGATCACAGGCGCCGCGCTGGCGGCCGTCGTCGGCGTCGACGGATGGGCGGAGCGGACGAACCTCCTCGCGCGGCCGGTGTCTGGCAAGAGCGCGCTTGGCATCGCGACGCGTCTCGTTCTCCCCGTTCTGGTGCTCGTCGCCGTGGCCGCGGCCTGGGGAACGGGCGAGGTCCTCTGGCGCGATGTGGCGGCCGTGCTCGCGGTGGCGCTTGCGATAGCGTCGCTTTTATAGAGCCCGAGCCCTCCGAACTCTGCTAAATCCCGGCCATGCTGGAGATCACCGACAAGATTGCCATCGACGAGCGCGAGCTGACGGAACGCTTCATCCGCGCGTCCGGCCCCGGCGGGCAGAACGTCAACAAGGTCTCGACGGCCGTCGAGCTCAGGTTCGACGTGCGCCACTCGCCGAGCCTGCCCGAAGCGGTGCGCGAACGCCTCGAACGTCTCGCGGGAAGCCGCTTGACCGACGACGGCGTGCTCGTCATCCGCGCCGAGCGCTTTCGTACGCAGGACCTGAACCGCGAGGATGCGCGGGCACGTCTTGTCGAGCTCGTCGTGAAGGCGCTCCACGTGCCGAAGCGGCGTGTTCCGACCAAGCCGAGCCGAGCCGCCAAGGCACGCCGCGTCGACAGCAAGGTCAAGCGCGGCAACGTCAAGAAGCTGCGCCAATCTCGTCCGATCGATTGAGTCTCGTTCATTTGATTGATGCCCCGTTCGTTCGATTGACCCTCCGCCACGCTATGCCGAGATCGCCATGCCCCGCTTCGCCGCGAACCTGAGCTTCCTCTTTACCGAGTTGCCGTTTCTGGATCGCTTCGAAGCCGCCGCCAAAGCGGGCTTCAAGGGCGTCGAGTTCACGTTTCCCTACGCGACGCCGGCTGACGAGATCCGCACGCGGCTCGACGCGAACGGATTGGAGCTGGTGCTCTTCAATCTTCCGCCCGGCCACTGGGACAAAGGCGAGCGCGGGTTTGCGGCGCTTCCCGGCCGCGAGGACGAGTTCGCCTCCGCCGTCGATCTCGCGCTGACCTATGCGGACGCGCTCGGATGTCCGCGCCTTCACGCCATGGCCGGTCTCACGGATCACGGCGCCACGCGCGAAGCCTACGTCGCGAACCTCCGGCTTACGGCAGGCTGGGCGGCGGAGCAGGGCGTCGATATCCTGATCGAGCCGATCAACACGCGCGACATGCCGGGCTATTTCCTGACGCGGACGTCCGATGCAGCCGACATCATCGCCGAGGTGGGTGCGCCCAATCTCGGCCTGCAGTTCGACCTCTACCATCGCCACGAGATGGAGGGCGGCGTCGAAGCTGCCATCGCGGAGTTTGCCGCGATCACGCGCCATTATCAGTGCGCGGACCCGCCTGACCGGGGCGAGCCCGGCGGATCGGGTGAGGCGGATTATGCCGCGCTGTTCCGCGCCATCGACGCATCGGGGCACACCGGCTGGATCGGCTGTGAATATAAGCCCCGCGGTGAGACGCTGGCCGGCCTCGGATGGCCCGCCGCGTGCGGTGTCACGCTCGGGTGAGAGCGCGCGCGATGCCAAGCCGTGACGCCGAGGCCGCACCTTTGCCGTCATGAAGGGTTAAGCCGTCCCGCAGGTTTGTGCCTCGCGGGCAGTTGATGCAATAATCCGCGCGAAACGGCGCGGTCCCTGACGACGGTCCGCCGGGCGTAGCGTGAGACGAGGGGAGAGCCCATGACACGGGGGAACATCGACAGGCGGCAGGTTGTGACGGGCCTTGTTGCCGCTGCGATCGCCGCACCGTTCGCCGCCCATCTCGATCTTTTCGCGCCTGCGTATGCCCAGATCGTGAGGGACAGGTGGTCGTCGCTCGCAGATCTCTCCGAGGAGGCGCAGCGCCTCGGCCTCTCCGTGCCGCGCATGGGGCTTGCGCCCTCTGCAGCGGGTGAGGATTTCATCGAGCTGCAAACGTCCATCGTGGACTTCATGGATTCGGTCGCGGCCTCCGCGCCGGACGCCCCCGGCGCAACCTCGGCCGATGTGGACCGCCTCGTCGAGCGCGCGTCCGATCTTCTGCGGTCGCTGCTCGATGAAGAGCGTGCGCCCCGCGACATCCCTGAAGGACCGCAGGCCCAGCCGATCCAGCGTCCGCCGCTTTCGGAAGTGGCCGACGGCTACCGCCAGCTCTTCGCGACGTGCCAGATCCGTTCTGACAAGCGCTCGACCGTCCAGTGGTATCTGACGCGCATCACCGATCCCGCGCGCCGCAAGAACTACGAGGCCGTGACCGAGCGCACTTGCGTACCGTGGTACGTCGTTGCCATCATCCATGGTATGGAATGCGGCTTCGACATGAACTCGCACCTCCACAACGGCGATCCGCTGCGCGCGAAGACGACGCGCGTTCCGGCGGGGCGCCCCGTGCCGTGGCTGCCGCCGTCGGATTGGGTGTCGAGCGCGACTGACGCGCTGCGCTACGACAAGCTCGACGAGCAGGCGGATTGGGATCTCGCGAGCACGCTCTACCGTTGGGAATCCTACAACGGATGGCGCAGCCGCCTGCTCTACAAGATCAACACGCCCTATCTCTGGAGCTTCTCCAACCACTACACCAAGGGCAAGTTCGTCCGCGACAACGTGTGGGACGGCAACGCGGTCTCGAACCAGTGCGGCGCGGCCGTGATGCTGAAGGCCCTCATCGAAGGCGGCACCATCTCGCCGATCTCCTGATCGTTCTCTCCATTGTCATCCCGGCTGCAGCGAAGAGCGCGCTCAGCTCGACGGCACGTCGAGGCCGACCGCGCGCTGGGCGGCCATGACCTGCTCGCAATCCGCCGGAATGAGCCCGCCGATCTCTCCGCTCGCAAGCTCGAAGCAGCCTTCCACGAACGCGTTCGCGGCGTGCGAGAGCGTCGAGCTGCGGTTGAGCCCGACCGTCATCGCGCGATAGGTGATCCGCGCGAGCTTGTATCGCCCGATGCCGCGCACCGTGACGCCCCGATGCGTGCCGCCCTCGGAGGTGAGGTAGGCGAACTTGTTGAGAATGCCGCTGTTGAAGTGCACGCAGCCGTTGTCGTTGTAGGCCGTCGAGCCGCACATGGTGTCGGCGGGCGTCAGCACCTCGCTGTAGTGATCCGGCTGACCGCGGTTGGCGAGCGAGTACCGTTGCGTCCGGTCGAACATCGAGCGGCCGTCGGCATTGCGCAGGTTCGGTTCTGCGAGGCTCCTGAGCGGCGACGTGACGGAGAACCCGGGTGTGCGCTCGCCGATCAGCCAGTTGCCGACCTCGCCCTTGAATTCGAGCTCGATGAGCGCGCCGAAGATGTCGGCAAGCGATTCGTTCACCGCGCCCGGCTCGTTCAGATAGAGAAGGTTCTTCTCGTGCACGATGATGCCGTGCGTCATCTCGTGCGCCACGATGTCGAGCGCATCCGCATAGCCGGGCCCGTACACCATCACGTTGGCGCCGGGGCAGCCATGGGATTTCCCCGTGCACCAGTAGGCGTTCTTCGTCTCTCCGTAGCGGACATAGGCTTCGAGCGGCGCGCCGCCCGCGGGGCCGTCGCCGTCGTTGTCGTCGTAGCTGTTGCGCCCGAACGTGATGAAGAAGTAGTCGCGCACGATGCCCGCATTGCGGAATGCGACGAGTGCCTCCGGCGACAGTTTCTCGGCGCGCCGGCTGTCCTTCTCGTCGATGGCGACCGCGCCAGGGAACGTCGTGTTCTGGCCGAGGTCGTAGATGCGCCTCAGCATACCCGACGGCTGATCGCGATAATAATAGAACGGCTCGCCCGTCTCCGCGTCGACGAAGATGCGGAACGCGTCGATGGAGACGAGCCACGCGAGCCGCGTGCGTCCGCCTTCCTGCGCCTTGCCGATCAGCGCGGGATCGAACACGACGAGATCGGGCTTGCCGACCTCGACTTTCTCCGGATTGGGCGCGAGCGGGAACGCCCGCGACGCATCCGGCGAGCTGCGCAGCACCTCCGCAAGCTTGGTCCGCGCCGCTGCGATGGCTTCGCCTTCCGCGATCTTCGGCGTGGTGGTCTCGATCGCGACATTCGACGTCGTGCCGCTGTACTTGGTCACGCCGAGCGCGCGAGAGACCGTGAGCTTGGCCGACGAGCCGAACACCGGCACGCCGTCGATCCGCTGTTCAACGTCGGCGACGTAGCGATCCGGGAAGTCGGGGTCCTTGCGCCGGCCGACATATTCGGATTTGACGCGCGTATTCCGCGAGGGATGAAGCGAGCCGAGCCCGCCCTGCCCGAAATATGCGTCGACCGCCCGTTTGACCTCTTCTTCCGTGAGATCGCCCGTGCGTCCGGCCCCGATGGAGGTCGTGCCGGGAAGCGGCGAAATCCCCATCACGGAGCTCGGCAGGCCCGTCTTCGGATCGATCGTCACACGCAGGTTGGGATGCGTCTTGCGCGCCTCCGCGATCGCGCGCTCCACGTCCGCGCGCACCGACTTCGCATCGCTGACGCTGCCCGTCGCGCCGCTGGCGGTCGCTGCCAGCGCGGTCGAGGTGCCGGATCCGGGCGTCACCGGCGTCGCGTCCGCAACCGTGAGCGGAGGTCCGACCGAGCGGCGGCACTGCGTGATCGGCGCAGGATCGAGCTCCGCGACGGTATAGATCTCGGCCGGCGTCGAAAGGCCCGATGCCGCGATGGCCGTGCCGAACGGGATCGCGGGATCGGACCAGAACAGCTCGATCACGGCGAGATCGGTGAGGTCGTGTCCGCCGATCTTCCGCGCGTCGCGCGAAGCCAGCGCGCCATGGCCGCTGCCGTTGAGATCGATCCGCGGCCAGAAGCACTCGTTGTCGTCGATCACGCCGTCGCTGTTGAGATCCTCGGTGAAGGCGGTGTTGGCCGTGGCCGCCGTGGCGAGCTTTTCGAGATGGCGCTGGAACAGTGCGAGATCGCTCGGACCGACCACGCCGTCGCCGTCGAGATCGGCAACGAGACGGGCCTTGTCGGGCGCCAGCGCGACGACGGCATCGAACGCGTCGATGGTGGGCGCGTTCTCCTCATCTTCTTCGGCGGGGGTGCCGGTTTCGCGCAGGATGCGCGCGACGTCGGCCGGAGACTTGTCGGGCGCGAGCTCGAACAGGAGGGCGGCGAGGGCGGCCACGTGCGGCGCGGCCTGCGAGGTTCCGCTGCACACGCCGAACGGCATCCTTTTGGCGTCGATCGTGCTCATGATGTCGACGCCGGGCGCCGAGACGTGCCCGCCGGTGTTCGAGAAGTCGGCCCGGAAGCCGTCGCGGTCGATCGCTTCGACGACGAGAATGTTGGAGGGCGTTTCGCCTGCGGCCGAGCGCTGCGTTCCCGCCCAGGCGAAGGGCGAGGCCCACTTGGCTTCGATGGGGTCTTCGCGCCCGTCGGAATCGTTTCCGGCCGCCACGACGAACAGCACGTTCTCCTGCACGCGGCTCGCCATCAGCCGGATCAGGTTCGCCTGATGCATCACGTGCAGACCCAGGCCCGGCACGTCCTCGGGATGCAAGTCGCCGAGCAGGTTCGACGCCACGAAATTGTAGCCGAGGCTGATGTTGATCACCCGCAGATTGTCGGGCTTCAGGAGATCCGCATAGACGTAATCGAGCGTGCGCGCGAGCACATCGTCGAACAGCAGCGCGTGCACTTGCCAGCCCGCGTCGATGCCGACGATACCCGAATCCCCGACGATGGCGTCGTCGATCGCGATCGCGTCGATGCGGGCGTCAGGGATCATGCCGTCGACGCCCGGGCTACCGCTGTGCCGCGCCCCGATGATGCCCGCGACATGCATGCCGTGATGCGTGCCGCAGCCGGCCTGATGCGTTGCGAGCGGACGCACGTTCTGCATCGCGCCGAACGGCACGGCAGGGTCGGTCGCGAAGCCGCCGTCCACGATGCCGATCTTCGGGCGCAGCGCGTCGGGATTGGCGTCGCGATGACGCTTGAGCACGGTCCACACGGGCGGGACACGAATTTGCTTCAGCCCCCAGTTGCCGTCTACGCCCGCTCCGGCGTTCCAGCGCCACGAGAAGACTTCGTTGTCGACGGTGATCGAGGCGCCGGGCGGCCCGGGCAGATGCCGCGCTTCCATCACCGAGTTGACGAACGCGGCGTCGACGATCTTCTCCTCGCGCAGCTCCTGGATCAGCGGCGGCTCGAGAATGGACTGCAGCTGGGTCTTCGTATCTTGAGCCACCGGCTCCGGCGCGGCCCGCGCCGCCTCGCGGCGCACCGCGGCGGGATCGAGTTCGACGGTGAGCACGCCGAGGGGCGCGATCATCTTGGTGACGGTGAGCCCGTACTTCGCGAGCAGCGCGTCGATGTCGTCCGCGCCCGCGTCGGGCGCGAGCTGAATGACGTAGCTGTTCGGCTTTGCGACGGGCACGCGATGGCGGCGATGCTCGCCCGTGCCGCGCTCCGGCCGGCGATGATAGCGGCGCCGTTCACGGTTCCGCTCGGCACGGCGCTCGCGGGCGCGCTGGCGCACCTCCTCGGTCTTCGTATCGACCATCGTTTCTCCCGTGGCCGCGGCCGGTTCGGCGCGTGCGGGACCTTCGGCGACGCGCACGTCGGCGCGCTCTATATCCACCGATGCGCCGCCGAGGCGGGTCGCGAAGAACGAGTAGATCGATTGTCCCCACGTCACGTCCGAGCGCTTCGGCGCCGGCGCGGGCGTCGTCTGCTTGGTCTTGTCCGGTTCCACGTAGATGAAGTCGCCCGTCGAGCCGGAGCTTCCGCCGGTCGCGGGCGCGCGGGGCCGCTGTTGCTTTGGCGGGGCGAAGCGCTCCTCGAGCGTGCGCTGCAGCCGGTCGTACTGGGAGGGCGGCAGTTGCGCTTCCGCCGTCGAGAGGATCGGCACAGAGAGCGCCATGAGCATCGCCACGGCATATCCCGGCGTATGTCTCGGCATCGTTGCGGCTCCTAATACAACGGAAAGGACGGGCGGAGAGAGACGGCCGGGCGCTAAGTGCCCAGCCGCTCGCTCCAGTTCTTTTTGATGCGATCCCACCAGCTCTCTTCGGCGGGCTGTGCAGGCGGTGCGGGCTGAGGCGCGGAGGCGGGTTCGGCGGAACCGCCCCACGGCCACCAGCCCTTGATCCAATCCCACCAGCCTTGCTCCTCGGCCGGCGGCGCGGGCTCCGGCTGCGGCGCCGGAGGAGGCGTCGGTTCCGGCTCGGGTTGCGGCTGCGGTGCGGGTTCCGGCTCCGGCGTAGGTTCAGGCGTTGGAGCAGGCTCCGGCTGCGGCGTCGGCGCCGGTTCAGGAGCCGGCTCCGGCTCGGGTTGAGGTTGCGGCTCGGGCTCCGGCGCAGGTCCGGGCTCCGGCTGAGGTTGCGGCGTCGGCTCGGGCTGAGGCGTCGGTTCCGGCTCCGGCGTCGGCTCGGGTTGAGGCGGCGTCGGCGGCGGCTGGGGCGCGCCGATCTCGAGCAGATGATCGACGGCGAGGTTGCCGTCCGCTCCGATGCCGGCTTCCAGCCCCTTCTCGCGCCGCAGCGCCGCGATCAGCGACGTGTAGATGGGCACATAGACCTGCTGCACCGTGCCGCCGACCGAGATCCGCTGGCGCACCTGCAGATGCAAATGCAGGCTGGTTCCGACCTTGCCGCCCATGTAGCGGGACACCTTGCCGAGCACCTGGCCCTGCTTGACCTTCGCGCCCGTCTTCACGGTGATCG
>ENA-UOUJ01000569-UOUJ01000569.1-activated-sludge-metagenome-genome-assembly--contig:-NODE-569-length-23926-cov-21.431863_pt1 | contig 23926 bp, 21 predicted proteins | sample MGYA00249839_ERZ747224 | MGnify/ENA primary metagenome ERZ747224 (study PRJEB28782, sample SAMN03220277) | activated sludge metagenome | biome: wastewater; feature: sewage sludge; material...
AAATAAAAAATTATAAATCAAAATTATATAAATTTTATCCATAATTGTATAACAGTTCCGGCCAGCCGATGAACTAATTTTACAGTAAATAATAAAACAAGTAACATGAAAACAATACAATTAAAAACGAATATCAATTGCGGTGGATGTGTGGCTAAGGTTACTCCTGCACTAAATGAAACCATCGGTGAAAACAACTGGCAGGTAGATACTCAAAATCCTAGTAAGATATTGACTGTTTCAGGTACGGAAGTCAATAAGGATGAAGTGATTAAAGCGGTTAAAAAGGCTGGCTTTAAAGCGGAAGAAGTAAATTAAGTATCAATTTGAGCCGGGTCAGAATAATCCTGATCCGACATTATTAATATTACTTAAAAACGAAGTTCCTTTCAATATATTCCAATTTGTCATGAAAATACATCAGAGCTTCCGAAGCTCTGTATAACAATATTAGCATTTCTATGCCGACCGTCATTGACGGAGGCACTATCCAACTACGCTAATTAGCCGCCTTCAAAAAAAATTTGCAATTCATCAGACTATGAAGGCACCCCTGTTTGCGACAGACATACGTGGATCAGTTTCAAACAAACTGCATAATCTTATTGGTATAGTGGCGAAAGTCACTGCTTAATATGATCAATATCATATTAACATGTAAATGGTATTTATACCTTTATTAACTATTATTACTTTAGTGAAGAAGATTTTTGTTTTCATATTAGCCCTTCTATACATCACAACATCTTCTGGTGTGATGATAAACATGCATTATTGCATGGGAGAATTGACGGTATTGGGCTTATCACATAATAAAGATGAAGATTGCTCCAATTGCGGCATGAAAGAAAGCGAAAGAAATGCTTGCTGCAAAGACAAACAACAGTTTCTTAAAATTAATAAAGAGCAGAATACTTCTAATGCCTCTTATCAATTACCGGAGTTTACATCCGATGCTTTAGTAAACAATTCTTTTGAATTAATATCTTTACATGTTCCTTCATTAGTGGAAGAAGATCCCCTTGCAAAAGCACCTCCACGAAGGCAAAATCTACCTCTTTTTATTCTTAACTGTGTTTTCAGGATATAATTGTTTCTTCTTAGTATATGCCTACTGTATGATGGTTGCATTTTGGTAATGGCAACCATAGTAGCACAGTAAAATTTTTCAAGAACATACTTGATGTAATAGATACAACGTCAATTATCAGGACGAATGTGCCTTTTTGGGAAGCCTGTATGGGCATCGTTGAAGTTTTTATTATCGGCTGGTTAGTGGGAGCCTGCATTGCAGCTATTTATAACATCAGTTCAAAAACCAAATTATAGGTATGAAAAAAATCAAAGTAACCATTAATGGATATGGCGTAATAGGCAAACGTGTAGCAGATGCCGTAATCCTTCAGGATGACATGGAGTTAATTGGTGTTTGTGATGTTGTTACTGACTGGCGTATTAAAATGGCAGTAAGTAAAAGTTATCCTGTTTATGGTTTTGACCAATCGGTCATCAACAAAATGAAAGAAGCCGGAATTCCCGTGATGGGCAGTTTGGATGATATGCTGCAGGCCGCGGATATTGTAATAGACTGTACGCCAAAAAAAATTGCGGCGCTAAACATTCCGAAATACAGGGCGATGGGTAAAAAATTTATTGTACACGGAGGAGAAAAACATGAAACCACCGGACACTCTTTTAGTGCTGAAAACAATTATGAAACCGCCGTCGGACGTGAAAGCACCCGTGTGGTTTCGTGCAACACCACTTCAATTGTGCGCTCGCTTACAGCATTGAAAAATGCCGGTCTGCTAAAAAAAGCAAGAGGTACATTACTTCGAAGGGCAACCGACCCATGGGAAAGTCATTTGAATGGTATAATGAATACGCTGGTTCCCGAAAAAAACATACCCAGCCACCAGGGCCCGGATGCACAAACGATTGACCCTTCCCTTGATGTAATTACCGTCGCTATTAAAGTACCCGAAACCCTAAGCCACCTGCATTACTGGAATGTGCAGCTTACCCGGCAGGCGTCAAAAGATGAAGTATTGCAGGCATTCGGTAACTCCACAAGAATAGCAATGATTAATTACAGCGATGGGCTACCCGCCAACAATACGGTGAAGGAACTGATGCTGGAAATGGGTCGTCCGTATGGCGATATGTATGAAGTAGCAGTGTGGGAAGATATGCTGAAAGTACAGGGCGATGAATTGTTTTATGCTTACATAGTGGACAATCAGGCAATCGTAATCCCCGAAACCATTGACGCTATCCGTGCATTAACCGGAATTGAACCAGACGCTGAAAAGTCAATAATAAAAACGAACGAAAGCCTTGGAATAAAACAAAGTTTTTATTAGCCGGTAAGCAAAAGAAATAAGTTATCAGATCAATAAAACGGAATGTTATGAAAAAGAAATGGGCTTTGTATCTCGGAAATATTTTAGGCATAAAAGTGTTTATTCATTGGACGTTTGTGATACTCCTGGCTTGGGTATTCCTGATGCACACACGTATGGGTCATGGTTTTTCTGAAGCAATATGGGGAGTGGTTTTTATCCTTGCTTTGTTTGCCTGTGTGATATTTCACGAATTTGGACATGCACTTACAGCGAAGCGGTACAATATTCAGACAAAAGATGTTACGGTTTACCCTATTGGCGGTGTCGCCACTCTTGAAAGCATGCCGAGAAAACCAAAACAGGAACTCATAGTCGCATTGGCAGGTCCCGCCGTTAATATTGTTATTGCTGCTGCTCTGTGGATATATATGCAGATCTCGGCTACTATGCCTGACTGGACTGCACTAAAAACTGCGGATCACATGCAAACCCTGCCTTTTGCTTTCAACCTCTTTGCAGCAAATATCATTTTGGCTGTATTTAACCTTATACCGGCTTTTCCAATGGACGGTGGCAGGGTATTGCGAGCACTTCTCGCTTTCAAAATGGATAGGGCGAAAGCCACACGAATTGCTGCGGGAGTGGGTCAATTCCTGGCAATGTTGTTAGTTTTTCTGGGATTTTTCTACAATTTTTGGCTTGTTTTTATCGGCTTGTTTATATACCTGGGTGCCGGGAGCGAAGCTACTTTTGAAGCTACCCAGAGCATACTGGCAGGTTATGATGTTCGAAAAGTGTTGATGACACGATTTACTACGTTGCTTCCAGGCGATAGCCTTGAAAAAGCAGTTCAGATACTGCTTGATGGTAAGGAGCAGGATTTTCTTGTCGCTACAGATGGACAGGTTCAGGGTGTGCTTTCACGAAAAGAACTGATACAGGGGTTGTCTGCTTTCGGAAAATCATCTCTTGTAATGAACAGTATGCGGACGGACTTCACCATGCTTTCGCCGGAGATGAGCCTGCAGGACGTTTACTCAAAAATGATGACAAAGGGCTATAAGGTTTATCCTGTACAGGAAAATGGTAAACTGGTTGGCATGGTAGATAAAGAAAATATAAGTGAATTGATTTTGGTGCAACAAGCCCTATCAGGAAAGTAAAAATTATTAAGCCCTTTTATCTGGCTAAAAAGATAAAAATGGAACATGAATAAATCAATTTACGGCATATTATTTTTCTCTCTGCTTCTAATTCCTTTTGCGTCAATGAAAGCTCAGGACAAAGCAATGTTGATTGAGCAAATAGAAAGCAAGAAGGTAACAAGAGAAAGTTTTGATAAAAAAGGAAAACTTACAGGGAAGCAAATATTTACCGCCGGAAAAATGACCCCGAGTGGCGGGACTTTCTTTATAAATATCAAAACAGAACTTTATGACGAAGCACAGAAGTTAGAAGCAACCTACACGACCAGTTACGAGTGCCGTCCGGAAGAAGCGGATGTGCTTTTATCGGTCTTTGCAATCAATCCCAAAAAGAGGAAGGTAAGAGTGTCTGTAAAGTCAGGAGATTTTAAAAAGCTATATGCTTTAACGGCTAATGATATGGTACGCAGTATGAGACTGACGATGTATGTGGAAACGGGTATTCTTAATTTTCTTGGGTCAAAGAACAATGTAGATGTAACCAATCGTGTGCTCATTAAAGAAAATAACAACCTGAAGATTACAGAAAAAATTTCCATTAAGGCTTATCTGATGGGCATACGGGTAAGAACAATCAATTATAATGTAACGGAATATTTAACGCTTTCGGGTTCACTACAGAAGCAGGTGTTTAGACAAACGAATGGTGATTATTTTACCATTACCTATAATCCATAATAATAAAATTTTTTCCAAAATTTAATAAAATAAAGCATTATGAACCAACAAACATTCAACAGTGAGATATACGGGCTTTTGCCTTCGGATATTGAAGGCGTTGATTCACTCGCAGAACTTGCACTCAATATTCGCTGGACATGGAATCATGCTGCGGATGAATTATGGCAGCAACTCGATCCGGCTTTATGGGAACGAACCCATAACCCGTGGATAATTCTTCAAACCGTGTCCAGGGATCAACTCAAAAAGCAATTAGCAGAACCTGCTTTTAAAAGGAAGATCAAAAAACTTCTTAAGCAAAAAGAGCAATCAGACTCATCGCTTACCTGGTTTCAGCAAACTCATCCGAAATCCCAACTCACCAGTGTTGCTTACTTTAGTATGGAATACATGCTAAGCGAAGCACTGCCAATTTATTCTGGTGGATTGGGTAATGTGGCCGGCGACCAATTAAAGGCTGCCAGCGATCTGGGTGTGCCCGTAGTAGCTGTAGGATTACTTTATGCACAAGGCTACTTCCGGCAGGAAATTGATCAATACGGAAATCAGCAGGCATTGTTTCCCTATAATGATCCTGGACAACTGCCTATTACCCCCTTACGGTTACCAAACGGTGAGTGGCTGCGATTGAAAGTATCCCTACCCGGTTATCCGGTTTGGCTTCGTGCCTGGCAGGTTCAGGTAGGCAGGCTAAAATTGTTCCTGCTGGACAGCAATGATGCGGCTAACCATCCTGTTCACCGTGGGATTACGAGTGAGCTTTATGGAGGTGGCCCTGAAATGCGTATTAAGCAGGAGATTATATTAGGAATAGGCGGCTGGAAACTACTTCGCTCTCTTGGCATAAACCCCGAGGTTTGCCACCTGAATGAGGGACATGGTGCCTTTCTGGTTTTGGAACGTGCCCGTGATTTTATGAAAGAAAACGGAATTACATTCGAAGAGGCATTGGCTGTTACACGTGCAGGAAACTTATTTACTACACATACCGCTGTATCTGCTGGTTTCGACCGGTTCAATCCTGATCTGATGCATCAATTTATGGGAAGCTATGCCCAGGATGAACTGAATATTAATTTCAATGATTTGATGGCGCTTGGCCGCCTGGATACCAATAATGAATCAGAAAGTTTTAATATGGCATACCTTGCTATAAGGGGTAGCGGCGCCGTTAATGGCGTTAGCCGCTTACATGGTGAGGTTAGCCGCAATCTTTTTAAAAATCTTTTCCCCCGTTGGCCGGTAGCAGAAGTACCCGTTGGCTATGTAACCAATGGTGTACACATGCCCTGCTGGGATTCTGAATTAGCTGATAAAATCTGGACCGAGGCATGCGGAAAAGACCGGTGGAGAGGAAACCTGGAAAATATTGAGCAGCATATTTCGAATATATCAGATGAAAAGCTATGGCAATTCAGAAATCAGTCAAGAGGTAACCTCGTCAGCTTTATAAGAGAAAGATTTGAAAGACAGTCAATGATTGCAGACTTGTCACCCAATATTTTGGAAGCCGCAAAACAAGTATTTAATCCTGACGTATTAACGCTGGGTTTTGCCCGCCGGTTTGTCCCCTATAAAAGAGCCACATTACTGTTACACGATCCTGAACGATTTATCCGCATACTCACAAATCGGGAACAGCCTGTACAATTAGTTATGGCTGGTAAAGCACCCCCATACGACGAGTCAGGAAAAGCATTAATCCGCCAATGGATACAGTTTATTCAGCAGCACCAATTATATAACCATGTCATCTTTTTAAGTGATTACGATATGCACATGGCCGAAAACCTGGTACAAGGGGTAGATGTTTGGGTTAATACGCCGAGACGCCCGTGGGAAGCAAGCGGAACCAGCGGTATGAAAGTACTGGTAAATGGTGGTCTTAATGTATCAACACTTGACGGATGGTGGGCGGAAGCCTACACGCCGGAAGTGGGCTGGGCATTGGGCGATACGCAGGAACAGGGGGATGATGCTGCCGAGGCGGATGCCTTGTATAGTTTGCTTGAGCAGCAGGTGATTCCCGAATTTTATACCCATAACGAAAAAGGCTTGCCGCAAAAATGGATTGAAAAGATGCGTAAAAGCATAGCCACATTAGCGCCTCATTTTTCGGCTAACCGTACCGTGCGGGAATACTCAGAAAAATATTATCTGCCTTTGGCAGAAAATTATGTAAGCCGCACCGCGGATAAAGGCGCACCAGGAAAAAGAATAACCAATATAAAAAGTGAGCTAAGAGCGAAATGGAGTGATATTCATTTTGGAGAAGCGGAAGTGGAAAGTGTTCAAAATGGTTATGCCTTTAAGGTAGACGTGTTTCTAAATGGAATAGACGCGGGCAGCATCTCTGTAGCGCTTTTTGCAGATGGGCAGAATGACTTTTTACCTGAAAAAATTGAAATGCAACCTCTACCGGCTATAGGTGATGAAAATAAACAGCGGTACGAGGCAACAGTTCATAAAGCAAGGCCGGCGAGTGATTATACTATACGAATTGTTCCGGCTTATGAAAATATTACGGAGGCCCTGGAAGACAATCTTATTCTTTGGCAACGTTGATTTCGTGAACTTTAAAAAATAGTATGCTGTATTGAAAATAAAAAGGCACCTATCATTTACATAAGGAAGCCATTTGAAATTAAAGTATGAAAGCAAGTCTTTTAAATATTCTGACCATCAATAGCGGTTCTTCCAGCATCAAGTTTGGCTTATATGAAATAATGGAAAAACCGCAACTACTGTTTGCAGGAAAAATAGATAGAATAGGGCTTGCTGATACAGCATTTACCATCAAAAGAAACAATGGTAATAGTGAAAAGAACAGGCAGGAAATAGGCAACCTCGATTTTCATACGGCATCCGCTTTTTTACTGAAATGGCTACAGCAGCAATCGGAGTTTGGGCATATTAAATGTATCGGACACCGTATTGTCCATGGAATGACGTACACCGAACCGGCAATAATCGATGATGACCTATTAAAAGAATTAAACAATATCAGGGACTATGATCCCGGTCATTTGCCTGCCGAGATTGAAATCATACAGATTATCAAACAAAAGCATCCGAATGTTATGCAGGTAGCCTGTTTTGATACGGCTTTCCATACCACAATTCCGCTGTTTGCAAAAATTTTTGCTATTCCGAGAAAGTATTATCGGGAAGGCATTCAGCGCTTTGGCTTTCATGGCATATCCTACAGTTATCTAATGGAAGAGCTGAAAAAGAAAAACGAAAAGGAGGCAAAGGGTCGCATTATACTGGCACACCTGGGCAACGGTGCAAGCCTGGCTGCAGTGAAAGATGGCAAGTGTATGGATACCAGTATGGGATTTACATCTGCCGGTGGAATTGTAATGAGCACAAGAAGCGGCGATGTGGATCCCGGAGTTGCATGGTACCTGATGCAGAAAGGAATGAATGCTAAAGAATTTAACGATGTCATTAACCATCAGTCTGGCTTATTAGGCATATCAGAAACAACCTCTGATATGCAGGATCTGCTGAAAAGCGAAAAAGAGGATGAGCGTGCAGCAGAAGCTGTCAATATATTTTGTTATCAGATAAAAAAATATATCGGTGCATATACAGCGGCATTGGAGGGGTTAGATATACTTGTTTTTTCCGGGGGCATCGGCGAAAATGCACCGGTAATCCGTTCACGTATTTGCGAAGGTTTTCGTTATGCTGGTGTGGAACTGAATGAAGAGCAAAACCAAAAAAATGCATTTCAAATTTCAGCAAAAAACAGCACGGTAGAAGTTTATGTAGTTCCCACTGATGAAGAAGTAATGATTGCCAAAACCACTGCTGATATATGGAAAAGGCAAACAAACACTAATTGACCATTCATAAAAAGCAATAATATGGAACCACAATCTAATGAGACGGCAAAAGAAGAACTATCACAGGAAGTATTGCATAAAATAAATGCGTATTGGCGGGCCGCCAACTATCTTTCTGTGGGTCAGATTTATTTAAAAGACAACCCATTGTTAAAAGAACCGCTAAAGCTGGAAGATATAAAAAAAGCATTGGTAGGACACTGGGGCACCACGCCGGGACAGAATTTCATCTATGTGCACCTCAACCGAATTATTAAGAAATACGACTTGGATATGATTTACATTTCCGGTCCTGGTCATGGAGGGCCGGCGCTGGTAGGCAATGTATATCTTGAAGGAACGTATAGTGAAGTGTACAATGAAATAACAGAAGATGAAGAAGGATTAAAAAAACTCTTCCGCGGGTTTTCCTTCCCCGGCGGTATTCCCAGCCATGTTTCGCCTGAATGCCCCGGCTCTATACACGAAGGGGGTGAATTGGGTTACTCATTAAGTCATGCCTTTGGTGCAGCTTTCGATAACCCCGATTTAATTGTTTCCTGTATCGTTGGCGATGGTGAAGCGGAAACCGGCCCCTTAGCGACGGCCTGGCATTCCAATAAATTCCTCAATCCCGTTACAGATGGCGTGGTGCTTCCCATCCTTCATTTAAACGGGTATAAAATTGCCAACCCTGCCGTACTGGCCCGCATTAGCAGTGAGGAACTGGAGCAACTTTTTAAAGGGTATGGCTGGAAACCTTATATGATTGAAGGCGATGACCCACTTCAGATGCATCAGAAAATGGCCGATCTGCTGGATAAAGTGATAGAAGAAATAAAAGCCATAAAAGAGAATGCGAAAGAAAACAGCAATGCGGAACGTCCGATATGGCCCATGATTATCCTAAAATCACCCAAAGGGTGGACAGGCCCAAAATTTGTGGACGGCTTACCCATAGAGGGAACTTTTCGTTCACATCAGGTGCCGTTATCCAATCTGGCAGAAAATCCGGAATATTTAAAGCAGTTGGAAGAATGGCTGAAGAGTTATAAACCGGAAGAATTATTCGATGGACGGGGACGACTTTTAGCTGAATTAGCTGATTTGGCCCCAAAAGGCAATCGAAGAATGGGCGCCAATCCGCATGCCAATGGCGGCCTACTGCTGCATGATCTTCACATGCCGGACTTTCGAGATTATAAATTTGAATTAAAAGCACGTGGGGAGATGGGACTTGGCGACACAAGAATTTTAGGCAAGTTTATAGCAGATGTTATTTTTGAAAATGAAGAGCAAAAAAATTTCCGGTTGTTTGGGCCGGATGAAACCATTTCCAACCGTTTAACGGATGTATTCAAAACTACCAACCGTCAGTGGAATGCAGAAATTATTGACACAGATGAATTTTTAAAAAAAGAAGGACGGGTAATGGAAATGCTTAGTGAGCATCAGTGCGAAGGCTGGTTGGAAGGATATCTTTTAACCGGACGGCATGGTTTGTTCAATTGTTATGAAGCTTTTATTCACATTATTGATTCCATGTTCAACCAGCATGCTAAATGGCTAACGGTAACATCTCATCTTCCCTGGCGTAGAAAAATAGCGTCACTCAACATTCTACTAGCATCCCATGTGTGGCGGCAGGACCATAACGGCTTCACTCATCAGGATCCCGGCTTCCTTGATGTGGTGATGAATAAAAAAGCATCAGTCGTACGTGTCTATCTGCCGCCTGATGCCAATTGTCTTTTATCGGTGATGGATCATTGCCTGCGTAGCCGCCATTATGTGAATGTAGTGGTGGCGGGCAAACATCCATCGCCTCAATGGCTTTCTATGGAAGAAGCAGTCATTCATTGCACAAGAGGAATCGGCATTTGGACATGGGCAAGCAATGATGAAGGAACGGAACCCGATGTAGTGATGGCCTGTGCAGGCGATGTGCCCACGTTGGAAACCCTGGCTGCGGTTTCTATTTTAAGAGAGAAATTACCTGATTTAAAAATACGGGTAGTGAACGTGGTTGATCTCATGAAACTACAGTCGGAAAGAGAACATCCACATGGATTAAGCGATAAAGATTTTGATGCCTTATTCACTAAATCCAAACCTGTTATTTTTGCGTTTCACGGGTATCCCTGGCTCGTACACCGGCTCACCTACAACAGAACAAATCATAAGAATTTTCACGTAAGGGGTTATAAGGAGGAAGGCACTATAACCACACCGTTTGATATGACGGTATTAAATCAATTGGACCGTTTTGACCTGGTGGAAGATGTAATAAACAGACTACCGCAATTGGGTGATAAAGCTGCACATTTGAAACAGGAAATGCAGGATACTCTGATAAAGCATACATACTATATCCGCAAACATGGGGTGGATATGCCCGAAGTAAAAGATTGGCAATGGAAAAATTAAAGATATAAAAAAGGAAATAGTAACAGACCCAATACAATTTCACAAAAACCACTTAATTTGTTTAACGCATATAAATCTTCATAATGGATAACAACAAACATAACCACTACGACACTCATCAACACCATCATCATAATGAAGGTATAAGCCGCCAAGGGCCAGTAGATGAAAAAGAAGCCATACTAACCCATCCTGCTGAGAAAACCATGCATGACCACAAGGCAGGTATGGATCACGGTGACCACAGCTATATTCCAATGGGAAGGTGAAAAAAAGAGTATGGTATTGTTCTTTTTGTAGTTAGAGGCGCTATGATAGTACCTCAATTGTGCGCTTTAATTTCGATAACAGGTGGTAGCCATTCAGCTAAAAACTTGTCGGTACAGGCTTCTGTGAATAATGCAGGGCAAATATTGGGACCTTTGATTGGAATATGTTAATAAGCAAATTAAATTTTGTTCCCTTTTTGATTAGCGGTGGATTTTAATCATACCAATATTGATTTCGAAAAGGTGGAGAAATGAGGATTCATTTGACGGCTGATAACTCAAAAATAAAAAAACATCGAAATAAAAATTAGGTTATTTGCAACACTCATTTCTGTTACTATATAAATATGAATGTACATTTTCAATTAAAAACAACCGGCAATTCAATTAACCTTTAATGACGATCAAAGCAAATATCTTAATCACAAAAGCTTCGGGAAAACTTGTACCCTTTGCTCCTGAAAAACTGATGCGTTCTTTGACAAAGGCAGGAGCCACAAAAGAACAGGCTGAAAAAATTTTAGCATCAGTTAAACCGCTTCTGCATCCGGGAATTTCGACGAAAACGATTTTCAAAAACGCTTTCAGATTGTTGAAAAAAGTTTCACCGCCAAAGGCAGGTAAATACAAGCTTAAAAATGCTATAATGGAATTAGGTCCGTCAGGGTTTCCTTTTGAAAAATACTTCGCTGCTATTCTACAGAACATGGGTTATAGCGTTCAAACAGGAGTTATCCTACAAGGCGCCTGTGTTCAACATGAGGTGGACGTGATAGCCGAAAAAGAGAACCAACATGAAATGGTGGAGTGTAAATTCCATCAGCAACAGGGCTCTTTATGCAATGTAAAAATCCCTTTGTATATACATGCCCGGTTTAAAGATGTAGAAGCAGGCTTTACTGATAGTGCATCAAAAAATAACACACTACACCAGGGATGGGTGGTAACCAATACCAGGTTTACAACGGATGCCATCCAGTATGGAACATGTGCCGGTTTAAAGTTGATTGGCTGGAATTATCCGAAGGGCAATAGCCTGAATAATTTAATTGATAAAACGGGACTTTATCCAGTAACGGCTCTTACTTCATTAACTAAAAAGGAAAAACAGGCCCTGTTAAGTAATGATATAGTTCTCTGTAAGAACATCTTAAATAACCCTGACCTAATGAAGCTGGCGGCAATTGTGCAGACAAAACATGAAGCTATACTACAGGAAGCAAAGGAATTATGTAAGAACAGTAATGAGGTTGCACAGCGGGAAACTTTATAAACAACATTAAAAATTATATTTAATGAATCAATTATATTTTTTCACCACAAAAACTTAAAATTATGTTTCACGACGGTTATCACTTTTGGGGAATGCACCTTATCTGGTGGTTCATTTGGGTCATTATTCTTTTCAGCATTTTTGGGTTTTTCGAACCTGTTCGAAAAACAAGGATTAAAAAGGACAGCCCCCTTGACATTTTGCAAAAACGTTTTGCTTCCGGCGAAATTTCAAAGGATGAATACTTTGAAAACAAGAAAATTTTAGATGCGGATATTAAATCGGCTGGAAAGACTAGCCACTGACCCGTTTATAAGGTTCTGCCATTAAAATAGTAGAACCTTATCTTTAAAAAACAAGAAAACTATGAAGCAAGTATCCCAGGAGCGTAATTCCAATAACTGGTATGTGATAACCGGCGGACCAAGTTCCGGAAAAACAACCACTGTAAACATGCTTAGCGAAAGAGGTTACCAGACAACTATTGAACATGCGAGGCATTACATTGATACCATGCACCAGGGCGGAAGAACCGTGGAAGAAATCCGGAGCAATCAAAGGGAATTTCAATCAGGCATTCTTGAGATGCAAATTGAACAGGAAGCAATACTATCTGCCGATGAAATGGTGTTTTTAGACAGGGCAATTCCGGATGCCCTGGCCTATTACCACTTTTTAAACCTTGAAGTTGACGAGCGGCTTACCAAAGCAATGGAAACAGCATCCTATAAAAAAATCTTCATTCTGGATTTGCTGCCTTTTGTAAAAGATTATGCCCGTACAGAAGATGAAGAAGCACAAAAAGAATTACATTCATTATTGGTAGATGTTTACACATCTTTACCTTCCCCGGTCATTCATGTGCCTGTATCATCACCGGAAGAGCGGGTTAACTTTATACTTAATAACTTATAAAACGCAGCAAACGCTTAAAATAACCAGTTTATGGAACATTCAAATCAACACAATCACCAGCACGGAAATAGTCATAAGCAGCCGGAAGACCATCAGCATCATCATGCTGCAACGAAAACTGACGACAACAATGGTTCTAAAGGGAATGATGATCATTCTGCCCATGATAAACATGCCGGCCATCATACGCATGACTTTTTAAAACGCTTTTGGATCTGCTTAATACTAACCATACCTGTGCTCTTGCTTTCTCACATGATACAGGATTGGTTGAATTTCAGCATCCGCTTTCAGGGCGATAAATATGTTTTGCTTGCGTTGGGGACCATAATCTATTTCTATGGCGGGATGCCTTTTTTGAAAGGGCTGGTAACTGAGATAAGAAACAACTCCATAGGCATGATGACACTGGTGGCGCTGGCTATCACCGTTGCATTTGTTTACAGTGTTGCTATTGTATTTGGTTTGCCGGGCATGGATTTCTTTTGGGAATTGGCAACTCTGATTGACATTATGTTGTTAGGACACTGGATAGAAATGAGGTCTTCAATGGCAGCTTCAAACGCTTTGCAGTCTTTAGTCGCCTTGCTTCCTTCAAATGTGCATGTGGAGCGAAATGGGGAGGTAACAGACATAAACATACAGGAGTTGCAGAAAGGAGATACTGTCATCATCAAGCCCGGTGAAAAAATACCGGCAGATGGTTTAGTAACAGAAGGCAATTCATTTGTAGATGAAAGCATGTTAACCGGCGAAAGTGTGCCCGTGAAAAAAGAAAAAGATGCCAAAGTAATAGCTGGTGCAGTTAATGGTGGTGGCTCAATGAAAGTAAGCGTTACAGGCGCAGGTAAGGATAGCTATCTGAACAAGGTAATTACCATGGTAGAAGCTGCACAGAATGCAAAATCAAAAACACAAAACCTTGCTGATAAAGCTGCGAAATGGCTTACAATCACAGCTATTGTGGTAGGCGTTGCCACTTTCATAGTTTGGTATATCAACAACGATTTGGCTTTTGCACTGGAAAGAATGGTAACAGTAATGGTTATATCCTGTCCACATGCTTTAGGCGTTGCCATTCCCCTGGTAGCTGCTATCTCTACTACGGCGGCAGCCAGGCATGGTTTGCTCATCAGAAACAGAACGGCGTTTGAAGATGCAAGAAAGCTTACCACCATCATCTTCGATAAGACCGGCACACTTACCAAAGGTTCACATGAAGTGCAGAAAGTGTTCAGCATTTCAGATAAATACAGCAGCGATGAAATATTACAGTATGCTGCCGCTATTCAGCAACACTCAGAACACTACATTGCCAGGGGGATGTTGAAAAAATTGAAAGAAAAGAATTTGCAACTATGGCAGTCTTCCGGTTTCACCTACATGCCGGGTATCGGTGTGTCCGGTTCGGTTAACGGTAAGATAGTAGTTGCGGCGGGCCCTAATTATTTTGCACAAGAAAATATGGAGCTTCCAACGATACCTTCGGAAATTGATCAGAACACAGAGACAGTCAATTTCCTGATGATTGATGCCGAACCCGTGGGCATCGTTACATTGGCAGATACAATCAGGGAAACTTCAGCCGAAGCCATAGAGCAACTCAAGCAAATGCATATCAAATCATTTCTGCTTACAGGAGACAACGAAAAGATAGCTGCTGCAGTTTCTAATAAATTGGGCATGGATGGCTATCTGGCCAATGTACTGCCACACCAGAAACAGGAGAAAATAGCCGAGTTTCAAAACAAAGGTGAAGTAGTGGCCATGACTGGCGACGGAGTAAACGATGCACCGGCTTTAGCGGCGGCGGATGTAGGCATTGCAGTTGGCAGCGGAACAGATGTAGCAGCCGAAACAGCCGATATTATTCTTGTAAACAGCGACCCGAAAGATGTAGTGCAAATGATTGACTTTGGCAGAAAAACCTACCGTAAAATGATACAGAACCTTATCTGGGCTGTTGGTTATAACGTCATTGCCATTCCATTGGCAGCAGGAGTTCTTTACCCAAATTTTATGCTTAGTCCGGCAATGGGTGCAGTGTTGATGAGTTTAAGTACTGTGATCGTTGCCATAAATGCCAAAATGTTGAAGTTGAAATAGTGCCCATTTTATCGGAAATCAACTTCAGGATAATCGGGAAATAAAATGATTGATCCCAAAGGCCCTCAGAGCCACTATCAACTTCACTCATTATCTGCCTTCAAAGTCTCTGCAATTCATAACAGAATACGAAGGCAACTTGGCTAAGACAAACATACGTTGATTTGCTTCAAACAAATCTTTATAATTCTTATTAGAATAGTGGCGAGAGTCACTGTTTAATATGATCAATATCATATTAAACATGTAAATAGTATTTATACCTTTACTCACTATTTTTACTTTGGTGAAGAAAGTTATTGTTTTCATATTAGCCATTCTATACATTGTTACATCTTCCGGTGTAATGATAAACATGCATTATTGCATGGGAGAATTGACTGAATTGGGCTTATCACATAATAAAGATAAAGTTTGCTCTAATTGCGGCATGAAAGACAGCGAAAACAACGGTTGCTGCAAAGACGAACAACAGCTTCTAAAAATTGATAAAGAGCAAAAAACTTCTAATGTTTCTTATCAATTACCGCAGTTTACATCCGATGCTCTAATCTACACTTCTTTTGAATTAACATCCATATATGTTCCTTCATTAATGGAAGAACATCCGTTTGCAAAAGCACCTCCACGAGGACAAAATTTACCTCTTTTTATTCGTATCTGCGTTTTCAGAATATAATTGTTTCTTATAGGTACATGCCCGGCATTATGTTGGGCTAAAGGTGTTTCTAAACCGTATTCGTCCTCCCATCTTCATGTCGAATAAAAAATGGACAATCATGCGCCTTGATTTCTAAACTAAAAGATTTTCGCATCATCTTCATCATACGTCATTCAGATGAATGTTGATAAAATCCTAACCATCAATTTCAACATACATTAAAATATAAACAGATGAAAAAGTTAAATTATGCCATTATGCTGGCAATAAATGTCCTTGCACTTTCTACAGCAATGGCCCAAAAAGACAGTAGCGGCGTTTATAAAACTGCTGACGATTTCAGACAAAGAAAGTTGTCATACGCTATCAATTACAAAACCGAAAAACACAAAATAAAGAACAATCTGCTTTTTAATAACGCTGAATTAAAAGTTATACATGCCGGCGAAACCTACACTTTGCTCAAAAGTGAAACGTATGGCTACAGAAGTACCAAAGGGGAAGAATTCAGATTTGTAGATAATAAAGAATATAAGATACTTAATCCTGGTGCGGGTTTACTGATTTATGTATACACACACACTTCCCACTCCCCCAAGGAAGCTGGAAAATATCCAGCAATATATTATTTCAGTACAGATGCATCTTCTGCACCACAGTCTCTGACCAAAGCAAACCTTAAAGCAGCATTTCCTGACAATCATAAGTTTCATGATGCATTGGATGCTCAGTTCAAAACTGATAAGGAATTGCATGATTATGACCGGTTTCATAAAATGTACAAGTTGAATTGGATAATTAAGAATGATATGAATTAAGTGACTGTCCAAAGATTAATCCGGTGTTTAAAGGTTGGATGGCAATAGCTTTAATAATAACAACAAAACTTGAAATCCTTTTACGAATAACCGTTCAGGTACATGCTTACATCAAACATTAAATGCAGATGAAATGATCGAAAAAATTATCACCTGGTCAATTAATAACCGGTTTTTTGTCTGGTTAGGGATAGTTATGATCGCTATAGGCGGATTATATTCCATTAAGAACATGCCGGTGGATGCAATTCCTGATCTTTCCGAAAATCAGGTGATCGTTTACACAGAGTATATGGGCCGTAATCCAAAGATCATGGAAGACCAGATTACATATCCACTGGTTTCCAATTTACAGGGAATACCTAAAATCAAATCTATCAGGGCCGCTTCGATGTTTGGCATGAGTTTCATTTTTGTAGTGTTTGATGATGGCGTTGATGAGTACTGGGCCCGTACCCGCGTTCTTGAGCGACTAAATTATGCGCAGCGTTTTTTGCCGCAAGGTGTTACCCCTACCCTGGGACCAGATGGAACAGGCTTAGGTCATGTATTTTGGTACACATTGGATGGAGATGGTTATAATCTCGGCGAACTTCGGGCGTTGCAGGACTGGTATGTGAAATTTGCATTGCAGAATGTGGATGGAGTAAGTGAAGTAGCCTCTTTTGGTGGGTTTCAAAAGCTTTACCAGGTAACCATCGATCCTCATAAGCTTATTTATTATGGCGTACCACTAATGGACATTACCCGTGCTGTTACTGCAAATAACCGTGATGTAGGCGGCAGTCTTTATGAAATGAATTCCACCGGATACCTGATCCGTGGACAAGGTTATATTACCGGACTTGAAGATATAAGAGATATTTCCATTGGTACATACAAGTCAATTCCCGTTCTGCTCAGTGATGTTGCCGAAGTTCAAATGTCATCTGATTTAAGATTGGGAATAGTGGATGAAAATGGTGAAGGTGAAGTGGTAGGTGGGATTGTAGTAATGCGTTTTGGTGAAAATGCCAGGGATGTAATAGAGCGGACTAAAGTAAAGATGCAGGAGGTGGAAAAAGGCTTACCTGCCGGTGTTAAATTCAAAACTGCGTATGATCGAAGTGATTTGATTCTCGCATCTATTGATACGTTGACCGAATCATTATGGCAAATGATCGTGATTGTTTCCATTGTCGTAATTATTTTCTTATTCAGTATCCGTAGTGGTTTAATTGCCATTGCCTGCATCCTTTTATCCGTACTTATAGGGTTTATCCTTATGCAACTTTTTGGTGTAACCTCTAACATCATGTCATTGGGTGGAATTGCTCTTGCCATCGGTGATGTAGTTGACCCTGGGATAGTAATGGCTGAAAATGCGTACCGTTCTCTAACAAACCGTGTTTTAAAAACTCAAACCAAAGATTAGTATGTCAGCAGAACAAATAATAAAAGTAAAGGAGCGGATCGGCAATACAAATGAAATTTCCGATGAAGAGCGAGTTGAAATTATCAAAGAATCATCAAAAATGATAGGGCGCTCGGTATTTTTTTCAGTCATCATTATGATCATTTCATTTGCGCCAATTTTATTCCTCACCGGGCAGGAATTTAAAATGTTTAGCCCCCTTGTTCTGACGAAGACATTTTCACTTATTGGCGCTGCTATCCTTGCTATTACCGTTGCTCCCATGTTAACGCGGACGTTCATGAAAGGTAAGCTTATACCGGAGAGCCGTAACCCTGTTTCTAACTTATTTGTAACCCTTTATAAACCCGTTGCCCGTTTTTGTCTTGACTGGCGCAAAACTGTCTTGGCTGCATGCCTGGCACTGGTGATTGGAAGTATTCCATTAGTAACTAACCTGGGGTCAGAATTTATGCCACCCCTTGATGAAGGTTCTTTGCTGTTTATGCCTGTAACACTTCCGGATGTTTCTAATTCCGAAGCCAAAAGAATTATGCAATTACAGGATAAAATTATTAAGAGTTTCCCGGAGGTGGAGAATGTACTTGGAAAAGCAGGCCGGGCAAATACAGCCACTGATAACTCACCTATCAGTATGATTGAAACGATGGTGATTTTAAAACCTAAAAATCAGTGGCGTAAAAACATGACCAAGGCAAAGTTGATTACTGAAATGAATGAAAAAGTTCAAATACCAGGTGTCAGTGTTGGATGGACCATGCCTATAATAAACCGGATAAACATGCTTTCTACTGGTATCCGGACAGATGTTGGAATTAAAATATACGGCAAAAACCTGGACAGCATATACAATCTTAGCCGTCAGGTCGAAAACACGATACAAGGAATTGAAGGTTTGGCAGATTTGTATGTAGAGCAACTTACCGGGGGCAAATATCTCGATATAAAAATACGCAGGCGAGACATAGCCCGCTATGGTTTAAACGTGGATGATGTAAACATGGTAATAGAGAGCGCTTTGGGTGGGATGATCCTGACTACAACCGTGGAAGGAAGGGAACGCTTTAATGTTAACCTTCGGTTAGCGCAGGAATACCGCAATGATATTGATGAAATTGAACGAATTCCAATTCAAACTATGAATTATGGTGTAGTTCCCCTTTCAGCAGTTGCGAATGTAAAAATTACAGAAGGTCCGCCCATGATCAGTTCTGAAAACGCTATGTTGAGAGGCACTGTACTTTTTAACGTTCGGGGAAGGGATATGGGAAGTGTAGTAAAAGATGCTAAAGAACGGATTGATGAAACTTTTAAAAAGTTGCCACAAGGTTATTATATTGAGTGGAGCGGACAGTATGAAAATCAGGTGCGGGCCAACCAACGATTAAGCATCATCATACCCATCGTTTTACTGATAATAGCCTTCATTTTATTTATTACATTTCACTCTTACAAGGCTGTGCTCATGGTTTTTGTTAGTATTCCGGTAGCGCTGATTGGGGGTGTTTACTCTTTGTACTATTATAATGTTAATTTCTCTGTGGCAGTAGCGGTTGGTTTTATTGCGCTTTTTGGCGTAGCAGTAAGCACCGGTGTTCTCATGATTTCTTATCTCAATGATACAGTTAAAAAATTGGTACAGGAAAAAGGGAACAATCCACAAGCCATTAGTTTTCCTGTGCTTAAGGAAGCTATTCTTTTCGGGGCTACACAAAGAGTACGCCCACTTCTCATGACTGTTCTTGCTAATATCCTTGGTCTGATACCGGTGCTGGTATCAACAGGCACAGGAAGCGACGTAATGAAACCCATAACCATTCCCTTTGTATTTGGGTTAATATCCGCTACTCTTTTTGTGTTGATAGTGCTGCCGGTCATTTTTAACCTGGTAAAAGAATGGGAATTAAAAAGGAGTGGAAAGCTCGAGATTATGCAAATAAGTGAATAAACAGCTTATATGAAAATAAAGACTATAATATCAATATTTCTTAGCCTGCTGGTTACAGTTAGTTCAATCAAAGCACAGGATACAGTTCGTCTTTCTCTTCCGGATATTTTCAAAGGGATTGATAAATCATATCCGCTATTACGAGTTTATCAAAACCGGATCAGTAGCATAAGAGCGCTTGCCGAAGGCGCCAGGAGCTGGATGCCGCCCACTCTTTCAGTAGCAATTGACAAGTTTCCCTATCGGTTAGGTATGATCAGTGAAAAATCTCCGATGAACCAGGCCGGCTTCATGTTTTCTGTTGAACAAATGATTCCAAACGCTGCCAAACTCAATGCGAAAAGAGACTATATTCTCTCGCAGCAGGACATATCCAGCAACGAAGCCGAATGGGAAAAGAATGTTCTTCATTATACTGCCCGGCTTTACTATTATCGCCGTTTCACTGCAGAAAGGAAATTAAAACTGGTAAGTGATTATGAAGAACTATTAAAGATGCTTATCAAAACAGCTCGCGATAAATATGTTTACAATCAGTCTGATCTGCCTTCCATTTTTAAAGCCGAAGCTTCTCTTAGCGAATTGAAAAATATGGAAACCATGTTGCTTTCACAGGTTGCCGAAAGTACTATCGGGATTAATACGCTACTAAGCAGGGATGTGAACACCCCGTTTGTAATTGATTCGCTTTTACAGACAACAGATTATCAGGCCGATTTTCTGAATATCAATGATACTACGTTTCTTAACCGTAGCGATATTCTTGCAATTGAAAGCCGGATACGTTCCATGCAAAGCAGCATTCGGTTGGCTGCCACAGGTTCGAAGCCTGATTTTGGTATCCAGTTCTCTCACGGGCAAATGTTTGGTATGCCTAACCAATTTTCCATAATGGGTATGGTTACCATACCCATTGTTCCCTGGTCGTCGCGAATGTATAAGTCTGAAGTTCGTTCCATGAGCTTCGACATTGAAGCCATGCAAAATGAACGATCAACCATGCGATTGATGACCACGCAAATGATCCGCGAAAAAATTACGATGCTCAACTATGAAAACCGGCAGCTAAAAAATTTTGACATCAGCATTTTACCCGCTTACCGGAAAAATCTTGAAAGTAACCTGCTTGCCTATCGTCAGAACACCGGTAATTTTTTTGTGTTGCTGGATGCCTGGAACATGCTGCTGATGAAAGAAATGGAACGCATTGATAAACTCGCACAGGTATTTACCATTCAATCAGAATACGAATACCAACGGGAAATAAAATAAGTCATGAAAAAAAATATTCTATATACGATCAGGCGGTATTCAATTGCTGGACTTGGTTTCATCTTGTTGCTGTTACTGGCTTCCTGCAATTCGAAGCGGAACGAACAGGAACATGCAGGAAACCATGCAACTGAAACCGATACCATGGTTGGAATGAGTAAAAATTCAAAGATGGAAGGCCATACTAATATGGACCATTTAAATGAAAAAGCTGACGGACATCAACAGATGAATATCGGGCAAGGTCTGGATACACTTGATGAAATGTACTTGAGTGCCCTGCCCGCTAACCAAAGTGTTATTTCAAAGCAATCGGCTGTACCTGTGAGAGACAGTATGCAACAATTTACAATTAACGGAGAAGGATACATCACGTTTGACCCAAGGAGAAACCGGAAAATTTCTGTGCGTATTAGTGGACGTATTGAACGCCTTTTCGTAAAATACAATTATCAGTATGTACGGAAAGGAGAAAAAATAATGGAAATATATAGCCCGGACTTAAACACATATATTTCGGAATACATTTATATACGCCAAAAAAGTAACGACCGGGAATTGATGGAAAAAGCAAAACAAAAGTTATTACTGCTTGGTCTATCCAATGCCCAAATTGCTCTAATTGATAAAAACCCTACTGCCCCATTTACCATATCCATATACAGTCCTTTTGAAGGGTATGTGCTATTTAATCCATCGCCAGGCGGTGGCGGCATGAGTGCTCCAAGCACGCAAGGGGGCATGGGTAGTGGAATGAATAGCGGAGCGGCCTCTGCATCCACAGGTACTGCCAGTACTTCGTTAGATGATAATTCTATCAGGGAAGGAATGTATGTTAGTAAAGATCAAACGGTATTTTGGATCAATGATTTCCAAACGGTATGGGGCATCGTTGCCTTTTCACATGAAAACGAAAAGATAGCTAAACCCGGATTAGATGTGGTAGTAGAAAGTGAACTTTTCCCAGGCCAGACCTTTCGGTCAGTTGTCCAAATGGTAGAACCGGTTTACAGGGGCGCTCAAAAGTTTACGCAAGTCCGGTTATATTTTTCCACTCCAAATCGTAAGCTCAAACAAAACTCTCTCATCAGGGCCAGTGCTTTAGTTAATTCCAGCTCCCTCACCGTACCGGCAAGCAGCGTTTATTATCTGGGAAGCACCGCAATTGTGTGGGTTTTAAAAGCAACAACTAAAGATGGCAGCAACGTTTTTCAGGCAAGAGCTATAAAAATCGGCAACCGAAGTAACGAATACATTGAAGTATTAAAAGGATTGAACAGTACCGAGTTTGTTGCCAAAGATGCAGGCTACCTGGCAGATAGTGAAACCTTAATACAATATTAAATTATGAAAGTGAAAAATGTATTTACCATAGCGATTGGGATCATGGTTTTGTCGGGAATATTATTGATGACTGCTTGTACAAATGACAAGAAGGTCGCTGATCAGGAGCAACATTCGGGGGCACATGCCGTAACTGATTCCTCTGGTAAAGAGATATTATCTCTTACCGACCAGGATGAAAAGCATGCTAATATTAGGATTGATAGCGTCAGGACAAAATCAATGGCAGAATTTTCTACGGTATTGGGCACTGCTAATTTTGATCAAAGAAAAATCACTGTAATTACTTCGCGTATTCGTGGAAGGCTTGACAAATTATTTGTAAGAAATCCGCAGCAATACATTAAGGAAGGGGAACCAATTTATGCCATTTATAGTGAGGAGCTTATAGCATACGAAAATGAATTGTTGACTGCCATTCAAATGAAAGCGGGCCCATCTGATTTACAGGCCTCGTTTGATCAGATTATTGAAGCGGCCAAAAGAAAATTGTTTTTACTGGGACTAACCAACTTTCAAATTGAGCAAATAGAGAAATCCGGTGTAGCCTTACCCCTGATTACCTTTTACAGCCCGGTTTCCGGCACCTTAACGGAGTTGCCTGTAAGCGAAGGGCAATATGTAGAAGAAGGTACAGCCATGTTTCGTATAGCAGATATGTCACGACTTTGGATAGAGGCCCAAATGTATGTCAGTGAATTGAAGTGGTTGGATGGCAGGGCAGCCATACACGCAGAGTTTGATGCCTTGCCCGGAGAAGTGTTTAAGGTTGTGCCCGTATTTGATAACCCAAGCTTAGAAGCTGACAGTAAAATAAGCCTCGTGAGATTCCAGGTCGAAAATCTTTCTAATAAATTGAGACCTGGAATGATGGCCTATATAAATATTAAAAGAAATGAGAAAAAGACCCTGGTGATTCCGAAGAGCTCGATTGTGGTTGGCGAAATGATTTCTGCCTGGGTAAAGACAGCAAAAGGAACGTATGAAAACCGGATGATTCAATTGGGCATTCAGAACAAAAAAGAAGTAGAAGTGCTTAGTGGTTTAAAAGAAGGCGAATTAATAGTAACCAATGGCGCTTACTTACTTAACAGTGCTTTAATATTAAAAAAGGGTACTGGAATGCCTGGAATGGAAGGAATGGATATGTAGGAAAGATAAATCACAAACCAGTTAATCATGTAACATAATCTTTATGCCGATTCCGGAAATTATAATGATAAAAACGCCATGGGCTATAAATCATGAAACTGCTCTAAACCAGCTTCATGCTGATTCGGAACACGGATTGGCGTCAGCAGAAGCTGCCCGCCGGCTTCAGCTTTTTGGATATAACCGGATTGAATCCGGAAAGAAAATCAGCCCGTTGATGATCCTGGTAAATCAGTTTATCAGTCCTTTTATGTTGTTACTGGCAA
>ENA-UOUJ01000570-UOUJ01000570.1-activated-sludge-metagenome-genome-assembly--contig:-NODE-570-length-23915-cov-16.869153_pt1 | contig 23915 bp, 21 predicted proteins | sample MGYA00249839_ERZ747224 | MGnify/ENA primary metagenome ERZ747224 (study PRJEB28782, sample SAMN03220277) | activated sludge metagenome | biome: wastewater; feature: sewage sludge; material...
CGGTGTCTCACCGACCGGAAAGTTGTACATGGAGCGAAAAATTGAAATACGCCCATTGATGAATATATTTGCTGAACTAAATTGTATGATATGCAAGACGGAACTGCCGAAGAACGACTGGCTCGTTTAGGATTAACTTTACCTCCTGCACCAAAACCCATGGGCGTTTATAAACCCTGCCTCATTGATGGCAACCATCTTTATCTTTCGGGGCACGGCCCCGTACAGAATGACCAAACCCTTATAAAAGGACGTATTGGAAAGGATATGGACGAGGAACAGGGTAAACTGGCTGCAAAGCAGGTAGGACTAACCATGCTTGCAACCATAAGGGCGCAGATTGGAAGCCTCGACAATATAAAGCGCGTAATTAAAGTGCTTGGCATGGTAAACTGCATACCCGAATTTGAAAAACAACCTTATGTAATTAACGGCTGCAGTGAATTGTTTGCCGCTATATGGGGAGAAGAAAATGGTGTAGGCGTTCGCAGCGCAGTAGGTATGGGCTCCTTACCGGGTAATATACCGGTTGAGATAGAAGCAATATTTGAACTGGCGTAATAAAAAGGGTTATGATGCATACAAATGGCTCAGCAGAAGCATGGTATTTTGTTGATGATATTAACAATACAGATTCCCCGGCATTGTTGCTGTATAAAGAACGGGTAAAAGAAAATATCCGTTTGGCAAAAGACATGGTAAAGGATGTGAGCATACTACGTCCGCATGTTAAAACCAACAAAACAGCAGAAGTGTGCAGCATGATGCTGGAGGAAGGTATCACCAAATTCAAATGCGCTACTATTGCGGAAGCCGAAATGCTGGCAACTGTGGGGGCGCCGGATGTGCTGCTGGCTTACCAGCCTGTTGGCCCTAAAGCAGAACGGTTGGCGAACCTTATTAAAGCATACCCTGCCGTTCATTTTGCATGTTTAACAGATAATGAGGCAACCGCAAAACATATCAACGATGTGGCTGAAGCGCATGGCATTGTAATTAATATTTTTATAGACCTGAATACCGGCATGAACAGAACAGGTATCGTTCCTGCCAAAGCACTACCGCTTGCTGCATTCATCCTGTCATTGAAAAATATAACGCTGGTGGGCCTACATGGCTATGATGGTCATATACGCGATACAGATACCACTATACGGCAGCAAAAAAGTGATGGGGGATTTCAGCAGGTAGCCGCACTGCATCAAAAGATAGCAGCAACGTATCAGCGCTCATTAAAATTAGTAATGGGGGGCACACCTACTTTTCCAACTCATACCGGGCGGCAAAATGTGGAATGCAGCCCCGGCACTTTTGTTTTTACCGACTGGGGATACAAGCAGTCTTTTCCCGATGAACCTTTTGACTTCGCGGCGCTTGTAATTACCAGGGTTATTTCCATCATAGATGAGCATATCATTTGCACCGACCTGGGGCATAAGGCTGTTGCCGCAGAAAACCCGTTGCCGCGGGTTCACTTTTTGAATGCCCCCGATGCAGTACCCATAGGGCAAAGCGAGGAACACTTAGTATTGCGTGTACCAGATGTTTCTTTATACAATATGGGTGATGTGCTATACGGCGTGCCGGTGCACATATGCCCAACCGTTGCTTTATATGATAAGGCTTACGTGGTAGAAAATAAAAAAATTACTGCCCAATGGGAAGTAGTGGCGAGAAAAAGAAGCATTAATTTTTGAACAGTTTTTTAAAAACTTACGCCACTCCGTATCCTGCTCAGCAACTGGTTATAACAGTTATCCACTAATCTTGCTGCCAACTCTTCCCGTGATGGCGGACGTTCCGCCCCGGAACTGTTGATCAGGTTCCAGTCTGAAGCTTCTAAAGCCTGCCTGTCGCCGGTGTAGCGCGCTGCTTCATGCTGCCAGGTATAGTTATCGCGAAAGCGGTCGGCTAATATATTACGGCCGCTTACCCAGTCGTAAATACGGCAATCCAGTGACGCCCGGCTTTGCAGTATGCTGCGGGTAACATGCACAGTGGCAGTAACCGTTTTGTATACAGGTTTGGCCGGAACAGACCGGGTTTGGCCTATCTCTATTTTTTTAGACCGTTGTATCGTGTACCGGTCGGTATATATACTGCCTATATACAAATCATTAAAATTCAGTTCCACTACCCTGTCTGCTTTTATAAAACTGGCTTCAGCCTCCCTGTCGCTATAAAAACGGGTATTGTTATACGAGGCATTATTAAGATCACGAACCATTGCATACTGCAGGTAATCATTATCGAATCCCCAGTAACGCCAGTTGTTATTATAATAATTTACCGGCCTCACCACTACTTTAACCGTTGCCATTTCCTGCGCCTCCCGTATACGATCCTCTACATCGCGGTAACGCGGATACGCGTTACCGGCCTTTACAAACATTTCATACGCTTTTTGTCCGTAAGCCCGGTTATTGTACGACAGGTAATGTTGACCCTGGTTATAATATTCTTCCGCTGCTTTTTGTTTTGCCTCCTGCATTTTAAGCGTTGGGTTCCAGGGGTTTGGTATTATTTTAGCAGCCGCCGGTATGGCTTTGATCTGGCTGTACATTTGTGCTGCCACCTCAAGCTGGCCGGCAATTTCCATCCAGCGGTCGCCGGCATTCATATTATTATAGGTATTGCTGTTCATGGCTTTACGCACATCGGCGGCCTGCCTGTACGCTTCCGGCAGCAAAGCTGCCGCGTCTTTATCACCCGCATCCTTCTTTAACCGTTCTAATAAAGCAAAAACAGTCTGGTCATCTGCTGTATATCTTTTTGCAATCTGCCGGGTAGAAGAGCAACCCAGCAGCAGGATGCTACTTAGCAGCAGCGAAAAAGCACTTCGCATTGTAAAAGATTTTAGATAAATCTACACAAAAACCATCGCCGGTGGAGCGATGGTATAAAATATGATCAGCATTGCTTAAATCTAATCTAATGTCCCGGGTTTCTGTACATCGTGCAGCGGCGCTGCCTGTTCGGTAGGAGCCGGCACATTGAACTTGTTGCGCAGGTTCTTATATGCAACGCCATCCCACAAAAATGCAAGAATAAACCAAATAAACAGTAGCAGCGGCACCAGTATGGTGAGCTTAAGATTCCTTACTTCATCGCCAAGGTGCATGAATATAGATACGATATACACGGCTTTGCATATAGAAAGAATGATCATACCTCCTTTCAAAAACATCAATAACCACCCTTCTACATGAAAAGCGTAGTGAGATAAGCCCAGGGCAAGCTCGGCAATAGTAAGGAAAAGCAATATCCAGAAGGTCTTCCAGATCCTTTTTGTATTAGGTGCCGGCTCGTGCTGAAACGTTATTTCTGGCGCAATTGCCATTTGCTGATTTGCATGTTCCATATGTTGCGTATGCTTTTAGTACAATAAATCGGTTAAATAAGATAAAAACAAAGAAATACAAATACCCATACCAGGTCTACAAAGTGCCAGTACAAGCCTACTTTTTCTACCATCTCATAATGTCCCAAACGGGTGAAGCGTCCATTGAGCGTCCAGAAATACATCAATATGTTTAAGAACACCCCAATCGAAACGTGAAACCCATGGAAGCCTGTAATTCCAAAAAAGGAGTTCCCAAAGGCAACCGGTCCTGGTAAGGTAACCTGGTGCCCATTGTGGAATAACCCGGAAACTATTGGCCCAAAATGATTCTCTTTTATGGTTGCACCTATTTCCTGTATTTTCCCGTCAATCAAAACCGGGTGTGTATGCGTAATGAGGTGAGTCCATTCCCAGGCCTGGCAACCCAGAAACAGGAAGCCACCCAAAATTGTCCAGAGCAACCATTTCTCCACACCTTTCTTATTTCTTTTATGCCCTTCGTGTACAGCAAGCACCATTGTAACCGAGCTCATAATCAGGATAAAGGTCATTAAGCTCACAAAAGCCAGCGGCAGGTTAGCATCCCCCATGAGCGGGAATGTATTGAATACATGATTGGGGTCGGGCCAGTAATCATGGCTTACCCGTATAGTGCCGTAAGCAATAAGCAAAGCCCCGAAGGTAAAAGTATCACTCAGCAGGAAAATCCACATCATCAGTTTTCCATAACTTACATTATAAGGGCTTTTACCCCCCGTCCACCATTTATATCCGGCCGGTATGTGTGTTGACATGTAATTGAAATTTTATTATAAATGCTCTGTTTTAGTTGCCAGTTAGTGTAATAAATGAAAAAATACAAAAATGTAAACCCAAAGAATATCTACAAAATGCCAGTAGGTAGCTACTATCTCCACCGGTGTACTATCATAATTGCGTTTCCTTGTACTAAATGCCTTAAAAAAAATAATCAATAAGGCAACTACACCACCCAATACATGCACAATATGCAAACCGGCTATAGCCAGTACAAAGGAATATGCCGGGTTGGAACCAATGCCGGTCATCTTCATTCCCTGCTCCTCAAACTGATAAAAACCGCTCACCTGCAATGCAACGAACAAAACGCCTAAAAGTGCAGTTATCGCAAAGAACAACCTGTATTTAGCCATCTGGTGTCCTTTAAATGCCTTCAGGGCCACCTGTATGGTTACACTACTTACCAGTATCACCAGGGTAGAGTAAGAAAATACAGTTGGCAGTGTAAAGCTTTCCCAGCCCGGCTGGCTGCGTTTTACAATATAAGCGCTGGTAAGCCCCGCAAACATCATAATGATCCCCGCAAGGCCAAGCCACATATTAAACTTGTACGGATGTATCCTCTTTTGCTGTACACTCATCATTTCAATCATTACAACTTGTTTCATTTAATAAAATAAATAGCCCGTTTAGCGCTCAGCCGTCAGCATTCAGCGGTGAGCTATCAGCCTCCTGTATATAGCTCTTAGCCTTTACAAAGCCTGTTATTCATAGCCGGTGTATAGGCTATACGCCCGCCACTTTATCGGCAAGCAGGCTCAGCAGCACCACCGGCAAATAAATATAAGAGCTAAACATTACCCTCCTCGCTGCCTGCACATTCATCTCCCTGTATAAGCGTATGCTTTGCCAAACCATAAATAAATTGGCGACTAATACTATTGCCAGGCTTACCTCTCCGCTCATGTGTATCAGGTAGGGTATTACACCTACCGGTATCATTAAGAGCGAATAGATAATAGCCTGCAGCGCCGAATATTTTGTTGGTCCCGCGTCTGAAGGCATCAGCTTAAACCCTGCTTTACTATAATCCTTATGCGCCACCCATGCAATAGCCCAAAAATGCGGGAACTGCCAAAAAAACTGGATGGCAAACAAAGCCCAGCCACCCGCACTCATTGTATCTGTAGCTGCCACCCAGCCAATAAGACAGGGCAGAGCTCCCGGAATGGCGCCCACCAGTACTGAAACGGAATGCACCTTTTTTAAGGGGGTATATATAAAGCCGTACAGGAACAAGCTGAACAGCCCCAGCATAGCCGCCGTCCAGTTAAACCAGTACCCCACGATCAGTATACCCGCAACACCTGTCACAGCAGCAAAGGCCGAGGCTTCAGAAACACTCATTTTACCATTGGCAACAGGCCGTTTAGCCGTTCGCTTCATCAATGCATCGGTGTCTTTTTCCGTTATCTGGTTAATAGCATTGGCAGATCCTGTAATGAGCAACCCCCCTGTAAATAATAAAAGAACTGACAGAAAATTAAAAGTAATATTCGGCGCCAGTAAATAACTGATCACACATGAAAATACTACCGTAAAACTAAGGGTGAACTTTATCAGCAGCATATAGTCTTTGAGCTTGTCAATTACTACAAAAGAAGCTGAATGCTGCACCCCGTTGTATGTTTCCCTTACTTTCAAAAATCTGTTTTTATCAGCGCAAAGCGCTGCATTACCGCTTTTGTGCTACAATCATTTAATGCCTGGATTCATCTTTCGTTACCGGCTCCGTTTGCGGAATAAAATCTACCCCATCTTTTCCATAATCGTAGGGCCAGCGATGTACCTCAGGAATTTCGCCCGGCCAGTTGCCATGCCCCGGCCTGATAGGCGTTGTCCACTCCAGTGTGTTAGCGCTCCATGGATTTTTGGTAGTTACCTTTCTTCCTTTGAAAATAGAGTAGAAGAAATTAAACAAAAACAACAACTGCACCAGGAAAGACAATATAGCGGCAAAACTGATCACCTGGTTCAGTTCCGTAAACTGCTTGAAGGATTCCCAGTTCGAATAGTCATAATAACGGCGGGGCATACCTGCAAACCCTTCGTAGTGCATGGGCCAGAATATGATGTAGGCGCATGCCAGCGTAATCCAGAAATGGATATAGCCCAGCGTATTATTCATATACCTGCCGTACATTTTGGGGAACCAGTGATAAACGCCCGCAAACATGCCCATAAAGGCGGAAACACCCATTACAATGTGAAAGTGAGCAATAACAAAATAGGTATCGTGCACATGAATATCAAGCGCGGAGTTCCCCACGTATATACCCGTTAAGCCTCCCGATATAAAGGTGCTTACAAACCCTATACAGAACATCATACCCGGGGTAAACCTGATGTTGCCCCGCCATAGTGTAGTAAGCCAGTTAAACACTTTTATAGCAGAGGGTACGGCTATCAGCAGGGTAAGCAGCACAAAAACAGAACCTAAAAACGGATTGAGCCCGGTTACAAACATGTGATGCGCCCATACCAGGAACGACAGCACGGCAATAGCAAATAAAGAGGCCACCATAGCCATATATCCAAAAATGGGTTTCCGGGCATTAATAGACATTACTTCCGACACCAATCCCATGGTAGGTAATATAATGATATACACTTCGGGATGCCCAAGGAACCAAAACAGGTGCTGGTATAATATGGGGCTGCCGCCTTCATTAGGTAAAATTTTACCGGCAATTACGATATCAGACAAATAAAAACTCGTGCCCAGGTGCCGGTCGAACAATAATAAAATAAATCCTGATAACAGAACAGGGAAAGAGAGCAAACCCAATACTGCCGTAAAGAAAAGCGCCCATATGGTTAGGGGTAACCGTGTCATGGTCATTCCCTTGGTACGCATATTAAGGATAGTAGAAATATAGTTAAGCCCCCCAAGCAATTGCGATACAACAAACATCGCCATGCTGATCAGCCACAGATCCATGCCTATTTTAGATCCTATGGAAGCATCTCCCAATGCACTTAACGGAGGATATACCGTCCACCCGCCTGCGGCCGGACCTGTTTGAACAAAGAGGGAAGACATCATGATAATGCTGGCCAACACAAAAAACCAGTAGGACAGCATATTCATGAATGGCGAAGCCATATCCCTTGCGCCTACCTGGAAGGGGATGAGGAAATTGGCAAAAGTGCCGCTCAGCCCTGCCGTAAGCACAAAAAATATTAATATGGTGCCGTGCATGGTGCCCAAAGCATAATAAAATTCGGGCGATATTTTTCCGCCCCTGGCCCAATGTCCAAAAATGTCTTCCAACCAGGGTAAGGTGGCTTCGGGATAGCCTAACTGAATCCTAAACAATACCGACATCAGCCCTCCGATAATCGCCCATATCATTCCTGTTATCAGAAATTGCTTGGCGATCATTTTATGATCCTGGCTGAATACATATTTAGATATAAAAGTTTCGTGATGATGGTGTCCGTCCTGGTGTTCATGCACCCCATGTGAGATAGCACCAGGTTGAATTACAGCTTCGTTACTCATTACAAAAATATTTTACTAATCAACAATTTCATATATTCAAATCAGCATCAATGCGCTTCTGCCTGTGCTACGGCATTTCCCTGCGGTTCTGCTGTATTTACAGCCGCACCGGCTGCAGGAGGAACACCATCGGGATGCGCAGTTAGAAACTGCGGCTTTTGTGTTGCGATCCACTTGTCAAATTCTTCCTGTGTGTCTACCACAATTACGCCTCTCATAGAATAATGCCCAACACCGCACATCTGGTCACAGGCAATTTCGTAAACAAAGTTTTCATTGCCCGTTATTTTTTTCATTTCGGCTGTAGTATACTTCGGTGTAAACCACATGGTAGTAGGCGTGCCGGGCACAGCATCCATCTTCATCCGGAAATGCGGTAACCCCACGTCATGAATAACATCCTGCGAACGAATAATGAGTTTAACGGGCTTATTAACAATTAAATGCATTTCAGACGGATGCAGATCGTCATGATTAGCAGCATCATTCCAATCCTGCCCTAACGGGTTATTTTTTGAAGGGTCTACTAATTTGTAATGCTGGCGCCCCAACACATTATCCTTTCCGGGATAACGGTATTCCCATCCAAACTGGTGCCCTGTAATTTCAACTTCCATTGCTGTTTTCGGCGGATCACCGGTTATTTTAAACCAGTAATACAGTCCAAACGCTACCAATACGGTTAATGCAATGGCCGGCACAGCCGTCCACAATAATTCCAGCTTATTGTTATGCGGGTAATAGTATACTTTTCTTTTTTCAGAAGCCTGGTAGCGGTATGCAAACCAAAAAAGCAGTACCTGGGTAATCACAAATACAAAACCAATGATGGCCAGTGTGATCCACATCATGGTATCAATATTTTCCCCATGATCCGAAGCTGCCGGTACCCCAAGTAATGTTTTCTTATACAAAACTTTATTGCACCACCATGCTGCGGCAAGTCCCATAACCAAAAAAACCAGCATCAAAAATGCATTAATACGGTTATTTTGCTCAAAGGCCTTCTTCTCGCCTTTTAAAACAGATACGTATTCACTGGCTTTTGCTATTTGAAAAATAACAATGAATACTAACAACACTATTAAAATAATAAAATACTCGGTGGAAGTCATTTTATATAAAAATTATTCTTGAATAATCAGCACTTTTCTGCGTCACCCTATGTATGATGAATTAAGCTTTCCTTAAAATACGGATGGTATACAGGTACCAAAGGCGCCTTTGCCAAAGCCCTTCCGGTAAAGAACATCAATAATCCACTAAAAAAAGCCAGCATGCCCCATTCGTACCAGCCCAGGCTAAAATGATCGCCCACAGCACCGGGCATCACCATTTGGTAAAAGTCGAGCCAATGCCCCAGAACAAGCGCTATTGCCATAAATGTCATAATAGCGTAGTTCCGTTTAGATCCCCTGGTCATTAATATGAGTATGGGAGCGATGAAGTTAATGATAAAGTTAAACCAGAATATACCTTTGTATACCCCCTGCAGCCTCGGCTTAAAATAAATCGTTTCTTCAGGAATATTAGCATACCATATGAGCATAAACTGGGAGAACCACAAATAAGCCCAGAATATGGAAAAAGCAAAAATGTATTTGCCAATATCGTGCAGTTGTTCATGGGTAGTATGCTCCAGGTAACCCTGGTTTTTTAAGAAAATAACAAACAGGGCAATCAGCGCCAGGCCTCCCACAAAGCTGCTCATAAAAGTATACCAGCTATACATGGTGGAATACCAATGCGCATCAATGCTCATCAGCCACAACCAGGGAATGGTTGATCCGGTTGTTAATGCAAAAAACACAATAAATATGCCCGCCCAAACGGTATTGTTCCATATATACTTACGGGCTTCTTCGCCGGTTATTTCTCCTGCATCGGCCCGGAGCGATAGCTGTTTGATCTTTCTGCCCACCAATATCCATACGCCCAGTGTTATAACAGTCCATGTAAAAAAGAAAGTGGGATTAAGAAAGCCTTTTTTCCAGCTAAGGATCTTATCGGATGCCACGGCTTCCTTATCAAGCCAGTGATAAATGTGATGCTGATGGCCAGCAACAATGCCAATAAATACGATCAGGGATACTACTGCAAAAACCGGCACTACCGCAGCAATGGCTTCGGGTATCCGTCTGAACGTGGTTTGCCAGCTACTATGCCCGAGTATATTAATGCATATGAAAAACATACAGGCATTGCAGATCATCAAAAAATAAAGGCTGTTTTGCAGCAAACCGGCCCAAAACCGGGTTTTGTCATGCTCATCTTTACTGAGACCAAGGAAGAAAAAACCCGCCAAAAATGCCACCAGGCCAACGGCCAATAAGCCATACGTCCATTTCTTATACCTGGCAGGAGCTTCAAATTGTTGCTTAATCATCCTTCAATGAATTTTTTTATACTTAATCAGTTTTATTTTGCTGCTGCGCTACTATCAGACACAGCGGTAGTTGTTTCTTTTTTTACGCCCTGCTGATCTCTTATGTAATCTATTACCATCCAGCGTTGCTTCGGGTTTAACTGGGAAGCATAACTTCCCATTTTATTTTTCCCGTAAGTAATGGTATAAAAGAGCTGTCCGTCGCCCTGGTTAACAACAGTAGGGTCTAACAGGTTTTTTGGAGCGGCAGGATAAGGTCCGTCCCCATCTTTCCACAACGGTCCGTTACCATCTAATTTTGAACCGTGGCATATGCCGCAATAAATCAAATACAATCTTTCCGCTTCTTTCAGATCGGCCTCATTCAGCGCAGGAAGAGGGTTCTGCACCGTTCTTGCTTTTGCAAAATTGCTGGTATCACCCGCAGCATCTTTTTCGATGCGAAAAGGTAATAACTGATCCCTGGTTATGGTTCCGGCAACGGGGGTACGGTTGGTTTGCCTGTCGGGAAAAATAAAATTCTCCGAATTGGTTTCATACGCTCGGCTATAGGCCATATCGGGCATATACGTAGCACCCGGTTTTTTATTGTTGCTGCAGCTTGCCACAGTCGTTACTACTGCAACAAAAACGCATGCTATTACTGGTATCTTTTTCATCGAAATAAGTTTGTCTTTTTGCATTAAGCCGTAACCATATCCGTTTTCTGGTCAAATAATTTTTTGTCCATGTCGTACCTCCCTAACCACCAGCCGGTTTCCGCCATTTGCACATTTACTTCTTTCGCGCCCGCTGCCGCCAGGAAATTTTCCGCTTCCTGTACATTGGTATTTGAGGTGCACTCAATAACCATCACAAACTGGTCGTCTGTTGCCCCGGGATGAAAATGGTGCTTTTTTACAAAAGGCGCCAACTGGCAGAGATAGCAGAAAGTGAGGGTCATTCCCACGCCGGAAAACAAAACCGTTAACTCAAACATTATAGGTATCCATGCGGCAAGGGAAAAATGGGGTTTACCACCATAGTTCTGCACCCAGTCCATCGTTAAAATCCAGCTAATAAAGCCCAGCGCCGTGGTAAGGCCGGTAAGCGCATATATAAATCCTACCGTATGCAGGCTGGTATCCCTCATGCCAAGCTCCTTATCCAATCCATGCAGGGGGAAAGGAGTATATACATCATGAATCTTATATCCTGCTTTACGCACTTTCCTTACCGCGGGAAACAGTATATCTTCATCATCAAAACATCCTACTACAAATTTTTTTATTGTCATAACCTTAAACCAACGGGTTTTTTAAGGTGAATAAATCTGTGTTCAATATTCCATGTTCCGGGCCGCTACGGTTACGCTGCCCTGCTTTGCCTAATGGTGATGTGTTTTAGCATAAAACTCCTCTGCGCTCAGCTTTTCAATGTCTTCCATTTTGGCTTTATAATTTTCGCCGCTCGTTTTTAAAACATGCTTGATCTCCCAGATAGCAATTACCGGGAAGTATTTTGAGAACAGGAAATAACAGGTAAAGAATAATCCAAAGGTACCCAGGTAAAATCCTATTTCGTAAATACTGGGACGATAATAAAGCGACCAGGAAGACGGAAGATAATCGCGGAAAATGGAGGTAACAATAATTACAAAACGCTCAAACCACATGCCCACATTTACCACCACGCTCATTATAAAGGTGAATTCAATATTTCTTCTCAGTTTTTTAAACCAGAACAACTGCGGGGAAACCACGTTGCAGGTCATCATAATCCAGTAGCTCCAGCCATAAGGTCCGGCAAGGCGATATTTGAAAAAGGCGTCGTACTCGTATACGTTAGCGCCATACCAGGCCATGAACAACTCCGTAAGGTAGGCGCAACCTACTATAGACCCTGTTAGTACTATTACCTTATTCATTGCCTCAATATGCCCGATCGTAATATAATCCTGCAGGTTCATTACCCTGCGGGTGATCAGCATCAGCGTTTGTACCATGGCAAACCCGGAGAACACCGCACCGGCAACGAAATAGGGAGGAAATATGGTAGTATGCCAGCCCGGAACAATGGAGGTGGCAAAGTCGAATGATACAATGGTGTGCACAGACAATACCAGGGGCGTACACAACCCGGCAAGCACTAAGGAAAGACTTTCATGGCGCTGCCAGTGTTTGGTAGAGCCCGTCCATCCAAATGAAGCTATGCCATAGAATAATTTTCTGAACTTGGTTTTAGCACGGTCGCGGAGTGTTGCCACATCGGGTATTAAACCCGAATACCAGAATAACAGCGAAAGCGTAAAGTAGGTTGATATGGCAAATACGTCCCACAATAATGGCGAATTAAAGTTAGGCCATAAGGGGCCACGGGTGTTGGGATAAGGCATTACAAAAAATGCCAGCCACACTCTTCCCATGTGCCAGATAGGAAACTGCCCGGCTGCCATTACCGCAAAAATAGTCATGGCTTCCGCGGCACGGTTTACGCCGGTTCTCCATCCCTGGCGAAACAGTAAAAGGATAGCGGAGATAAGCGTGCCGGCATGACCGATACCGATCCACCATACAAAGTTGGTAATATCCCAGCCCCAGCCAACGGTTTTGCCCAGGTTCCACTGGCCAACGCCGTAAGTTACTTCGCGGTATATTGAATACACGCCAAACAACAGCAAGGCTACTGAAATATACAGTCCGATATACCATAAACGGGTAGGCTTGGTTTCAATAGTATACACAATATCTTCCGTAACCTTGTTATAGGTTTTGTCTCCATCTACCAATGGTTCCCTGACGAAAGATTCGTATTTAGTCAAACTCATTTACTAATTAATTTTATCCTGCAAATCCCTGACAGGAGTTTGTATATTAATGTTGAGCATCCGGCTCTCTTATTATTCTACGTTCAGTATACTTATTTACTTAGTGTTGTGCCTTGCGCGCAGCGGCTCTCTTTTCGGCAAATTCATCTTTAACGCCTACGGGTCTGCCGGTATTCCTGATTTTAGCAAGGTAATTGATATTGGGCAGCACGTGTATGTGCTCCAGGGCATAATACGCACGCTGGTTTTGTTCCTGCGTACGAATCTTATACACCTTGCTTTCTTTATCATTTACGTTACCAAATACAATAGCTCCTGTAGAGCATGCCTGCATACAGGCGGTTTTAACATCCCTGATTACAGCAGGATCCTGCGACTTTTTGGCTTCTAATTTAGCATCCTGTAAACGTTGCACACAAAAGCTGCATTTTTCAATTACCCCGCGGGAACGAATGGTAACATCAGGGTTAAGCACCATGCGGGTAAGGTCTTCATTCATCATCAGCACTGCATCATCCAGTTTGCCTACTCCTTTATGATGCTGATTGTCGGAAAAGCTGTCTGCACCGGTATAATCAGCCCAGTTAAAACGGCGAACTTTAAACGGACAGTTATTGGCACAATAGCGGGTACCGATACAACGGTTATACGCCATCTGGTTTAAGCCTTCCGAGCTATGGTTGGTTGCCGATACCGGGCATACGTTTTCGCAGGGTGCATTATCGCAATGCTGGCAAAGCATCGGCATAAACACCACGTTCAGATTATCTCCCTCCGTATTATCGCGGTAAGAGGCAAAATAACGGTCTATACGGAGCCAGTGCATTTCGTGCGAACGCTTTACTTCATTCTTTCCTACAACGGGTACATTGTTTTCGGCCATACAGGCAATCGTACATGCGCCGCATCCGGTACAGGCATTCAGGTCAATGCTCATTCCCCAATGGGCTCCCGGTGATTCATAAACAGGATATAAGGTGCCTTCGGCCCTGAAATCGCCTGTTTTTTTCGCAAAATCTTCTGCCAGTTCCCCGCGGTACTGCGGAATGGCTTCGGGGTTCTTTTTGAAATCATCGAGCGTATATTCTCTCACCACTTCCACACGGCCTTCATACTGGTTGTGTGTTTGCGTATACGCTATATCGTACGTGTCTTTCGTTTTTTTATAATCCGTTACACCGGTAACATAATACTGGCGCGCACCTCCTTTGGCACTTACCAACGGGTACGCATTGTATCCCACGCCATTGGCTGCACGTCCGGCGCCTTCGCTCCTTCCATATCCTACCGCTACTCCAATTACATTCGGGTGTACGCCGGGTACCGCCAGAATGGGCAATTTCACTTCTTTTCCGTTGATGGTAAATGCCACAACGGGCTTATGAAATTCTACTTCATACTGGTCGTCTAACTTAATGCCCAGCTCGGCTGCCATAGCATAGGAAATAACAGCATAGTTATCCCAGGTAGCTCTTGTAATAGGATCGGGCATTTCCTGTAACCAGGGATTGTTTGCGGCAGCGCCTGTACCCATCGAAACTTTCTGATATAATACCAGCTCCACTTTGCCGGCCGGGCTTCCCCCGCTAAGCTTTGAAGCGGCATCAGCCTCGCCTGCAGCATTATAAGGCGTAGCGGCAAAAGATAATGCAGCCGGCTCTACCACGCCATCCTGCAGCGCTTTGTCAAAAGCACCCTGGCTGCCTAATTTCGTAATCCAGTAATTTTTAAAATAATCTTCGTAATCCGTATCGTTACCGCTCCACTTTAACAGCGAAGTTTGAAAATACCTTGTTTTAAACAGAGGCGCTATAGTAGGCTGAAGCAGGCTGAAGAATCCGGCACGCCCTTCGGCATCTCCCCAGCTTTCGAGGTAGTGATGATGCGGGATGATGTATTTGCATAAACCGGAAGTTTCGTCTGCCCTGTCGCTAAAAGAAACAGAGAGTTTTACCTTCTGAAGTCCTTTGATAAAGTCTGCCGCATTATGATAATTATAAGCCGGGTTAGCTTCATAAATGAACAAAGCGCCCACGCTGCCCGCATTCAGGTCTTTTACCAACTGATCCATCTCACTGTCTGTTCCCCCGCGGGTTAATAACGGATTAGCCCAGTTAATGGTAGTGCCGTTAGCCCCTATAATTTCATTAATGGCATTCACCAGCACCTGTATGTTGGGGTCGTTGCTGCCACATACCACCAGTGCCGCACCTTTATTATTATTGAGCAGGCCTGCAGCGAGATCAATTCCCTTTTTCAGCTTTTCATCGGCTATAGCAGGAGCGCTTACATTGCCGCCCAGCTTAGCCAGCAGGCTGAGCACCACAACGCCTGTTTCCGAAGGAAGGTGGAGATACCTGTCATCGGCATTTGCGCCTGTTAAGCTAAGCAGGCCTTCAAACTGGATGTGCCTGCTCATTTCCGGGTTTTTCTGGTTGATCTTCCGGCCTTCGGCATACTGGCTGGAAAACTCATCCGGACTTAACCATGTGCCCAAAAAGTCGGCATCTAACCCTACAATAACCTTTGCTTTATTAAAATGATAGGTAGGGATAGCCCTTTTGCCGTAAGATATTTCATTGGCCAATAGCAACCCGCTATAGGAAACGGCATCATACTGTACCTGGCGGCTTCCCGGGTATTTTGCCAGGAAATCGCTGATAATTTGCCGGGTAGAAGGAGAATTAAGGGTAGAAGTAAGCAAAACAACCTGCGACCCGGATAATTCACCGGTAATTTTTTTGTCTATTGCTTCAAAAGAAGGAAGCTCTTTTAATTCTTTTTCTGCTATCTCTACAGGATAACGCAGCCTTCCTGTATCATATAAATCGAGCACTGAAGCCTGAACCCTTGCCGATGTACCTTCACCTTTTGAATTAATAAAAGAAAGCGGGTTGCCTTCTAATTTAATAGGGCGACCGTCTCTTACTTTAGCTACAACAGGTACCACATCGCCTTCCGCCACAAAAGTAGTAGCATAATATTGCGCTACGCCGGGTGTTAAATTCTCGGGCTGATTAAGATAGGGAATGCTCTTTACAACAGGTGTTTCGCAGCCCGCAGCTAATGCAGCGGCGGCGGTGCTGAACCCGAGGTACTTCAGGAAGTCCCTGCGCGGCGCTTTGGCATCGAGTATGCCTTTGCCATCTTCCTCAAAGGGCAGATCTTCCTGAAACTCATCTTTTAGCAGTTTCTGATAGCCTTCTGTATTTTTTAGTTCGCCTAAATTTTGCCAGTATTTTTTTTGACTCATACCCAACCCCAAAAGGAGCTTTTAGATTCCGGAATTTACCCGTTTCACTTTATTCCTGCTTACCACTCAACCGGAAATTGTTATTAAATAAATATAGTATACCTCGCTTTTCGAAAATTTATTTACCAGCTCAAATCATGAAATACAGGTTATCCCTGCGTGAATAAAGATTATTATTAATAGTGGCATTTCTGACATTCAATTCCACCGATCATCTCTACGGTTACACTATCAATTTTCTTACTTCTGATGTCATCGTGAAACTTCTCATAAATGCTGTAAAACTTATTGTCAGTGAACTGCACTTTAGTGTCGCGGTGACAATTTACACACCAGCCCATGCTTAAATCGGCAAACTGGTGTACTTCATCCATTTCAGTAATATTACCATGGCAGGTCTGGCATTGCTGCTGACCTACCACTACGTGCTGGGAGTGGTTAAAATAAACGTGATCGGGCAGGTTATGGATACGTTCCCATTCTATAGGCTTACCCTCCCCGGTGTATTGTTGCTTATCAGGATCCCAGCCGGCATAAGTATATAATTTCTGGATCTCTGCGGTTCCATTTACCTCTGAACCATCGGGGCGGAATAACTGCGGTCCCTGCGTATATTCATTAACCGCCATATGGCAGTTCATACACACATTCACGGAAGGTATATTAGCTGATTTTCCTTCCTGGGCACCGCCATGACAATATAAACAACTGATCTGGTTGATCCCCGCATGCACCTTATGAGAATAAAAAATGGGCTGCTCGGGCTCATAGTTCTGATGACGCCCCAATCCAATAGCGCCCTGTATGGTATAATACCCGCCAACTAAAAACAAAACAATGATTCCCAGGGCTATATATAATTTATTCCGGTAAAAGGGAACAGGTTCTGAAGCGTGAATGCCTTCTTTATCGTCCGACATTTTCTTCAGGTTGCTGTTTACCTGTAATAAGGTAAGCGCTATAACCGCCAATATAAGGGTAAGCACACCATATAATAAGGTGTTATCGGTTTGGGGTTCGGGCGCTGCCACTGCTCCGCCGGTTGTTTTAGCGCCTCCACCCGGTCCTGCAGCAAAAGTGGTATTTACATAATCAACAATAGCATCAATTTCCGCTTCGGTCATATCGGGGAAACCCGTCATTAATATACCGTTATGCGAATCTTTTAAACCCTGCGTATAGGGATCACTGGTAATAAAAGCAGCAGGATTGTGGATCCATGCATATAACTTCTTCCTGTCACTCCATGGTCCCCGGTCTTCCATTCCTCCCAATGCGGGACCGGTAGAATTTTTAAAAACATTATGACAGGCAGCACATTTTGCGTTAAAAATAGCTTTACCATCCTGTGCATTAGTTATGGTAACCAGGAAAAAAAGAGAGAAAACAAGGGCTGATCCAAATATTAGTTTCTTTACAACAGTTGATCGGTGGTAGCTCATTATATCCCGGAGTTTGTGTTGAGGTGAACATTCCGTACGCCTGCAAAAATAGGTCAAGACGTTGATAAAATATTAACATTTCCGAAAAAAATTTTCCCTCATCTGGCCTATATTACAGCAGTTTTTCACTACGGCTTATAAATTTTTGTCATGTTTTTGTAAGTTCGTCTATGCATCACATTTAGATTATCTCAAATATTGCTATTTCCTTCTTTTTCATGATCTTGCAGGCGATCATGCTAAAGCGGCTTCAACAAAAATGGGGGGTAAGCGGCTCACAGTTTATAATCATCCTGTGCGTATTTGCTATAACCGGTACCAGCACGGCGTGGATTACCAAAGTAATAACTGCCTGGGTGGGATTTACGGATGACACTTTCTGGTTGTGGAAACTCCTGCTCCGGCTGGCCATGCTTATATTTGGCTACCAGGCTATTTTATTGATGGTTGCATTTCTTTTCGGACAGTTCCCTTTTTTTTGGAGGTATGAAAAGAAAATTTTGAAATGGATGGGAATAAAGGTGGAAGGGGTAAGGCAGAAGGCAGAAGGGGGCAATCAGCAATTTCAAATCTCAAATCTCAAATCTCAAATGGTTCGTATCGCCATTTTTGCGTCCGGCGCAGGCAGCAATGCACAGCAGATCATTAACCATTTCCGCAGGCACCCCTCCATTGCTGTAGCTTTAATAGCAAGCAACAAACCCACCGCAGGCGTATTAGATATTGCTGAAAAAGAAAACATTCCCTCCGTAATAATTGAAAAAGAACGTTTTTTCCGTGGAGACAGTTATATCAATGAATTGAAGTCCAAAAATATCCAATGGATCATCCTTGCCGGTTTTTTATGGAAGGTGCCCGTATCGCTTATAAAGGCTTTCCCCGGCAGGATCATTAATATACACCCTGCCCTGTTGCCCAAATATGGCGGAAAAGGCATGTATGGCCATTTTGTACATGAGGCCGTAATTGCCGCTAAAGAAAAAGAAAGCGGCATTACCATACACTATGTAGATGAGCAATTTGATCATGGCAAACCTGTTTTGCAGGCTACCTGCCCGGTAACGGATACGGATACGCCCGAAACCCTGGCAAAAAAAATACAGGTGCTGGAGCATAAGCATTACCCGGAAGTGATAGCACAGCTAATAAATACCAATGTGGGAATGTGAGAATATATCCCCGGGTAAAAGCGCAGTCCCTCCTTAGCCCATTATCAAATAAAAACTAAATCCTACATTTATCATATCAATCCTCCCCATTTATTACCCCGTAATTAAAGCACAATGAAGCCATCAAAAATATCACGGCGGAATTTTTTAGGAAATGCCTCCCTTGGTGCAGGCGCCTTCGGGCTTCCCGGTTATTTTTCAGAGGCCGAAAGTATAAAATCCGGGGACAGTGTTCCGCGGCAAGTAAATATTGGAACGGTTTCAATCATGGATATTGCTGCTTCCGATACACCGGATATGATACAAAAAGTGCTGGGCATCATGGACAATATTGTTCCGTATAAACCAGACATTATCTGCCTGCCGGAAATTTTTGCTTATGCCAATATAGCCAATCATCATTACCAGCTTAAAGATGTGGCCGAAAAGGTTCCCGGCGCCGTTGTTACTTCTTTCCTCAATTTTGCGCGTACGCATAATTGTTATGTGATTTGCCCTACTTACTCCCTTCATGAAGGAAACATATACATTTCGGCAGCACTAATCAACCGGCAGGGGAAAGTAGCGGGTGAATATTATAAAATGCGGCCGGCAGAAAGTGAACTGAAAATGGGCATAACACCGGGGAAAGGTAACCCGCCTGTTTTCGAAACCGATTTTGGCAAAATCGGGATACAGATCTGCTTCGACATCAAATATGATGAGGGCTGGAATGCTTTAAAAGACAAAGGAGCACAAATCATTTTCTGGCCTTCCGCTTATGCAGGCGGGCAGGAAATAAGCAGCAGGGCCTGGCGCCACCAGGTGTATATTGTAACAAGCACACAAAAAGATACCAGTAAAATTTGCGACATCACCGGTGAAACGATTGCTCAAACCGGCCGATGGCAGCGAAACTGGATCTGCGCGCCTGTAAATCTTGAAAAAGCTTTTATTCCTACGTGGCCTGCAGTAAGCCGGTTCCCGGATATTCAAAAAAAGTATGGACCAAAGCTCCGGCTTACTACTTTTAGCGAGGAGGAATGGACCATTATGGAAAGTATTGATGCCGGGTTGAAGATTGCTGATGTGCTGAAGGAATTTAACCTTAAATCAATGCATGAAACTTTGAAGGAACTTTCTGCAGCGCATGAAAATGCAGGAAAGAAAACATAGTGCGGAAAATTAGTAGCAGGTTTGTTCGGACAGATCAATACTTTCTGCAAGCCTGATATAATATGTTTCCCGTTTATCATAGCTGGCTAAAATTTGTTCCTGAATGTATATGGCGCGTATAATGGATGACAATAAAAGAGGCAAATAACCTGCTTAATGTAAAATGATTTACTTTGGCATAATCAATGCAAATAGATTGACTATGACAAATTTAAAAAATACATATTTTTTACTGTTAATAGATATCCGAAGCTCTACAGAACTACCTCCTAATGAATAAAGAATTCAGTGCACTGGCTATTATTTTTGGCGCTAAAGAATTTGTTCGAAAAGAAGAGATCAAAGCTAATCCGGCATACTATCTTTTAGGAACATTGATCAATTTCGGAATAGCACTCATAATGGTGGAGATAGTACAAGAGATATTAAAAATGATTTTCCCTGGTAATTAACATCTTCTTCATTCAGAACAGGTTTTTCGACAAATACGGTTGCATTTTTCATTCGTTTTAATTGTATATTTATATACAGCGCATTTTCATCTTTCACCACCTAACCGCTAACCATCATGCACCAAAAATTATTGTTGCTGGCCTGCTCAGCCATTATCTGTGAACATGCATTTTGCTGGGGTTTTTATGCCCATAAAGAAATCAACCATCATGCGGTATTCCTGCTGCCACCCGCTATGATGGTGTTTTACAAGCCCCATATTGATTTTTTAACGGAACATGCCGTTGACCCCGACAAGAGAAGATATATGGTAACGGCGGAAGGTCCCCGCCATTATATTGATCTGAACCGCTATGGCGTCTACCCGTTTAACGCTCTGCCCCGCGCCTGGTACAGTGCCGTGGAGAAATACGGGGAAGATACCCTCATGGCGCATGGCATTGTTCCCTGGTGGATCCATATCATGCTGCAGCGGCTAACCAAAGCCTTCAGCGAAAAAAATTATCCGGCAATCCTTAAGCTATCTACTGAAATCGGGCACTACATAGCCGATGCCCATGTGCCCCTGCATGCCCATAGCAATTATAACGGCCAGCAAACCGGACAGCAGGGTATTCACGGCTTCTGGGAAAGCAGGATCCCCGAACTGCTGGCAAAAAATGAATTTGATTATTTCATAGGTAAGGCGCAATACCTCGCCAATCCACAACAATTCATGTGGCAAAGGGTGCTGGAAAGCGCCGCCGCGGCAGATACCGTTTTATCGGCTGAAAAAAAACTCACCCAACAATTTTCACCCGATCTGAAATATGCCTTTGAAGAAAGGAATGGCATGGTTATCCGCCAGTACGCTTCCGGCTTTACCATTGCCTATAACGAGCGCCTGCAGGGCATGGTAGAACGCCGGATGCGCCAGTCTATTTTTGCGGTGGCCTCATTCTGGTATACGGCATGGAGCAATGCCGGGCAGCCGGAATTGCAGCCACCGGCCAATATCGGCTTTTCGGAAACAGACAAAAAAGACTTTGAAGCATTAGACCGCATATGGAAAACTGCTGAAGCAATGGGCAGAACTTGCGGGAATTGACGTATATTTGGCGCCCTCAACGAATGCAAAGTCCAATATGAATTGGGTTTTTCAATTTTTCAATTGTACGCAATGATACACAACTTTAATGCCGGGCCCAGTATTTTACCCCGGCAGGTGTTTGAACAGGCCGGCAGGGCTATTCTTGATTTTAACGATACCGGGCTTTCTATCCTTGAAATCGGGCACCGCACCCCACTTTTTCAGGCAGTGCTGGATGAAGCCATCGCATTGGTGAAGGAATTAATGCAGTTAGACAGTGATCACGAGGTTTTATTTTTACATGGCGGCGCCACCACCCAGTTCTTCCAGGTGCCTATGAACCTGCTGAATGATGACGAAACCGCAGCTTACCTCGACTGCGGCGTTTGGGGAAGCAAACCTATAAAAGAGGCCAAACTTTTCGGCAATGTAAATGTTGTGGCTTCTTCAAAAGACAGAGGTTATACCTATATACCCCGCGATTTTGAAATACCTGCTGGTTCAGCTTATTTTCATTACACTACCAATAATACCATAGAAGGAACGCAAATGCATTTTGTGCCGCAAACCACTGTGCCATTGGTAGCCGATATGAGCAGCGATATTTTAAGCCGGGTAATGGACTTCAACCGGTTTGCCCTGATCTATGCCGGGGCTCAAAAAAATATAGGTGCGGCCGGGGTAAATATGGTAGTGGTTAACAAAAATATCCTGGGCCGGGTAAAAAGGCTATTACCCTCTATGATGGATTACCGTAAGCATATCGAAAACGGCTCCATGCTCAATACCCCGCCGGTATTTGCTATATATGTTTGCATGCTCACCCTCCGCTGGTTAAAGGAACAGGGAGGCGTAGCCGCTATTGAAAAAGTGAACAATGAAAAAGCAGCATTGCTCTACGATACATTAGACAGCATTCCTGTTTTTAAACCCACCGTTGATAAAGCCGACCGCAGCAATATGAATGTGGTATTTGTAATGGAAAACCCCGAACTGGAAAAGTCATTCCTCGACCTGTGCAAAAAAGAAGGCATGGTGGGAGTGAAAGGCCATCGCAGCGTTGGCGGGTTCAGGGTCTCTTTATACAATGCCCTACCGCTTAGCAGCTTAAAGGCATTGGTTGAAGTAATGCAATATTTCGCGTTAAAACACGCCTGATCAAAAACATATTCTAACACATTATTCATTATCATGGCAACGATCGTTCCATTTACCGCATTGCGTCCGCAGGCACAGTATGCCAAACAGGTGGCATCGCAACCTTACGACGTGCTGAACAGCAAAGAAGCAAAGGAGGAAGCACAGGGCAATCCCAATTCTTTTCTGCATATTACTAAAGCAGAGATTGACCTGCCGGAAGATACGGACGTGCATGACAAAGAAGTGTATGAAAAAGCAAAGGATAACCTTGATGCTTTTATACAACGTGAAGTACTGTTCCGTGAAAACAAGCCCTGCTATTATATTTACCGGCTGGTAATGAATGATAAAAGCCAGACCGGGCTGGTTTGCGCTTCTTCTGTTGATGATTATGAAAACGACATCATCAGGAAACATGAGTTTACCCGGCCGGAAAAAGAGCAGGACCGCATCAACCATATATCCGTTACCGGCGCCCAAACCGGCAATGTATTTTTAGCGTATAAAAATGTGGCTGAAATAGATGCGCTGATCGAAAAATGGCAGGCGGATAAAAAACCCGTATATGACTTTGTAGCAGATGATGGCATTGGTCATACCATTTGGGTGATCAACGACGACAAGACCATTGCCGCTATTACACAAGCTTTCTCCGAAAAGGTAGAAAGCACCTACATTGCCGACGGACACCACCGTGCAGCAAGCGCGGCCAAAGTGCGGATCACCGCTGCCGGCGATACCGAAGGCGCCAATTATTTTCTGACCACTTTATTTCCCGCCTCACAGTTGCGGATATTAGATTATAACCGGGTGGTAAAAGACCTGAACGGGTTAAATGCAGCAACCTTTCTGCAGCGCATAGCCGAAAGCTTTGCTATTGAAATCAGCGATTCGGCCGTTGCCCCGCAGCAGCTTCATGATTTTGGGATGTATACGGGCGGTAGTTGGTATAAGCTAACCGCAAAGCCCGGTACTTATACCGGTGATCCGGTAGGTGTATTGGATGTAACCATTTTGCAGAACAACCTTTTGGACCCCATACTGGGTATTAAAGACCAGCGTACGGATAAACGCATAGATTTTGTAGGTGGTATAAGAGGGCTGACAGAGCTGGAAAAGAGGGTAAACAGCGGCGAGATGCAGGTAGCTTTCAGCCTGTACCCGGTAAGCATTCAGCAACTGTTTGACATTGCCGACAGCGGCATGGTAATGCCTCCCAAAAGCACCTGGTTTGAACCCAAGCTGAGGGATGGCTTGCTCACACATTTGATTGACTAAGTGAGGTGCAGGGTACTGGTTGCAGGTTGCAAGGAACTGTTGCGGACAGGTTGTTCAGCTTTTGTACTACCGGCCAGTTATATTCTTTAGCTTGTCA
>ENA-UOUJ01000571-UOUJ01000571.1-activated-sludge-metagenome-genome-assembly--contig:-NODE-571-length-23729-cov-12.029526_pt1 | contig 23729 bp, 35 predicted proteins | sample MGYA00249839_ERZ747224 | MGnify/ENA primary metagenome ERZ747224 (study PRJEB28782, sample SAMN03220277) | activated sludge metagenome | biome: wastewater; feature: sewage sludge; material...
GCCGCATGGGCAGCCGCATGGGATGCCGCATGTGATGCCGCATGGGACACGCGGGAGGCCGCAGAGGAGGCCGCACGGGAGGCCGCACGGGTAGGCCACGGCGGGATCCTGCTCAACAACATCACCCGATGGGGGCAGAAGTGACCCGGCCCCGGTATGCCCTGGCCGCCGCCGCCGTGCTCGCCGCGTTGCCCACCACCGCGCTCGCCGGCCCCGCACGTGAGCAGGCGCTCGCCCACCAGCTGCGCAGCGAGCGCCACGCGTGGCAGGTGGAACGCGCCACGCTGCGCCAGCGCCTACGCGCGGCGTACACGCGCCCGGATGCCGAGGTCGCGATGCGGCTTGCGGGGATCGCGTACGGCCAGTCGTGGCGGCAGCTGCGGGCGTGTGCGCTGTCGGAGGGCTACCGGGCGGCCGAGCGGTACACGGCGCGCATCCCCCGCGCGAACACGTCCGGCAGTGGGGCGTTCGGGCCGTGGCAGTTCATGCCCAGCACCTTCGCGGGGACCCCGTACGCGGGGCTGGACATGGCCCGCGTCGATGTGCAGGCCCACGCCGCGGCGTGGATGTGGTCGCGCGGCCGGCGCGGCGAGTGGACGGGGGCGGGATGCTGAACCCCGCGGACTACGAGGACTGCATCGACGCCATTCTCGACGCGATGGCGAGCGGCGACAAGTACGCCCGCACCGGGTGGGACCGCGACGCCCTCCGCGACGAACGCGCACGCCTGATTGTGGAGGCCCACCAGGCGGGTGCCCCCGTGCGTGAGATTGCGGCGGCGGCGCGGTGCCACCCGTCTACGGTGCGGCGGATCGCGAGGCACGGGGGGCTCCCCCGGTGGTCGTCGTGACCGTGGGGAGTCTGTTCAGCGGTGTGGGTGGGCCCGCCCGGAAGGTGGACCGCTGATGCCACCGACCCTGTACACGCTGCGCACCCTGGCGGCCGCCGCGCGCGCGTACGACCACCGTGCCCGCCGGGCCCGCCGGGGCCGCGACGAGGCGATCGTCCAGGCACACCGGGAGGGCGTGGCCCTCACGGACATCATGGAGGCCGCGGGGCTCAGCGAGGCTGGTGTCCGTGGCGTGCTCCGCACCGCCGGCATCATCCTGCCCCGCAAACCACGGGCGCCGCGGCCGTGACCGTTGGGAGCCTGTTCAGCGGTGTCGGTGGCCTTGACCTCGGTCTAGCGCGCGCCGGGTGGCGTCACGCGTGGTTCTGCGAGGCGGACGCGTGGCGCCGGTCGATCCTGTCGCAGCACTGGCCGGGGGTGCCGATCCATGAGGACGTTCACGATGTTGGGTACGCGCCGGTCGATGACGGACGGGCAGGCCGTGACGCACGGCCTCCACGGGCGCGCCTTGATCTCATCTGCGGGGGGTTCCCCTGCCAGGACGTCAGCGTCGCGGGGCGACGGAAAGGGCTCGCCGGTGACCGATCCGGACTGTGGCACCAGTTCGCACGAGTCGTTGATGCTTTTCGACCCCGCGCCGTTCTCGTGGAGAACGTTCCGGGGTTGCTCAGCTCGAACGGTGGCCGAGACATGGGTGTCGTCCTCGACGCCCTGGCAGGCATCGGGTATGGCGTGGCGTGGCGGGTCCTCGACGCGCAACACTTCGGGGTGCCCCAGCGGCGCCGACGGGTGTTCCTGCTCGCCCTGCCTGACGGACATCCTGGAGCCATCCGCGCCGCCGAAATACTGGCTATCAGCGACGGCGGCAGCGGGGATACTGCGGCGGGCCCGGGCGCGGGGGCGGGCGATCCCCCCGGACCTACACGCAGCCCTAACGGCGGTGGTAGCGGCCGACGCGTCGCGCACCCCCTCACCAACACGGGCGCCGCCGCCGGCGGACACGCACCCGATACCGCCACGTACCTGCCGTCACGCGCCGGGGTGCGTCGCCTCACGCCCCGGGAGTGCGAGCGGCTCATGGGGTGGCCCGACGACTGGACGACACCCGGGCCCGACACCCGGCGGTACGCGGCGTGCGGCGACGGGGTAGCCGCACCCGTCGCCCAATGGATCGGTGAACGCCTCGCCCGGCACCTCCAAGAGGGGGCCGCCTGCTAATGCCCGACACGATCCACACCACCGTCGCGTTCCACGTGCCCGGTCCCCCGGAACCGTGGCGGCGTGCCAGGTCAACCGGTGCCCGCCGATGGACCGACCCGCGCAGCACGGCGTACAGGGGTCACGTCCTCGTGCAATGGCGCCGCACCGGAAGCCGAACACTCCCAGACGGACCCGTCTACCTGCGGGTAGACGCCGTTTTCTGCCGCCCCCGTCATCACCTCACGAAAGACGGTGCGCTGACCGCCGCCGGCCGCCGCGCCACCATCCCCGGGAGCCGCATGGACGTCGACAACATCGCGAAAGCCGTCATGGACGCCCTGAACGGCCACGCGTGGCGCGACGACCGGCAGGTCGTCACCCTCACGGCCCGCAAAATGTGGGCTATGCCAGGGCGCGGCGAAGGCGTCCACGTCCACGCCGAACCCGTGGAGGCGGCGTGACCGTAGACCGGCCCCCGAACCTGCTTCCACCCGCGGCGACGCCCAGCGGCTACGGCCCGCTCGTGCCGTGCCGTGACGTGGTGTGCACCGACCACCGCGCCCGACTGCACGACCGCAACACCCGGCTCACCGATGAAGCGAGGATCGACCGGACCGCGCTGCGCGAAGCCCTCCGTCTCCTCGCCGAACACGACCCGCGGGCCGCGATGGTCCTCCACCGGTGGCGCCGCCGGGAATACCGGCACCTAGACCAGGCGGAAGCCAGGCGCCGCGGGGTGATCGCGTGACGCTGGCCCTCGCCGTCGGTGACGCCCTCCGAGTCCTCGCTGACATCCCGTCGGACACGATCGGGGCTGTCATCGCGGACCCCCCCTACTCGTCCGGCGGGGCGTTCCGCGGCGACCGGACAGGGCCCCGCACCGGCGTGAAGTACGTGTCGAGTGACAGCCCTCGCCGGTTCCTGCCGGACCTAGAAGGCGACACCCGTGACCAACGCGGCTATCTCGCGTGGTCGACGCTGTGGATGGCCGAAGCCCGCCGGGTCCTCATGCCCGGGTGCGCGATCGTCGTGTTCACTGACTGGCGTCAGCTGCCTACCACCACTGACGCCGTGCAGGCCGCGGGGTTCGTGTGGCGCGGCGTGGCAGTGTGGGACAAAACCCAGGGGCGGCCCGGGCCGGGGTTCTCGACCGGCCAGACGGAGTTCATGGTGTGGGGCACGAAAGGCGCGAACGGCCTGCACCACGTGCACCACCGCGGGGTTCTCTCCGCCCGGATCGAGCGGGAGGAACGGGACCATCATCAGACACCTAAACCGGTGGCGCTGCTGCGCCGGTTGTGCGAGCTCGCGCCCCCGGGGTCGGTGGTCCTCGACCCGTTCACGGGGAGCGGCAGCACCCTAGTCGCGGCGCACAACGCGGGCCGCGACGCCCTCGGTGTGGAGATCACCAAGGAGTACGCCACCCGCGCACGCGCCCGCGTGCAGGCGGAGGCCGAGCAGTACGCCCTTTTCAGTGACCTCACGGGGGACTCATGAACCGGAGATCAGAGCCGCACGTCGTTGCGTGCCCCGGGTGCCTACGCGCGATCCGGCACGCTAACCGGCTCGCGGCCCGCAACGAAGCGCTCGAGCGGGCCATCGACGCGTACGACTTCGCGGTTGTGTGTTTCGTTCAGCGCCGCGGGCGGCGGGAGATGCGGAGCGCCGTAGCCCGCGTCCGTGCCCTTATGCGGGAAGCGGGGCTCGCGTGACCATCTCGACGCCGGTTGTGCCGGAGACGGCGGAGGAGATGGCCGCACGGATACGCGGCCTCGAGGAGCACGTCGCGGTGTTGGCGGAACACGCCGGGCTCCACGGTGCGCACGCCGCGCAGGTCCTTCGCGCTGAACTGGATTACATCGCGGGGCGCGTCGGGCGGGGTCTAGCCCGGCCAGCGTGGGGGCGTGATCACGTCGACGTGGACGTCATCGAAGCGACGAACCTCGAAGACCTCGACCACGACGCCAGGGAGCGCCTCGCGCGTGCCCAGGACCCAGGCCGCGCGGGTCGCTGAGGTTATGGCCCGGCGCGTGCCGCGCCCCTGAAAACCACGCGGAAACGGAGCCGTTTTTCCAATGGATTTCTACAAAGCCCGCTCGAACCGCCGCGCGCATCCCAAGGTTCTTCGCCTTAACGACCGCCAGTATCGCGTGTGGGATTACGCGCAGGGGTTCGCGATGGAGTTCGAAACGGGCGGCTACATTTCGTATGAAGCGCTCCGTGAGATCGGGGGTACGCGGACCGTGGCGCGTGCCCTCGTCGCCGCTGGCCTCTGGCACGTCGATGGTGAAGGGTGGACGATCCACGACTGGGAGGACGAGCAGCGAGAAGCCCTTGCCATTCAGGAAAAACGCCGCAAGGACCGTGAGCGGGCGCGGGAGAAGTACCGCGCAGACAAGGCCGGAGAGCCAACGTTCGCCGCGGTCGGCGTGGCCAGCGAAACCCCCGAAAACCCCCTCGATTCTCGCGCGAGAATCCAGCGAGACGAATCGGAAAACCTCGCGCGAGAATCCACGGATGTCTCGCGCGAGTCTCGTGCAGCCTCGCGCGCGCGGACGCGCCCGCCTGCTGAGAAGGAAGAAGAAGAAGTTAACCCCCCCTACCCCCCCTACGGATTCCCCGCGAGAGACCGGGACGGACCCCGGCGGGCGGGTGACGTCGACGGCCTAGCCCAGTACGCCAGCGCCGCCCACGGCGGGAGGGGGTTCACGTGACCACCACCAAAACCCCCCGCGGGGACACTGGGGACGTCTACCGCCGCCGCGCCCTGCACCAACTCGCCGTCACCCTCACCGCCGGCCACGGGTGGACACGGGAACGCGCCGACGCGTACGCCGCGCTCCTCGCTAACCACGACCCCGTCGACGTCGAACACGCATGCCGCGACCTCGCCACAACGTGGACCGGGCGCGTGATGCCACCCCCCGCTGAGATCATCGCGAGAGCCAACGCCCGCCGCGGCCAGCGCGCGCAGGTCGCCGCAACAACCCGGGAAACAACCCACGACCGGGACCGCGGGCTGCCCGCCACCGTCCGCACCATCCGCGGGCCGCGGTGCCCGGCCTGCGACGGCGTGCTCGTCCACCTCACAGATGAGAAGCTCGTGCACTGCCCGGCCTGCAACGGCGTGGTCGTTCAGGACGTCGCGACCGGGCGAACGCGCCTCACCTACGACGAATCCACCCGGCTAGCCCACGGCCACGTCCCCAGAACCATGCCGCCCACACACCACGACGCGACGCCCACCACGCCACCCGAAAGGCGGGGAGCGTGACCCACCACCGGCCCGGGCGAATCATCATCCCCGCCCACCAGCACGACCAGCTCCGCGCCGGTGGGACCATCACGACGCTAACGCCCAACCGGCCGCCCGGCGGGCGCGGCGACGCGATCCGGGCGACCAGCCGGACAGGGCCCCGCACCAGCCGCGGGCCAGCAACGACCAGCACCGCGTTCATCGTCGCCGTCCACCGCGTCACACTCGGCGACATCGACACGGCGACAGCCGCAACCATCGGCTACCGCCGGCTCGCGGAACTGCAAATCCACTGGATCAGGACGCACGAACGTGACCCGCTCTGGGATGAGGGCTTCCGGGCCGGGCGCCTCGGCGACGACGACGCCGCGATGCGGTGGGCCACCACGTGGGCGCACCGCACCGCGCACGCCGTGACGCTCACCCACGACCCCCGCGCCAAAGCCCGGCTCCTCGCCCGGCGAAGCGAACACGGCTACACCGCGGTGCCCGCCCTCGCCCTCCCCCACGAACCCGAAGCGCTCCCCGCGCCACGCCACCGCAAACCACACCGCCCGCGCCGTTGACACGGCGTCCGCTAACCCGTACCATGCGAAGCACAGACGGCCCGCAGACCCGAACCAGCACGACGGGCGGAAGGCTTCCCCCCGCGACCGCGCGCCAGCCGGCGGGGCATCCCCACACCACGCCCACCCGGCCAAGGAGCCCACGGTGGGGCCCCGAGGACCACACCGGGGTTGGAGGATGTAGCCCAAGTGCGCCCACGCCCAGGGGGCCGGCATGCCGATGAAAGCCTGCCCAGCGTGCGGCCAAGGATTCACGCCCCGCGAACCCTGGCAAACGTACTGTCCGACGCACCAGCGCCGCCGCCGCCAAGGCCCGACACAACAAAGCAAGAACGCACGCCGCAACGCGCGGCCCGCCCTGCTCGCCCGGTACACGTGGACGCCGTGCCCCCTCTGCGGCCAGACGATGACACCGGACCAGGCGCTCGACGTTGACCACGTCGTGCCCGTCGCCGCTGGCGGAACCGACGACCCCAGCAACCTCCGGCTCACGCACGCCGCATGCAACCGGGCCAGGCCCCGCTCCCAATGAGCAAGTTGCCGAAATGTGAAAGAGGGGGGCCGGAAAATCACGAGACCCCGCCGGGGAGCGGGCGCGACGTGGGGGTTTCCCGCGAGAAAAACCGTTGCGTGCATGCAAGCTTCGTTGGTTCTGGCACTACCTTTCGGGGTGGTGTCGACGTAAGGCGCGAGAGCGTTCCGGGCCGCGTGTGGTTTGCGTTCCTGGCCGTCTTGCGGGCATCGGCCGCCCTATCCGCGTCGCCCGCGCCCCCTATTTGCCCTGCATATCAGGTATAATCCGGGTATGACTGACGCCAAGGTTTTCAAGCGGGAACGCGTGAAGCGGGATGTGCGGGAGGCGCGCGCGGAATCCGCGTCGCAGGCGCTCGCGGGGTTCCCCCGTGGCGGCGAGTGGATGGTGTGGACGTTCGGCCAGTTCTCGCTGGTGGATGCCCTTTGGGCGTTGCTTCGCCAGACCGGTCCGGCGGACGTGTCGATCGCGACGTGGACGGCGGCGGGTGCCGACACGACCCGCGCCGAACAGTTCCTCGCGGAGGGCCGTATCCGGTCGATTCGGTGGTTGGTGGACCGCTCGTTCGAGACGCGCCAGCCGGAATACTGCGCGACGCTGCGCCGCCTGTTCGGTGACGACGTGATCCGTACGACTAGGACTCACGCGAAGTTCATCACGGTGCGTAACGAGTCGTGGGACATCGCCGTGCGCACGTCGATGAACTTGAACCACAACCCGCGGTTAGAGTTCATTGAGATCAGCGACGACCCGCTCGCGGCGGCGTACCTCGACGGGGTGTTTGATGAGTTCTTTGCGGGCCAGGCGCCGGGGGTGATGAACGGGGAGCTTCCCCCGGTCCGGCCGCTTGCTGGGATAGAGGCGGGGCGGCGGTCGTAAGGGGGGGGGCGTCTTGGCGTTGCGTGTCCCGGGGTGGTTGTCGAAGGATGAGGCGAAGGCGTGGCGTGACCTTGTCCGCGTGTGTGGGGATGACGCGAAGGGCGCGGCGATCATCCTTGAAGCTGGGGCGTGCCAGCTCGCTCGGATGCGGGACGCGCGGCGGCGGGTGGAGGCGGAAGGCGAGATCGTGCTTGACGGGCGAGACCGGCCCGTGCCGCATCCCGCGTTGGTGATGGAACGCGCGGCGCAGGGTGAGGTGCGTAAGTGCGTGGAGGCCCTCGTGGGGCGGGCCGGGCCGGCCGCGGCGGCCCCGCCCGCGGCGGCCGCGTCAGCGGCGGGTGGCGTGAGTGTCTTAGATCAGTTGGCCGCGCGGCGTGTCGCGAGGGGGCAGGCGACCTAGAAGAACGCACGGGGGGCCGGGCTTGCGTGGTGAGTCGGTGGCGGACGTCGTGACGGTGTGCCGGTCGATGGTGCTGGACGACGGGACGGAGTGGGCGCCGGAACCGTTCCAGGTGGCGGTCATCGAAGCGCTCTGCGCGGGTGTGGATGTTGTTTGGTTGGAGATTCCTGAGGGGAACGGGAAGACCACGCTGTCCGCGGGTCTGGCGCTCGCCCACCTGTTCCTTGTGGATGGCGCGGAGGCCCCGGTAGCGGCGTCGTCGCGCGACCAGGCCGGTGTGTTGCTGCGCCAGGCGACGGGGATTGTGCGGCGCTCGCCTGACTTGCGGGACCGGTACCGTTGCCTGGAGGGCTACCGGCGGGTGGAGTGCGTCGCGTCGGGCGGCCGGTTGCAGGTGATGGCGGCGGATGCGGCGACCGGTGACGGCGTTATCCCTACCCTCGCGATCATCGACGAGCTGCATAGGCACCCGGATATGGAGCTTTTCCGGACGTGGCGGGGCAAACTCCCGAAACGCGCTGGTCAGCTGCTCGTGATCTCGACGGCTGGCGCCCCGGACGCCCCTTATGAGCTCGCGAAGCAGGGCGCCCTAGAGGAATGCGGGCGTGTGGGGTCGGTGGATGAGTCCCCCGGGTTGACGGTCGCGCGCATGCCGGGCTTCGAGATGCGTGTGCATGCGGTCGCCGCAGCGGATAGCGTGGATGACATCGAGGCGGTGGTCCGTGCGAACCCGCTTTCGGTGGTGACGCGGGCGGTGCTTGAAGGTAAGCGTCGGGATCCGACGTTCAGTCGTGACCATTGGGCGCGGTTCACGTGCGGGCGGCCGTCGCGGGATCAGTCGTCGGCGATCACCGAATCGGAATGGGCGGCCCTCCCGCGTGGCGTGATCCCACCGGGGACACCGGTCGCTGTCGGCGCCGATTTCGCTTGGAAGCATGACACGACGGCGCTTGTGCCGTTGTGGGTGCCGGAGAGGTTCCGGCGGGTGTTCGGGGTGCCTGAGGTGCTGGTTCCCCCCCGGGACGGGTCGAGCCTGCCGGACGGTGATATCCGGGCGGCGTTCGTGCGGTTGCATGAGCGGAACCCGATTAGTTTGGTGGCGATGGACGCGTCGCGTGCGCAGTCCATCGCTGAGTGGCTGGAGGCGCCCCCCGGGGTCGATGTCGACGGGCGGCCCGTGTACGCGTGGGATGCGGGGTGCGGCCTCGGTGTCCCGGTGATTGAGGTTCCCCAGTCGAACACGGTTGCGTGTGATGGCTTCGGTTTGTTCATGGAGGCCGTGCGGTGCGGGTGGATTGAACACCCGCACGACCCGGAGTTCTCGCGGCACGTGTTGAACGCCGTTGCGAGGCTTGTGAATCACGACCGGTACCGGTTCGACCGGGTCGCCCCGTCGCGCCGCGCCCGGTTCCAGGACCAGCGGGTCATCGACGCACTGGTCGCGGCGTGGATGGTGCACTGGCAGCAGGCGAAGACGTTTACGGACCCCGCGCCGTTGGTGACTAACGTCGATGACTACCGGATGGTGGCCCTTTGATTCTTGACGTGTTGACGGTCGCTGCCGTGATGGTGCTTGCTGGTGTTGTCGCGTGGTGCGCGTGGCGGCGGGACCATCCCCGCGGGATGGTGGGCCGCACGGTGGTGGTGAACACCAGGTCGGGGGAGTCCCTGAGGGGTGTTTTGGTCGCTGACCATGCTGACCGCGTGTCGCTTCGCGATGCGGTGTACCTGCGGGCCGGTGCGGAGGTGGCGATCGACGGGTTAGCGCACGTCCCGCGCGGTTCGGTGTCATGGGTGCAGGAACCCGCGGGGTGACGGCCCTCGTCACCAGCGACGGGCGCGTCATCGACGTTGCTCCTTTCACGCCGGTGCAGGTCAACGCGTCCGGCCGGCCGGTGCTCGCCGCGGGGTCGGTGCCGCTGTCGCAGTGGGGTCAGGGCGTCGGGGTCGCAGGTGGCCGTGTCGTGAGTTTCGACCAGCTCTACGCGTCGCAGCCGTGGTTGCATATCATGGTCAACAAGATTGTGCGGCAGGTCGCGCGTCTCCCTTTGAAGGTGTACCGCCGCGACCCGGATGGGTCGCGGGAACGGGTGTCGGACGGGCCGCTCGTTGATCTCCTACGGTCACCATCCGGGCCGCGTGGCCGTATGGCCGCGGTTGACTTGAAGCAGTGGCTGCTGTTCGACGCCCTCGTGCACGGGAACAGCCTCGTGAGGAAGGTTCGTGCTGAGGCGGGCGGGCCACCTACGGGGCTCGTCCCGGTCCCGTGGCCGCGGGTGACGTTCACGCCGTCCGGGTGGGGCGTCGATGACGGCGGCGGGTCGCCGCGGCTCATCGCTTTCCAGGACACGGTGCACGTCGCTTGGAACGCCACGGCGGACGGCCTCGGGGTGTCTCCCCTGCAACCCCTCGGGGTGACTGTCCGCATCGAGGACGGCGCGCAGCGCCACCAGGCGGCGATGCTCGCGAACGGGGCCCGGACGCCTACGGCGATCACGATGACCCCTGATTTCTTGTCGTTTGAGCCGGACAAACGCGACCAGATCATCGGGAACCTACGCGCCGACGTGGAACGGCTTTACGCGGGGCCGGATAACTCGGGCCGGCCGATGCTGCTTCCCCCCGGCCTCGCGACCGCCCCCGTGGGGTACACCGCGGTCGAGGCGGAGTTGATCGACCAGCGGCGGTTGACGCGTGAGGAAATCGCCGCGGTGTACGACATCCCCCCGCCGATGGTCGGCATTCTTGATCACGCCACCTACTCGAATGTGGCTGAGATGCACCGGATGCTTTTCACGACGGTGCTCGGGCCGTGGCTGACACTCATCGAGGAGCGCCTCATGGCGCAACTCGTGCGCGGCGAAACCGCGTTCGACGGGCTGTTCGTTGAGTTCGAGTTGAAAGACGTGTTGCGCGGCGACCCCGTCGGTGAAGCGCAGGCGCTCACGACGCAGGTCCAAAACGGCCTGTTGACGATCAATGAGGCCCGGGCCGTTGGGAACCGCCCGCCGTTCGATGACCCGCTGTGCGACGCCCCCTTGATCCCGGCGAACAACGTCCGGCCGATCGGCGGGGCCGGATTGGAGGAGGGACCGGTTGCCTGAGATGCACGAGATGCACGCGGTGGGTGTGCGGGAGCTGCATACCGGGGGTGATGTCGGGCCCCCCGGGTCGTTCCGGGCGGTGGTCTCGACGTTCGACGCGGTGGTCGAGCAGTTCACGGGGCCCCGGGTCCTGCGCCGCGGGTGTTTCGCCCGGTCTCTGGAGGAGCGTGGGTTGCCGCGCCTTATCTGGTCGCACGACTGGCAGCGGCCCCCTATCGGGGTGACGCATTCCGCGCGTGAGACCGATGAAGGGCTCGAGGTTCACGCCACGTTGAACCTCGATGATGACTTCGCGCGGCTCGTGCACTGGGGCATGACGACGCGGAACGGCGACGGGCGGCCCCTCATCGATGAGTTCTCCATCGGGTTCGACGTCGTCGCCGCTGAGCAGCAGGCCGCGGGGGACCCGGACGACCCGGATGCCGGGGAGAGAGACGGCCGCCGCGAGTCGCGCCGCGACCTGACGGTCATCACCGACGTGGACCTTTTCGAGTTCGGCCCCTGCCTGGTAGGGGCGAACGTGACGCGACTCATTGAGGTTGCGCACGCCCTGGCGCCACCCGGTGCCAGCGGAACCGACCGCCCCCCCGGGGGCGACCGCACGTCGCGCATGGTGCGCGACTTGCTTACCGCCCGACCGCGCTAAAGGAGGCGATCGAATTGGCTGGCAGTACGACTCTGGACGACAAGGTCCAGGCGCTCACGCGTGAGATCACGGTGAAGCGTGGTGAGGTTGGTGAGGCGTGGGCGCGGTTCGACGCGCTCCGCGGCGACCTCGCGGGGTCCGATGACGTGTCGGACGAGAACAGCGCGGCGTTCCGGGCCGCCCACGAGGCGCACATGGCGTATGGCACCGCGGCGGATGCCCTCGCGGCGCTGGAGTCGCGACGCGACTCGCTGTACGCGATGACGGTGGAGGGTGGCGCCGCGATTGAGGCGGCGCATGGTAAGTCCGCGGGGGCCGAGGCCAGCCACGGTGCCACGGCGATGACGTGGGGTCAGCGTGCGGTGCAGCTCGACGCGTACACCGCGGCCGTGCGGGCCGGTGTGCTGGAGTCGTTCCGCAACACCGACGTGCGGTTCGGTGAGGTCGCGAACCAGGCTGAGCTTCACGCCCTCATCACGGGGGAGTCGTCGACGTCGGCGGGTGCGTTCGTCACGCCGGACCGGCGTCCCCTGGTGGGCGCCGCGTACGCCCCGCTGTTCCTGACGGACCTCGTGACGGTGGGTCAGACCGGCTCTGACCTCATCGAGTACGTCCGCGAGATCGCGTTCACGAACAACGCGGCGCCCGTGGCGGAGGCCACGAAGGACGGCCCGGTGTCGGCAACCGCGCCGATCGTGACGGCGGTAGAGGCCGGCGTGAAGCCGCAGTCCTCCGCGGCGTTCGAGATCATCCAGGACACCGTCAAGACCATTGCCCACTGGCTCCCGGTCACGCGGCGTGCCCTCGCTGACGCTCCGCAGATGCGTTCGTACATTGACGGGCGTCTGCGGTACGGCGTTCAGGAGACGCTGCAGGTCCAGATGATCCAGGGCAGCGGCACCGGTGAGAACCTGCGGGGCCTGCTGAACACCCCGGGCGTGCAGAGCCAGTCGAAGGGCAGCGACCCGATGGTCGACGCGCTGCACAAGGCCATGACGAAGGTCCGTCTCGCTCATCACGAGCCGACCGCCGTCGGCATCCACCCGAACGACTGGGAGGCGGTCCGCCTCGCGAAGAACACGGCGGGCGACTACTACTACGGCCCCCCCGCCCTGGCCGGTGCGGTGACGGTGTGGGGTCTGCCGGTCGCTGTGCAGGCCGCGTTCCCGCAGGGTAACCCCCTCGTCGGGGAGTTCCGGCAGGCTGAGCTGTGGCTGCGGGAGGGCGTGCAGGTCCTCGCCAGCGACTCGCACGTCGACTTCTTTACCCGCAACATCGTGGCGTTGCTGGCGGAGATGCGCGCCGGGTTCAGCACCCCGCGGCCCTCGGCGTTCTGCGAGGTGGTCGCGTGACGGCGGCCCGGAAGAAGGACCCCGCGGCGGACGCCGCGGCAAGTGAGGCGGGCGCGGTGGAAAAGCCGGGCTGGCTCACGGGCCGCGTGTACCGCGACGGGGAGCACGGCCGGGAGATTGCCGGGCCCGCTCAGGGTGACCGGAAGGCGGCTAGCGGTGAGGATGACCGCGCCCCCGCCCCCGGTGACCGCGAGCAGGCCGGCAAGGCCGCGCCGCGCGGGGAGTAGGAACCCCGGGTGCCTGGCACGGGGTCGGCGGGTGGCCCGCTCGAGTGCATCCTCACGGGTGCCGGGGTCCTGGCTGACCTCGGCGCCCGGATAGAGGACCCCGCGACGCGGGCCGTGGTGGTGGATTGGCTTCCGGCTGCCGCGGCCCCCGCGGGGGGGCCGTGGCCCGGGTACTGGCGGGTTGTGTTCCCCGTCGCCCCGGCCGCCGGGGTGTACCTCCTCGTGTGGCGCACCGAGATGGACCCCCCGCTCGTTGAGATCATCGACAGCGTGTCTATCTCGGGTGAGGGTATCGGCCCGCAGGGCTGGCTCCCGGGGGTGCAGGACGTCGCGGACGTCGCGCACCAATACACCCGCGCGCCGTTCACGAGCGCGTTGGACCAGGCGGGTGCCCCCCGCGGGGTGTTCGATGATTCGACGGTTCCAACCGCGGCGGAAGTCGACCGGTTGATCACCGCGGCGGGCCATGAAGTGCAGGGCCGGGTGGGGTTCGCGATCCCCCCCCGCTGCCATGACCTCGCGCGCCGCACCGTGGTGTGGCGCGTCGCTATGGTGCTTGCGCAGCGTGCTATGCCGGGTTTCACTGAGGCAAGCGACGGGGAATACCAGGCGAACATCGGCAACTACCTGAAATGCCTCGACGAGCTCGTTACGCAAGCGCGTTCCGGCCCCGTGAGGCTCCAGTAGAGGGTTAGGGTTTGGCGCGGGCGTCGGGTGTGCGGGTCGAGGGGCTGCGAGACGCTCGCCGGCTGGTGGATGAAGTCGGGGAACGCGCCCGTGCCCTGCAACCCGTGCTCGCGTCGCCCGGTGTGCTGCGCGAGATTCACGCTGCCGAACAGCGGAGATTCGCGAAGCGGTTCAAGCCGGCTTCGCGGCGGTGGGTCGCCCGGAAACGGCGTGAAGGGCTCGACACCAGGACGATGCACGCCACCGGTGAGCTCCGCAAGACGTTGACGACGGGGAAACCCCCCGCGGTGGTTTTCCGTCCGACTGCGGCGGGACTCCGGTGGGGTCTCACGTGGCGGTCGCCGGTGTGGTACGCCGCGGCGCAAGCCGCACGCGGGCGCCAGTCCGTCGTGATCGACAAGGCCGCGAAGGACGCAATCGCGGACCGGGTGCTGGTGTATGTCGAGACGGGGCGGGTGATGTCGTGAGCGATCCGCGTCTCGTGACGCCGTGGGACGTTGACCAGGCCCTGCTAGGGGTGCTGCGGGCCCGGCATGTGGAGCACCTAGCCGCGTACGAGCGTCGCCGTGGCCTACCGACGGGCCGTGTCGAACGTGTCCAGACGTTCGCGGTGCTCGCTGAGGCCGGTGACCTGTGGTCGGAGACGCGGGCCCCGTTCATCGTGCTCGGTACCACCAGCGTAGAGGGTTTCACCCGTGACGACGGCGACGCCCGCGACGTGGCGCTCACGGTGGACATGGCGGTCGGTGTCGCCGGTGTCAACCCCCGCGACGCGCGCCACAAACTGGACGTCTTGACATGGACCGCTATCGAGTGCGTGACGTGCCGGACGCCGCGGGACGGGGACCCCATCAGCGGCGTTGACGTCACCGAATGCGTGTACCGGGAAGTGCAGGCCGGGCAGGCGGGAGGTATCACCCTCGAGGCCGTCGTCCGGTTCGAGGTGGCGGTCGCCGCGGCGTTTACGACGTCGTGGGTCGCGGATGACGGGCTCGAGGCTGGCGGCCCGGGCGGGCCGCCTGTCGACCCGTACGACCCGCTCACACCATCCCAGCCCGTCCAGGTGGTCGAGGCGGGCGTCACGAAGGAGGCGATCACGTGAGGGTGCGCAACGAATCGGGGTCGTCGGTGTACCTCGGCGGTGTCGGGGTGCTGCGCACCGGTGACGAGCGAGAGGTGCCGGACGACCATCAGGACGCCCGGGAACTGCTCGAGCAGGGCGTGCTGGCGTTGCTCGCGCCCACGGCGAAGCCCGCACGGCGGGCGCGAAAAGGAGACTAGATAGCATGTCGACCAACGTCGATATCGGTTGGGACACGGTTCTGCAGGACCCCCCCGCCCCCCTCGACGCCCGCACGGGCACCGACCCGCTGTTCCTCTTGCATTCCGATGCCCAGACCCGCGGGACGTTCCGGCGGGCCGCGGACGTCAAGGCGGCGTACCCGTCGGCGTCGGCGCTGGTCGCCATCGCAGACGCGTTCTTCGGGGAGGGTGGCCGCACCCTTCACCTCGTGCCGCTGACGGGGACGGCCCCCGGGGATGACCTCGCCGCGAACCTCCAGGCGATCGGGGCGGACGAAGGGCCCGGGCAGGTCGTCGCTCCGGAAGTGACGACCACGACGAGCGCCGCGGTGCTCGCGGAGTGGGCGTTCACGACGAACCGGGTTTACGTCGCGAACGCCGCGGATGGGGCGACGGACACGACGCTGAAGGCCCTCGGAGACGCGATCCGGGCGGCGAACGGCGGCGGGCGGTTCGCGTGCGTGCAGGGTGACACGGTCACGATCCCCGGGACGGGTGGCAGCGGCACCAGGGACGTGCCCGGCTCCGTGGTCCTCGCGGCCCTCATCGCGCGTAGCGACCTCGCGTCGGGGAACCCGAACCTCGCGGTGGCGGGCCGTAACGCCCAGCTGTCCTATGGGCTGGGGTTGAAGGCCGCGCCCCGTACCCGCACGGCCCGCGGGGACGTCGCCGGCCACGGCGTGAACAGCTTCAGCATCGTCTTCGGGCGGGTGCGGCACTACGCGTACCGTTCGTGTGCGGACCCCGCGCTGTTCCCGCACTGGTGGGACCTCGGCGGCCCGCGGGTCGTGATGGCGTTCAAGGCGAACGCGGCGCCGGTCACGGAGGACTTCATGTTTCCGCAGCTTGACGGCGACGGGGTGACGCTCGCGACGTTCGCCGCGGCCCTCGGTGGTATCGCCCAGGACTTGCAGTCCCTCGGGGCTCTGTTCAAGCGGGGCACGGCCCCCGGTTACCGCGTGGTGTGCGACGCGTCGAACAACACCCTCGAGAGCCTCGCCCGCGGTGAGGTACGCGCCGACGTCCGGCTCCGCACGTCGCCGCACGGTGAGCACATTACAACGGCGCTCGTGAAGCTGCCTATCACGGTGGAGGTTTGACGCATGGCGGTGAAGCGCGGGTACTCGAAGGCCGACTTCGTGGGGACGGTGCAGATCGTTGACCCGGACACGGGGCAGACGCTGCCACCGATGCGGGTCACGTCCTGGGAGGGCGGCGAGATCACGGGTTCGTCGACGAAGGTGCCGGATTGGGACGGTGACTTCGTGACCGCTGGCCGCACCGAGATTTCGGATGTCACGGCCGGGTTCTCGTGGGGCCGGAACCCCGCGACTCTGGAAGTGGAGAAGCTTTACCGGTGGGTGAACCGGGCGGAGGCGCTGCTCACGCATTCCCTCGCGAAGAACGGCGTGATCATCGGTGCTACCCGGAAGTTCTCGGGGATGCTGACGGGCTGCAACCCGGACGCGGGTGACCCCGGTGGGGATGACAGCGCGACGCTCGAGCTGACGTTCGCGGTTGACTCCGAGCTGCTGGCGTGACGGTCGACCCGATCAGTCTGCACGTCGGGGCCGTGGATGCCGCTACCGCGGGCCGGCCCCTCGCCGGCCTCGATGGCCCGGTGTCGGCGGGCCCGGACGTTGAGTCTATGGCCGCGGCGGCGGGGGGTGGCCTCGCCCAGCGGATGCAGGCGCGGTTGCAGGCTATCCACGCGTCGAACACGCGTGCGTTTCCGGTGCCCGGGTGGGATGGTGACCTGTCGGTGACGCTCCGTGTGCTCGACTCGGACGCGTGGGCGCGGGTCACGGCGGACGGGGCGGACATCAGTAACGCCGACTTCGTGGCCCTCGCGACGGAACGTGTGACCGTCAGCGATGACGGCGAGGAGATGACGTTCCCCGGGTGGGGCGGCGGGTTCGCTGATCTTGTCGGCATGCCCGGTGAGGACCCCGCGTTCGTGGTCGCAACCGTGTTCGGGTCGAACGTTGTGCGGCTCGGTGGGTTCGTGAACGATGTGGTTGGGTGGATGACAGACGGGGCCGTCACGGTGGAGGACACGCTGGGGAAATGACGTGCGCCGGTGACGGCGCGCGGGAGGTGCGGGCCGCGGCGGCGGCCGCGACGCACGGCCTTGACTGGCGGCCCCTGCTCGGGGTGACCCCGGCGATGGCGGGGGGGATGGTGGAACGCGTGCTCGCGTGGGCGGTGGCGGTAGCGGTCGCGGAAATGAACAACCGAGAGGCATAGGGGGCGCTTATGGCTCGCGGTGACGTGATCGTCCGGTTACGGCTGCTCGGTGCGCAAGCCATGTCGAAGGGCGCCCGCGATGCGTCCCGCGCGATCACGGGGATCGGTTCCGCGGCGTCGAAGGCGGAGGCTCGCGGCCTTATGCGTCTCCGTGCGGGCGCGGAAAGCGTGTCGGGTGGACTCGCGTCGATGGTGAACGCGTCGGCCCGGGCGGTGGCCGGCCTCACGGCGGTGAGTGGTGTAGCCGCGGCGTTCGCGGCCCGCGACGGCCTGTCGTACCTACGGACCATCGACCGGCAGCGGGTCGCGTTCGAGACGTTGACGCGGTCAGCGGAGAAGGCCGAATGGATCATGAGCGAGGTTCGCCGGATGGCGAAGGAATCCCCCGCCCTTGACATCGGCACGGCGGGCGACGGGGTCCAGTTGCTCATGTCGTACGGCATCAACGCCCGCCAGGCGATCCGCTTCACTGAGAAACTTTCGGATGCCGCGGCGGCGTCGGGGCGTAGCGTCGATGAAGCTATGGGACTCGGGGCCCTCGCGATCGGACAGATTCAGGGTAAGGGCAAGCTGGCGACGCAAGAGCTGAACCAGCTGACTGAGGGTGTCCGGTTGAACCGCGCGGCGATCGCGCGGGAACTTGGCATGACCATGCCGGAGTTCACGAAGGCCCTAGAGTCCGGGGCGATCAGCGCGGAAAAGGCGATCCCCGCGATTGGGCGTGCCCTTGATAAGCAGTTCGCGGGGGCGCAGGCGAAGATGGCGCGGACCACGGAGGGCCGTTTAGCTGGTATGCGGGACGTGATCGGGGAGAAGGCCGGGGAGTTCCTGCGGCCGTTCTACGATGCGGTTGGTGTGCTCGCGAAGATGATCGGCGACCGGCTCGGGAAGATCGACACGAAGGCGATCGGGGAGCGCGTGTTCGGGGCGCTTCGTGCTGGTGCGCAGGCCATCGCCGGGATCGACTTCGCCCCCATCGTCGGGTTCTTCCGTGGCCTCGTTGAAGCGGCCGGCCGGGTGGACTGGGGCGCCGTGCTGGGGCAGGCCAAGCAAGCCGGGCAGGCGGCCGCGGACGCGATCAGGCAGGTTGTCGACGCGATCCGCCCGGCCGTGCCGTTCCTGAAAAACGTGTTGTGGCCCCTCATCAAGGGCTTCGCTAAGAGCGTGGGCGCGACTCTCGTCTTGGCGTTCAAGATCGCGGTGCCCATCATCCGGACCGTGTCGCGGGTGCTCGGGTGGATAGGTGAGAAGGCGCGGCCACTGTCGGGGTGGATCGAGCGTCTTGGAATGCTCATCGGGTTGCTGTTCCCCGGGACGTTCCTGCGGGCATTGGGGACGGTGTTCCGGGTGTTCGCCGCGGCGGGCGGGGTGTTCGGGACGGCGTTCCGGGCCCTGTCTTTCGGGTTGAAGGTCGTTACCGCCCCGCTGCGGTTCGTGTTGGGGCTGGTATCCCGCGCCGGGAAGGCGTTCCGGTGGGTGGGGATGAAGGCCAGGGAGGGCGGCGGCTTGATCTCGAAGGCGTGGAGCGCGGTCACCGGGAAACTGAAGGATTGGTTAGGTTCGATAGCCGCTAAGTTCGAATGGGTTTGGGCGAAGATTTCCCCGGTCGTGGACCGGATCGTGGGGGCCGCGAAACGCATTGGTAACGTCGTCGGCGCCTTGAACCCGTTCGATGATTCCGGGCCATCGACGCCGATCACAACGACGATGCCGTGGATGCGTGACCAGGCGGCGGCGGCGGGGCCGCGCCCATCGACGCTTGTCCCGGCGAACCCGCTTGCGCCCACTGGTGGGAAGGGCACGAAGGGGTCGAAGGAACGGATCGCGCCGCGCCGCGGGGACGGAGACCGGTTCGTGGCGGTCACAACGAACCTGAACGGCGAGCCTATCCATCGTGAGGTTGTCCGGGTCGAGCGTAAGCGGACGGAGCACCGGTAGGGTGGCACCCGCCGCGAAGAAGCTTCCCGCGGTCGCTCACGTCGCGCCCCGGTTCAACGTGGGCCGCACCGCGGTACCGCTGCCCGCCCCGAACGCGAACCCGGGGGGCGCACCCCAGACCCCGCCGCGGGCCGGTGGCCTCGTCACGCTGAGAAGTGTCGACGCCCCGCTGGTGCAGGTCACGGTCGCGTTGACTGATGCCCCGTCCGTGTCCGGTGGCGTCGGTGGCTGGGAGTCCGTCGCTAGGCCGGGGCGTGACCCCGTGCTGTGGTGGCGTGGCGGTCAGGACACCACGCTCACGCTCGAGGGGATCATCGACGGGACCAGGCGCCGGGCCCGCGGGCCGGACACTCGGTCCGTGGCTGACCGGGTGCGTGACCTGTACGCCCTCGGCCGGCGCCGCGGGCAGACGTCGGCGCCGACGGTGGTCCGCGTGTTCGGTGACCTGCCGGACCACCATTCCGCCGGCGGTGGGTTGTGGGTCGTGCAAGGGCTCACGGTCACGCCGGTGCGTCATACCGCGGCGGGGGTCCTGGCGCAGGCCGCGGCCACGATTGACCTGGTGGCGTACACGCCGGTCGCGGCGGTCACGGGCCGCGTGCAGGTGCGCCGCACCCGGGCGACCGCGAAGACGGGGGCGAAACGCACGACGGTCACGCGTCGCGGGGACACGCTACGCGGTGTCGCGATCCGGGAGTACGGCAACGCCGCGGCGTGGCGGCGGCTGCTTGACTCGAACCGCGCGGCGCTCGGCGGGAAGAACCCGGTGAGCCCTGACGCCGTGCTCCGTCCCGGCTTGCGGTTGAAGGTGACGTAATGGGGAAACGTGACACGGTTGTCGAACGGCGGCGGCGGGCCGATAACCGGCTGACGGTCCCGCCGCCCGCGGTGGTGAGCACGACCCGGGCCGCGGACATCGAGCTGGTGCTCGCGGGTCGCGTGTACCCCGTGGGGGGCGCCATCGAGGGGGACGTCACGCTCGAAGCGACCACGGACCAGGCCGCGACGGTGACGTTCAGTGTGCGGGACGTTGCGGGGGGCTTGCGCCGAATGCTGGTCGACCGGGAGGGAATCAGTCGGGACGGTGCGCGCGCCACGATCGACGGGACGGTCTACACCCTGTCGACATGGACGGTTGACGATGGCAGTCTCGTGACGCTCACGCTCGAGGATGACGTGGCCTACCGGTTGCGGCAGCGGTGGAAGCGGATCACGGCGACCCGCGGGCAGGTCACGCGGGCGGGGTTCATCCGCCGGTTGTGTGAGGAGGCCGGGGAAAGCCCGGAGCCGGAGATCACGGTGTGGATTCCCGAGGTGCTGGACCGTCAACCCGTCGCGAAGGGCGAGTAGGTGGCGGTCCGTCGCCCACGGGCGAGGGGTGCCGCGGCCCCGGTGGTGCGTGGCGTGCTCGGTGGCGCGGTCACGGTGAAAGGCGAGAAGGCAACCGCGGTGCAGCGCCGCACCATTGAAGCGTGCCTGCAGACCGCGCTAGAGCTTGGATGCAGTCGACTCGTAATGATCGCCGTGATCATGTGCATCACGCAGGAGTCCTCGGCGACCCCCATCAATCATGGGGACGCGGCCGGCCCCGATTCGCGGGGCCCGTTTCAGCAGCGGGGACCGTGGGGGCCGCTCGCTGACCGGATGGACCCCGCCGCCGCGACAAGGCTGTTTCTGACGAGCGCCCGCGGGCACGGGTTGAACGGTTGGCGCGCCGTGCACGGGTCGTTGAAGAACGCCCCTTCTCCCCTGTCCCACGCGATCAACAAAATCCAGATTTCGAAGTACCCGGACGCTTACGCGCAGTGGCAGAGTGAGGCGACCCGCACGGTCGACGTGTTCCTGCAGACCGCGACGACGGGACCGGTGGAGGACGCCGACGCCGGGGCCGCCGCGGCCCGGTACGACTTTCAGGCCGGGGGCGACACGGATTGGTGGGAGTCGACGGGGAACCTCGCGAGTGAGGTTCAATGGTCTAGGTGGGCGGCTGGCAACGTCCTGCATTTCGTGTCGGATCGTGAGCTAGCGGCGCAGGCGCCGGCGCTGGTGATGGATGGCCTCGAGCCGTGGGTGCTGGCCCCCCCGGCGTATGAGGGCGGCCCCTTGCGTGTGTCGGAGGAAATGACTTTGACGGTGGCTGCGGGCCGGTGGCCGGTGATGCCCGGGGCGGTGGTGTCATGGACGGCGGAGCCGCTGGTGGGCCGGTGGATCGTTGCGTCCGTGTCGCGGGTGCTTGGCGGCCCGGAAGTGGCGGTCACTCTCCGCCGTGGCCGGCCCGTTCTTCCTGAGCCCGCCGCGCAGAAAGCGACGCCCGCCGGTGGTGGTGGTGACGTCGCGCCGGGCGTGGCGGACGCCCAGCGGTCCCGGATGGGCGTGAAACCCTTGGGGGTGCGGTATTCGCCCCCCGGCCCGCACGGCGCGGCCCGCAACGCGTTCGGGGACACTGAGGCCGCGGATATCGGTTGTCCCGTCGGGTCACCGGTGCTTGCCGTCGCTGACGGTGTCATCAGCAGGGTGAAGGACACGGGGAACTACTCGCCGAACGCGAATCCTAACGGTATTCACATATACCTTTCGATACCGGGGAACCGGTTCTTCTACACCCACATGTTCAAGAAGTTTGTGTCTGAGGGGCAGCGGGTGCAGGCCGGGCAGGTCATCGCGACGAGCGGTGCAGCGAACAGCGTCCCGCATCTGCATTTCGAGGTGGAGAACGGCAGCATCAAGGATTGGGTGTAGCCGGGTGGCGGGCGGCACGCTTAGAGACATCGCTCGCACCAGGATGGCCCAGCCGCGGGAAGCGATGATCGCCGGTCCGCCGCTCACGGCTGCGGGAATGCTTCGCGTGTCTTTGGATCAGCACCGCGGGGCGGTGCTCGCCGTGCCGTGGATGCCGCGCCCGGATGAGGAGCCATCGGTGGGGGACGCCGCGCTGCTTGTGGAGTCCGACGGGGGGTCGTGGTGGTGCGTGGCGTGGTGGCCGCAATGACGGGGCCGGCTGGTGGCTGATCATCTTGCATGGCCGTTCCGGGTGGCGCCTGGTGGTGGCCTCGCGGTGGTGGTGGAAGACACCCCGTTCGAGCTGCGGCAGAACGTGCTGGTCCTTCTTCACACGCCCCGCGGGGCGCGTGCCCTTGCCCCGGACGTTGGGGTCGATGACCCTACGTTTCACGGCGTTGACCCGGTGGCCCTCGCCGCTGACCTCATGGACTTTGAGCCACGCGCCGACGTGGCCGTGACTGTCGAGCCCGGCGGGTGGGAAGGCGAGCAGCGCGCCACGATCACGGTGCACAGGAAGGGGCTCTAGGGGTGTCGTACATTGACCCGGAAGTGCTGCGCGATGAAGTGGCGTGCGCTGATCTCGTGTTGTCCGAGATCGCTTCCCGCCTAGACGGGTGGGAAGCCCACGAAGGGAGCGTGGAGACAAGTCTTGCGGAGGCGGTTGGGATCGTCGCGGCGACCAGCAACGATCTGCTGGTGGATGAGGCCCGCGATGTGTACGCGGGGTTCGCGAACAACGTGCTTGGCTTGTACCGGGCCGCGGCGGCCCCATCGTCGGCGTCCGCGACGTTCACGCTGAAAGATGACACGGGTTGGGTGGTGCCAGCTGGGACTCTCGTCACGGTAGAGGGCCCGGACGGGGCGCCCGTCACTTTCGGGACGGTGGGGGATTGGGCGGCGCCGGCCGGGGAAACGACCCTCGCGAACGTCCCGGTAACGAGCCTTGAAGCTGGGGCCGCGATGAACAACGTTGCGGGCACCGCGTTCATCGAGACTGGTGTCGCCGGGGTGGTGTCCGCGGTGATCCCTGTTCCGTCTGCTGGCGGTGCGGATGAGGAACCGCTCCAGGATTTCTTGGACCGTGTAGCCCGGCGGGCACGCATGTTCCGGGTGCTGCCGGTCACGGCCGGGGATTACGCGGCGCTCGCCCTTGACCATCCCAGTGTCGGGCGGGCCCTCGCGGTGAACCTGTTGGACCCAGCGAACCCCCCCGCCCCCGGGTCGCCCCCCGCGTCCGGCGGCCATGTCACGGTGTACGTCGTCGATGGCGCTGGGGCGGCCCTCACTGGCCCCGTCATGGCGGAAGTGCAAGCCCTCCTCGAGGCCCCCGGCCGCGTGTCTAACGTCGTGGTCCACGTCGCGGCGCCCTCGTACGTCACGGTCGATGCGGCCCTGACGGTGTGGGCCGGCGACGGGTTCAACACCCCGGACGTCGTGGCATCAGCGGTAGCGGCCGCGACGGACTACCTGCGGCCCGCCCGGTGGGGTCGTGACAATCAGGCCCCGGGGCTGTGGGCCCCCCCGGACCTCGCAGCGGAGCGTGAGGTGACGGCGCTCGGTGTCGCCCACGAAGTGGCGTCGATGATGGGCGTGGGGGGCGTCGCGTCGTGCACCGTGAACGGTGGCGCGGCGGTGCCGCTCCCCGGGTTCGCGACGCTCCCGACGCCCGGGACGATCACGGCGACACCAGCCACATAACGAAGGGAGTCCGCGCGTGCCTCTCGCACCCGGTGAAGTGAACTACGAGCACCTCACGATCGGC
>ENA-UOUJ01000572-UOUJ01000572.1-activated-sludge-metagenome-genome-assembly--contig:-NODE-572-length-23725-cov-3.988044_pt1 | contig 23725 bp, 18 predicted proteins | sample MGYA00249839_ERZ747224 | MGnify/ENA primary metagenome ERZ747224 (study PRJEB28782, sample SAMN03220277) | activated sludge metagenome | biome: wastewater; feature: sewage sludge; material...
GCGATCCGCATGGCTCGCGCCGGGCGGTGGATATCCATGACGCCAAGGCGGATGCCGAGGCGATCCTGTCCGCGATCGGCGCGCCTGCGCGGGCGCAGATCGACCGCAAGCTGGACGGCTGGTGGCATCCGGGCCGCGCGGGCAATATCGCGCTGGGGCCAAATCGTCTGGCGAGTTTCGGCGAGGTGCATCCGCGCGTCCTGCGCGCGCTGGACGTGAAAGGCCCGGCGGTCGCCTTTACCATCCACATCGCCAATGTGCCGATGCCCAAGGCAAAGTCGCCCACCCGCCCGGCACTGGTGATATCGGACCTGCAAGCGGTGGAACGCGACTTCGCCTTTGTCGTGGACGAGGAGGTCGAGGCATCGGCCATCGTCAACGCCGCGCAAGGCGCGGACAAGGCCCTGATCGAGCGGGTCACGGTCTTTGACCAGTTCACCGGCGACAAGGCGCAGGCGCAGATGGGGCCGGGCAAGAAATCCGTCGCCATCACCGCCCGCCTGCAACCCCGCGACAGGACCCTGACCGACGCGGACATCGAGGCGGTCGCGGCGAAGATCGTGGACAAGGTGGCAAGGGCCACCGGCGGCAGCCTGCGAAGCTGACCGCAGATCGCGCTGGATTCGTCCGCGCCCGGCGCTAGCCTGCGGGCATGAGGTTCGATCATGTCATCGTCGGCGGCGGCTCGGCCGGCTGCGTGCTGGCCGCCCGCCTGTCCGAGGACGCCGCGACCTCGGTCTGCCTGATCGAGGCCGGGGGCGGCGGCGACGGCTGGCTGGTCCGCATTCCCGTGGGCACGGCGCTGATGCTGTCGGGACGGCCGCGGATCAACAACTGGGCGCTGCAGACCGTCCCGCAGCCGGGCCTGGGCGGGCGGCGCGGGTTCCAGCCGCGCGGGCGCTGTCTGGGCGGGTCATCGGCGATCAATGCGATGCTGTATGTCCGCGGCCATCCCGGCGACTATGACGAATGGGCCGATCTGGGGGCCGACGGCTGGGACTGGCGATCGGTGCTGCCGTATTTCCGGCAGGCCGAAAGCAACCGGCGCGGGGCGTCGGATCTGCATGGCGCGGACGGCCCGTTGCAGGTGTCCGACCAGCGCAGCCCTGCCGCTATCTCGCAGGCTTTCGTCGCGGCCTGCGCGGCCATGGGTCATCCGCTGACCGAGGATTTCAACGGCGAGGCCCAGGAAGGGGCCGGGCTTTATCAGGTCACGCAGTTCCATTCCGGCCCGCGGCGGGGGGAGCGCTGTTCGTCGGCGGCGGCGTATCTTTTTCCGGCACGGGCACGGCCGAACCTGATCGTCCTGACCCGCACCCAGGTGGACCGGATCGAGGTCGAGGATGGCCGCGCAAGGGCCGTCCTGACCCGCCGCGGCCGCCGGATCGAGGCACGGCGCGAGATCATCCTGTCCGCGGGCGCCTTCGGTTCGCCGCATCTGCTGATGCTGTCGGGGATCGGCCCGGCGGATCACCTGCGGGAACTGGGGATTCCGGTCCGCCACGACCTGCCGGGGGTCGGCGCCAATCTGCAGGATCATCTGGACCATGCGCTGGGCTTTCGATCATTGCGCCGCGACGTGATGGGGATGAATCCGCGGGCGCTGCTGCGTCTGGCGCTGGCGGGGCGGAACTGGCGGCGGGACCGCAGGGGCATCTGGTCCACGCCCTATGCCGAAGGCGGGGCCTTCCTGACATCGCACGCGGGGGCACGGCGGCCCGATCTGCAGTTCCATCTGGTGATCGGCATCGTGGATCAGCACATGCGGCGGCTGCATCTGGCGGATGGCTGGTCGGCCCATGTCTGCCTGCTGAGGCCCGAAAGCCGGGGCTCGGTGCGGCTGGGGTCCGCCGACCCGCGGCGTCCGCCCCTGATCGACATGGGCTTCCTGTCCGACCCGCGCGATGCGGCCGCGATGGTCCGGGCGGTGCGGATGCTGGAAGATATTCTGGCGCAGCCGCCGCTGGGCCCCTGGCGCGGGCGGCGGCTGTGGCCGCATGACGGCAGCGACGCCGGCATCCTGGCCGATATCCGGGCGCGTGCCGACACGATCTATCACCCGGTCGGCACCTGTCGGATGGGGCGCGACGATCTGGCGGTCACCGACCCGCAGCTGCGGCTGCGCGGACTGGCGGGGCTGCGGGTGGTGGATGCGTCGGTGATGCCGCGGCTGATCGGCGGCAACACCAATGCGCCCACGATCATGGTCGCCGAACGCGCCGCCGACCTGATCCGGGAAAGGATTTAAGCCTCGGGGATCGCCAGCCCCTTCTGCACCGCAGGGCGGGCAGTAAAGGCGTCGATCCAGCGCGCGACGTTGCGGAAATCATCCAGGCCCACCAGCCCCTCGGCCTCGTATCCCGTGCGCAGGTTGCGCACCCAGGGCGCGATGGCGATGTCGGCGATGGAATAGTCGCCGGTGATCCAGTCGCGCCCGTCAAGCTGGCGGTCGATCACGCCCAGCAGGCGCTTCGCCTCGTTGACGTAACGGGTCAGCGGGCGCTTGTCCTCGATCTCGCGGCCCTTGTAGCGGTGGAAGAACCCGATCTGCCCGAACATCGGCCCGACACCACCGATCTGGAACATCAGCCACTGGATCGTGTGATAGCGCGCGGCGCCGTCGCGCGGCAGAAAGCGGCCGGACTTGTCGGCAAGGTAAATCAGGATCGCGCCCGATTCCCACAGGCCCATCGGCTGCCCGCCCGGCCCGTCGGGGTCGATCATCGCGGGGATCTTGTTGTTGGGGTTCAGCGACAGGAATTCCGGCGTCATCTGATCCTCGGGGTCGCCGATGCTGATGCGGTGGACGTCATAGTCGAGACCGCATTCCTCGAGCATGATCGACGCCTTGACCCCGTTGGGCGTCGGCAGGCTGTAAAGCTGGATCACGTCGGGGCGCCGCGGCGGCCAGCGCCGGGTGATCGGGAAGGACGACAGATCGGCGGGCATCGGTTTTCCTTTCGCTGCCGGAAGGCGGAAAAACTGTTACTCTCCAAGGCCCCGGAACGGCCCGGCGCATCGGAGGAGGGAAGGACATGATCAAGGAGTTTCGCGATTTCATCGCCAAGGGCAATGTCATGGACATGGCCGTCGGCATCATCATCGGCGCGGCCTTCACGGCCATCGTCACCTCGATGGTGAACGACCTGCTGCAGCCGGTGCTGGGACTGGCGACCGGCGGGACCGACTTTTCCAGCTATTACCTTGCGCTGAACGGCAATGACTATCCCACCTTGCAGGCCGCGCGCGACGCGGGCGCCCCGGTCTTTGCCTATGGCAGCTTCATCACGGCGGTGATCAACTTCCTGATCATCGCCTTCGTGGTGTTCCTGCTGGTCAAGGGCGTGAACCGCATCAAGGAAACGGCCATGCGCAAGCAGGTGGCCGAGGATTCAGCCGCCGGCCCCTCGACCGAGGCGCTGCTGGCCGAGATCCGCGACCTGCTGGCCGTTCAGCGCACCGGCTGACGGCCGCCTACAGCCCCAGCAGCGATTCCGGCGTCTGCGCCTGCAACCCCAGCGCCTCGCCCACCGGGGGCGACGTCAGGGTGCCCGCATGGACCGCCAGCCCCGCGCGCAGATGCGGGTCGTCCGTCACCGCCTGGCGCCAGCCCTTGTCGGCCAGCGCCAGCACGAAGGGCAGGGTGGCATTCCCCAGCGCCAGCGTCGAGGTGCGGGCGACCGCGCCCGGCATGTTGGCCACGCAGTAATGCATGATGCCGTCCACCTCATAGATCGGGTCCTGATGGGTGGTCGGGCGCGAGGTTTCGAAACACCCGCCCTGGTCGATCGCCACATCGACCAGCGCCGCCCCCGGCAGCATCGTGGCCAGTTGCGCGCGCGACACCAGCCGGGGCGCGGCCGCGCCGGGGATCAGCACCGCCCCGATCAACAGATCGGCGGTGGGCAGCAGGTCGGCGATGGCGCCCGCGCTGGAATACTGGGTCGTGAGCTTGCCCATGAAGATGTCGTCGAGATAGCTCAGCCGCGCCACGTTGCGGTCCAGCACGGTGACGTTCGCCCCCATGCCCACCGCGACCCGTGCCGCCGCCGTGCCCACCACGCCACCGCCGATGATGACGACGCGCGCGGGCCTGACGCCCGGCACGCCGCCCAGCAGCACGCCGCGCCCGCCGTTCGCCTTTTGCAGCGTCCAGGCGCCTACCTGCGGGGCCAGCCGCCCCGCGACCTCGGACATGGGCGCCAGCAGGGGCAGCCCGCCGCGGGCGTCCGTCACCGTCTCATAGGCGATGGCGGTGACGCCGGATGCCAGCAGGTCGCGCGTCTGGTCAGGATCGGGGGCGAGGTGCAGATAGGTGAACAGCACCTGCCCCTCGCGCAGCAGGGCGCGTTCGGCCGGTTGCGGTTCCTTGACCTTGACGATCAGTTCGGCCGCATCGAACACCGCCTGCGCATCGGGCGCGATGGTGGCGCCGGCGGCGGTGTAGTCCTCATCCGAAAAGCCCGCACCTGCGCCCGCGCCGGTTTCCACCGCGACCGAATGGCCGCGCGAGGTCAGTTCGCGCACCGCATCCGGGGTCAGGCCCACGCGGAATTCCTGCGGCTTGATTTCCCTGGGACATCCGATCTTCATCTGCCGCCCTCCCCGCGGTTCGATCCGCGGCCTGTCCCCGCCGATGCAGATTTCCGTTCATCAGGGCAGGGTCGAGCCGCTAGAAGCAAGATTGCGCGGAACAGGCCGCGGCGGGCAAGGGATTCTGCGGATATGGAACAACTGGACGCAACGGACCGGCGCATCCTGTCGGTGCTGCAAAAGGAAGGCCGGATTTCCAACGCCGATCTGGCGACGCGGGTGAACCTGTCGGCCAGCGCCTGCCACCGCCGCGTGCAGCGGCTGGAGGAGGCGGGCTTCATCGCCGGTTACGTCGCCCTGCTGAACCCGCGCAGCCTGGGCCGCACGACCACCGTCTTCGTGGAGATCACCCTGGCGGGACAGGCCGACGAACTGCTGGATGCCTTCGAGAGGGCCGTGCGCGCGATTCCCGACGTGCTGGAATGCCACCTGATGGCCGGAACCGCCGATTACCTGCTGAAGGTGCTGGCCGAGGACACCGACGACTTCGCCCGCATCCACCGCCAGCATTTGAGCCGGTTGCCGGGCGTGGCGCAGATGCATTCGTCGTTCTCGCTGAGGACGGTGCTGCAGACGACGGCGTTGCCGGTGTGAGGGGGGATTGGTGACTTGAAGGCAGTGTTGCCATGTGCTTCGATCATGCGCTACTGAAATGCCGTGTTCCCAAAGGAGGCGTCATGCCGGATTTTATACTGAAGCCGATTTTCTGGAACACTCAAGGCTATAAACGCCCATCGGGGGCGAAAGCTACTTCAGGATTTCCGAGGAAAAATGGCTTCGGTCATGAGGAGTGGAATAACTCGGATAGAGCCGTCATTTCTCAAGACGGCATGCGGCATCGGGCGTTTCATACCGAGCGGATAGGAAATGCAGAGTGTGCGGAAGGCGCCACCTTTGTGTTCATGTTTGCTTCGCATGACGGCGTTCAGGATTTGGTAGGAATAGCCGGCAATGCCACCTGTCTGATCAATGATGATAGATGCCGGAAGGAGTTGGCTGACCAACTTGGTCTGGATGACTTGTGGCGTGAGGCTTGGGATGTCCCTGCGGTTCGGGTCAGATTCAATAACGACCAAGATGCGTTTAGGGCAAGCTGGCAACCGGACGTGAAGTGGATTCCCAACTGGATCTGCCCAGACAGAATGTATCTGTGGCTAGAAAACCCCGTCCCGCTGAATGCGAAGGCAATCACCGGGAAGCAGCGACTTATCAATATGTATAGCAGCTACTCCCAAATCCGTGTGGAGCAGGCTTTAACGATCTTGAATCATGTTCCGGTACAGGATCGCTCTCCAACTTGGCACCGCCTAGTTGCGGCTGTTGGCCTTGCCGATCCCGCCAGTGCAACTGCGGACATGAAGAAACTGACAAAAAGAAAGGATATTCCGGAAACAACCCGCAAGGCACTGATGCAAGCTCGTATCGGGCAGGGTCGGTTCCGGATCGAACTGGAGCGTCGCTGGGGCAAAAGGTGCGCAGTCACAGGTTGTGGTCAGCGCGAGGTTCTGCGGGCTTCGCATATCAAAAGCTGGCGATTGAGCAGCGATGAAGAGCGATTGGATAGTAGCAACGGTTTGTTGCTTGCTGCCCACATTGACGCGCTTTTCGACAGAGGACTCATTTCGTTCGACGAAGACGGAGAGATGTTGATTTCCGATTTAGTGGCTGAGAGCGCGCGTGGTCTGTTGGGTTTGCCCGCGCCTCTGCGCGGTGAACTGCAAGGTGCAGAGCAAGACTTCCTCGCCTTCCACCGTCAAACGTACGGCTTCGAAGTCTGACCTGATTGAGCCGTAAACGATCCGTCGAGAGCGCGAAGCCTGCCACGGGACGATTTCCGCTCCCAAACCAAAAACCCCCGCAGCCACTGCCACGGGGGTTCCTTGAACCATCCGGTTCGCTGACGCCTTACAGCGCGCCTTCGCGCTGGGCCTTTTTACGGGCCAGCTTCCGGGCGCGGCGGACGGCTTCGGCCTTTTCACGGGCCTTCTTGACCGAGGGCTTCTCGAAATGCTGCTTCAGCTTCATCTCGCGGAAGACCCCTTCGCGCTGAAGCTTCTTCTTCAGGGCACGAAGCGCCTGTTCGACGTTGTTGTCGCGAACGCTCACCTGCATGTGGTTGTCACCACCTTCCTGGGTTAGAGTTGCTGTGTCTGCAGGACGCGGCCGTATAGCGGACCGTCCCGCGCTTGTCCAGTCTGCGGAGACCACAGAAATGACCGATGAACGCGACCGGCTGCTGGATGCGGCCCTGATCCATGTCCCGTTCGAGGGGATGAACGACCGCGCCCTGCAGGCGGGCGCCCGCGACCTGGGGCTGTCCCCGGACCTCGCGCGGGTGTTGTTCCCGCAAGGGGGCGCGGGGCTGGCCGCGGCCTATCACCGGCGGGGGGATGCCGCCTTGCGCGCCTGGATGGCCGCGCAGCCGCGCGAGGGGCGTTTGCGCGACCGCGTTGCCGGCGCGATCTGGCACAGGCTGCATCTGGCGGACCCCGAACTGGTGCGGGCGGGCTCGGCGGTGGTGGCGCTGCCGCAGAACGCGGGTCTGGGCGCGCGGCTGATGTGGGAAACCGCCGACACGATCTGGAACGGCCTGGGCGACATGTCGGTCGATGTGAACTGGTGGACGAAACGGGCGACGCTGGCGTCGGTCTGGGGGGCGGTGGTGCTGTATTGGCTGGGCGATCATTCGACGGGTCACGCCGACACCCGCGCCTTCATCGACCGCCGGATCGACGACGTGATGCGGATCGAGCGGATCAAGTCCGGCCTGCGCCGCATTCCGGGCGTCGGGATGGCCGCCGATCTGGCCACCGGCTGGATCAGGAAACCCACCCCGGCCGCCGCGCCGGGCGCCATGAAGGACCACGCATGAGCCTGCCGCAGGAAATGGACGTGATCGGGATCGCCCAGCCCGGCGGCCCGGATGTGCTGCACCCGCAGCGCCGCCCGGTGCCGATGCCGGGGCAGGGGCAGATCCTGATCCGCGTGGCCTGGGCGGGGGTGAACCGTCCCGACGTGCTGCAGCGCCAGGGCAGCTATGCGCCCCCTCCCGGCGCATCCGACCTGCCGGGGCTGGAATGTTCGGGCCATGTCGCGGCCGTGGGGCCGGGCGTCACCCGCTGGCAGGCGGGCGATGCGGTCTGCGCGCTGCTGCCGGGCGGGGGATATGCCGAATATGTCCTGACCCCCGCCGATCATGCGCTGGCCGTCCCGCAGGGCGTCACCCTGCGCGAGGCCGCCTGCCTGCCCGAGACCTGCTTCACCGTCTGGTCCAACATCGTCATGCGGGGCGGGTTGCAGGCGGGGGAACGGTTCCTGGTCCATGGCGGATCGTCCGGCATCGGCACCACCGCGATCCAGATCGCACGCGCGCTGGGGGCCCGCGTCTGGGCCACCGCCGGCACGGACGACAAATGCGCCGCCTGCGAATCGCTGGGGGCAACCGCCATCAACTATCGCAGCGCCGATTTCGTCCAGGTCTTGCGGGCCGAAGGGGGCGCCGACCTGATCCTGGACATGGTGGGGGGCGACTATATCCGCCGCAACCTCAGGGCGCTGGCCGACGAGGGGCGGCTGGTCTTCATCGCCTTCCTGGGCGGAGCCAGGGCCGAGGTGAACTTTGCCGAGATCATGATGCGCCGCCTGACCGTCACCGGATCGACCCTGCGGCCGCAGTCGGACCTGGCCAAGGCCCGGATCGCGGACGATCTGCGCCGCAATGTCTGGCCGATGGTCGAGGCAGGTCAACTGCGACCGGTGATGGATCAGGAGTTTCCGCTGGCCCGGGCCAGCGCTGCCCATGCCCGCATGGAAGGGGGCGACCACATCGGCAAGATCGTGCTGCGGGTGGCGGGGGGCTGACGCAGGCGCGGCGTTCTCCGCGCCCCAGAAAGGGGGTTCAAACCGCGCCCGCCCGACCGTATATGGGACGGCAATCCCCCCGAAATTGTGGACTGGCCCCGCGCCGACCCGGTTTCCCGGCCGAGAGAGATATTGCGAAGGAGCAACCCATGAACAAGCCGCTGATGGCCAAGGCGACTGCCGTCTGGCTGGTCGACAACACCACGCTGAGCTTCAAGCAGATCGCGGATTTCTGCGGGATGCACGAGCTTGAGGTCCAGGGCATCGCCGACGGCGATGTGGCGATGGGCGTCAAGGGATTCGATCCCGTCGCCTCGAACCAGCTCGACCCCGAAGAGATCGAGAAGGGCCAGAAGAACCCGGTCTACAAGCTGAAGCTGAAGCACAACCCCGCCGCCGAGGGCGAGGAAAAGCGCCGCGGCCCCCGCTATACCCCCCTGTCCAAGCGCAAGGACCGCCCGGCGGCGATCCTGTGGCTGGTCAAGTTTCACCCCGAACTGACAGATGCGCAGATCAGCCGGCTGGTCGGCACCACCAAGCTGACCATCGGCGCGATCCGCGACCGCACCCACTGGGACATCCAGAACATCACGCCCATCGATCCGGTCGCGCTGGGCCTGTGCCGGCAGTCCGAACTGGACGCCGCCGTGCAGAAGGCCGCCCATTCGAAGAACACCGAAGTGATGAGCGACGACGAGCGCCGCAAGCTGGTCTCGACCGAAAGCAGCCTGGCGATGCCGGACGAGCCGCGGCTGCCGTCCTCGATCGCGGGGCTTGAAAATTTCAGCCTGAAGCGCGACGAATCCAGGGCCGAGCCCGAGCTGGACGCCGACAGCTTCTTCAACCTGCCCGAGGCCGATGACGCCGAGGACGAGGACGACGAGGACCCGCGGCGCTGACCTGGGCCGTCCGGCATCCCTGGGCGGTGATCGGACGGAAAGGGTCGCCATGGACATGGACAGCAATTCAGCCCGGCGGTTCTTCTGTCCGGGCCGGCAGGCGGGAATAAGCTATCTGGCCCCCCAGCCCGGTCCGCTGACGCGCGTCCGGGGCAGCCGGACCCGGCTGATTGCGGCAAGCCGCTCGGCGCCGGTGAACCAGGGCATGCGGCGTTACATGGACGACCGCTGGCGCTGGCCTGACAATCTGCCGATCTGCGAGGTCCTGTCCTGTCTGGTGCTGATGGAGGATGCCCGCTACGCCGGAAGCAGCGTGCGCATCGGCGACCGGATGGTGCTGAGCGGGGCCGCCGGCGAACGAACCCGGCGGCGCACGGCCGAAAACGGCTTCCCCGGCAGGGAAGCCGCGCTGGTCGAGGATTTCGCCCGCCGCCGGGACGAGGATTTCGTGCCAATCGGGGTTGCCCCCGACGATGACAGCGTTCCCTTTGCGGTGGACATGCGCAACGGGTTCAATTTCTATCATTTCCTGACCGAAGCCCTGCCGCAGATCGCGCTGATTGCCAGTCACCCCGGCCGGGCGCCGATCTTCGTGCATCTGCCCGATCTTCAGATGCTGAGGTCCTTTCCCCTGGCCTTCATCCGGGCGATCTATCCGGAACTGGCGCCGCGGATCGCCTTCACCTCGAACCACCGCAGATACCGCCGGGTCCGCGCGGTCCTGAACCACCGCCACTACCTGTATCAGACCCGCCATCCCGGGCTGGGGCCGGTGCTGCAGACGATCGACAGGGCCGATCCATGGAATCGTCTGGATGCCGGCCGTGAATCGCGCAAGTTCGTGTACCGGAACAGTTTCGACACCGGGATGCGCCTGCTGCGGCAGGACGGGTTGCGGCGGCTGGACAGAAAGATGTCTTCGGACCTGCCCAAACGGATATGGATCGGCCGCGACGTGAGTTCGGGACAGGCCCGCGACCGCGCCAATCTGGGCGAGGCCGAACTGCTCGAGGCGCTGGGGACACGGGGGTTCGAGACCCTGTACATGGAACGGCTGTCGCCCCTTGAACAGATTGCCGCCTGGCATGGCGCCGAGGTGATCGTGGCGCCGCACGGGGCGGGTCTGGCGAACATGATGTTCGCGCGCAGCGCGGCCGAGATCATCGAGATCGGCACCCGGCAGACGCTGAAGCACCGCTGGGGCGATTTCCTGGGCAATGCCCATGTCGCGCGCTGCCGGTATTCGACCGTCTTCGCCGATGTGAACGGGACGCCGCAGGATGACACGATCCCGGTGACCTCGATGGCCGAGGGTTTGCGCGGCATCGACATCGGTCAGCCTGCGGTGGATGCCGTTCTGGGCCGGGTCGATGCCGCCATCGCACGGGGGGAACAGCCGGTGCAGGCGGATGCAGGGGCGCCGTCCGGATCAGCCCTCGGCTGAGGCCAGCGCGGCCAGTTCATAGACCAGATCCAGCGCCTCGCGCGGGGACAGGCTGTCGGGATGGACCGCCTTCAGCCGCGCGGCCACCGCCGAAGGCTTCGTCGTGACGGCGGGGGGCGGGGGCGGCGCGCTGCGGAACAGCGGCAGGTCGTCGATCAGCGCCGCGGGTTTCGCACTGCCTTCGCGTGCGCCCGATTCCAGCGCGGCGAGGATTTCGCGGGCACGCTCCACCACCGCGGGCGGCAGTCCCGCCAGCCGCGCCACCTGCACGCCATAGCTGCGGTCGGCCGCGCCCTTGCGGACCTCGTGCAGGAAGATCACCTCGCCTTCCCATTCGCGCACGGTGACGGTGGCGTTCTCGACGCCCGTCAACCGGGCGGCGAGCGTGGTCATCTCGTGGTAATGGGTCGCGAACAGCGCACGGCAGCGGTTCTGGGCGTGCAGATGCTCCAGCACCGCCCAGGCGATCGACAGCCCGTCCCAGGTCGCGGTGCCGCGCCCGATCTCGTCCAGGATCACCAGCGCGCCCGCATCGGCCTGATTGAGGATCGCGGCGGTTTCGACCATTTCCACCATGAAGGTGGACCGCCCGCGCGCAAGGTCGTCGGCGGCGCCCACGCGGGAAAACAACTGCGTGACCAGCCCGACATGGGCGCGCGCGGCGGGGACAAAGGCGCCCGCCTGCGCCAGCACCGCGATCAGCGCGTTCTGGCGCAGGAAGGTCGATTTCCCCGCCATGTTCGGCCCGGTCAGCAGCCAGATGGCCGGGGTCGCGCCGTCCGTCAGCGCGCAGTCGTTGGCGACGAAGGGCTCGCCCTTGCGCTTCAGCGCGCGTTCGACGACCGGATGCCGCCCGCCCTCGACGACAAAGGCGCGGCTGTCGTCCACGACGGGCCGGGTCCAGCCCTCGGCCGCGGCCAGATCGGCAAAGGCGGCGGCGAGGTCGATTTCCGCCAGCGCGCGCGCCGCCTGTCCGATCTGCGCCGCCCGGTCCAGCACGGCGCGGGTCAGGCGGGCGAAGATTTCGCGCTCGATCTCCAGCGCGCGGTCGCGGGCGTTGAGGATGCGGGTCTCCAGTTCCGACAGCGGCAGGGTGGTGAAGCGGATCTGGTTCGCTGTGGTCTGGCGGTGGATGAAGGTTTCGTTCAGCGGCGGCGCCAGCATCCGTTCGGCATGGGTCGAGGTCGTCTCGATGAAATAGCCCAGCACGTTGTTGTGCCTGATCTTCAGGCTGGGCACGCCCGCAAGGTCCGCGTAATCCGCCTGCATCCGGGCGATGACGCCGCGGCCCTCGTCGCGCAACTGCCGGGTCTCGTCCAGATCGGCGTCGTGGCCGCCGGCGACAAAGCCGCCGTCGCGCGTCAGCAGCGGCGGTTCCGCCACCAGCGCGCCGTCCAGCAGGCCGGTCAGTGCGTCGTGCCCGGTCAGGTCGGCTGCTGCCTCGGCCAGCAGGTCCGAGGCGTCCCCCAGCATCGCCGCGATCCGCACCGCCGTCGTCAGCCCGGCGCGCACCGCTCCCAAGTCGCGCGGCCCGCCCCGGTCCAGCGCAAGGCGCGAGATTGCCCGGTCCATGTCGGGCACGCGGGCCAGCGCGTCGCGCAGGTCGGCGGTCAGGCGCGGGTCATCGACCAGATGCGCCGCTGCATCCTGCCGCCGCCGGATTTCGCCCAGATCGCGGCTTGGCGCACTGATCCGCCGTTCCAGCAGGCGCGCCCCCGCCGCCGTCACCGTGCGGTCGATGGCGGCCAGCAGCGACCCCTCGCGCCCGCCCGACAGCGCCTGCGTCAGTTCCAGGTTGCGCCGGGTGGCGGCGTCGATCTGCATGACGCCCGCGCCGCTTTCGCGCACGGGGGGCGACAGGCGCGGCATCCGCCCGCGCTGGGTCAGCGCCAGATAATCGGCAATCGCCCCCATCGCGGACAATTCCGCCCGTGAAAAGCTGCCGAAGCCGTCGAGCGTGTCCACGCCATACAACTCGCACAGCCGCCGCACCGCCGCCTGCGAATCGAAGCTGCCGGGCGCAAGCTCGGTCAGCGCCGCGCCCGCCTCGGCCGCCAGATCGTGCAGCCGCGATCCGTCCAGCGCCAGCAACTCGCGCGGCGCATGACGGGCGAGTTCCGGCCCCAGCCGCGCGGGCGGGCAGGGCGCCACCCGCAGCGCGCCGGTAGAGATGTCCACCCAAGCCAGCGCACAGTCGTCGCGGACCGTGGCAAAGGCGGCCAGGAAGTTGTGCCGCCGCGCCTCCAGCAGCGATTCCTCGGTCAGGGTGCCGGGCGTGACCAGCCGCACCACGTCGCGGGCGACGACCGCTTTCGCGCCGCGCTTTTTCGCCTCGGCGGGGTCCTCCATCTGCTCGGCGATGGCGACCCGAAAGCCCTTGCGGATCAGCATCAGCAGATAGGATTCGGCGGCATGGACCGGGACGCCGCACATCGGGATCGGCTCGCCCAGATGGGTGCCGCGCTTGGTCAGCGCGATGTCGAGTGCGCTCGCGGCGGCCACCGCGTCATCGAAGAACATCTCGTAGAAATCGCCCATGCGATAGAACAGCAGCGCCCCCGGATTGGCCTCGCGGATCGCGAGATACTGGGCCATCATCGGGGTCGGCTGGTCGGTCATCGGAGGGCCTTCGGTCGGAACCCCGCCGTTCTAGGGCGCAAGGGCGCGGATGGAAACCGCCCCCAGAACGGCGGCCCTACAGTACCCGCTGCAGGAATTCGCGCGTGCGCGGGTCGGCGGGGTCCGAGAAGATGCGCTCGGGCGGGCCTTCCTCGACGATGCGGCCGCCGTCCATGAAGACGACGCGGTCGGCGATCTCGCGCGCGAACTGCATCTCGTGGGTGACGACGACCATCGTCTGCCCGGCCTCGGCCACGCGCCGCATCAGGGCCAGCACCTCGCCCACCCATTCGGGGTCGAGCGCGCTGGTCGGTTCGTCCAGCAGCATCAGATCGGCATCCAGCGCCATCGCGCGGGCGATCCCCACCCGCTGCTGCTGTCCCCCCGACAGTGCGGCGGGCCAGGCGTCGGCGCGGTCGGCCAGCCCGATGTTGCTCAGGATCGCCATGGCGCGGGCGTCGGCCTGCGCCCGGTCCATGCCGCGCACGACGACCAGCCCCTCGGCGATGTTCTGGCGCGCGGTCTTGTTGGCGAACAGCGCATAGTTCTGGAACACGAAGGACGTGCGCCGGCGCAGCGCCAGGATCTGGGCGCGGGTTGCGGCCGCCGCGTCCACCGCCAGATCGCCCACCGCGATCCGTCCCGCCTCTGCGCGTTCCAGAAAGTTCCAGCAGCGCAGCAGCGTCGATTTGCCGGTCCCCGACGGCCCGATCACCGCCACGCATTCGCCCGGCTCCACGCACAGGTCGATGCCCTGCAGCACCACCTGCTCGCCGAACCGTTTCGTCAGGCCGGTCAGGCTGGCCCCGCAGCGCCCGCTCATGTCCGCGCCCTTTCCATGCGGCGCTCCATCCACGCCTGCACCCGCGACAACGCCTCGACCATGATCCAGTAGATGCACGCCACGACCAGGAACGCCTCCAGATATTTGAAGCTGCCGGCGGCCTCCTTCTGCGCCGCACCCATCATTTCCGTCACCCCCAGCGTGAAGGCCAGCGAGGTCGACTTCAGGATGTCCACGAAATAGTTGACCATCGTCGGCGCCACCACGCGCGCGGCCTGCGGTAGCACGATCCGGCGCATGGTCTGGCCTTGCCCTTTCCATGCGGCGCTCCATCCACGCCTGCACCCGCGACAACGCCTCGACCATGATCCAGTAGATGCACGCCACGACCAGGAACGCCTCCAGATATTTGAAGCTGCCGGCGGCCTCCTTCTGCGCCGCACCCATCATTTCCGTCACCCCCAGCGTGAAGGCCAGCGAGGTCGACTTCAGGATGTCCACGAAATAGTTGACCATCGTCGGCGCCACCACGCGCGCGGCCTGCGGTAGCACGATCCGGCGCATGGTCTGGCCTTCGGTCATGCCGACGGCGCGGGCGGCCTCCCACTGGTCGCGGGGGACGCCGGTGATCGCGCCGCGCAGCGATTCGGCCATATAGGCGGAAAAATGCAGCGTCAGCCCCAGCATGGCGGCGGTCACGCCATCGATGCGCGTCAGGAACGACGCCACCTGCGGCAGCCCGTAATAGAACAGGAACAGCTGCACCAGCAGCGGCGTCCCGCGGAAAAAGCTGATGAAGACCCCCGCCGCCTGCGTGGCGACGGGAATCCGCAGGACCCGGATCACGGCAAGGACCGACGCCAGCACCAGCGCCGCCACCATCGACCCCGCGGCCATGCCGAAGGTCAGGGGCACATAGCGCAGGATCACCGGCACCAGCCCCAGCATGTAATCGAGGTCGATCACCGCAGGATCACTCGGCCGCGGGCCTGGTGATGTCGGTGCCGAACCATTTCTCGCTGATCTGCGTCAGGGTGCCGTCGGCGGCAAGCTGCGTCAGCGCCCCGTCCACCCTGTCGCGAAGCGCGCGCCCCGCCTCGTCGTTGCGGAAGGGCAGGGCGTTGCGGATCTCGCTGAACGGCGGCCCCGCCAGTTGCAGCGGCAGGCCGCTTTCCTTGATGAGCTGGGCGGAACTGACGCGGTCCATGACGAAGGCATCGACCCGCCCCAGCGCGGTTTCCTGCGCGACATTGCCCTCATAGGTCTTGATGTCGATCTGCGCGGCGTCGGGGCGGGCGTGGATCAGTTCCTCGAAGTTCGTCCCCAGTTCGACGGCCACGGTCTTGCCGGCAAGGCTGTCCACGCCGGTCACCGCGTCGTTGCCCTTGCGCGTCACCACCTGCGCGCCGTCGAAGACATAGGGTTGGGAAAAGGCGAATTTCGCCTCGCGTTCCGGGGTGATGGTGATCTGGTTGGCGATGGTGTCGATGCGCCTCGATTCCAGCGCGCCGATCAGGCCCGAAAAGCTCATGGTGACGAATTCGATGTCGTCGCCGGTCTTTTCCCCGATGGCGTTCAGCACATCCACCTCGAACCCCTGAAGCTGGTTGTTCTGGGTGAAGGTGAAGGGGAAATACTTGCCCGACATGCCGACGCGGATCGTGTCGGCATGGGCGGATTGCGCCATCAGGGCCAAACCCAGGGCGGCGGACAGCAGCATGTGTTTCATGGACGGGCCTTTCTGGTCAGACGCATGATCGGCAACGGCTTGCAGGGCAGCCCCGTTCCGCACCTGCCGGGGAAATCGCGGCAGGGCAGGCGCCGGGCCATCCTGCCGGACCGCCCACCCGCAGGCCGCCCGCACGGGGGATGCACGCCGATCGCCGTTTGCCGCAGGAATGCCGCGTGTTACTCAGTTCTCAAAGGGAGGAGCCCCATGACCGACAGCCACGCGCCGCAGAGATCCCGCATCACCCCCGAAGAGGCACTGGCCTATCATCTGGAGCCGCGACCCGGAAAGATCGAACTGGTGCCGTCCACCCCCATGGCGACCCAGCGCGATCTGAGCCTGGCCTATTCCCCCGGCGTGGCCGTTCCGGTCGAGGCGATCGCCGCGCGGCCCGAAACCGCCTATGACTATACGACCAAGGGCAACCTGGTCGCGGTGGTGTCGAACGGCACCGCGATCCTGGGGCTGGGCAACCTCGGCGCGCTCGCGTCCAAGCCGGTGATGGAGGGCAAGGCGGTCCTGTTCAAGCGCTTCGCCGACGTGAACGCCGTCGACATCGAACTGGACACCGAGGACCCCGAGGACATCATCCGCGCGGTCAGCCTGATGGGCCCGACCTTCGGCGGCATCAACCTGGAGGACATCAAGGCGCCCGAATGCTTCATCATCGAGAGCCGCCTGAAGGAGCTGATGGACATCCCCGTCTTCCACGACGACCAGCACGGCACCGCCGTGATCTGCGCCGCCGGTCTCATCAACGCGCTGGAACTGTCGGGCAAGCGGATCGAGGATGTCAGGATCGTGCTGAACGGCGCAGGCGCGGCGGGGATCGCGTGCCTTGAACTGCTCAAGGCGATGGGCGCGCGGCACGACAACTGCATCATGGCCGACACCAAGGGCGTCATCTGGAAGGGCCGGGCCGAGGGCATGAACCAGTGGAAATCGGCCCATGCCGCCGAGACCGACGCCCGCACGCTGGAGGACGCGATGCGCGGGGCCGACGTGTTCCTGGGCGTGTCGGCCAAGGGCGCGGTCACGCAGGCGATGGTGGAATCGATGGCCCCGAACCCGGTCATCTTCGCCATGGCCAACCCCGACCCCGAGATCACCCCCGAGGAGGCGCATGCCGTCCGCCCCGACGCCATCGTCGCCACCGGCCGGTCGGATTATCCCAATCAGGTCAACAACGTCCTGGGGTTCCCCTATCTGTTCCGCGGCGCGCTGGACATCCATGCCCGCGCCATCAACGACGAGATGAAGATCGCCTGCGCCCGCGCGCTGGCGGAACTCGCGCGCGAGGATGTCCCCGACGAGGTCGCGGTCGCTTACGGGCGCAAGCTGACCTTCGGGCGCGATTACATCATCCCCACGCCCTTCGACCCGCGGCTGATCCATGTCATCCCGCCTGCGGTGGCGCGCGCCGGCATGGACACCGGCGCGGCGCGGCGTCCGATCATCGACATGGAGGGCTATGTCCATTCGCTGAAGGCACGGATGGACCCGACCGCCGCGATCATGCAGGGCATCCATGCCCGCGCCCGCGCGGCGCAGGCGCGCATGATCTTTGCCGAAGGGGACGACCCGCGCGTGCTGCGCGCCGCCGTCGCCTGGCAGCGCGGCGGCATGGGCCAGTCTCTGGTCGTGGGGCGCGAATCGGATGTGACCGAAAAGCTGGAAGCGGCGGGGCTGGGGGACGCGGTGCGGGAACTGACCATCGTCAGCGCGGCCGCCACGCCGCATCTGGGGGATTACCACGACTTTCTGTATCGCCGCCTGCAGCGGCAGGGCGTGGACCGCGAGGATGCCACGAAGCTGGCCAACCGCGACCGCCATGTGTTCGCCGCGCTGATGCTGGCGCACGGGCATGGGGACGGGCTGGTGACGGGCGCGACGCGCAAGGGGCCGCATGTGCTGGCCCAGCTCGGGCAGGTCTTCGACGTGCGCCCGCAGGACGGCGCGGTCGGCATCACCGCGGTCCTGCACCGGGGACGGATCGTTCTGATCGGCGACACGCTGGTCCATGAATGGCCCGAGGCCGAGGACCTGGCCCTGATCGCCATTCGCGGCGCCCATGTCGCCCGCGGCCTGGGGATGGAGCCTCGGGCCGCGTTCCTGTCGTTTTCCACCTTCGGCTATCCCGTCAGCGAACGGGCGACCAAGATGGCCGAGGCCCCCAGGGTTCTGGACGCCCGCGGGGTCGATTTCGAATACGAGGGCGAGATGACCGTGGATGTGGCGCTGAACCCCGAACAGGCGGCGAAATATCCCTTCAGCCGCCTGACCGGCCCGGCCAACGTCCTTGTGGTGCCCGCCCGCCATTCCGCCTCGATCAGCGTCAAGCTGATGCAGGAACTGGCCTGCGCCACGGTGATCGGCCCGATCCTGACCGGCGTGCCGAAGCCCATCCAGATCTGCGGCACCAATTCCACCGTGAACGACATCCTGAACATGGCGGCGATCGCTGCGGGCCGGCTGGGGCAGGTGCGGTGAACCGGGACCCTTGCCTGGGGCGGAGTTCTTCAGCTTCGGGTGCATTCGCCTTCGACGTTCCGGGGAAAAGCGTTCCGCCACGTCGCGCGCGTCAATGCGGCGCCTGGCTGCGCGGCAGGTCAGCCACAGCGCCGCATTGACGCCGCCTTGCAACATTCCCTAGGCTTGCACGGTGCAAAGGGGGGCTCGATGCGGGCGCTGATCGTCGTGGACATGCAGGTGGACTTCTGTCCGGGCGGGGCGCTGGCCGTGGCGGGGGGCGACGAGATCGCGGATGCCATCAACGCCCTGATGCCCGGCTTCGACGCCGTGGTGCTGACCCAGGACTGGCATCCGGCGGACCACGCCAGCTTTGCCGCCAACCATCCGGGGGCCGCGCCCTTCAGCGTGACCGAAATGGACTATGGCCCTCAGGTGCTGTGGCCCGGCCATTGCGTGATCGGCACGCCCGGCGCGGATTTTCATCCCGGATTGCGGCTCGACCGGGCCGACCTGATCCTGCGCAAGGGGTTCCGGGCGCATGTGGACAGCTATTCGGCGTTCTTCGACAACGACCGCAAGTCCTCGACGGGGCTGGCCGGCTATCTGCGCGACCGGGGCCTGTCGGACCTGACCTTCGCGGGCCTCGCCCATGACTTCTGCGTGGCATGGAGTGCGCTCGACGCCGTGCGGCTGGGGTTCCGCGCCACGGTGATCGAGGATGCGACGCGGGCCATCGACCTGGACGGATCGCGGGACCGGGCGCGGGATGACATGCGCGCCGCGGGCGTGGTGCTGGCATGAACGGGCCGCTGATCGACATCGCCACTCGCGTCTGGAACCACAAGTGGAAGATCGACCCGATCGTCCGGTCGCTGATCGACACCGATTTCTACAAGCTCTTGATGTGCCAGTCGGTGTTCCGCAACCGCCCCGACGTGAACGTCGCCTTCAGCCTGATCAACCGGTCGAAATCCATCCGCCTGGCCGAGCTGATCGACGAGGGCGAGCTGCGCGAGCAACTGGACCATGTGCGCGGCCTGTCGCTGACGCGGGGCGAATCGACCTGGCTGCGCGGCAACACCTTCTATGGCAAGCGCCAGATGTTCCGCCCCGACTTCATGGGGTTCCTGGAAGGGGTGCGCCTGCCCCCCTATCATCTGGAGAAGGTGGACGGGCAGTATGAACTGACCTTCGAGGGCCCTTGGCCACAGGTCATGCTGTGGGAAATTCCGGCGCTGACGATCATCATGGAACTGCGCTCGCGCGCGGTGCTGCGCGATCTGGGCCGGTTCGAATTGCAGATCCTCTATGCCCGCGCGATGACCCGCGTCTGGGAAAAGATCGAGGCGCTGCGCACCCTCGGCCCGGACCTGCGGATCGCCGATTTCGGGACGCGCCGGCGGCATTCCTTCCTGTGGCAGGACTGGTGCGTGCAGGCCATGATCGAGGGCCTGGGCGAACGCTTCACCGGCACCTCGAACTGCCTGATCGCCCAGCGCCGCGACATCGAGGCGATCGGCACCAACGCGCACGAACTGCCCATGGTCTATGCCGCGCTGGCGGACACCGAGGAGGAGTTGCGCCGCGCCCCTTATCGCGTGCTGGCCGACTGGCACGAGGAACACGAGGGCAACCTGCGCGTCATGCTGCCCGACACCTATGGCACCCCCGGTTTTCTGGAAGGCGCGCCCGACTGGCTGGCCGGCTGGACCGGCATCCGCATCGATTCGGGCGATCCGGCGGCGATGGCGGAATATGCCATCGACTGGTGGACGCGCCGGGGCGAGGACCCGTCCCGGAAGCTGGTGATCTTTTCCGACGGGCTGGACGTGGCCGCGATCACGGATCTGTTCCAGCGATTTCACGGGCGGGTCAAGGTCAGCTTCGGCTGGGGCACGCTGCTGACCAACGATTTCCGCGGGCTGGTGGCGGGCGACAGGCTTGCGCCCTTCAGCCTTGTCTGCAAGGCGGCCGCGGCGAACGGCCGCCCGACCGTCAAGCTGTCGGACAATCCCGAAAAGGCGACCGGACCGGCCGACGAGATCGCCCGCTACAAGCGTGTCTTCGAGGTGGGCGAGCAGCAGCGCCGGCAGGTGGCGGTCTGAGGGGGCTGCCCCCAGGGGTTGGCCCGCGCCTGCCGCACAGGTTCCCGGCAGGGCCGCCACAGGCCCGGCAAAGCCTCAGCCCCGGTCCCGCCACTTGTTGACCATCGGATAGCGGCGGTCGAGCCCAAGGGCCCCCCGCGTCAGCCGCAGCCCCGGCGCGGCCTGCCAGCGTTTCCATTCGCTGCCGTAAAGCAGCGCCTCGACCCGCTTCACCGTCGCCTGCTCGAAGCCCTGCGCGACCAGATCGGCCACCGCCAGATCGCCTTCGACCAGCCCTTCCAGCACCCTGTCCAGCACGTCATAGGGGGGCAGCGAATCCTGGTCCGTCTGGCCGGGGCGCAGCTCGGCGCTGGGCGGTTTGGCGATGATCTGCACCGGGATCACCTCGCCCGCAGGGCCGGCCATCCAGTCGAGGTGGTGGTCGTTGCGCCAGCGGCAGATGCCGAACACCCGCGTCTTGTAGAGATCGAGGATCGGATTGAAGCTGCCCGCCATGTCGCCATAGATCGTGGCATAACCCACCGCCGCCTCGGACTTGTTGCCGGTGGTCAGCAGCATCTCGCCGAACTTGTTGGAAATCGCCATCAGCAGCAGCCCGCGCAGGCGGGCCTGGATGTTTTCCTCGGTCACGTCGGGGGCGGTGCCGGCCATTACCCCGGCCAGCGCGTCGGTGACGGCCTGGCGCGGCCCCTCGATCGGGACGGTGTCCATGCGGATGCCCAGCCGGCGGGCCAGTTCATCCGCATCGTCCAGCGAATGGCCGCTGGAATAGACCGAGGGCAGCCGCACGCCGCGCACGTTTTCCGGCCCCAGCGCGTCGGCGGCGATGGTGGCGACCAGCGCCGAATCGACGCCCCCCGACAGGCCCAGCAGCGCCTTGCCGAAGCCCGACTTGCGCATGTAGTCGCCAAGGCCCTGGACCATGGCCCGGTAATCCTGTTCCCACTCGTCGGGCTGGGGCACCCTTGTCCCCGGTTCGGCCTGCCAGCCTTCGGCGGTGCGGATAAAGTCGATGTGCTCCACCGCTTCCTCGAACGGGGCAAGCTGGACGACCTTGTGCCCGCCGCGGTTCAGAACGAAACTTGCCCCGTCATGGACCAGATTGTCCTGTCCGCCGGTCATGTTCAGCCAGACCAGCGGCAGCCCGGATTCGACGACGCGGGCGACCATATGGGCCGTGCGCTCGTCTGCCGCGCCCCGATGATAGGGGCTGGCATCCGGCACCAGCAGGATTTCGGCCCCGGTTTCCGCCTGCGTCTCTGTCACCGCCTGCGCGCGCGCATCCGCGCCCAGCGCGACGCCGATCCGCACATCCGCCACGCAGAAGGGACCGCTGATCGGGGCGGGGTCGAACAGGCGGCGCGCGTCGGACTGTTCCCGCTCCAGCAGTTCGTGCTGGCTGATGCGGGCCGCGACCCGACCGCCCTGCAGGATCAGATACGCATTCCGGACCTGCCCGCCTTCGGCCAGGGGGCAGCCGATGCCGATGGCGGGGCCGTCCGCGCAGTCGGCGGCCAGCCGCTCCACCGCTGCCAATGCGTCCCGCAGGAACGCGGGCTTTCGGGCAAGATCCTGCAAGGGATGGCCGGTCAGGAACAGTTCGGGCAGCGCCAGCATCTGGGCGCCGCCCTGCCGGGCCTGGTCCCAGGCGGCGCGGGCCTTGGCGGCGTTGCCCTCCAGATCGCCCAGGGTGGGATTCAGTTGCGCGATGGTCAGGCGGAAGCGGTCGGTCATCTGCGGTCCCCTGCTGCGATATGGACCGACGATAGGCGATGCATCGGCCGGGCGGAAGATCGCGCCAATCCGGTCTTTGCGCGCGCCCGCCCGCTGCGCTAGACCTGCACCGCGACATCAGGCGGGCGCCAGACCCGCGCGACAGGCGATGAATCTGACAAAGAGGCCCAGGCGATGAAATCCGCATTCCTTGCGGCGGCGCTGGCAGCGGGGCTGGCCACCGCCGCCCATTCCCAGGCGGTCGTCACCAAGCAGTATGACGACGGCGGCGTCTATGAGGGGACGTTCCGCAACGGACTGCAGCACGGCCGCGGCACCTATTCCCTGCCGTCCGGCTATCGCTACGAAGGCGACTGGGTGGACGGACAGATCATGGGTCAGGGCCGCGCCACCTATCCCGACGGCTCGGTCTATGAAGGCCAGTTCGCCCGCGGCAAGCCCCACGGGCGGGGCCGCATCACCTATGCCGACGGGGGCAGCTATGACGGCGACTGGGTGGATGGCGAGATCACGGGGCAGGGCAAGGCGGCTTATGCCAATGGCTCGGCCTATGAGGGCGGCTTCCGCAAGGCGCTGCACCATGGCAAGGGCGTGCTGACGCAGGCGAACGGCTATCGCTATGACGGCGACTGGGTGGACGGAGTGCGCGAAGGGCAGGGGCGCATCACCTATCCCGACGGCTCGGTCTATGAAGGGGGGATGCTGGGCGGCCTGCGCGCGGGGCGCGGCAAGCTGACCATGCCGGACGGGCTGGTCTATGATGGCATCTGGGCCGCGGGGCAGATGACGGGGCAGGGCCGGCTGGTCCAGGCATCCGGCGATATCTATGAAGGCCGGATGCAGGACAACAGGCGCGAGGGCGAGGGCCGCGCGACCTATGCCAACGGCGATGTCTATGAAGGCGGCTTCCGCGCCGACAAGCGTCAGGGCCGCGGCGTGTTCACCGGCGCCGACGGCTATGTCTATGACGGCGACTGGGTCGAGGGCCGGATGGAGGGGCAGGGCCGGATCACCTATCCCGACGGGTCCGTCTATGAGGGCCAGCTGAAGGCCGACCAGCCCGACGGCAAGGGCCGCATCACCTATCCCGACGGGGCCACCTATGAGGGCGACTGGGCGGCCGGGGTGATCGAGGGGCAGGGCAAGGCGGTCTATGCCAACGGCCTGACCTATGAGGGCGGGTTCAAGGACGCCCGCAACGAGGGCCTGGGCCGCATGTCCCACCCCGACGGCTATGTCTATAACGGCGAATGGCGGGCGGGCCAGCGCCACGGCGAGGGGCAGGCCAGCTATGCCGACGGCACCACCTACAAGGGCGGGTTCGCGGACGGGCTGCGGCAGGGGCAGGGGGTGCTGACCACCGCCGACGGCTTCCGTTACGAAGGCGGCTGGAAGGGCGGCGAGATCGACGGCGAGGGCACTGCCACCTATGCCAACGGCGATGTCTATACCGGCCATTTCGTCGCCGGAAATCGGCAGGGCACG
>ENA-UOUJ01000573-UOUJ01000573.1-activated-sludge-metagenome-genome-assembly--contig:-NODE-573-length-23684-cov-8.102374_pt1 | contig 23684 bp, 21 predicted proteins | sample MGYA00249839_ERZ747224 | MGnify/ENA primary metagenome ERZ747224 (study PRJEB28782, sample SAMN03220277) | activated sludge metagenome | biome: wastewater; feature: sewage sludge; material...
CAGAAGCAGCTCTTCGCCGGCATCAACGAGGTCACGGCGATCGACGACGTGACCGTCGAGATCGGCCTCGACCAGCCGAAGGGCTCGCTGCTGACCAACCTCGCCTGGGGGGACGCGGTCATCGTCTCGCCGGCGAGCGCCGACACCAATGCGACGAAGCCGGTCGGCACCGGGCCGTTCAAGTTCTCGCAGTGGGTGCAGGGCGACCGGGTCGAGCTGGTCAGGAACCCTGACTACTGGGGGGAGCCCGCGAAGCTCGACAAGGTGACCTTCAAGTTCATCTCCGATCCGACGGCGGCCTTCTCGGCGATGATGGCCGGCGACATCGACGCCTTCCCGAACTATCCGGCGCCCGAGAACCTCGCCCAGTTCGAGGCCGATCCCCGCTTCCAGGTGATCGTCGGCGCGACCGAGGGCGAAACGATCCTCGCCATGAACAACGAGCGGCCGCCCTTCGACGACATCCGCGTCCGCGAGGCGGTGGCGCACGCCGTCGACCGGCAGGCGATCATCGACGGCGCGCTCTTCGGCTACGGCACGCCGATCGGCAGCCATTTCTCGCCGACGCATCCGGCCTACGAGGATCTGACCGGGCTTTCCGCCCACGACCCGGAGCGGGCGAAGGCGCTGCTGGCCGAGGCCGGCCATCCGGACGGCTTCCGGACGACGCTGACGCTGCCGCCCCCGGCCTATGCCCGCCGCGGCGGCGAGATCGTCGCCGCGCAGCTCCGCGCCGTCGGGATCGATGCCCGCATCACCAACGTGGAATGGGCGCAGTGGCTGGAGCAGGTGTTCAAGAACCACGACTTCGACATGACCATCATCAGCCACACCGAGCCGATGGACATCGAGATCTACGCCCGGCCGGACTATTACTTCGGCTACGACGACCCGGTGATGCGCGCGCTGATCGCCGGCGTCGAGGCGACCGCCGACCAGGCCGAGCAGGCCGAGATCCTGCGCGCGGCGCAGGAGCGGATCGCCGGGCATTTCGTCAACGCCTTCCTCTTCCAGCTGCCGAAGATCAGCGTCGCCGACGCGCAGCTGCGCGGCCTCTGGGCCAACTCGCCGACCCAGGCCAACGACATGACCGCGGTTTCCTGGGCCGAGTAGGGTGATCGGCTATGCCCTGCGGCGGCTCGTCTCGCTCGGCCTCAGCCTGGCGGTGGCGAGCCTCGTCATCTTCCTGACGCTGCAGGTGGTGCCGGGCGATCCGGCGAGCTACATGCTCGGCCTCAATGCCAGCCCGGAGGCGGTGGCGGCGCTCCGGGCGCAGCTCGGGCTCGATGCCGGGCCGGTCGCCCGCTATCTCGGCTGGGTCGGCGGGATGCTGACCGGGGACTTCGGCATCTCCTATACCTACCGCACGCCGGTCGCCGGCATGGTGCTCGACCGGCTGCAGGTCTCGCTGCCGCTGGCGCTCTTCGCGCTCGCGCTCTCGACGCTGATCGCGATCCCGGTCGGGCTCTGGGCGGCGGCGCGGCGGAGCAGCGCGAGCGACGCCGCGATCATGGGCACGACCCAGCTCGGCATCGCGGTGCCGAACTTCTGGTTCGCGATGCTGCTCGTCCTCGTCTTCGCGGTGAAGCTGCGCTGGGTCTCGGCCGGCGGCTTTCCCGGCTGGCAGGCGGGGCCGATCGCCGGCCTGCGGGCGCTGGCGCTGCCGGCGATCGCGCTGGCGCTGCCGCAGGCCTCGATCCTCGCCCGCATCATGCGCTCGTCGCTGATCGACACGCTGAACGAGGACTTCGTCCGCACGGCGCGCGCGAAGGGGCTCACGCGGGGGCAGGCGCTCAGGCGGCACGCGCTCCGGAACGCGCTCATCCCGGTCCTGACGATCATCGGGCTGCAGTTCTCCTTCCTGCTGGCCGGGGCGATCATCATCGAGAACGTCTTCTTCCTGCCCGGGCTCGGGCGGCTCGTCTTCCAGGCGATCAGCCAGCGCGACCTCATCGTGGTGCAGAGCGTCGTCATGCTGCTGGTCGTCGCGGTGATCCTCGTCACCTTCCTCGTCGATCTCGCCTATGCCTGGGTCGACCCGCGGCTGAGGAGCCGCTGATGCGGGCGCTGGTCGCCGGGGGGGCGATCGTCGCCGTCTTCGTGGCGGCGGCGCTCGTCTCGTTGGTCTGGACGCCCTGGGACGTGACCGCGCTCGACATCGCCGGCAAGCTGCAGCCGCCGTCGCGGGCGCACTGGCTCGGCACCGACCATTTCGGGCGCGACGTCCTTTCCATGCTGATGGTCGGCGCGCGGGTGTCAATCGCGGTGGCGCTGGTCGCGGTCGGGATCGGCATGGGGCTCGGGGTGCCGCTCGGGCTGGCGGCGGCGGCGCGGCACGGCTCGCTCCTCGACGAGATCGTCATGCGGGGCAACGATCTCGTCTTCGCCTTTCCGGCGCTGCTGATCGCCATCATGATCACGGCGGTCTTCGGGCCCTCGGCGGTCAACGCCATCGTCGCGATCGGCATCTTCAACGTCCCGGTCTTCGCCCGGCTGACCCGCGGGGCGGCGCTGTCGCTCTGGCCGCGCGACTTCGTGCTGGCGGCGCGCATGGCCGGCAAGGGGGACGCGCGCATCTCGCTCGAGCATATCCTGCCGAACCTCGTGAACCTGCTCATCGTGCAGGGGACGATCCAGTTCTCGCTCGGGATCCTGGCCGAGGCGGGGCTCTCCTACGTCGGGCTCGGGGCGCAGCCGCCGACGCCCTCCTGGGGGCGGATGCTGGCGGAGAGCCAGACGATGTTCGCGCTGGCGCCGCACCTGGCGCTGGCGCCGGGGCTCGCGATCGTGCTGACGGTGCTCGGGCTCAACCTGATGGGGGACGGGCTGCGCGACCTGCTCGACCCGCGGCTCAGGCGGGTGCGGGCGTGACCCGGCTCTTCCTCGTCGCCGGCGAGCCCTCGGGCGATCTTCTCGGCGGGGCGCTCCTCGCCGGGCTGCGGGAGATCGGCGGGGGGCTGGAGGTCGCGGGCGTGGGCGGGCCGGCGATGGCGGCGGAGGGGCTGGCGAGCCGCTTTCCGATGGAGGAGCTGTCGGTGATGGGGCTGGCCGAGGTGCTGCCGCGGCTGCCGAACCTGATGCGGCGGATCCGCGAGACCGGGGCGGCGGCGGCGGCGATGGCGCCGGACGCGCTCGTCACCATCGACAGCCCGGACTTCTCGCTGCGGGTGGCGCGGCGGGCGCGGCGGCTGCGGCCGGATTTGCGGGTGATCCACTATGTCGCGCCGTCGGTCTGGGCCTGGCGGCCGGGGCGGGCGCGGAAGATGGCCGAGGTCGTCGACCATGTGCTGGCGCTCCTGCCGTTCGAGCCGCCCTACATGGAGGCGGCCGGGATGAGCTGCGACTTCGTCGGGCATCCGGTCGCGGCCGAGCCGCAGGCGACGGCGGAGGAGGTGGCGGCGATCCGGGCGGAGCTGGGGGTCGCGCCCGGGCAGCGGCTGCTGATCGTGCTGCCGGGCTCGCGGCGCGGCGAGGTCGAAAGGCTGGGGCCGGTCTTCGCCGAGGTGGTGCGGCGGCTGGCCGCGGCCGATCCGGGGCTCGCGGTGGTGCTGCCGGCGGCGGCGCCGGTCGTGGGCCTGCTGGCGGGCGTCTTCCCCGGGGTCCGTGTGCTCGACCCGCGGCCCTGGGGGAAGGCGGAGGCGGAGGCGCGCAAGCGGGCGGTCTTCGCCGCGGCGGACGTGGCGCTCGCGGCATCGGGGACGGTCAGCCTCGAGCTCGCGGCGGCGGGGACGCCGATGGTGATCGCCTATACCGCCAATCCGCTGACCGGCTGGATCGTCATGCGCATGGCGCTGATCGACACGGCGACGCTCGTCAACCTCGTCACCGACAGCCGGGTGGTGCCTGAGTTCTTCCTCGGCGACTGCACGCCGGAGAAGATCACGCCGGCGGTCGTCCGGCTGTTCGACGATCCGGAGGCGGCGGCGGTGCAGCGGGCGGCGGGGGCGCGGACGATGGAACTGCTCGGGCGGGGCGGCGAGGCGCCGGGGCTGCGGGCGGCGCGCTCGGTGCTCGCGGCGATCGCTCAGCGGCGGGTCTGAAGCCGCGCGATGGCCTCGTGCGAGGGGCGGCCCTCACCGTCGCCGCAGTCGGCCTCGAGCTGGGCGCGGATGTCGTCGATCTCCTTGTCGGTCATGTGCTCGATGCCGATGAACTGCTGGCGGGCCTGGTCGACCGCGCGCAGGAGCTCGTCGAGCTTGGCCTGGATGGCGGCGGAATCGCGGTTCTGCGAGTTCTGCACCAGGAAGACCATCAGGAAGGTGACGATGGTGGTGCCGGTGTTGATGACGAGCTGCCAGACCTCGGAGAAGCCGAAGATGGGGCCGCTGACCGCCCAGACGACGACCAGGGCCAGCGCCAGGATGAAGGCCACCGGCCGGCCGGCGAGCGCCGCGATCCGGCCGGCGATGGCGGTGAAGACCCTGTTCATGGTCCGCGGTGAACGCGCCACCCCGCGGGCAGGTTCCCCGGTCAGGCGACGAAGTCCGCCACCGTCGCCCCGACGGCGGCCGCGAGCTTCGCCGGGGCTACCTCGAAGACGTGGTGCGGCGTCCCGGCCGCCGCCCAGACGGTGGCGAAGTCGAGCAGCCGCGGGTCGAGCCAGGTGTCGATCGGGTTGAGGTGGCCGAGCGGTGCCACCCCGCCGATGGCGAAGCCGGTGTGGGCGCGCACCCCGGCGGCATCGGCCTTGGCGAGCGGAGCGCCGGCGAGGCGCGCCGCCTTCTCCGGGTCGACCCGGTTCCCGCCGGCGGTCAGGAAGAGGACGTGCCGCCCGCCGGCCTGCTCGCGGAAGATGATCGACTTCACGATCTGATCGAGGCCGCAGCCGCAGGCCCGCGCCGCGTCTTCCGCCGTGCGGGTCCCCTCGGCGAGGCGGACCGGCGCGATGGCGAGGCCGCGCCGCCGCGCGTCCTCCTCGACGCGGGCGATCGACGGGCTGTCGCGGCCCTGGTCGCTCATCGCCTCAGCGGTTCTCGACATCCACGTAGTCGCGCGTCGTCTTGCCGGTGTAGAGCTGGCGCGGGCGCCCGATCTTGAGCTCGGGATCCTCGAGCATCTCCTTCCACTGCGAGATCCAGCCGACGGTGCGCGCGAGTGCGAAGATCGGCGTGAAGAGCGAGGTCGGGAAGCCGATGGCGTCGAGGATGATGCCGGAATAGAAGTCGACGTTGGGATAGAGCTTCTTCTCGACGAAATACTCGTCCTCGAGTGCGATCCGCTCCAGCTCCTTCGCCACCTGCAGCGTCGGGTTGTTCTCGATGCCGAGCAGGCCGAGCACCTCGTCGGCCGACTGCTTCATCACCTTCGCGCGCGGGTCGAAGTTCTTGTAGACGCGGTGGCCGAAGCCCATGAGGCGGAAGGGATCGTCCTTGTCCTTGGCGCGGGCGATGTATTCCGGAATGCGGTCGACGGTGCCGATCTCGCGCAGCATCCTCAGGCACGCCTCGTTCGCCCCGCCGTGCGCCGGCCCCCAGAGGCAGGCGACGCCGGCCGCGATGCAGGCGAAGGGATTGGCGCCCGAGGAGGAGGCGAGCCTGACCGTCGAGGTGGAGGCGTTCTGCTCGTGGTCGGCGTGCAGGATGAAGATCCGGTCCATGGCGCGGGAAAGGATCGGGTCGACGACATATTCCTCGGCCGGGACGGCGAAGCACATGTTGAGGAAGTTCGAGGCGTAGTCGAGGTTGTTGCGCGGATAGACGAACGGCTGGCCGACCGCGTACTTGTAGGCCCAGGAGACGATCGTCGGCATCTTGGCGATCATGCGGATCGTCGCGACCTCGCGCTGCCAGGCGTCGGAGATGTCGGTCGAATCGTGGTAGAAGGCGGCCATGGCCCCCATGGTGCCGCAGACGATCGCCATCGGATGGGCGTCGCGCCGGAAGCCGCGGAAGAAGAAGGACATCTGCTCGTGCAGCATGGTGTGCTGGGTCACCCGGCTGACGAAGTCCTCGAGCTGCGCCGCGGTCGGGAGCTCGCCGTAGAGCAGGAGGTAGGAGACCTCGAGGAAGCTCGACTTCTCGGCCAGCTGCTCGATCGGATAGCCACGGTAGAGCAGCTCGCCCTTGTCGCCGTCGATGTAGGTGATCGCGCTGGCGCAGGAGCCGGTCGAGGTGTAGCCGGGATCGAAGGTGAACACCCCGCCCTCGCCGTAGAGCCGGCGGATGTCGATGACGTCGGGCCCGATGGTGCCGTGATAGATCGGCAGTTCCAGCTGCTTGTCGCCGATCGTCAGCTTTGCACGGTGATGCGCCTGGTTGGTCATGCGTCGTTCCCTGTTCTATTTGTCGGGTCCGGTTAGGAACCGGCTTTGATGCAGGCGTCAAGCCGGGCGAGACTCTGCTCCCGCCCGAGGATCTCCATCATGTCGAAGACCCCTAGAGAAACCGTGCGGCCGGACAGCGCGACCCTGAGCGGCTGGGCGATCTTGCCCAGTCCCAGGCCTTCGGCAGCGGCGAAATCGCGCACTATCGTCTCCAGATCGCTCGCGGCCCATGTAACGTTTCGCAAGCGCGAAGTCAATTTTTCCAGCGTCTCCGGCGGAACCGAAGCCAGCGCCTTCGTCGCCGCCTCGTCCATGGCAAATGGCGGAGAAACCAGAATGAAGCTAGCCATATCAATTATTTGCAGTAGCGTTCGCGCGCGCTCCTTGAGACCCGGCATGGCGCGGAGGATCTGGCTGCGCTGAACTTCCGTCAGGGGAGGCCTTTTCTGCGCTGCAAGAAAGGCCTCGAGCTCGGCGAGGAGGTGGGCGTCGTCGGCGGCGCGGATGTGCTGGCCGGAGAGATTCTCCAGCTTGGCGAAGTCGAAGCGCGCCGGCGCCTTGCCGAGATGGGTGAGGTCGAACCAGGAGATCGCCTGTTCGGTGGTGAAGAACTCGTCGTTGCCGTGGCTCCAGCCGAGGCGCGCCAGGTAGTTGCGCATCGCCTCGGGCAGGTAGCCCATGTCGCGGTAGGCCTCGACCCCGAGCGCGCCGTGCCGCTTGGAGAGCTTGGCGCCGTCCGGGCCGTGGATGAGCGGGATGTGGGCGAAGACCGGCACGTCCCAGCCCATGGCGCGGTAGATGAGGGTCTGCCGCGCCGCGTTGGTGAGGTGGTCGTCGCCGCGGATGACGTGGGTGACGCCCATGTCGTGATCGTCGACGACGACGGCCAGCATGTAGGTGGGCGTGCCGTCGGAGCGGAGCAGGATCAGGTCGTCGAGGGTCTCGTTCTTCCAGGTGACCGTGCCCTGCACCACGTCCTCGACCACCGTCTCGCCCTCGCGCGGGGCGCGCAGGCGGACGACATAGGGGGCATCGGGGGCGGTGGCCGGGTCGGCGTCGCGCCAGGGCGAGCGGAAGAGCGGCGGGCGGCCCTCGGCCCTGGCCGTCTCGCGGAAGGCCTCGATCTCCTCGACGCTCGACCAGCAGCGGTAGGCGGTGCCGCGGGCGATCATCTCGTGCGCCACCTCGGCGTGGCGGGGGGCGCGCGCGAACTGGCTGATCGCCTCGCCGTCCCAGTCGAGGCCGAGCCAGCGCAGGCCCTCGAAGATGGCTTCCGTCGCCTCGGGGGTGGAGCGGGCGCGGTCGGTGTCTTCGATGCGCAGAAGCATGACGCCGCCGGTGTGGCGGGCGTAGAGCCAGCTGAAGAGCGCCGTCCGCGCGCCGCCGATGTGCAGGAACCCGGTCGGCGAGGGGGCGAACCGCGTCACCACCGGGGGTACCACGGGGGGCGTTGCGGTCATCGGCTTAACCTCGTGGCAACCATGCTGAAGCCACGGTCTTAGGCCGAAACCTCGCGGGAGAACAAGGGACGTGGGCCGAGAGCGTCTCGCCGCGCTGATCGAGACGCAGCGCCCGCAGCTGGCGCTCTGGATCCCCGTCCTCCTCGCGCTCGGCATCGGCGGCTACTTCGCGCTGCCGGCTGAGCCCGAGGGCTGGATGCTGGTGGCGCTGGCCGGCGTGATGGCTGTCGGCTTCGCAACGCTCTTCCGGGTCGGGGTCGTCGGGCGGGTCGCGCTGCTCGCGGCGCTGCTGCCGGCCCTCGGGCTGCAGGCGGCGGCGCTCAGGACGTGGGCGGTGGCGGCGCCGGTCATCGGCCACGAGATGACGGCCGCCGTCGAGGGGCGGATCGTCGGGCTCGACCGGTCGGCGAGCGATCGGCCGCGGGTGCTGCTCGACCGGGTGGTGATCCACGGGCTCGAGCCGGAGCGGACGCCGGCGCGGGTGCGCGTCTCGCTCGATCCGGCGACGCCGCGCGACCTGCTGCGGCCGGGGGTGCGGATCCTCGGGCAGGCGCGGCTCTCGCCGCCGGGGGCGCCGGCCGAGCCCGGGGGGTTCGACTTCCGCCGGCTGGCCTTCTTCGAGCGAATCGGCGCGGTCGGCTATGCGCGGACGCCGATGGTCGCGGCCTACGGGCCGGAGCCGGGACGGTTCCGGCAGCTGCCGTTCCGGCTGCGCATGGCCGCCTCGGCGCATATCCAGCGGGTGATCCCGGGGCAGGACGGCGCCTTCACTGCGGCGATCCTGACCGGGGACCGCTCGGGGATCGACCGGTCGGTCGAGGCGGCGCTCAGGGCGTCGAGCCTCTACCATATCGTGTCGATCTCCGGGCTGCACATGTCGCTGCTGGCGGCGGCGGTCTTCGCGATGATCCGCTACGGGCTGGCGCTGGTGCCGCGGCTGGCGCTGGCCTGGCCGCTGAAGAAGATCGCGGCGGTGGCGGCGATGGTCGCAGGCGCCGTCTATCTCGTCATCTCCGGCTCGGAGGTGCCGGCGCAGCGGTCCTACGTGATGACGGCGACGGTGCTGCTCGCGGTGCTGCTCGAGCGGCCGGCGCTGACGCTGCGGGCGGTGGCGCTGGCCGGGGTGATCGTGCTGCTCTTCGCGCCGGAGAGCCTGATGCAGCCGGGGTTCCAGATGTCCTTCGCCGCCACGGCCGCGCTCGTGGCGAGCTTCGAGGCGTTGCGCGGGCGGGCCTGGTGGCAGGTGACGCAGACCGCGCCGGGCTGGCGGTTCGCGCGGCCGGTGCTCGGGATCGCGGTGACCTCGCTGATCGCCGGGGCGGCGACGGCGCCGATCTCGGCCTTTCACTTCAATACCATCGCCCAGTACGGGGTGCTGGCCAACCTGCTCGCGCTTCCGGCGATGGGGATCGTCGTCATGCCGGCGTCGGTCGTGGCGGTCGGGCTGGCGCCGCTCGGGCTCGACTGGCTGCCGTTCCGGATCGCCGGGCTCGGGATGGGCTACATCATCGCGGTCGCCCGCTTCGTCGCCGGGCTCGGCGGGGCGGTGACCGGGGTTCCGGCCGGCCCGGCGCTCAGCCTCGGGCTCATCCTCCTCGGCGGGACGATGGCGGTGCTGCTCCTCGGGCGCGCGCGGTGGGCGGCGCTGGCGCCGGCGGCGGTCGCACTCCTGCTCTGGGCGGGGCACGGGCGGCCGGAGGTGCTCGTCGCCGGGAACGGGCGGCTCTTCGGCTTCCTCACTCCCTCGGGGCGGGTGCTCTCGAGCGAGCGGGGAAACGGGTATGCGGCCGAGACCTGGCTGCGCAACGATGGCGACGGCGCGACGCAGGCGGAGGCCTGGGCGCGCGGGCGGCTGGTGCGCCGGGCGCACCGGATCGAGGCGGAGGTGCCGGGGATCGGCCGGCTGGTCTATGTCGGGACGCGGGAGATGCGCGGGGCGGACGGGATCTGCGCCGCGGCCGCGATCCTCGTCGCGCCGAACTGGCCACGGGCGCCGCGGGGGGACTGCCTCTTCGTCGGGCGGGAGCGCCTGGAACGGGAGGGGGCGCTGGCGATCCGTCCGGGCCCGGGGGGGCTGACGGTCGCCGGCGCCCTCTCCGTCAATCAGGGCCGCCCGTGGACCCGGCGGCCGGAGCGGGAAGGGGCGCCGCCGGACGGCGATCGCCAGCGGCCATCGGCGACGGAGCTCGCCGCACGGTGAGGGGCACGGTGAGGGGCACGTGTGCCCAGGCCGCAAGGCATTGATCTGACGTCATTTTATTGGCGTATAGACGTTGTATAGACAACTCGCGGCCGCGCTCACTCCGGAAACGCCTCCTCCTCTTCCGCGTCCGCCGGGCCTTCGGTGGTGAAGAGGATGAGCATCAGCGGGGTGCCGGCCTCGCATGTCGCGTCGGTGCGGCGGGCCATGATCTCGCCGGCGACCGGGCTGGCGTACTCCGCGATCCGCTCGCCGAAGGCATCGTACTGGACGGCGACCGCCTGCCCGGCCTCGACCTTTTCCCGCAGCTCGACCAGAAGCTCGACGAAGCCGCCATGCGTCGAGATGACCGGCGCGCCGTGGACCGCGACGAAGACGCCGGCGTCGTGACCGGTCCGGCCCATCGGGCCCTGGATGACCCCGTGCAGCTTGAGCACGTTCATCGTGCCCTCGACGAAGCGGGAGATCATCTCCGGGTCGAGGACGCGGGGCTTGCCGAGCTCGGGCGTCAGCGCCGGTATGCCGACGGCGACGAGCTCGTTCATCAGCGTGCCGGCGTAGGGCTCGGTGTCGGCGAAGATCTGGTCGACCGGAAAGAGCATCGCCATCTCCGCCACCTCGGGGTGCGACATGTCGGCGAAGTGGAAGGCGGTGCCGTCCATCCCGCTCGACACGGTGTGGAAGTCGATCGCGACGTCGGCGTTCGGCCGGAGCAGCCGGTTGAACAGCAGGCCGGCGTGGCGGCGCGGTGCCTCGGGCGCGTTCTCGTCGCCCGGCCACACCCGGTTCATGTCGATGAGATCGACGCCCCGCCCCGAGTTCGGCCATCGGCGCGCCATGCCTTCCAGCGCCGGCCCGGAGATGTCGAAGACCGCCGTGACCGTGCCCGACATCGCCGCCGGGTCGAGCGCCTCCATGACGCGCTGGACCGTACGCACGGAGCTCATCTCGTCGCCGTGCACGCCGCTCGTCAGGAGGACGCGCCTGCCCGGCTGGGCTCCTTTGGCGACGGCGACCGAGACGTAGCGATGCTGCCCGGTGATCCCCTGGACCCCCTCGAAGTAGAACTGGTGCCTGCCGGGTTCGAGGTCGTTGACGTCGAGCGCGCTCAGGACCCGCTTGCCCTGGATCACGTCGCCGGTGAAGACCGTCCCGCCCGTCGCCGCCGGCTGCGCCGCCTCCTGGGCCGATACCGCTGCCGCGCCGGCGGCGAGGACAACCGGGGCGCTGACCGCGGCAAGGGACGCGACAATGAATTCCCGCCGCTCGAGGTCGTGATCGTCTGACATGGGTAAATCCCCGATGAGCCCCGGTCGACGGCCGATGCGGCTTTCTCGGGGCATGTTCCGGAGCGAAGGCCCGTCGGCCGGCCTGCTCTCCCCGCAGGTGGGCGCAAGGGCCGCCCGAGGTCAAGCGCCGAATCCCGGCGCGCGCTTGGGCGCCGCAGAGAGACGGGACCGCGAGCCGCGGACATCGGGGCGTCGTTCGAGGGCCGCACGCCCCCCTACGCCGCGCGACGGGTCAGTAGGTGCGGATCAGGCCGACGAGCTTGCCCTGGATGCGGACCTGGTGGTCCTGGTAGAGGCGGGTCTCGTAGGCGGGGTTGGCTGCCTCGAGGGCGATGGTCGAGCCGCGGCGGCGGAAGGTCTTGAGCGTCGCCTCCTCGCCCTCGATGAGCGCGACGACGATGTCGCCGTTCTGCGCCGTCGGCTGCTCCTGGATCACCACGATGTCGCCCGAGTTGATCCCGGCCTCGATCATCGAGTCGCCCTTGACCTCGAGCGCATAGTGGCGCCCGGCGGCGGAGAGCATGGCGGCGGGCACCGCGACGTTGTGCGAGGCGTGCTGGATCGCCTCGATCGGCGTGCCGGCGGCGATGCGGCCCATGACCGGAAGCTCGATCGACGCGGCGGCGGCCGCCGCGGCAGTCGCCGGATCGGGGCGGTTGCCGTCGACGGCGGCGGGGCGGAAGCCGCCGCTGGCCTCGAGCGACTCGGGCAGGCGGGCGATCTCGATGGCGCGGGCGCGGTGCGGCAGGCGGCGGATGAAGCCGCGCTCCTCGAGCGCGGTGATGAGCCGGTGGATGCCGGATTTCGACCTGAGGTCGAGCGCGTCCTTCATCTCGTCGAACGAAGGCGGCACGCCATCCTTCTGCAATCGCTGGTGGATGAAGTGCAGGAGGTCGTATTGCTTGCGCGTGAGCATGTCGTCCCTTGGCGCTGTCCCTCGCAACGTTCTAGATACGTTCTTGTTTTGTGTCAAGAATCAATTGCTTGATACAACCATAGGTTGTTCAAAGCCAGAGAAATTCCATCATGTCGCCCGGCGCGCGCGCCGGGTCGCGCGGCGGCCGGAGCATGAGCGCGTTGGCCTCGCCGAGGATCGAGAGGAGCGCGCTGTCCTGGCGCGCGAAGGGGGCGCACGCCCATCCGCCCTCGCCCTGCGTCACCCGCGCCCGCATGTAGTGGGCGCGCGGCCCGTTCGGCCCCAGGGGCTGCGCCAGCCGGGCGGGGTGCATGGCGGGGAGGTCGCCGGGCAGGCCGAGCATCCGCTCGACGGCCGGCACGAGGAAGAGGCGGCCGGTGACCATGGCCGAGACCGGGTTGCCGGGCAGCCCGACCAGCGGCGTCGCGCCGAGGCGGCCGGCCATCAGCGGCTTTCCGGGGCGCATGGCCACGCGGTAGAAGTCGAGGGTCATGCCGAGGCCGACGGCCGTCTTCTGCACCAGGTCGAAGTCGCCGACCGAGGCGCCGCCGAGGGTCACGACGAGGTCGGCCGAGCGGGCGAGCGCGAAGCTCGCCTCGAGGCTCTCCGGCGTGTCGCGGGCGATGGGCAGCAGCCGCGCCTCGGCGCCGGCCGCCTCGAGCAGCGCCTTGAGGCCGACCCCGTTCGAGCAGACGATCTGGTCGGGGCCCGGATCCTCGCCAGGCATGACGAGCTCGTCCCCGGTCGGGATGAGGGCCACCACCGGCCGGCGCGCGACCGCCACCCGCCCTGCGTTCATCGCCGCGAGGAGCGCGAGGTCGGCCGGCCGGAGCCGCCGCGGAGCCGCGACGCGGGCGCCGGCGGCGAAGTCGTTGCCGGCGGGGCGGATGTTGCCGCCGCGGTCGAGCTCGGCATGGAGCAGGATTTCGTCGCCGAGCGCGTCGACCTCCTCCTGGATCACCACCATGTCGGCGTCGGGCGGCACCGGCGCCCCGGTGAAGATGCGCACCGCCTCGCCCGGCCCGATCGCGCCCTCGAAGCGCGCGCCCGCGGCCGCGACGCCGACGAGGCGGAGCCGGGCGCCGGGCAGGGCGTCGGCCGAGTGCAGCGCGTAGCCGTCCATCGCCGCGGCGTCGAACGGCGGCTGGGCGCGGGCGGCGGCGACGTCGTGCGCCAGCACCCGGCCGGCGGCGCGCTCGAGCGGCACCTCCTCCGCCTCGAGCGGCTCGAAGAGGCGCATCAGGCGCGCGTGCGCCTCGGCGACGGGGATGAGGCCCATCAGGGCGCCTCGAAGCGGCCGGACTTGCCGCCCTCCTTCAGCGCCAGGCGGATCTCGCCGATCGTCATGCCGCGGTCGACCGCCTTCAGCATGTCGTAGACGGTGAGCGCGGCGACCGAGACGGCGGTCAGCGCCTCCATCTCGACGCCGGTCGGGCCGGTGGTGGCGACCGTCGCCTCGATCGTCACCCGCGAGGCCGCGGCGTCGGGGGCGAGGTCGACCGTCACCTTGCTGAGCGCGAGCGGGTGGCAGAGCGGGATGAGCTCGGCGGTACGCTTGGCGGCCATGATGCCGGCGAGGCGGGCGACGCCGAGGACGTCGCCCTTGGCGGCGGTGCCCTCGGTGACGAGGGCGAGGGTGGCGGGGGCCATGGCGATCCAGCCGCGCGCGACGGCGCGGCGGGCGGTCGCCGGCTTGTCCGAGACGTCGACCATCTGCGCCGCGCCGCGGGGGTCGAAGTGGGTGAGGCCGGCCATCACTCGGCCTCCGGCGACCAGGGGCTGCGCAGGAGCTCGCGGGTCGCCGCCTCGACGTTCTCCTCGCGCATCAGCGTCTCGCCGATCAGGAAGCAGCGCACGCCGTAGCGGGCGATCTGCGCCAGGTCCTGGCGGGTGGCGAGGCCGGATTCGGAGACGATGATGCGGTCGGCGGGCACGCTGCGCGCCAGGCGCCGGGTGGTCTCGATGTCGGTGGCGAAGGTGTTGAGGTCGCGGTTGTTGATGCCGACCAGCGGCGAGGCGAGGCGGCGGGCGCGGTCGAGGTCCTCGGCGGTGTGCACCTCGAGGAGCGCGGCCATGCCCCAGGCGCGGGCGGTGGCCTCGAGCTCCTGCGCCTGGGCGTCGGAGACGCTGGCGAGGATGACGAGGATGCAGTCGGCGCCGAGGGCGCGCGACTCGACGACCTGCCAGGGGTCGTAGAGGAAGTCCTTGCGCAGGATCGGCAGGCTGACCGCCTTGCGCGCCTCGACGAGGTGGCTGTCGTCGCCCTGGAAGCTCGGGCCGTCGGTCAGCACGCTGAGGCAGGCGGCGCCGCCGGCGGCATAGGCGGCGGCGAGGGCGGCGGGCTGGAAGTCCGCGCGGATCAGGCCCTTGGACGGGCTCGCCTTCTTGATCTCGGCGATCAGGCCGTAGCCGCGGGCGGAGGCGCGGCGCAGCGCTCCGACGAAGTCGCGCGGGCGGTCGGCGTCGCGGGCGGCGGCCTCGACGGCGGCGAGCGGGCGCTCGGCCTTGCGGCGGGCGACGTCGGCGAGCTTGTAGGCGCGGATGTCGTCGAGGATGCTCACCGCGCGGCCTCGCCGGTGCGCGCGGGGGCGGAGGTGACGGCGGCGAGCTTGTCGGCGGTGCGGCGGGCGGCGCCGGTGTCGATGCTCTCGGCGGCGAGGGCGACCCCGGCGGGGAGGTCGGCGGCGCGGCCGGCGACGAGGAGGGCGGCGGCGGCGTTGAGGAGGACGGCGTCGCGGTAGGCGGAGGGCTCGCCGGCGAGGAGGGCGCGCAGCGCCTGGGCGTTCTGCTCGGGGGTGCCGCCGAGGACGGCCTCGAGCGGTTGCCGGGCGAGGCCGGCGTCCTCGGGGTGGATGGAGAATTCGGTGATGCGGCCGTCGTTCAGCTCGGCGACGTAGGTCTCGCCGGCGATCGAGATCTCGTCGGTGCCGTCGGCGCCGTGCACCATCCAGGCGCGGTCGGAGCCGAGCTGGCCGAGGGTCTCGGCCATCGGGCGGATGACGGCGCGGGAATAGGCGCCGGTCAGCTGGCGGCGGACCGAGGCCGGGTTGGTGAGCGGGCCGAGGAGGTTGAAGATGGTGCGGGTGCCGAGCTCCTGGCGGGCGGGCATGACGTGGCGGGTGGCCGGGTGGTGCATCGGCGCCATCATGAAGCCGATGCCGGCTTCGGCCAGCGCCTGCTCGACCACCTCGGGGCCGACCATGACGTTGACGCCGAGCTCGGTCAGGGCGTCGGCGGCGCCGGACTTCGACGAGAGGTTGCGGTTGCCGTGCTTGGCGACCGGGACGCCGCAGCCTGCGACGACGAGGGCGGCGGCGGTCGAGATGTTGAGCGTGCCCTTGCCGTCGCCGCCGGTGCCGACGATGTCGATGGCGCCTTCGGGGGCGCGGACGCGGACGCACTTGGCGCGCATGACGGCGGCGGCGGCGGCGTATTCGGCGACGGTCTCGCCGCGGGTGCGCAGCGCCATGAGGAAGCCGCCGACCTGGGCCGGGGTGGCGTCGCCGTCCATGATGGCGGTGAAGGCGCGCTCGGCCTGCTCGCGGGTGAGCGGGCCCTCGGCGGCGCGGCCGATCAGCGAGCGGAGGCCGTCGCTCATGCGGTCGCCCGGGCGGCCACGCGGGCGAGGTCGAGGAAGTTGCGCAGGAGCGCGTGGCCGTGCTCGGAGGCGATCGACTCGGGGTGGAACTGGACGCCGTGGATGGGGAGCGTGCGGTGCTGAAGGCCCATGATGGTGCCGTCCTCGAGCTCGGCGGTGATCTCGAGCTCGGGCGGCAGGCTCTCCCGCTCGACGATCAGGCTGTGGTAGCGGGTGGCGCGGAGGGGCGAGGGGAGACCCTGGAAGACGCCCTTGCCGCCGTGGTGGATGGTGCCGAGCTTGCCGTGCACGATCTCGCCGGCGCGGACGACCTTGCCGCCGAAGGCCTGGCCGATGGCCTGGTGGCCGAGGCAGACGCCGATGAGCGGCGTGCGGGTCTCGGCGGCGGCGGCGATGAGCGCGAGGCAGATGCCGGCCTCGTCCGGGGTGCAGGGGCCGGGCGAGAGCAGGATGGCCGAGGGATGCATCGCCATGGCGGCCTGCACGTCGATCTCGTCGTTGCGGCGGACGATGGCCTCGGCCCCGAGCTCTCCCAGGTAGTGGAAGAGGTTCCAGGTGAAGCTGTCGTAGTTGTCGATCAAGAGCAGCATGGCCGCGCCCCACTCACATGCGCGCCATTCATGGCCCGCGGGGTCGGACGGGGTCAAGGGGTGGCCTGTGCGGGCGCAGGGGGCCCGCACAGTGCGGGCTTCGGGTAACACGCTGATTCCACTTGGCAATCGTCCCGGCGTTAACCACCTTGGGCATAATCGTTAACGTGCGGCGGGGGCTGGCGGCGGGCGGTGCGCGCGCTGTAGGATGGCGGGACGAGCGGAAGGAGGCGGGACGGTGGCGGAGCGGCGGACGCATGGCTTCTGGAAGGGGGTCCTGGCCGGGCTCCTGGTCGCGGCCGCCGGGCTTCTCGCGCTGGCGTGGCTCCATCCGCCGCGGCCGCTGATGCCGCCCGAGGTCGATCCCGGCGCGCTGGAGGCGCCGGCCGCGCCCGGCCAGCCGGACGGCGTGGCAGGGCCGGAGCCGGCGGCGGCGGGGGAGACGGTCCGGGAGACTGGGCGCGAGACGGGGCGGGAAACGCCGAAAATTGCCGACGCCCCGGCCTCGGAGAGCGCGCCCGAACCGGCGGACTGACCGCCGCGCAACAATGTTTCAAAAACGCTTGCGTTGAAACCGGACTCGGCGCCATAGTCGCGCGGAGCGATCATCCCCGGGCATCTCCGTCCGGCCGAAGACGACCGAGGCAGGTCACGGCTCGCCGATAGCGCTCGACTCACCCCGTCGCGGGCCCGGCCCGGGCCGCGCGCCCGATGGCGGCGTGTCTGAGACTGCCGGCCGCGAAAGCCGGCGCGGAAGGGGGATAGACATGGTGGATTCAGCGGCGCCGCGGCGCCATTCTCTCGATCACTGGCTCGTCTGGGCGGCGCTTTCGGTCCTCGCGGCCGTCGGCCTCGCCCAGGTCTCGCTCGCCCGCGGCGAGCATGTGAACGCGCTCTGGGTGGTCGTCGCTTCAGTCTCGATCTACCTGATCGCATACCGCTACTACAGCCTCTTCATCGCCCGCCGGGTGATGCAGCTCGACGACAGCCGGCCGACGCCGGCGCATCGCTTCAACGACGGGCTCGATTACGTCCCGACCAACAAGTACGTCCTCTTCGGCCACCATTTCGCGGCGATCGCCGGCGCGGGGCCGCTGGTCGGGCCGGTGCTCGCGGCGCAGATGGGCTACCTGCCCGGGATGCTCTGGATCCTCGCCGGCGTCGTGCTGGCCGGCGCGGTGCAGGACTTCATGGTCCTCTTCGTCTCGATGCGGCGCGACGGGCGCTCGCTGGGCGATCTGGTGCGCTCGGAGCTCGGGCCGCTGCCGGGGATCATCGCGCTGATCGGCACCTTCCTCATCATGATCATCATCCTCGCCGTCCTCGCCCTCATCGTGGTGAAGGCGCTGGCCGACAGCCCCTGGGGCATGTTCACCGTCGCGATGACGATCCCGATCGCGATCGCGATGGGCGTCTACATGCGCTACATCCGGCCCGGCGCCGTGGGCGAGGCCTCGATCGCCGGCTTCATCGCGCTGATGGCGGCGATCATCTTCGGCGCCAACGTGGCGGCGAGCCCGACCTGGTCGGCCGTCTTCACCTTCAGCCCGACACAGCTCTGCTGGCTCCTGATCGGCTACGGCTTCGTCGCCTCGACGCTGCCGGTCTGGCTGCTGCTCGCGCCGCGCGACTATCTCTCGACCTTCCTCAAGATCGGCGCGATCGTCGGGCTCGCGCTCGGCATCCTGCTGGTCGCCCCGGATCTGAAGATGCCGGCGATCACCCGCTTCATCGACGGGACCGGCCCGGTCTGGTCGGGCAACCTCTTCCCCTTCCTCTTCATCACCATCGCCTGCGGGGCGGTGTCGGGCTTTCATGCCCTCATCTCCTCGGGCACCACGCCGAAGCTCATCGACAGCGAGGGGCACGCCCGCTTCATCGGCTACGGCGGCATGCTGATGGAGAGCTTCGTCGCGATGATGGCGCTGGTCTCGGCCTCGATCATCGACCCCGGCGTCTACTTCGTGATGAACAGCCCGGCGGCGGCGATCGGCACCACGGCGGAGAGCGCCGCCGCGCAGGTTTCGGAGTGGGGCTTCGCGATCACGCCCGAGACGATCAACGAGACGGCGGCCGACGTGGGCGAGACGACGATCATCTCGCGCGCCGGCGGCGCGCCGACGCTCGCGGTCGGCATGGCGCAGATCTTCTCGCACCTGATCGGCGGCAAGGCGATGATGGCCTTCTGGTATCATTTCGCCATCCTGTTCGAGGCCCTGTTCATCCTGACCGCGGTCGATGCCGGCACGCGCGCGGGGCGGTTCATGCTGCAGGACCTGCTCGGGGTCTTCCTGCCGGCCATGCGCAAGACCTCCTCGCTCGGGGGCAACATCGTCGCCACCGGCCTCTGCGTGGCGGCCTGGGGCTTCTTCCTCTACCAGGGGGTCACCGACCCGCTCGGCGGGGTCAACACGCTCTGGCCGCTCTTCGGCATCGCCAACCAGATGCTGGCGGCGATTGCGCTGATGCTCTGCACCGTCGTCCTCTTCAAGATGAAGCGCGAGCGCTATGCCTTCGTGACGCTGGTGCCCTCGGCGCTGCTCGTCGTGGTCACGCTGACCGCAGGGCTGCAGAAGGTCTTCTCCAGCGTGCCGGCGGTCGGCTTCCTCGCGCACGCCGGGCGCTACCGCGAGGCGGCAGCGGCGGGCGAGGTGCTGGCGCCGGCCAAGGATCTCGGCCAGATGCGGCAGATCGTCTTCAACGACATGGTCGATGCGACGATGGCGTTCATCTTCGTCGCGCTCGTCATCAGCATGATCTACTTCAGCATCCGCGCCTGCATCGACGCCTATCGCGCCAGCGGCTGGACGGCGCGGGAGCTGCCCGAGGAACGCAACGGCCCCGTCGCCGTTCCGGCGGAGTGAGGCGCATGACGGGAGCAGGCACGATGAAGGACGCGCTCGCCCTCTGCCGCAGGCGGCTGCGCGAGGGGGCGCGGCTGATGATCGGGGTCCCGGACTACGAGACCTACGTGGCGCACATGCGCGAGGCGCACCCGGAGCGGCCGGTCATGAGCTACGGCGAGTTCTTCCGCGAGCGGCAGTCGGCGCGCTACGGCGAGGGTTCGGAAGGCTCGGCCCGCGGCTTCCGCTGCTGCTGACGGGGCTCGGGCAGCGCCCGCCGGGTCGGGCGCTGCCCTCTTCGCGGCCGGTCAGCGCTCCGGTCAGCGCTCCGGTCAGCGCTCCGGTCAGCCCTGGGGCTGGGCGGTGGTGCGCAGGTAGGGCAGGACGCGGGTGAAGCCGCCGAAGCGGGTCTCGGCGTCCTCGTCGGAGACGGCGGCGGTCACGATGACGTCCTCGCCCTGCTTCCACTGCGCCGGCGTCGCCACCTGATGCTTCGCGGTCAGCTGGATCGAGTCGAGCGCGCGCAGGATCTCGTCGAAGTTGCGCCCGGTGGTCATCGGGTAGGTGAGCTGCAGCTTGATCCGCTTGTCCGGGCCGACGATGTAGACCGTCCTGACCGTGGCGTTGTCGGCCGGGGTGCGGCCCTCGCAGCTGTCGCCGGCCTCGGCGGGGAGCATGTCGTAGAGCTTGGCGACGGCCAGCGTCGGGTCGCCGATCATCGGGTAGCTGACCTTGTTGCCGGAGACCTTCTCGATGTCGGCCTTCCACTTGTGGTGGCTCTCGACCGGGTCGACCGAGATGCCGAGGATCTTGGTGTTCCGCCGGACGAACTCCGGCAGGAGCCCCGCCATGTAGCCGAGCTCGGTGGTGCAGACGGGCGTGAAGTTCTTGGGATGGCTGAACAGGACCGCCCAGCCGTCGCCGATCCACTCGTGGAAGGAAACCGGCCCCTCGGTGGTGTCGGCGGTGAAGTCGGGTGCGATGTCGTTGATGCGAAGACTCATGGGTCCCCTCCCTTCCCTGAAGGCGCGGACGCTAGCAAAGCCGCGGCGGCGAGGGAACCCTCGTTCGGGGTCAGTTCCCGCCGCGCGGGCCGACGAAGAGGCCGGCGTCGCGGGCGGCCTGGGTGAGGGCCTTCGACTTGTTGACCGTCTCGACGTATTCGGCCTCGGGGTCGCTGTCCCAGACGACGCCGCCGCCGGCCTGGATGTAGAGGATGCCGTCCTTCACCACCGCGGTGCGCAGCGCGATGCAGATGTCCATGTCGCCGCCGGCGGCGAAATAGCCGACGCCGCCGCCGTAGACGCCGCGCTTCTCGTTCTCGAGCTCGTCGATGATCTGCATGGCACGGACCTTGGGCGCGCCGGAGACGGTGCCGGCCGGGAGGCCGGCGAGGAGGGCCGAGAGGGCGTCCTGGCCGGGGGCGAGCCGGCCGTCGACGTTGGAGACGATGTGCATGACGTGGCTGTAGCGCTCGATGATGAACTGCTCGTTCGGGTCGACCGAGCCGATGACGGCGACGCGGCCGACGTCGTTGCGGCCGAGGTCGAGCAGCATCAGGTGCTCGGCCCGCTCCTTGGCGTCGGCGAGGAGCTCCTCCTCGAGGGCGAGGTCCTCGGCCGGGGTCGCGCCGCGCGGGCGGGTGCCGGCGATCGGGCGGATGGTGACGGTGTCGCCCTTCACCCGCACGAGGATCTCGGGGCTGGCGCCGATGACCTGGAAGCCGCCGAAGTTGAAGTAGAACATGTAGGGGCTGGGGTTCGTCCGCCGCAGCGCGCGGTAGAGGGCGAAGGGCGGAAGGTCGAACTTCTGCGCCCAGCGCTGCGAGGGGACGACCTGGAAGATGTCGCCGGCGCGGATGTAGTCCCTCGCCTGCTCGACGATCTCGAGGTAGCGGGCATGCGTGGTGTTGGAGACGGGCTCGCCGGGGGCGAGGTCGCCGAGGTCGCGGCTGGCGGCCGGCGGCGTGCGGTCGAGGTCGCGCACCGCGTCCATCACCCGCTCGGCGGCCTGGGCGTAGGCGGCGCGCGGGTTGAGGCCGCCGTTGGCCCAGGCGGGGCTGACGACGGTCACCTCGCCCTTCACGCCGTCGACGATCAGCATGACCGAGGGGCGGAGCATCAGCGCGTCGGGCAGGCCGAGCGGGTCGGGGTTGACGTTCGGCAGGTGCTCGACGAGGCGGACCATGTCGTAGCCGAGGTAGCCGAAGAGGCCGGCGGCCATCGGCGGCAGCTCGGGCGGCAGCTCGATGCGGCTCTCGGCGATAAGGGCGCGCAGCGAGGCGAGCGGGTCGGCGGCCTCGGGCTGCCAGCCGTCGGGGTCGAAGCGGGCGGAGCGGTTGATGCGGGCGGCGGTGCCGCGGCACTCCCAGACGAGGTCGGGCTTCATGCCCATGATCGAGTAGCGGCCGCGCACCTCGCCGCCGGTGACGCTTTCCAGGAGGAACGAGTCCTTGCGCGCCTCGGTCAGCTTCAGCATCAGCGAGACCGGCGTGTCGAGGTCGGCGACGAGGCGGGTCCAGACCACCTGGTTGCGGCCGGCGGCGAAGCCGGCGGAAAACTCCTCGAGCGGCGGCGAGAGCTGCATCGCGCGCTCAGGGGAAGCGGGAGAGGGTCGACTCGAGCAGCGCCTGGTTGACCGTGACCCCGGCCTGGTCGCGCAGCGCCACGGTGTAGAGCGACAGGAGATCGCCCCGCACCTGGTCGCGGAACTGGCCCTGCACGCTCTCGAGGAGCTGGCGGCTGGTCTCGGCGGTGGCGTCGAAGGGCTCGAGCGCCGTCACCACGGCGAGGATCACCGTGTCCTTGTCGCGGCTGGTGACCGCGGCGCCGACCGGGTCGCCGCTGCCGCTGCCGTCGCCGGCGCCGTCGCCGCCGGCGGCGAAGACGTCGGCGACGAGGCCGGGTGGCGTGCCCTCCGCCCCCTCGCCGCGGGTGAGCGGGCCGGCGCTGCGGATCGGCCGGTCGAGGCGCTGGGCGAGCGCGCCGAAGCCGAGGCCGCCCTCGAGCTCGGCGCGGTAACCCTCGGCGAGCTTCTCGAGCGCCTCGGCCGTCTTCGCCTCGCGCCAGTCGGCGGCGACGCGGTCGCGGATCTCCTCGAGCGGGATGACCGCCGGCGGGTCGATGCTGTCGACGCGGAGGGTCGCCATGCCGCCGTCCGCGAGCTCGATGAGGTCGGTCTCGACCCCGGTCTCGGCCGCGAGCGCCGCGGCGCGGAAGGCGGCGTCGTCGGCGAGGCCGCCGGTCGTCTCGCTGCCGAGCGCGATCGTGCCGAGCTCCATCGGCGTCTCCGAGGCGATCTCCTCGATGGTGGCGCCGCCGGCGATCAGGTCCTGGACGTGCGTGCTCTCGTTGAGGATCTGCTCGCGGGCGGCGTCGAGCGTACGCTCGCGCGCGAGCTCGGCGCGGGCCTCCTCGAAGGGCGTCGTCTTTGGCGCCATGATGGCGTTCACCCGGTAGAGGGCCGGGCCGAGCGGCGTCGTCACCGGGCCGACGATGCCGGGCTCGGCCGGGCCGAAGACCGCCTCGCGCGCCGCAACCGGCAGCGCGTCGGCGGCGACGATGCCCTGGTCCATGTCGGCGGGGGTGAGGCCGCGCTCGGCCGCCACCTTGTCGAAGTCGGTCTCGCCGGCGTCGATCGCGGCTTTGGCCGCCCGGGCCTCCGCCTCGGTGCCGAAGCCGATGCGGTCGACCGCCCGTCGCTCCGGGGTCTCGAAGCGGTGGATCTCGGCCTCGTAGGCGGCGCGCAGCTCGTCCTCGGGGATCTCGGTGGCGGCGGCGACCTGGTCGGGCGTCATGCTGGCATAGCTGATGTGGCGCGTCTCCGGCCGGGTGTAGCGGTCGGCGGCATGCGCCGCGTGCTCGGCCTCGAGCTCGGCATCGGTGGGTCCGGGGATCGGCTCGGGCAGGAGGGCGGCGTCGAGGCGGATCCAGTCGAAGCTCCGCCGCTCGCCGAGGAAGCCGAGGATGCCGAGCGCCTCGGTCTCGGGCAGCGTCGCGGCGGCGGCGACGCCGCGAGTGACGAGATCGCGCGTCGCCTCGCGGCGAAGCAGCTGCTCGAACTCGGCCGGCCGCAGGCTCGCCCGCTCGAGCGACTGGACGTAGCCCTCGGGGCTGAACTTGCCGTCGGCGTCCTGGAAGGCAGGGGTCGCCATCACCTGGGCGCGCACGGTCTCGTCGCCGGTCGAGAGGCCGAGCCGCTCGGCCTCGCCGTCGATGGCGGCGTCGTTGACGAGGCGGGTCAGCACCATGGCGTCGACGCCGAACTGGCGCGCCTCGGTCATGTTGAGCGAGCGGCCGGTCTGCTGGAAGAGGGCGCGGAGCTCCTGCTGCATGGCGCGGACGTAGTCGTCGGTGGTGACCTTGACCCGGCCGACGCGGGCGATGGTGTCGCTGCTGCCGGTGGTGCCGATGCTGACGCCGAAGCCGGCGAGGCCGACGACGAGGAGGCCGAGGAGGGCGTAGACGAGGACGCTGCCCCGTTTCGAGCGGAAGGATCCGAGCATGCGCCGTCAGGTCCCGAGCGAT
>ENA-UOUJ01000574-UOUJ01000574.1-activated-sludge-metagenome-genome-assembly--contig:-NODE-574-length-23639-cov-7.710058_pt1 | contig 23639 bp, 21 predicted proteins | sample MGYA00249839_ERZ747224 | MGnify/ENA primary metagenome ERZ747224 (study PRJEB28782, sample SAMN03220277) | activated sludge metagenome | biome: wastewater; feature: sewage sludge; material...
TGACGCTCGGCGACCATGCCTTCGACCAGCGCGACATGCTCGCCTATATCGAGCACGAGCCGCGCATCATCCGCCCGCTCAACTTCGCCCGCACGGCGCCGGGCCATGGCGCGCGCTTCTTCGACGCGCCGGGCGGGCGGCGGGTCTTCGTGGCGCAGGTGCTCGGGCAGGCCTTCATGAAGCGGCCGTTCGACGACCCCTTCTCGGCCATCGAGGCGGCGCTCAAGCCCGCCACCCTCGGCGGGACGGCGCAGGCGGTGATCGTCGAGGTGCACGCCGAGGCGACCTCGGAGAAGATGGCGTTCGGCCACTGGTGCGACGGGCGCGCGAGCCTCGTCGTCGGCACGCATACCCACGTGCCGACCGCCGACACCCAGATCCTCGAGCGCGGCACCGCCTTCCAGAGCGATGCCGGGATGTGCGGCGACTACGACAGCGTGATCGGCATGGACAAGCTCGAGCCGATCACGCGCTTCGTCACCGGCATGCCGAAGGGGCGATTCTCGCCCGCCGAGGGGGAGGCGACGCTCTGCGGCGTCTACGTCGAGACCGACGACGCCACCGGCCGCGCGCGGCGGGTGGCCGCGGTCCGGCTCGGCGGACGGCGGGCCCGGGCCGAGCCGTGACCGCCGCCACGGGCTGCGAAGGCCCTTGAGCGCGCCCGGGCGCTGCGCCATGTTGGCGCCCCGCCGGGCGGGCGCGCGCGGGACGCGACCCGGCCGGATGTCGTGAGTACGAGGGGATCCCAGTTGCCGGAGTTCTTCGCCAGTCCGGACCTTCCGGCATATTTCACGCTCGGCGTCCTCGCCGTGATGTTCATCATCTTCGTGCTCGAGATCTACCCCACCGAGGTGACGGCGATGCTCGGCGCGGCGGTGCTGGTGCTCTTCGGCATCGTGCCGCAGGAGGGGGTGCTCGCGGTCTTCTCCAACCCGGCGCCCTGGACGATCGCCGCCATGTTCATCGTCACCGGCGGGCTGGTGCGTACCGGGCTGATCGACGGCTTCGCGCGGGCGCTCTCGCGCCGCGCGGCGCAGAGCAAGGTGCTGGTGCTCATCCTCATCAGCCTGTTCCTGGCCTCGAGTTCGGCCTTCGTCAACAACACGCCGCTGGTGGCGATCATGATCCCGGTGACGGTGCAGCTCGCCCACGCCATGGGATTTGCGCCGTCGAAGCTGCTGATTCCCATGTCGTACCTGACGGTGCTCGCGGGGATGATCTCGGTCATCGGCACCTCGACCAACCTGCTCGTCGACGGCGTGGCGCGGGCGCAGGGGCTGGCGCCCTTCGGGCTCTTCGAGATCGCGCCGCTCGGCATCGCCGTCACCATCGTCGGCTTCGCCACCATGTGGCTGCTCGTGCCGCGCTTCATGCCCAACCGCGACTCGATCACCGACCTGCTCGGCCAGCGCAAGCGGATGAAGTTCTTCACCGAGGTGGTGGTGCCCGAGGGCTCGCCGCTCATCGGCGCCGGGGTGATGGATGTCCCGACCTTCAAGCGCGAGGGGATGCGGGTCATCGACGTCATCCGCGGCGACGAGTCGATGCGCCGGCAGTTCCCCGACGTGACGCTGGCCGAGGGCGACCGGGTGGTGCTGCGCACCGAGATGCGGGAGCTGCTCGGGCTCAAGGATTCGAACAAGGTCACGCTGGTCGACCGGGTGAGCGCCAAGGCGACGACCACGGTCGAGGCGGTGATTCTGCCCGAGTGCCGCTTCGTCGGCCGCTCGCTCGGCAGCCTCAGGCTGCGCCGCCGCTACGGCGTCTACACGCTCGCCGTGCACCGCCGCAGCCAGAACCTCGGCCGCAAGCTCGACGAGGTGGTGGTGCGGGTCGGCGACACGCTATTGCTCGAGGGGGCGCCGGAGGACATCCGCCGCCTGGCCGCCGACATGGACCTCGTCGACCTGAGCGAGCCGACCACCAAGCCGTTCAAGCGGGGGCGCGCGCCGCTCGTGCTGCTCGTGCTCGCGACGATCATCGTCTGCTCGACGCTCGACCTCGCCTCGATCCAGATCCTCTCGATGCTGGGCGCAACCGCGCTCCTCGTCACCGGGACGATCGAGCCGGAGGAGGCCTACAATACCGTCAGCGCCTCGCTGCTGGTGCTCATCCTCGCCATGCTCGTGGTCGGGGCGGCGCTCGACGAGTCGGGTGCGGCGCAGATGATCGTCGACTGGATCTCGCCGTCGCTGACGCACATGTCGCCGCTCGGCATCCTCTTCGTGCTCTACTTCATGACGCAGATCATGACCGAGCTCCTGTCGAACAACGCGGTCGCGGTGATCGTCACGCCGCTCGCGATCACGCTGGCCGAGAGCCTCGGGCTCGACCCGCGGCCGCTGGTCGTGGCGGTGATGTTCGCCGCGACCCTCGCCTTCGCCACCCCGATCGGCTACCAGACCAACACGATGGTCTACGGGCCCGGCGGCTACAAGTTCTTCGACTTCACCCGGGTCGGGCTGCCGCTCAACATCGTCACCGGCATCACCGCCTGCCTGCTCATCCCGGTCTTCTGGCCGCTGATTCCGGGTTGAGGGGCGCGCTCGGGCTGACCTATAAGCGCGCCAGACCTCAGCGAATTCAGCACGACGGAGCGCCTCATGGCCGGCCATTCCAAATGGGCCAACATCCAGCATCGCAAGGGGCGGCAGGACGCCGCCCGTTCGAAGCTCTTCTCGAAGCTCTCGAAGGAGATCACCGTCGCGGCGAAGATGGGCGATCCCGACCCCGACAAGAATCCGCGCCTGCGCCTGGCCGTGAAGGAGGCCAAGGCCAGCTCGATGCCCAGGGACAACATCGACCGGGCGATCAAGAAGGCCGCGGGCGGCGACGCGGAGAGCTACGAGGAGATCCGCTACGAGGGCTACGGGCCGAACGGCGTCGCGATCATCGTCGAGGCAATGACCGACAACCGCAACCGCACGGCGTCGAACATCCGCTCGACCTTCGCCAAGCGCGGCGGGAACCTGGGGGAGACGGGATCGGTCGCCTTCATGTTCGACCGCAAGGGGCAGATCGTCTATCCGGCAAGCGCCGGCTCCGAGGACGAGGTGATGGAGGCGGCGATCGAGGCCGGCGCCGAGGACGTCGAGAGCGACGAGGAAGGCCATGTGATCTGGTGCGCCGACACCGACCTCGCCGAGGTCTCGGCGGCGCTCGAGGGCAAGCTCGGCGAGGCGGAGCACGTGAAGCTCGTCTGGCGGCCGCAGACCACGACCGAGGTCGAGCTCGAGGCGGCGCAGAGCCTGATGCGGCTGATCGAGGCGCTCGAGGACGACGACGACGTGCAGTCGGTGACCGCGAACTTCGAGATCTCCGACGACGTGATGGCGCAGCTCTGACCGGCCCCGCGGCGGAGATCCGGGCTGCCGGCCGGCAAGTAAAAGTGAGAGAAGCCCCCGAAGATCGGCCGGGAGCGCCCTTGGCGCGCACCGAATTTCCTGCGAGATTGGCCGCGGGTCGGGGATCGAGGTGCGCCACCGGAATGCGCTTGGTTGTTGCTGTCCTGATGCTGATCGTGACGACCGCAGGCGCGCAGCAGGCGTTTGCCCGGCCGGGTCATCTGACCGGCACCGCGAGCTATCGCGAGGACATCGCGCTGCCGCCGGGCGCGATCCTCGAGGTGGTGCTCGAGGACGTGAGCCTCGCCGATGCGCCGGCGAGCGAGCTCGGGCGCGCCACGATCGCCGAGCCGGGCAGCCCGCCCTTCGCCTTCGACATCGCCTTCGACCCGGCGAGCGTCCGCCCCGAGCGCCGGTATGCGGTGCGGGCGCAGGTCTCGGTCGGCCGGCGGCTCGTCTTCGTCTCGGACACGCTCAACCAGGTGCTGACCCAGGGCGCGCCGGACCAGGCCGAGATCTGGATGATCAAGGTGGGCGAGACCGAGCGGGAGGCGCGCGACGCCCCGGCGGCGATCGGCGCGCACGGGCTGCGCCTGCCGGCGAGCTTCGTCGGCGACCTGCCGTGCGACACCTGCGAGAGCCTCCGCTACCGGCTGAACCTCTGGCCGGACCAGGTCTTCCACCTGCGGCGCCACTGGGAGGGCGATGACATCACCCGCGTCTCGATCGGCCGCTGGTCGGCCGACCCGGACCAGCGGATGCTGACCCTGCGCGGCGGCGGCGAGGAGGTCGCGCTCACCATCCTCGGGCCGGACGCGCTCGCGCTCAGGGCCGAGGACGGCACCGAGCACCTGCTGCGGGCCGAGGAGCAGTTCGAGGACTTCGACGTGCATCTGCCGCTGAGGGGGATGCTGACCTACGTCGCCGACCGGGCGCGCTTCACCGAATGCCTGACCGGGCGCGACTATCCGCTGGTGCGCGAGGGCGACTACGAGGCGCTGGAGCACGCCTATCTCGCCGCCGGCGCGGAAGCCGGCGGGGCGATCATGGCGAGCTTCGACGGCGGGATCGTCCGGATGCCCGAGGAGGAGGGGAGCGGCAAGGTGCCGATGGTCCTCGTCGAGCGGTTCGTCGGCGTCTGGCCGGGCGAGACCTGCGAGCGGGCGACCGGCAAGGCCAGCCTGACCAACACCTACTGGAAGATCCTCCGCCTCGGCGCGACCGAGGTCGCCGCGCCCCAGGGCCAGCGCGAGCCGAGCCTCATCCTGCGCGAGGGCGAGCCGAGCTTCACCGCGACGGTCGGCTGCAACCAGATGCTGGGCAGCTACCGGCTGGACGGCCAGGCGCTCTCCTTCGCCCCGGGGCCGACGACGCTGATGGCCTGCCCGGAGCCGCTCGACGCCTGGGAGCGGCAGCTCGGCGAGGTGCTCGCGGCGGCGGCGAGCTGGCGGATCGACGGGCAGACGCTGGAGATTCTCGACGGCGCCGGAAATCCCCTTGCCCTCCTGCAGGCGGTCTATCTCTACTGAGGCCGCTGAAGGGGCCGCAGGGAGGACGGACATGGCGGAGAAGCGCGGGATCGGCACGACCGGCGTCAGGGTGCCGGCGATCGGGTTCGGCACCTCGGGCATCGGCAACATGCCCGACACCTACGGCTACGGCGTGGACGAGGAGCGGGCGCTGGCGACGGTGCGGGCGCTGCTCGCGCTGCCGGACGGCTTCCTCGACACCTCGCGCAACTACGGCATGGGGCGGAGCGAGGAGCGGATCGGCAAGGTGGTGCGCGCGCTCGGCGGCTGGCCGGAGGGGGTGGTGCTCGCGACCAAGCTCGACCGCGACACCGAGACCGGCCGCTTCGACGCCGCGCGGGCGCGGCGGTCGCTGGAGGAGAGCCTCGCGGCGCTCGGCGTCGACCGCGTCGACATCCTGCACCTGCACGACCCGGAATATGCCCGCAGCATCGACGAGGTGGCGGGGGCGGTGGCCGAGCTCTTCCGCATGAAGGAGGAGGGGCTGGCGCGGGCGGTGGGGCTGGCGGCGGGGCGGATCGACGTGATGATGCCGCTGCTGCGCGCCTGGGACTTCGACGCGATGATCACCCACAACCGCTTCACGCTGGTCAACCGCAACGCCGAGCCGCTGATCGAGCTGGCGCGGGAGCGCGGGGTCGCGGTGCTGAACGCGGCGCCCTATGCCGGCGGGGCGCTGGCCAAGGGGGCGGGCTACGGGCGCTACGTCTACCAGGAGGCGACCGAGGGGATGCTCGCCCCGGTGCGGCGGGTCGAGGAGGTCTGCGCCCGGCACGGGGTGCCGCCGGGGGCTGCGGCGCTGCAGTTCTCGATGCGGGACCCGCGGATCACCGCGACGATCTGCGGCGTCACCCGCCCCGAGCGGATCGCGGAGACGCTGGAATGGGCGGCCTGGCCGATCGGCGAGGAGGTCTGGGCGGAGCTGCTGGCGCTGCCCTTCGCCACCGACGACCCGGAGGCGACGCGCGAGTACAAGCTCGGCTAGCGGCCGGGAACCCTCCGCCGGGCACGGGGTGGGCACGCGTGCCCACCTGGGGGGTTCGTTGTTTTTGCTGGATAATCCGGTGCGCCGGCAACCGGATGGTAACCATCGTTAACGGGATTCGCCGGGCGGCGATCGGGCCCGGATCAGTCGCGGCGGCGGAGGGCCGGGAAGGGATTCTCGGCGGAGGCGAGCACGCTTGCGAGCGTGCTCTCGGCCTCGCGGCGCGCGCTGGCGCTGCGGCGGCGGCGCCGGGCGTAGGCGGCATGCGCCGCGGTGCGGATGCGGTCGAGCGGCGAACGCGGGGGGCCGAAGTCCTCGAGGATCGACTCGAAGGCGAGGGTGGGTACCGGGAAATGCAACATGGCTCGGGCCTCCAGGGCATGCCGCCCTGGCGGAGTTGCCGGGCGGCTTACCCTGACAATGCGCGACCGGCGGGCCGGGTTCTGTGAACCCATTCACACGGGCGGCAAAGTGCCGATGCTACTTGCGGGCGCTCCGCTCGGGGATCAGGCCCTGGGGGGCGAAGCGCAGCACCAGCAGCAGGATGAGGCCCATCAGCAGGAAGCGGATGTGCGGGCCGGCGGCGACGAGATGCTGCTGCCAGAAGCTGCCCGGGGTCATGCCGGCGGTGAGCGTCGACATGATCGAGCTGCCGAAGGGCTCGGCCATCACCCAGACGTACCAGATGAGGAAGCCGCCCAGCACCGCGCCCCAGTTGTTGCCCGAGCCGCCGACGATGACCATGACCCAGATGAGGAAGGTGTAGCGCAAGGGGTTGTAGGAGCCGGGGGTGAACTGGCCGTCGAGGGTGACGAGCATCGCCCCGGCGATGCCGACGACGGCCGAGCCGAGCACGAAGACGTGCAGGTGGCGGCGGGTCACGTCCTTGCCCATCGCCTCGGCGGCGTCGCGGTTGTCGCGGATCGCGCGCATCATCCGCCCCCAGGGCGAGTGCAGCGCCCGCTCGGCGAGCCAGAGGATGAGGAGGAGGACGATGGTGAAGAGAAGCGCATAGGCGAGGCGCGAGACGATGCCGGCGGTGGTGATGACGTCGCTGCCGAAGCGGCTGGCGAGGTCGGCGATCCAGGGCATGGTCTGCAGGTCGCGCTCGACCGGGATCGGGCGCGGCAGGCCGGTCACGTTCTTGACCCCGCGGGTCAGCCAGTTCTCGTTCTTCAGGATGGCGAGGATGATCTCGGCGATGCCGAGGGTGGCGATGGCGAGATAGTCCGAGCGCAGGCCGAGCGAGACCTTGCCGACGAGCCAGGCCGCCCCGGCGGCGAAGACGCCGCCGACCAGCCAGCCGAGCAGGACCGGCAGGTTGAGGCCGCCGAGATAGCCGGCGGAGGCGGGGTCGATCGCCTCGATCGCCTCGGAGGCGGGATCGAGGAAGATGCGCATCAGGAAGTAGCCGGCCAGCACGACGAGCAGGCCGACCGGGCCGCGCAGGTAGGAGGGCACGCGCCGGCGCACGACGAGGGCGGCGACGACGGTCAGGATGACGAAGAGCGCCGCGAGGCCGAGGTTGACGCCGCCGGCGGCCAGCGCCCCCCTGACCGGCGGCATCGAGGTGAGGACGACGCCGATGCCGCCGAGGGCGGCGAAGCCCATGATGCCGGCGTTGAAGAGGCCGGCATAGCCCCACTGCATGTTCACCCCGAGCGACATGACCGCCGAGATCAGGCAGAGGTTGAGGATGGTGAGCGCCACCGTCCAGCTCTGCACGAAGCCGACGCCGAGGAGCAGCGCCGCCATGGCGAGATAGAGGAGGATGCCGCGGGTGCGCAGCGACAGGCCCGGGCTCATATGACGCGCCCCCGGAAGATGCCCGTGGGTCTGACCAGCAGCACCACCACGAGGATGATGAAGGAGACGGCGAACTTGTAGTCGGTGCCGAGCATCTGCACCAGGCCCTCGGGCTGCCAGGCCTCGGGCAGCAGGTAGCCGAGGAAGCCCTTGTAGGCATAGGTCACCATCACCTCGGAGAAGGCGATGATGAAGCCGCCGACGATGGCGCCGAGCGGCTGGCCGACGCCGCCGACGATGGCGGCGGCGAAGATCGGCAGCAGCAGCTGGAAGTAGGTGAAGGGCCGGAAGCTCTTGTCGAGGCCGTAGAGCGTGCCGGCGATGGTGGCGAGCGCGGCGGCGATGATCCAGGTGATGAGCACGACGCGGTCGGGGTTGATGCCGGAGAGGAGCGCGAGATCCTCGTTGTCGGAATAGGCGCGCATCGCCTTGCCGGTGCGGGTCTTCTGCAGGAACCAGAAGACGAAGGCGACCGAGACCAGCATGACGACGACGGTGATGACCTGGCTGGTGCGGATGGCGAGCCCCTCGGCGAGGCCGGTCATCTCGCGGAAGTCGCCGGCGCGGATGACGAAGCGGGCGCCGTCCTCGAAGCGCCGCTCGTCGGTGCCGATGACGAAGCGGGTGAGGGCGTTGTAGATGAACATCACCCCGACGCTGGCGATGACGAAGATGACCGGGTCGCTGCGCTGGCGGCGGTAGAAGCGGTAGACCCAGCGGTCGGTGAGAAGGACGAGGACCGCCGCGGCGAGGATGCCGACCGGCAGCGCGAGGAGCGCGGTCGGCAGGACGCCGAGGCCGATGCCGGCCGCCTGCAGCCCCCAGGTGGCGAGGATCACCGCCGTGGTGCCGAGCGCCATCAGGTCGCCGTGGGCGAAGTTCGAGAAGCGCAGCACGGCGTAGATGAGCGTGACGCCGAGGGCGCCGAGCGCGAGCTGCGAGCCGTAGGCGATGGCGGGCACCAGCACGAAGTTCGAAAGCAGCACGAAGGCGTTGAGGAGGTTCTCCATCGTCAGCCCCCGAGGAAGGTGCGGCGGACCTCGGGGTCCGCGAGAAGGGCTTCGCCCGTGTCGGTGTAGCGGTTGCGCCCCTGCACCAGCACGTAGCCGTGGTCGGCGATGTTGAGCGCCTGGCGGGCGTTCTGCTCGACCATCAGGATGGCGATGCCGGTGGCGGCGACCTCGAGGATCTTGTCGAAGAGCTCGTCCATCACGATCGGCGAGACGCCGGCCGTCGGCTCGTCGAGCATGAGGAGGGTGGGCTTCGTCATCAGGGCGCGGCCGACCGCGACCTGCTGGCGCTGGCCGCCGGAGAGCTCGCCCGCCGGCTGGCGGCGCTTCTGCCTGAGGATCGGGAAGAGGGCGAAGACCTGCTCCATCGTGCCGGAGAAGTCGTCGTCGCGGATGTAGGCGCCCATCTCGAGGTTCTCCTCGACCGTCATCGAGACGAAGACGTTGGCGACCTGCGGCACGAAGCCCATGCCGGCGTGCACCCGCTCCTGCGGCGAGAGGGTGGTGATGTCGCGCCCGTCGAGCAGCACCCGCCCGGAGCGGAGCGGCAGCATGCCGAAGACCGCCTTCATCGCCGTCGACTTGCCGGCGCCGTTCGGGCCGACGATGACGGCGATCTCGCCGCGGTCGACGGCGATGGTGCAGGCATGCAGGATGTCGGGGCCGTTGCCGTAGCCCCCGGTCATCTCCTCGGCGACGAGGAAGGTCATTGCGGCACCGTCATTGCGGCATCATCGGCGTGGGCGCCTTGCGGGCGCGCGCCGGCTTGTTCTTCAGGCCGCGGCCGAGATAGGCCTCGATCACCGCCTCGTTCTTCATCACCTCGTCCGGGTCGCCGATGGCGAGCAGCTTGCCCTCGGCCATGACGATGACCGGGTTGTTCATGCAGACCTTGCCGATGAAGTCCATGTCGTGCTCGACGAGGCAGAAGGTATAGCCCCGCTCGCGGTTGAGCCGGAGGATCGCCTCGCCGATGGTGCCGAGGAGCGTGCGGTTGACGCCGGCGCCCACCTCGTCGAGGAAGACGATCTTCGGGTCGACCATCATCGTGCGGCCGAGCTCGAGCAGCTTCTTCTGCCCGCCCGAGAGGTTGCCGGCGAGCTCCTCCGCGACATGGCCGATCTCGAGGAAGTCGATCACCTCGTCGGCCTTGGCGCGCACCTCGGCCTCGCGGGCGCGCACGCTCGCCGGGCGGAACCAGGTGTCCCAGAGCACCTCGCCCGGCTGGTTCTCCGGCACCATCATCAGGTTCTCCCGCACGGTCAGCGTCGCGAACTCGTGCGCGATCTGGAAGGTCCGGAGCAGCCCCTTGTGGAACAGCTTGTGCGGCGGCAGGCCGGTGATCTCCTCGCCGTCGAGCCAGACCCGGCCCGAGGTCGGCGGGAAGAGGCCGGCGATCACGTTGAAGAGCGTGGACTTGCCGGCGCCGTTCGGGCCGATGAGCCCGGTGATCGAGCCCTTCGCGATGGTGATCGAGACGCCGTCGACGGCGCGGATGCCGCCGAAGTGCATGTGCAGATCCTCGACACGGATCATCCCTGCCCCCCGGATGCGGCCGGCCCCGCGCGGGGGCCGGCCTCTGTCGGTCAGCGGTAGCCGACGGTGTGGGGGGCGTTGTCCACGATGTCGAAGACGCGGTAGGAGCCGGCCGCCTCGCCCGGGCCGACCAGCTCGACGCCGGTCGCGCCGACATAGTCGATGTCGGTGCCGGCGGCGGCGAGTTCGATGCCCTTGGCGAGTTCGCCGGCGTAGATCTTCTCGCCGGGGGCGTTGGCGACGTCCATCATGCGGTCGCGGATGCCGGTGCGGTCGGCGCTGCCGGCGGCGGCGATCGAGAGCGCGATGAGGGCGCCCGCGTCGTAGCTCTCCGGCACGTAGGTGCCGGTCGGGTCCATGCCGTTGGCCTGGGCGTAGGCGGCGAACTTGTCGGCCGCCTCGCCGGAGACGCCGGGCAGGGTGCCGATGACCTTGCCGTTGATCTCGTCGCCGATCTTGTCGATCAGGCTCTGGCCGTACATGCCGTCGGCGAAGAAGAAGCTCTCGAAGGCGCCCGAGTCGAGCGAGGCCTGCACGATGCCGACGCCGCCCTGGTCGACGTAGCCGAAGACCATCAGCGTCTTCGCGCCCGAGGCCTGCAGCGCCGCCACCTCGGCGGAATAGTCCGCCTTGCCGTCCTCGTGCGCGGCGGAGATCAGCACCTTGCCGCCGGCGGCCTGGAAGGCCTGGGTGAAGCTGTCGGCCAGCCCCTTGCCGTAGTCGTTGTTGGTGAAGGTGACGGCCACCTCCTCGATGCCCTGCTCCTTGACGAGCGTGGCCAGCACCTCGCCCTGGCGGGCGTCGGAGGGGGCGGTGCGGAAGAAGAAGCCGTTGTCCTCGATGGTGGTGAGCGCGGGCGAGGTCGCCGAGGGCGATACCATCACCACGCCGGCCGGGATCGCCACGTTGTTGGCGATGGCGACGGTGACGCCCGAGCAGTCGGCGCCGACGATGGCGGCGACGTTCTGCGAGCTGACCAGCTGCTGGGCGGCGGTGGTGGCGGCGGCCGAGTCGATGCAGGTCGAATCCGCCCGCACCGGGGTGAGCGTGATGCCGTTCGGCAGCTTGCCCGAGTCGGAGGCCTCCTTCATCGCCACCTCGGCCGAGTTCGCCATGGCGGGGGTGATCGACTCGAGCGGCCCGGTGAAGCCGAGGATGATCCCGATGTTGACCGGCTCCGCCACGGCTCCGGTGGCACCGGCCGCGGCCATGACGGCGCTCGCCGCCGTCGCGAGAAGGATGCGCTTCATTTGAGAGTTCTCCCGGTTGTCCAAGTTGTTCTTTGGTCGCTTCCGCCCGCGCCGCCCGGCGGCGAGAGGCAGAATCACCTTATCGCACAGTATATTTTTGCTGATTCATGGCAAGCCGAAGCGGATTCGGCCCGGTCAACGCGGTTAACGGACGCGCCTAGACCAGCCCGGCGGCGACGAGGCGGCGGGCGATCGCCATGAAGGCCTGCGCCTCGCGGCTCTCGGGATGGGCGGCGACGACCGGCATGCCGGCATCGCCGGCAAGGCGCACCTTCAGGTCGAGCGGCACCTCGCCGAGGAAGGGAACGCCGAGCCTCTCGGCCTCGGCCCGGGCGCCGCCGTGGCCGAAGATATGCGCCTCGTGGCCGCAGTTCGGACAGATGTAGCTCGACATGTTCTCGATGTAGCCGAGCACGGGCACCCGGGTCTTGACGCACATGTCGACCGCCTTGCGCGCGTCGATCAGCGCCACGTCCTGCGGCGTCGAGACGACGAGGGCGCCGGTGATCGCATACTTCTGGCTGAGCGTGAGCTGCACGTCGCCGGTGCCGGGCGGCAGGTCGACGATCAGCGCGTCGAGATCGCCCCAGGCGACCTGGCCCATCAGCTGCTGCAGCGCCCCCTGCAGCATCGGCCCGCGCCAGATCACCGCCTCGCCCTCCTTGAGCATGAGGCCGATCGACATCAGCGTCACGCCGTGGGCGGTGAGCGGCATGATGGTCTTGCCGTCCGGTGACTTCGGCCGCTCGTCCACCCCCATCATGCGCGGCTGGCTCGGCCCGTAGATGTCGGCATCGAGCAGGCCGGCGCGCTTGCCCTCGCGGGCGAGGGCGACGGCGAGGTTGGCCGCGACGGTCGACTTGCCGACGCCGCCCTTGCCGGACGCGACGGCGATGATGCGCTTTACGCCGGGGACGTGCGCGGGGCCGCCCTGCGGCGTCGGGTGGCGGCCGATCTTGAGGCTCGGCGGCGCCTTGCCGGCGGGGCCGTGCGCGTTCAGCAGCGCCGAGACGCCGCCGACGCCGGGCAGGGCGGCCACCGCCGCCTCGGCCGCCGCGCGCGTCGGCTCGAGCGTCGGGCCCTGGGCGGGGTCGACCTCGAGCAGGAAGCTCACCCGCCCGCCCTCGACGTTGATCGCGCGCACCACGTCGGCGTCGACCACGCTGCCGCCGGTTCCCGGCATCGGCACGGCGCGGAGCGCAGCGAGAACCTCGTCACGGGTCACGGTCATCTGGTCAGCCTCCCTCCTCCTAGATCGCCGAGCGGGGCGGGAGTGGCAAGGGGGTGCGGCGACGGGATCCGGCGGGCTCCCGCGCCGGCTGGAATCAGGTTGCGGCGCAACAAGAGGGGCGCAGCGCCGCGCCAGCGCGGGTGCGGATATGAATTTTTCGAGAGATTAACAGATATTTACCAGCCATGCATGAAGCGCATGGCCGGGTTTCCGCTTCCGCGAGTTGCCGGTTCGGCGGGGGTGACTATATTGCGGTGCACATAAGGGAAACGCTCAAGACCGAACGCAACTGAAAGGACAGGACATGACGACGGCAATCGCTGTTCGCACCGCCCGCCCGGTCCTGGCTGCCGGCGAGCGGAGGAATGACGGCATCGCTTCGCGGCTGGCCCGGGTCTGGCGGGAGTTCCGCAGCTACCGGCTGACGCTCGCGGATCTGCAGCAGCTGACGGACCGGCAGCTCACCGATGTGGGGCTGACCCGCGGCGTGCTCAAGGAGACGGCCCACCGGGCGGTCTACGGACGTTGACGGGGACAGGGCACGGCCCGTCCCCCGGATGAAAGGATAGGAAGATGGCAAGCACGGTTTTTCATGACTTCGGTCGCGCCGATCTGCGCGCGGACGTGAAGGTTCCCGGTCTCGGGGCCCGCATCGGCAAGTGGCTGGCGGACTATCGGCTCTACCGGCGCACGCTGGACGAGCTCGAGGCGCTGAGCGACCGCGAGCTCGCGGACCTCGGCCTGTCGCGGCTGCAGATCCGCGACATCGCACACGAGAGCGTCTACGCCAGCTGAGGCGGGACGCACCAGGTTTCCTCCCAAACTCGGCCGGGCTCGTCCCGGCCGTTTTTTTGTGCCGCGGTGGGTGGCCAATCGTGAACGCGAGGTTAAGGAAAAAAATAAGTCGGCGTAATATCAATATGTTACGTATAGTTTCGCGCGCGAAATCCGTTCAGAAGGGGACGCTGTCCGCGGCGGTGACGAAGCGGGCGATGACGTTCTTCGGGCCGGCCTTCTCGAAGTCGATGGCGAGCTTGTCGCCCTCGACCGCCGTCACCGTGCCGTAGCCGAACTTCTGGTGGAAGACCCGCGTGCCGGGGTCGAAGGCGGGCACGGCGGTGGTGTCGATCACCATGTTGCGCGCCTCCTGCGGCTGGGAGGTCCCGCGCGTCGCGGCCCGCGCCTGCATCCGCTTCCAGCCGGGCGAGTTGTAGACGTCGGCCCGGGCGGCATTGTCGGCCAGCGTCGATCCCCCGCCGGGCGCCGCGGCGCCGAAGCCGCCGCCGTAGAGGCCGGGCGGGGTCAGCACCTCGACGTGGTCGGCCGGCAGCTCGTCGATGAAGCGCGAGGGGAGCTGCGACTGCCACTGGTTGTAGACCCGCCGGTTGGCGGCGAAGGAGATGGTGCAGAGCCGGCGCGCCCGGGTGAGGCCGACGTAGGCGAGCCGGCGCTCCTCCTCCAGCCCCTTGAGCCCGCTCTCGTCCATCGACCGCTGCGAGGGGAAGAGCCCGTCCTCCCAGCCCGGCAGGAAGACGGCGGGAAACTCGAGGCCCTTGGCGGCGTGCAGCGTCATCACCGACACCTTGGCCGCGGCCTCCTCCTGGTCGTTGTCCATGATGAGCGCGACATGCTCGAGGAAGCCCTGCAGGTTCTCGAACTCGCCGAGGCCCTTCACCAGCTCCTTGAGGTTGTCGAGCCGCCCGGTCGCCTCGACCGACTTCTCCGCCCGCCACATGTCGGTATAGCCCGATTCCTCGAGGATGGTCTCGGCCAGCTCGACATGGTCGCGCCCCTCGCGGACGGCGGCGTGCCAGCGGTCGAAGCCGTCGACGAGCTGGCCGAGGGCGGCGCGGGCGCGGGCGGGGAGGCCGCCGTTGGCGGCGAGCAGGCCGGCGGCGTCGAGGAGCGAGACGCCGTTCTCGCGGGCGGTGCGGTTGATCTCCTGCAGCGCCTTGTCGCCGACGCCGCGCTTCGGCACGTTCACGATGCGCTCGAAGGCGAGGCCGTCGTCCGGCGAGACGGCGACGCGGAAGTAGGCCATGGCGTCGCGGATCTCCTGGCGCTCGTAGAAGCGCGGGCCGCCGATGACGCGGTAGGGGAGGCCGATGGTCAGGAAGCGGTCCTCGAAGGCGCGCATCTGGTGGCTGGCGCGGACGAGGATGGCGATGCCGTCGGGCGAGACGGGCGCGAGGCCGCGGGTGCCCTGGGTCAGCGCCTCGATCTCCTCGCCGATCCAGCGCGCCTCCTCCTCGCCGTCCCAGTGGCCGATGAGGCGGACCTTCTCGCCCTCGGGGAGGTCGGTCCAGAGCGTCTTGCCGAGCCGGCTCTCGTTGGCGGCGATGACGCCGGAGGCGGCGGCGAGGATGTGCGGGGTGGAGCGGTAGTTCTGCTCGAGGCGGATGACCCGGGCGCCGGGGAAGTCCTTCTCGAAGCGGAGGATGTTGCCGACCTCGGCGCCGCGCCAGCCGTAGATCGACTGGTCGTCGTCGCCGACGCAGCAGATGTTGTGGTGGCTGCCGGCGAGGAGGCGGAGCCAGAGGTACTGGGCGACGTTGGTGTCCTGGTACTCGTCGACGAGGATGTAGCGGAGCCAGCGCTGGTACTGGGCGAGGACGTCGGGGTGATCGCGCAGGATGGCGACGGCGTGCAGCAGCAGGTCGCCGAAGTCGCAGGCGTTGAGGGTGGCGAGGCGCTGCTGGTAGGCGGCGTAGAGCTCGCTGCCGCGGTGGTCGAAGGCGGAGGATTCGGCGGAGGGGACGCGCTCGGGGGGGAGGGCGCGGTTCTTCCAGCCGTCGATGAGGCTGGCGAGGAGGCGGGGGGGCCAGCGCTTCTCGTCGATGTTCGCCGCCTGGATCAGCTGGCGCAGCAGGCGCAGCTGGTCGTCGGTGTCGAGGATGGTGAAGTTCGACTTGAGGCCCACGAGCTCGGCGTGGCGGCGGAGGATGCGGACGGAGAGCGAGTGGAAGGTGCCGAGCCAGGGCATGCCCTCGATGACGCCGCCGACGAGCTGGCCGACGCGGGACTTCATCTCGCGGGCGGCCTTGTTGGTGAAGGTGACGGCGAGGATCTCGTTCGGGCGGGCGCGGCCGGTGCCGAGCAGGTGGGCGATGCGGGCGGTCAAGGCCTTGGTCTTGCCGGTGCCGGCGCCGGCGAGGACGAGGACCGGGCCGTCGAGCGCCTCGACGGCGGCGCGCTGGGCGGGGTTGAGGTCGTCGAGATAGGGGGCGGGGCGCGCGGCCATGGCGCGGGCGGAGAGCGGGCGCTCTGCCGCCTCGAAGGCGTCGGCCTCGTCGCTGATCCAGGTGCTCATCTCGCGCGCGAAGGTAATGCCGGGGCGGCGAAAAGGAAAGCCCCGCGTCCCCGTGCGTTCAGTGCGGACCGCAAGATCCTGCGTCGCTCGCGGCGGTCGCCCCCGCAGGATGTGTCCGTCACTCGCGGAAGCTCGTCGCGATCGCCTCGAGCTCGGCGCGGTCGAGGATGCGCACCGAGCCGCGGGAGAGGGCGACCCAGTTGCGGCCGCGCCAGACCGCGAGGGTGCGCGCCACCGCCTCGCGGGTGGCGCCGACGAAGTCGGCGAGGTCGGCCTGGGAGACGGCGACGCCGCCGCCCGCCGCGGCGAGCTTGCCGTCGAGATAGAGGAGGCGGCTGGCGAGGCGGACCGGCACCGGCAGGAAGGAGCGTTCCTCGAGCTTCAGGCTGAGGGCGCGGAGCCGCTCGCAGAGGAGGTCGATGAACTCGAGCGCCAGCTCGGGGCGGTGGCGGAGGGCCTCGAGGACGTCGGCGCGGCGGATGCGGCGCAGCACGCTGTGGGTGAGCGCGGTGGCGGTGGCGGTGCGGTCGCCGCCGAAGAGGGCGATCTCGCCGAAGACCTCGCCGGGGCGCTGGATGTCGAGGGCGAGCTTGCGCCCGTCGAGGGAGTGGACGCTGATCTCGATCTCGCCCTTCTCGACGACGTAGACGGCGTCGCCCGGGTCGCCCTGGCTGAACAGCACCTCGCCGGCGCCGAGCGTGGTGCGCACGGCGGTGTCCTCGATCAGCCGCCGGAGTTCCTGCGTCGCGGTGGAGAGGATCGGGCTTTCGGCCGTGACGTCGCGCAGAGCCACCTCGGGCACCCCCTTCGATCGGCCCGACTATAGCGGCAGCGGGCGCGGTTGGAAGCCGGGTCAGGCGGGCTGGCGGCCGTAGAGCAGGAGCATGACGACGATGACGGTGCCGTAGATGAGCTGGCGGCCGGCCTCGTCGATCTGCATGACCGAGAGGATCGACTGCAGCAGGGTGATGAGGATGACGCCGGCGACGGTGCCGAGGTAGGAGCCGCGGCCGCCGAGGACGTGGGTGCCGCCGAGGACGACGGCGGCGATGGCGGGCAGCAGGTAGGCGTCGCCCATCGACTGCGCCGCCTTGGAGGCGTAGCCGGCGAGGAGCACGCCGGCGAAGGCGTTGCAGGCGCCGGCGACGGCGAAGGCGACGAGCACGATGCGGCGGGTGTCGACGCCGGAGAGATAGACCGCCCGCTCGCGGTTGCCGATGCCGTAGACGGCGCGGCCGAAGGTGGTGCGGGTGAGGACGAAGACCGCCGCCGCGCCGACGACGATCCAGACGAGGACGGCGTTGGGGAGGCCGGGGATGAGGAAGCCGGTGGCGAGCCAGCGCATGGCGGGGGAGGCGGAGTCCTGCGGGGAGAAGCCGCCGGTGTAGACGACCATCAGGCCCTGGGCGACGGCGTTGGTGGCGAGGGTCACGATCATCGAGGGGATGCGCAGGTAGGCGACGCCGAAGCCGTTCACGAGGCCGATCAGGATGCCGCAGAGGACGCCGAAGGGGACGGAGAGGATCTCGCCGAGGAGGCCGTAGGCGGCGGCCGCGCTCGCCATCATGGCGCCGGTCGAGACCACCCAGGGGACCGAGAGGTCGATCTGGCCGAGCAGGATGACGAGCATGGTGCCGGTCGCGATGACGCCGAGGAAGGAGGCGACCTTCAGCTGCTGCATCAGGTAGTCGAAGGAGAGGAAGTTGCGCGAGTAGAGGCTGCCGAGGAGGAGGAGCAGGAGGATGCAGCCGAAGGCGATGACGACCGCCGGGTCGGCGCGGCGGAGGGGCCCGGGGAGGCGGCCGTGGAGGCGGGCGCGGAAGCCGGTGGGGGCGGCGTCGCTCATTCGAACCAGTCCAGGCGGTTGCGCACGCGCAGGAGGCCGAAGGCGCCGAGGCTGACGGCGAGGAGCAGGACGACGCCCTGGAAGAGCGGCTGCCAGAGCGGGTCGAGGTCGAAGACGAAGAGGAGGTCGCCGATGGTGCGGAAGGCGAGGGCGCCGAAGATGGCGCCGATGGCGCTGCCGCGGCCGCCCATCAGGGAGATGCCGCCGAGGACGACGGCGGCGATCGAATAGAGCGTGTAGGCGTTGCCGGAGGCGTAGGCGGCCTCGCCGGTGTAGGAATAGAAGGTGAGGAAGAGGCCGCCGAGGGCGGCGAAGAGGCCGGCGAGGGTGTAGGCGAGGAACTTGGCGCGGCGGATCGGCATGCCGGACATGTAGGCGGCGACCTCGGCCGAGCCGGCGGCGTAGGCGGCGCGGCCGACGACGGAGCGGCGGTAGGGGACCCAGATGAGCAGGGTCGCCAGCGCGAGGGCGACGAGGCTGGCCGGGACGAGGCCGAGGATGCGGCCGGTCAGGGCGTCGGCGAGATCCTCGTTGACCGAGCCGCCGGGGAAGGGGCGGAGCATCAGCGCGAGGCCGTAGAAGATGGCGCCGGTGGCGATGGTGGTGACGATCGGCTGCAGGCGGCCGTAGATGACGATGAGGCCGTTCAGCGCCCCGCAGGCGAGGCCGGTCGCAAGGACGGCGAGGACGCCGAGGCCAGTCTGGAGCGGCGTGCCGACGACGAGCCAGGAGGCGAGGCAGTTGGTGAGGACGAGGACCATGCCGACGGAGAGGTCGATGCCGGCGGTGATGACGACCAGCGCCTGGGCGACGGCGACGAAGGCGAGCAGCGTGGCCTTGTTGGAGGCGGTCTGCACCACGTTGGCGGTGAGGCCGGCGGGGTGGTTCGAGACGTAGATGAGGAACATGACCGCGAAGATGGCGACGGCCATCAGGGTGCCGCGCTGCTCGGCCAGCCAGTAGCGCCAGTCCTTCACGGGGCGGGGCTCCGCGGGGATTTCGCGCGCGAAACTATACTCAAGTCCTTGATGCGGAAGGGATACGTCAGGTTAACGGGGGGTGAATCCCCCGGGTGGGGGCGGGGAGCGCCACCCTCGGGGGGCCTGAAGGCCCCCGCTCGGGCGGCGCTTGGCGGTCGGCTGCCTTTGCAGCCTCCCTCCGGCGGAAAGCGGCCTTCGGCCGCTTGAGTCATTGTTCTCCCCGCCTGTTGGCGGGGCCCCGGACTGCTCGATAGGGTTTCTGCCTGTATGAAAGCCTTTGAGGGACGGGCGGCAGCGGCAGTCCTCACGGGCGAGGCGGGTGGGGTGGGGAGACGGTGGAGCATTCGCGGGCGGTGACGGGCGCCGCGGGCGTGCGGGTGACGTACGCGGGGGGCCGGCGCGGCGCCTCCGTCGGCGGGCGGGAGGGCGGCGCGCGGCGTCATGCGGCGGATCCGGGGATGTTGAGGGCGCTGGCGACGAGGGCGCGCTCGGTGATCTCGGGACCGGCGAGCTCGCGGACGACGGCGCCGTCGTACATGACGAGGACGCGGTCGCAGCAGCCGATGAGCTCGGCATAGTCGGTGGAGTAGAAGAGGATGGCGGCGCCGGCGTCGGCGAGGCCGCGCAGCAGCTGGTAGATCTCCTGCTTGGTGCCGACGTCGATGCCGCGGGTCGGGTCGTTGAGCAGGATGATGCGCGGGCGGTTCGCCAGCCACTTGGCGATGACGACCTTCTGCTGGTTGCCGCCGGAGAGGGCGCCGACCGGGATGTCGGGGCTCGCGGTCTTGATGGCGAGGAGCCTGGTCATCTCGGCGACGAGCTTCGCCTCGGCGGCGCGGTCGACGATCCCGCGGCGGGCGATGCGGTCGAAGGCGGCGAAGGTGAGGTTCTCGCCGACGGTCATCGGCAGCATCAGCCCCTCGGTCTTGCGGTCCTCGGGGATGAGCGCCATGCCGAGGGCGCGCGCCCGGGTCGGGCTCGGGATGCGCTCCGGGCGGCCGGCGACCTCGATCGTGCCGTCGAGGTCGCGCAGCACGCCGAAGAGGCCGAGCAGGAGCTCACGCTGGCCCTGGCCGTCGAGGCCGCCGAGGCCGACCACCTCGCCCTTGCCGACGTCGAAGGAGACGCCCCGCAGCCGGCCGGTCCAGGAGAGGCCGCGGGCGGCGAGGACGGTCTCGGGCAGCTCGGCGCGGGCGGTGCGCGGCGGGAAGACGTGGCGGTACTCGCGGCCGATCATCATCTCGACCACCTCCTGGTCGGACCTGGTGCCGGCGGCGTAGGTGGCGACGTTGCGGCCGTTGCGGAAGACGGTGCATTCGTCGGCGAGCGCCTCGATCTCGTGCATCCGGTGCGAGATGTAGACGAGGGCGAGGCCCTCGGCGCGCAGGCGCTTCAGCACGCCGAAGACCTTGTCGACGTCGGCGGCGGTGAGCGCGGAGGTCGCCTCGTCGAGGATGAGGATGCGCGGGCGCTGGGCAAGGGCCTTGGCGATCTCGACCATCTGGCGGCGGGAGAGCGGCAGGTCCTTGACCAGGGCGCGCGGGTGGATGTCGGCGGCGCCGGCGCGGGCGAGCGCCGCCTCGGCGATGCGGCGCTGGGCGCGGCGGTCGATCATGCCGAGGCGGGTGGGCGGCCGGCGGGCGACGATATTGTCGGCGACCGAAAGGTCGGGGATGAGCGAGAGTTCCTGGAAGACGCAGACGATGCCGGCGTCGCTGGCCGCCGCCGGGTCGGGGAAGCCGGCGGCGCGGCCGTCGAGGGTGATGCTGCCGGCGTCGGGCTGCACCACGCCGGCGAGGATCTTGATGAGGGTGGACTTGCCGGCGCCGTTCTCGCCGAGGACGGCGTGGATCGAGCCGGCGCGTACCGAGAGTTCGGCGTCGGCCAGCGCCACGATGCCGCCATAGCGCTTGGAGACGCCTTCCATGCGCAGGAGCGGCTGGTCGGGCATCGGCCTCACCCCCATGCTGAACCCGGCGTGGCCGGGGGCCGCCGGCGGCGGGCGGCCCCCGGGGGTCACCGGTTCCAGGTCACTGATTCTCCTGGGTCTGCCCCATGATCTCCTGGGCGGTGAAGTTGATGTCGCAGGTCGGGAAGGAGTTGCCGACGAAGAAGTTGTCGGATTCGCCCGGGTAGTAGTCGACGCCCTCCTTGAGGTCCGGGTCGGAGGCGACCGCCGTCGGCAGGCGCACCGACTGCGGCACCACCTGGCCGTCGAGCGCGGCGAGCGCGACCTTGATCGCCACCGCGACCTGCGCCGGGCCGGAGCCGGCGGAGGTGCATTTCAGCCCCTCGGCGGCGTACTGGGCGCAGAACTTGCGGAAGCCGTTCTCGGTCTCGCCGCCGAAGGGCACCATCGGGTGCTTGGCGTCGAGCATCGCCTGGACGACGCCGGTGTCGCCGCCCTGGGCGGTGATGCCGTCGAAGGGGCCGTTGGTGGCGATGGCGTCGGCGGTCGCCTTCTGCGCCGTCGGGTCGTCCCACTTGCCCATGACCTCGGTCACGTCCCAGCTCTTGCCGGAGGCGTCGAGGATCTCGTGGATGCCGTTGTGGCGGTCGGTGTCGACGGAGGTTCCGGCGACGCCCCTGACCTCGAGGACCTTGCCGCCGTCGGGCAGGTGCTCGACCAGCCAGTTGCCCCAGAGCTCGCCGAGGCCCTTCTGGTCGACGTTGACGTTGATGGCGTCCTGGGTGTCGAGGATGTTGTCGAAGGCGACGAGGACGACGCCCGCCTCCTTGGCGCGCTTGATGACCGGGCCGAAGGCGGTGGGGTTCTGGGCGTTGACGACGATGGCGTCGAAGCCCGAGTCGATGAAGTTGTTGATCGCCGAGATCTGCGCCGGCACGTCCTCGCCGGTGGAGACGACCTTGAACTCCGCGAGCCTCGTGGCGACCTCGGGCTGCCGGGCGTAGGCCTTGGCGGTCTGGATCATCTGGATGCGCCAGGTGTTGGCGATATAGCCGTTGGCGAGCGCGATCCGGTAGGGGCCTTCCTTCTTCGGGAACTGGAAGAACTGGGTGTCGGCGGCCCAGGGCACCATGCAGTCGGCGTCGGTCGCCGGGCCGGATACGATTTCGGGCTCGGCCATCGCCGTGCCGGCCACGGCGAGGATCGCCGCGGTTACGCAGGCGCCGAGAAGGCGCGCCCGAGTGCGAGCAGAAGTCATGACGTTCTCCTCCCAATCGCGGCTTGTGCCGCGTTCCGCCCCGGGAGGGTGGCCGGCGAGCGGCCGGGCGCTTCCAGGCGCTGCTTGTCTCCCCACCCCTGGCCGGACAATGGTTAGGCGCGGGCGGAAAAGCTGTCAATGAGCGGCTGCGGGCAGCGGCCGCGGGTTCGGACGGGAGGAGGCTGGCATGGAGCGGGCCGAGCTGGCGCGGCGGTTCGAGATCGGGGCGCATCCGCTCGCGTTCCGCGGGCTCGGCCCGGGAGAGGGGGGCGTCAGGCCGATCGCCTTCGCCACCCGGTCGGGCGAGGCGGTGGAGGGCTTCCTGCTCGAGCCGGACGGCGGGGGGCCGGCGCCCGCGGTGCTCTACGTCCACGCGCACGGCTGGCGCTACGACATCGGCGCGCGCGAGGCGGTGGACGGGCAGGCGGCGCTCGCCGGGCCGATGGGGCCGGCGCTCGCGCGGGCCGGCTTCCGGGTGCTGGCGATCGACATGCCCTGCTTCCGCGGCCGGGCCGGGACGCCGGAGAGCGCGGCGGCGAAGGCGGCGCTCTGGCGGGGCGGCTCGCTGGCCGGGCAGATGCTTGGCGAGCTCCACTCGGCGCTCGACTGGCTGGCGGGCGATCCCGGCACCGATCCGGGCCGGATCGCGGTCTTCGGGCTCTCGATGGGGGCGACGCTCGGCTACTGGCTGGGGGCGGTCGAGCCGCGGCTGGCCGCGGTGGCGCATCTCTGCTGCTTCGCCGACTTCGCCCCGCTGATCGAGAGCGGGGCGCATGACCTGCACGGGCTCTACCTGACGGTGCCGGGGCTGGTGAGCCGGGTCTCGAACGGCGAGATCGCCGGGATGATCGCGCCGCGGCCGCAGTTCGTCGGGCTGGGCGAGGCGGATCCGCTGACGCCGCCGGAGGCGATCGGGCCGGCGCTGGCGACGCTGCGCGCCGCCTATGCCGCCGCCGGGGCGGAGCGGGCGCTCCGGGTGCGGCTGGAGCCGGGGGTCGGGCACCGGGAGACGCCGGAGATGCGGGCGGAGGTCATGGGTTTCCTGTGCGAGGCGCTCGGAGTCGCACGCGTGCGACGGCGGGCAAGTGACTGACGGGGCTGGTGAATCCGGCTGGCGTTAACCCGGTGTTCATGGAGGCGCGCGGCTTGGCGAAGGTGGTCGAGGTCAACGACAGGATGCAGCGGGGCTACCGCTACGCGCTGGTCGCGCCGGCGGGGCGCGGGTTCGATCCGGCGTTCCGGCCGGAGCTGACGCCGGCCGAGATGCTGCGGTTGGGCGTGTTCGGGGGGAAGTACATGACCGACTGCCGGGAGGAATTTCCGGCGGCCTGGTTCGAGGGGGCGAAGCTGTCGCCGGAGGGGAAGGACCCGGGGCTCAACTGGTTCGGGGTGGACGCGAGCCAGCCGCTGTCGGTCTGGCGGGCGAAGGGGTGGATCCATCCGGACGACCCGCGGGGGTGGTTCCAGTGGTACTGCCGCTACTAGCGGGGGCGGCGGATGGCGGACGACGGGCGGCAGATCGGGCGGTGGAAGGCGATGCGGCGGCACGTGGCCCAGGTGGAGCGGAACTGCGAGCGGGGGGACGTCTGGTGCCGGCGGCGGCAGCGGCCTCGAGGTCCTGCGACAGGGAGCTGAGGGCCAACCC
>ENA-UOUJ01000576-UOUJ01000576.1-activated-sludge-metagenome-genome-assembly--contig:-NODE-576-length-23607-cov-6.301843_pt1 | contig 23607 bp, 23 predicted proteins | sample MGYA00249839_ERZ747224 | MGnify/ENA primary metagenome ERZ747224 (study PRJEB28782, sample SAMN03220277) | activated sludge metagenome | biome: wastewater; feature: sewage sludge; material...
ACTATTGATCAATTATACTTTTACGATTATAAATCAGAAATGGTAGTCAGCAGCATTACTGCAGTTTTAGGCCTGCCATTTTTTACCACTTATTTACCAACTGCTATTGTTTTTGCAGTACTGTCATTTACGGGTATATGGGCATTATTTCGCACTTTTGCATCTTTTTATCCCGGCCTTATTAAGCCCATAGCCGTTGCCACACTTTTTATACCAAGTGTTGCAGTTTGGGGCTCGGGCATTTTCAAAGATACCATTTGTATGTTTGCCTTAGGATGGCTGACATATGGTGTTTTCCAAATATTGGTTAAACGTAAAATCAATCTCTTTCTAATTCTTATCACCTTCATTAGTATATTGCTTATTTCAAAAATCAAAATATATATACTTTTGGCCTTCTTACCGGCTCTTTTTATCTGGGTTTTAACCTCTTATACGCAATATATAAAAATTAATTCTTTGAGGTCAATGGTTCGATTATTTGCAATTGTATTTGCAACAGTTGCAACTATATTTGTATTTAACAAATTGGGACAGGAAGTATTGGGGCAATATGCCCTTGAAAATGTCCTCAAACAATCAGAGGTAGTAAGGGAATATATAAGTTTTGCTTCCGGGGATGAAGGTTCCAAGTATGACTTGGGTACTATCAATTCTCCCCAAGATGTTTTTTTAAAAGCCCCCCAAGCTATCAATGTCACCCTATTCCGGCCCTACCTGTGGGAAAGTCGAAAAATCATCATACTGTTTTCTGCCATCGAATCATTTATTTTTCTCCTTTTGACGTTGAAACTTATATTTTCGGTCAGTCCTTCAAAAATATTGCACACTATTACGGCAGATCCCAATATTCAGTTCTGCCTGATATTCACTATTGTTTTTGCATTTGCTGTGGGTATTTCCACTTATAATTTTGGCAGTCTGGTTAGGTATAAAATACCATGCCTACCGTTTTATGCATTGGCTGTTTTTCTAATCTATTATAATAACAAGCCATTAAACAAAAAACTGTTTGGTATTTTGAACATTTAATAATTGGACTCGATACATTTGACTTAAAATTCTTTCTTTGCTTTTAGTTTTTGCACCGAAAGTTTACCTTTACCTGCAAGTTTAATCTGAATAATGTTTTTAAACTTTTTCAATAAATGAATCAAAATGGTCACTTTATTATCTCCCTCGACTTTGAATTAATATGGGGAGTTTTTGATTTAAAAGACATAAATGCTTACAGAAAAAACATCAAAGCAGTACATAAGGTAATACCACAATTATTGGAAATATTCAACAGATACAATATTAGTGCCACTTTCGCAACAGTAGGATTTTTATTTCACAGGGATAAGGAAGACTTTTTATCAAATATTCCTACAAAAACTCCCAATTATATCAATAAAAAACTATCTCCTTATACCAATGAATTTAATAAATTGGGAGCTAATCACCATTCTGACCCTTACCATTATGGCGCACACCTGATTGATTTGATTCGAAGTTACCCTAATCATGAGATTGCCTCTCATACCTTTTCTCACTTTTATTGTTTGGAAGAAGGCCAAACCCCCGAAGACTTTGAAGAAGATTTAATAACGGCTAAAAAGACAGCTTTATTAAATAATATTGAATTAAAATCACTCATATTCCCAAGAAATCAGTTTAATACTCAATATCTACGCATTTGTAAAACTCATGGGATTGAAAGCGTAAGAGGAAATGAAAAGAGTTGGATATACCATGTTTCCTCCGGTAAGAAAAATTATTTTCAACGAGCACTCAAATTACTGGATACTTATCTGAATATTACAGGCCATAATTGTCATGTAATTAAAAATTCTGATAAAGAACTGCCTCTCAATATTCCTTCGAGCCGGTTTCTTCGTCCATATTCCTCCAAATTGTCCTTTTTGGAATTTTTAAAATTAAAAAGAATTAAAAAAGGCATGAGTTATGCAGCAAAAAATAATCAAATATACCATTTATGGTGGCATCCTCATAATTTTGGAATGAATACAAAAGAAAATTTTGATACCTTGAACAAAATCCTTGACCACTATTCACAATTAAACCAAAAATACAATTTTACAAGTCTAACAATGTCGGAACTCACTGAAAAACTATCATAATGAAAAAAATAGTTATTTTAGGTACAGATTGTGACTCAACTAATATTATCTATAATCAGATAATTAAACAATTCTATATTGAAAAAGTGATTTTGGAAAAAAAAGAGAATAAAATGATCTTTTTTAAACGAAGAATAAAAATGCAAGGAATATTTGCTGTATTGGGTCAAATTGCTTTTATTCTTTTTGTCTCAAAACCTCTTTTTTATTGCTCTAAAAAAAGAATCAGACAAATAGTATCCACTAATAATTTAAACTTAGGTAAAATACCCTCCAATAAATTACTTCTGGTTGATTCTGTCAATAATGAAAAAACAAGACAACTATTAAAGAGATTAAACCCTGATCTTGTAATACTTAGCGGAACAAGAATTGTATCCCAAAAGACACTTAATGCTGTAAACTGTAAATTTATAAATATTCATGCAGGAATAACCCCGGAATACAGAGGAGTACATGGAGCTTATTGGGCACTCGTGAATAATGACAAAAAAAATATGGGGGTTACCGTACATTTAGTTGATAAAGGCATAGATACAGGAAATATCATTTTTCAGGAATTAATTGTGCCTACAAAAGAAGATAATTTTGTAACTTATCCTTATCTTCAACTCGCAACTGCTATGAATTCTTTGAATAAATATATCGAAAAATGTTTAAACAATAATATAATTTCTTATTCGAAAAATAGGCCAGGCCGATTATGGTATCATCCAACGCTCTGGCAATATCTTTTTTATTTTATAAAAATGGGAATAAAATAAATGAACTCCTCAAAAAAAATAAAAATACTATTTCTTGCTCCTAATCCTGAAGGAATTGGAGCATCTCAACGATTTCGATTTGAACACTATTTACCCTACTTGTCAAATTTAAATATTCGTTACCAATACCGGACATTTATTAACAAGAATGATTACCCTTATATATACAAAAGAGGCTTAATATTAAAAAAAATATTAATTATATTAAAAGGTTTAGTAAATCGTTTCTTTTTATTATTTACTATTCCTAATTATGATTTTATCTATATTCATAGGGAAGCAGCTCCAATAGGGCCCCCAATTTTCGAATGGGTAACTTCTAAATTTTTTAATAAAAAAATTATCTATGATTTTGATGACTCAATATGGATCAGGCAAGCATCAGAGGTAAATCCTTTTGCAGCTCCTTTAAAATGCTCATGGAAGGTTACTAAAATTATAAGTTGGAGTTGGAAGGTTTCTGTTGGTAATCAATTTTTAAAAAATTTTGCTTTGGCATTTAATCAGAACGTCTGTATTATTCCAACCGTTGTTGATACTGAAAATGTACACACTTTCCAAAAACAAAGAGTCAAAAAAAATCGTAAAATTGTCGGCTGGACTGGCACCTTTTCTAATTTTAACAATTTTTCTTTAGTTCTGCCAGCAATAAAACGGATTCAAAATGAATTCAACATTCAATTCTTTATTATAGCCGATAAAGATCCCAAACTTATTGAATTAGAGTACCATTATATCCCCTGGAATAAAAAAACCGAGATTAATGACCTTAGAAAATTAGATATTGGCATAATGCCTTTACTTGATGGCGAAGTACAGCGCGGGAAATGTGGATTTAAAGCTATTCAATATATGGCAATAGGTATTCCTCCGGTAATATCACCTGTTGGGGTTAATACTGAAATTGTTAAGGATGGTGAAAATGGCTTTCTAGCTCAAAGTTCCGATGATTGGTATATAAAAATTAAAATATTGCTTGAAAATAATGAAATTTATAACTCTATTTCGCTCAAGGCTCGTAAAACAATTGAAGGTGAATACTCAGTAAATTCCAGTTTACCTCTATTCATGAAATTATTTGAATTATATCCTTAAATATTATTACATTAATAACTCGTGTCATGTCAAGTTAAAAGTATCGGATATAGCCTTTTTAGTTTTATACGTGCTTTGTCGTTTGTAAACTGCCAATTGATTTTTGCTTTCTTGTTGTTTCTACCTTTTTGCCATGCTGCCGCTTCGTTTTTTATGTCTGTTATATTATCTATTCGCCGGTTTAATCATTGACTCATTAACGCATGCAATTCTACTTCTACCATGTTCAGCCAACTCCTGTGTTTGGGTGTATAAACAAATTCAAATCTGTCCCAAATATGATTTGCCTCATCCGGAGTAAATGTTTCGTACTAAGCAGATGCTTTGTGAGAACCATAATTATCCATTACTAATTTTATTTTTTGAGCATTGGGGTAATGAGTGTCTGCTATTTCCTTGATAAAATAAGCCCAATCCACCTTAGTCTTAAAACCCGTAATCTTCACGAATCTTTTATCAGCCAAAAGCTCATTGGCCATAAAAACATTGGATACGCCACAACGTTCGTACTCATAATCTTCTTTTCGTTCGCTTCCCTTTGTGCAGGGTATTGACAAACGAGTTTCTTTTATAAGTTGCTTTGGTGATTCTATCCATACAAACCACTGGAAAATCATAGCTATATGGCATTTTATAAATATCTAATACAGATTCCATATGGACTACAAAATCACTGCTCTCCCATGGAGGAATAATCCAGCCCTTTACTTTCCACGGTTTAATTTCGTTTTTTTTAATACCTGTCGGACAGTTTCGTGCAATACACTTTCGGCATAACTCAATTCCACCATTTTATATGCAAGTAACCGTAACAACCAGCGAAAACGCCCTGTCGGTGCTTTGCTACAACATAAAGCCACCAAATGTGTTTCAAAATCGCCATCTGCCTTTAACTCTTTGCTACCCTTATACGACTTTCTCTCCATATATGCTTCAAAGCCTTCTTCTACAAATCTTTGTTTTAGCCTTTCTACCGTTTTAGCATTGACTTGAAGCATTCCGGCAATCTGCTCATTTGAAAATGGTGGCCGACTTATTTCAGAAGCATCACAGTTCAGTAAAATACAGGCATTACGAAATTGCTGCGAACTGTGCCTGCCTTTATTCATGATTGCTTTAACTCCTGGCGCTCTGGCTCTGTTAGTGTTACTTTGTATGGTGCCATCTTTTTTTGACGACAAAGACACAAAATATCAGACATTATTTATTTGACATGACGCTAGTTTTTAGTATAGATTTTTGAATAAATATCAAAAGCAATATTAAAATTACGATATTCATTAGCAATTCTTCTAATGTGATATCTCAATTCATTTTTTGTATACATTTTTAATAAATGATCCAACTTAGAAAGTGCCTCTTTATATCCATCGCCATCCAATTCTTGAATCACTACCCCTCCATCCTCCTTTTCAATTATATCCGAATCATCTGAAATTTCTTTCGTAATAATTATGGGTAAACCTGTAGCCCAATATTCACCATTTTTAATTGGCGTACAATACTTCCTAGAAGGTGACGGCTTAACCGGGCATAATCCAAAATCCGCTGCTGAAAGATATTTTTTTACTTCCGTGTGTGGAACATTTTTTAGTAATAATGCTGCCTCAGGGAAGCCACTCTCTCTACATAGATTTACTATTTCCTCCTTACCTTGAGGCGAAAGGACCAGCAGAAAAAATTTTTGTTCCCAGAAATCATATGCCTGTCTGAAAAAATCAAAAATTTCATTTGACAGGTAAATTCCGCCGAATTTTCCTACATATACACCAATAATTGTCTCTCCATCCAAATCAAATAAATTTCTAATAGCTTTCCGATCTTCGTCAGAAAATTTAAATTTGTCCAAATCTACACAAGCAGGTTTTACAAAAAAATCATTAGTATTTTTTGCACCATAAACTCTGGCAGAAAATTCTTTCATAGAATTTGTTGCCCCTATAACAAAATCTGCCCTTTTTACCATCCTCTTTTCCATGAAGAATAAGAAGCGATAAGCCAATGACTTTCGATTCCATACACCAGACTCTTCCATATAATAGGAATGTGGCTCAAATGAGTCTATTATAAGTCTTCTTCTTTTAAATACTAAAAATGAAAGTAAATAGGCATAGACTCCCGCTGGGCTACAAAGTGAGTGAAAAATTTTAATTTTCTTTTTCAATACAAAGTTACTCCATAGTCCCAACTCCTTTAAAATTGAGAAACCTTTTTTCCATCCAAGCGGCAGATAAGGCCTGGGCTTCCATACTACTCTGTATTCAAATAAAGATTTATTTTTCTCATCAATCTCCTTTTGATCAATTTTAGAAAACTCTTTTTCTTCTGTTACCAAATATAAAAAACCCTTCTTTCTAATATTTTGGATTATTGTAACGTAAGGGAGTGTATATGCCTGAATTAATCCTTCGTTAAAACTCCAATTTGTAAAAAATAGTATATTATCCTCATTCACTTCCATCAACTTCTCTCTTTAATAGCAGATATGATTTTTTGAATCCCGGTTTTCAGTGGAACTAAATCTCTACCAAGTAAATTCCGCATATTCGAATTATCAGGGCATCTTCTTTGCATATCTCCCTCCTTCAAGGCAGGTAAATGAACTATTTTTGAAGAAGAACCTGTTACTTCAATGACAATTTTTGCCAAATCAATTATGGAAATTTCATGATCCGATCCCAAATTAATTACTTCATTAATATATTTATTTTCATTAAGACATCGCTCCGTTGCTTCAAGGTTATCATCAATGAAACAAAAAGTACGCGTTTGTTCTCCCGATCCATAAATTGTTATATCCTTATTGTAAAGTGCTGACCTTACAAATTTTGAAAGAACAAAATCTGTACTTTGTTTTGGGCCATAAGTATTGAAAAATCTAAAGACAGTATAATCTAACCCATGTTCTTTTTTATAAGACTTTAAAAAAGCTTCTCCCAAATTTTTAACTATCGCATAAGGAAGTTTAGAGTTTAGTGGAGTTGTTAATTCATTCTGAGGAATTTCAACTGGCTCACCATAGACTTCAGAGGAAGATGAAAAAAATATTCTTTTTACGCCAGTATTTTTAGAAAGATGAAGTACATTTTTAATTCCTGTTATATCATTTAATACCAATAAAGGGTGATCTAGTGTTCGTTTCACTCCCACTACTGCAGCATAATGAAATACATAATCGAATTTATCACTAGTCATTATGGCATTCATGTCATTAACACTATTCACATCAGCGTGCACAAATCTATAATCAGGACTTTGAATTGCTGTTGAAATATTATGTTTATTCCCTGTCAAATAATTATCAATTCCAACTACAAAGTTATTTTTATCTTTTAAAAGCCAATCTGCAAGAGAACTAGCAATAAAGCCAGCAGCACCTGTAATCAATATTTTTCTTTTCTCCATAATTTTTAATTTTATTTATTAATGACCTCCCTAAAACAATTTTTATAATTAAAAAAATTAATTCTTTTTTGAGCCCTACGTTAAAAAATGCTTTCTTCCAATAATCCCATGCCTGCTTCCTTTTAAAATCCAGATATGCATGCACAGAACAAAAATAATAGCTATATCCAAATAGCAATCTTTTTTGTTTGGAATTTAAATTCATTCGGTTATTTATTTCTGAGGTAGCCAATAATCTTCTTTCAATAACTATTTTATTTTGATTCATAGACCTACCTTCATGCTCATTTAATATAAATCCTATAAAATCTCCCAAAAATAGCTTTTGGTACCACATATTGAACGTCAAACAAAGCCAATCTTCCATTGTTGAAAACGTTCTTTCTTCGGGAAAAAGAATAAAATTCTTATATTCTCTTTTAACCAAAAACATCGTACCCAATGGGTTTCCTTTTATAATCATTTCAAAATCATATGCACCTGGCTTAAAATAAAAAACAGGCGGGTATTTATTCCCAGCCTTATCATTGATAATAAATTTTGAAGAATACAATTTATATCCAGGATTTTCTTCAATTAATTTTTTAAAAAGAAAAAGGCTATTTTCGGCTAAAAGATCGTCTGAATCAAGAAACATAACAAACTCACCGACACTTCTTTTATAACCTTCATTTCTTGAAGCACCACGCTCTCTATTCGAATGAAAAAAATATTTTATTCTATTTTCGGTATTCTGGATTTTTGAAACTACTTCTTTTGTATTATCTGTACTACCATCATCAATCAAAATAATTTCAAAGTCTTCAAATCCTTGATTTTGAATTGATTTAATCAAAGATCCAATAAAAGGAGCCCTATTATAACAAGGAACTACGATTGAAAAAAATGGCTGTTTCACGACTGATAAATATTATTAAGTTTCTTAATCATTGTATCTAAATCAAATTTTTTAATAGATTCTTTCCCATTCTCAACCAAAATATTTCTTAAATTCTCGTCGTTTATAATTTCTACAAGTGCTTCATAAATTTGAATAGAGTTTTGAAATGAAACAACTTTTGCATTTTGGTTATTCTTTACGAATTCAATTGCAATGCCAGATAGAGTAAAAATGCTCGGTAAACCTGATGCCAACGCTTCAATATAAGTTTGTCCAAAAGCCTCCGAATGATCGTCTATAGGAACATGTACAAAAATATCAAAAATTCGATAAAGGGCAATGACATCTTCCTCAAATATAATTTCTTTATAACTACTTTGTGCCAACTTCGAAATCAGAAGTTCTTTAATTTCATTTTGATATGAACCATGTGCATTAGCCAATACTAACAACGCATTCGGGTATGATTTTAAATACTCTTTAAATGCAGGAATAATATATTGGACACCCTTCCAATGAATATAACGTGAAATTACACCAACAACCGGATATTTGCTAGAATTAATTCCATATTTCTTCCTGACATTTTCAATTCTTTCACAAGATACATTCTCAAAAGAAGAAAAATCAAAACCATGTGGTAATAAAAATATTTTCTTTACCGTAACACCCTCAAGTTCGACCATTACCCTTTTAACTCGTTCACTTATGGCTAAAATATGAGTAGACAAAAAATTTATAAACCTATCAAACTTCACAGCCTTTGGAAAATAAACATGATGTATAGTTGAATTATGTCTTGTATAAATTCTCTTTTTTATACCCAAAAATTTTGCTGAGAGTAATCCCAAAAGACTTGCATCAAACAAATGGCAGTGAACTACATCTGCTTTTTCTTTTAATAATACCCTACTAATTTTAAGAAATGCACTTAAGGCATTAAACTTATTTCGATAGAATATCCTGTATGTTTTTATCCCTTTAGCGCTCAGAAATTCTTCTAAGGGCGTATTTTCGGTATGTAATAAAATAAATACTAAATGATAATTCTCTTTTTGCAGTCTTGAAGCGACCCATTCAAAAGAAATTGATTTACTAACAAATGAGATTATATTAACTACAGATAATTTATTATTTTTCATAATGATAGCTAAATAAAATAACTTATTTTTTCATATTTAACTTGGAAAACAGATAATATCAAAATGCTTATTTTCAAAGGTATAGTTATCTTTAATAATCTCATTTTCATTTGCATTAATAATTTTCGAATAACCATGAGAGCCTAATAATTGTATTAATTTTTTTGCAGAATCGCCCTGTTGTTTTAAATTATTATCATCAAGTTCAATATAAAAAATTGGTTTTTGAGTTTTTATAAAATTTTCAGCTCCCAACAATACTTTGTATTCAAATCCTTCAACGTCAATTTTAACTAAATCAATCTTGATTTTTTTATTTTCAATGAAAGTATCTAATTTTTGAATTTTTACATAAGAAAAATTATCAACTACATCATTATTGATTCTATTAGCTCCTAAATTTGAATCAGTTGGGCGGTATAATTTCTGTACTGAAGAAATATCACCCAACCCATAATTAAATATTTCAATATTTTTAAATGTATTTAGTTCTACATTCTCTCTTAAAACTTTGAAATTTTCAGCATCCGGCTCAAATCCGAAAACCTTACCCCTCGAACCTAATCTTTTTGAAATATTTAATAATACAAAACCAATATTTGATCCTATATCAAGAATGTTCATGCCATCAGCTATTAGCTTGTAAAAATTCGGAATAGTCTCATTGGTAAACCCAAAGTATGCCATATACCCAATATAATCTGAAATATCAACCCGCATTTTTATTCCATCACGTTTAAAAATACGATATGCTCCCTTTTGGTATGAAGTATAAGATGGTATTATTTTACCATAAAAGCTAAAAACATTTTTGTTATTTGTAAACTTTAATACAATTTTCTCAAATAACCTTAGTTTAAATATTTGACGTAATAACCTGATTTTTTTTTTCAAATTCATTATATCCATTATAAATTTCTATAGCAATTAATAAGTTTACTACCTTATAATAAAAGTAATCAAACTCATTTTTATTCGGTATCAACTTTGCAATTAACAAAAACATTTTGCGTGATACCGAGAGAAAAAAAAGAATTATTCTTTTAAAATATGAATATTTTAATTCAAGTTCAGAATAACCAATCTCATAGGCAAATCTTCGTGTAGTTGCATCCCTTTTCCTTCTATTTAAAAATGACTCTAATAATACACGATCCGATTCGTTATGTAAAATTGTCTTTTGAGGGTATATATAAAATATTTTTCCAATTTGCATAATTCGTTTACAAAAATCATAGTCTTCAAAACCTGCAAAAGGAAATTGTTCGTTGTAACCACCAATACTTTCAAAATCGCTTTTGAAAAGAGGCAAAAAATAACTCGCTCCATTAGTAACCATAAATGGTTGTTCGGAATTCCATTCTTTCTTTCCTAACCAGCCTTTCAATGAAGTCCAATTATAATAAATTAAAAATCTACCGAATTTTTGTTTTTTTATTTCCTTAAGTGTTTTTTCAGGATATTCCCAGTTAAGTAGAAAAATTTTATCCGGATGCATATGACTTAGCTTTATTATAAGTTCTATTGATTCTTTATCAACTAAAAAATCATCATCCATAAAAATTAAAAAATCTGATTTTGCATGTTCTGCCCCATAATTACGAGCCGATGCTACGCCTTTTCTCGGATTTTTTAAAATAGTTATCCCATCTTTTCCTGTTATGGATAAAGGAACATGATAATCATTAACTACAATAATTTCTCCATTTAATTCTTCGACAACAAAAGAAATTGACTCCAAAGTTGAACGAAGAATAGACTCCCTGTTAAACGTTGGTATAATTATACTAAAGTCCAAATAATATTATTTTATTGCAATTATACTAAATCTTTTGAATTTGTCTAAAGTGCTTTTCCTAAAACTGCTATACCTAATTTTTTTTGCTTTTAGTATTTTAATTAGTTCAAAGAAATAATCAATTTTATGCACATCATCAAAAATAATAAGTCCTCCTTCAGAGGTTCTATTGATTACTTCTTCAATATAATTTTTTCTAACTTCAACAAAGTTCATATCGTGTAATACCAGATCAAATTGACTCTCACCACTTTTAATAAAATCCTCAAAAACTAATAAATGATCTGTTGACAAATGATTCATATACAAATAATCACGTGTTTTATTAAGCCAATCCTGGCTGTCATCAACACTGATAACCTCCATTTCTTCTGACTCTTCTTTTTTAAAGGTTCTAAGAACAAAACTGCTAAAACCCGAACCCAAATCCAATACCCGTAAAGGTTTTTTATATTTACAAAGTGCATAAATACAAGAAGCTAATTCTAATGATGCAGCCATATTTTCAGTAGATATTGAATTAACATAATCTCTATAAGCATCTTTGTACTTATCTTTAAAAATCGCAATTGCATTTCTGAATTTTATATATTCCTGATTATTTTCAAAGAATTTTTTTTCTGTAGGAATTTTTTTTACAATAAGTTTTTTATACAAACCCTTCAACATATGTTTTATTTTTTAATTTGACCAGTTCTCAATATCCCATTTGATATCTGGAAGAAAAAATTTATTAATCCCTTCATTTATAAATTCACCTTCAGTAAATTTCATTTTTTCGATATTAATGCTAGTCACATTTTTCCATACGTCCAAATCTCTATATCCATCTCCAAAATGAATATCAATTGAATATGTACCGGAGATTAATTGTAAGAAGGGGATCTTCATTATAAAAACACCTTTATTTATTGGGATTTCAATAAGGTTACCTATATAATTTTTGTTATTTACACCAATTACGGGTGTATTAAACACATCCTTAATAATTATTCCTAAAACCGGATATAATAAAGACTCTAATGATTGAAAATAAACCCTAATTTCCAATTCACCACCCATATTTACAGTATTTGAGATATTCCCATTTGCCCAAATTTCAACTCGTTTTATTAATTTATGTTCTCCCCTATACAGCCCATCTATAACCCCTTGCTTCTCTAAACTATTTTTTATACTATTGTTCAAATAAATATCTATTATTTCCCTGCTAGTACCTTGTCCCATAATTTTACCATTACTAATAAAAATACCTTTATTACACAAGGACTCAACAGCGGCCATATTATGACTTACAAACAGTATTGTTCTACCTCCGCTGCTAATATCATCCATCTTACCCAAACACTTTTTCTGAAAATCTACATCTCCAACTGCAAGAACCTCATCAACAACAAGGATCTCAGATTCCAAATGAGCAGCAACAGCAAAAGCTAAACGAACATACATCCCACTGCTATATCGTTTAACTGGAGTATCCAGAAATTTCTCAACACCAGCGAATTCAACTATCTCATCAAATTTCCTATTAATTTCGGTTCTTTTCATACCCAATATGGCACCATTCAGAAAAATGTTCTCCCTTCCTGTAAGTTCAGGGTGAAATCCAGTCCCCACCTCTAAAAGACTTGCAATTCTTCCCTTAATATGAATTTTCCCCTTGGTAGGATAGGTAATACGACTAAGTACTTTCAATAATGTACTCTTACCAGCACCATTACTTCCAACTATTCCAATTCTATCTCCTTCTTTTACTTCAAAGCTAACATCTTTTAATGCCCAGAATTTTTCTTTTTTATTTTCTTTAGGAACTTTCTTATCTTTTTTTAAAAAGTTTTGAAAACGATTCGTAATAACATCACGCAATGAAACATAAGATTCTTTATTTAGATGATCTAAAAAATATTGCTTCCCAACATTATCTGCCTTTATAATATATGACATCAGAAAAATTATTTTATAAACTTAGTCTTAAATAATATCCGCAAAACTCTTTTCCATCTTTCTAAATTGGCTAACACCAATCCATAAAAATAAAATAGTAATGAAGACGGACAAGAAAATACTAGGAAAGTAAATAAGAGACCGGTCTCCGCTAATGCACCACCTGAACCCATCTATAACTCCTACCATTGGATTCAAAGAATATAATAAATGATATTTTTCTGGTATCATGTTAAGACCAAATCCGACCGGTGATATATATAGTCCAAATTGAACAATAAATGGAGTAATATATCTAAAATCACGGTATTTAACATTTAACGCAGCAACCCATAATCCTGTGCCAATACTAAATAAGAATGAAATAAGAAAAAATATAGGTACTAAAATTATTTTCCAAGAAGGTAAGAATTGGTAAAAGACAAATAGAGCCAGTAAAATCACAAAGGATAACAAAAAATCCACGATACTTGTAATTATAGAAGAAACTGGAATAATGAGTCTTGGAAAGTAAATCTTGGAAATTAACTTCTCATTACCAATCAAACTATTACTACTTTCGACAAACGCATTTGAAAAAAATTGCCAAGGAAGAAGGCCTGCCAAAACAAAAACCGTATATGGCATTCTACCCGAATCAAAGCCGGCAATTTTATTGAAAATAAATGTAAAAATTATTATTGTTAATACTGGTTTTATCACGCTCCAAGCAACACCAATTATTGTTTGTTTATAACGAACCTTCAAATCTCTCCAACTTAGTATATAAAAAAGCTCCCGATATCTCCATAAATCAGTCCAATAATTTTTTTCCAATTTTTTTGGTTCAATTATAATTTCAAATTTATCTGACATAATAAATAAAAATTAAATACTCATTTTTGAATATAAAATTAGCTCACTCTTAATCTTATACAACAATATTCAAATTCACAACGATTTTAAAGAATGTAGAAAATCTCGTATTTCAAGGATAATTTTCTATAAATAAAAGTTCAGCAGTGTGAATATCGAATCATTAATACATATCAATAGTATTACATATTTTTTTAAGCCTATCTTTCAAAGAAAATAAAGGCTCATAGCTAATTAACATTTTTGCTTTGGAGATATCAGCTAAACTATTTCTCACATTTCCTATACGACTTTCACAATAAGCCAGAGGCAATAACGTCATGCTCATTATATATTTTTGTATCCGCAAAATTTCCGACACATAACGTTCAATCAATCCAATTTTTTTAAACGCTTTGGCAATAACGGAAGATATTTTTAAATTTCGTTAATCCATTTTGAACCGTTTCCTTGCCTAAATCAATTCTTTTAATTTCTCCATTATCCGAAACGCCAATACAAACTGTTCCGCCCCCTTGTATTAGCAAAAGCCACAAGCGAAACTATTACCTCATCGCTGAATGAGGTTTTAAATTCCAGCGTTTCGCTTTCGCCATGATCAATAATTTTTCGAATAGGTTTGTTCATTTGTAATAGTACATATTCAATCATTTTGTTTTATAATTTTCCAATAACCTCCTTTTGCAGGACCATTACGTTCGATTATATTTTTCATTTTCAGTGTATGAATATGCTTTTGTATAGTAGATTGGGTTATTCCGATTAGCGCCGACAATTCTTTTCTTGAAATAAAATTATTTTTTTCTATTTCATTTAATATTTGCACTTGTTTTTCTGACAAACCACTTTTCTGACCGCTTTTGTCGGGCATTTGTCTATTGCTCTTAATCTCTGTTACAGCCTTTTCAATAAGCATTTCGGGTGTAAAATAAGGCGGTTGGGTGGCATTTTTTTGTATGGTGTACGAATACATAAAAAGCAAACCATTGGGTACGTCTCTAAATTCGGTTTTCATTGTTGGATATACTGCTACATATTCTCTAACTCTGCGAAAATCGCTTCCATATTTTTCGATATCGCCTGTAAGATAAAATGCTTCGGCAATCAGTTTGTTGCGAACATAAGCCTGATAGTTATCCGTTTTTAAATCCTCAAAGGTGAGATTACCCGCCAGCTTACCCGGATTATAAATCGTAATCTCTTTATCAAAAACCTTGATCTGAATATCATACGGCAACAGACAATCTCTGTGTATTACGGCGTTAAGTACCGTTTCCCGAATGGCTTCTCGTTTTTTTATATTTTCTGCTGATACAGGAGGTTTTTTTGTAAGGCTGGGGATTTAATCATTTTTTTATTAGCCTTTTTGATTTTATTTTTTCACTTTATTATTTCAAATATATAACGTGATTCTTTATACTGATTGTGTATTGCTTTTTAATTCTTTTAAAATCAAATCTGCCATGATCTTCATCTTGGAAAAAGCAAACCATGGTTCGACTTCGCTCTCCACAGGTTTTTTGCCCACATCTTTTATAGATGCCCCTATATGATAGACTTCTTTTGTATCAATAATTAAAAAGCGGTCATGTGCTTTTTTAAAAACCCGAAGTTCTAAATCACCATATTGCTCCTTATATTTCTTTACATCAGCTTGTAGCATCTCGGATATTTTTTGTGTATAGATTGCGGCTTTTACAGTTTTCCTTTTTTTCGAAAGTAAAGAAAGCGTAGTTTCATCAATATAATTATCAATTAATATCAATTCTTTAGTAGCTGATTTAATAAGTTCTGCCACAAATTCATACGCATCAAAAATTTGCCCATCAAAGAATATCCCTTCTTGGGGAGGTAAAGCTGTTTTAATTAATAAATCGAATTGTTTATCATGTTGTTCTATTTTGCTTTCTAATCGGTCTATTCGCTGATGAATAGCATATCCTTTCAAAAGATAATGTTTCAAAATCTCATTTGCCCAAATTCTGAATTGAGTGCCACGTTGTGATTTCACACGATATCCTACGGAAATAATGACATCTAAATTATAGTAAAGTATCTTCCTCTGAACCAAACGTTTTCCTTCTTTTTGAACTATCAAGGATTCCTTGACTGTTGAACTATCTGTTAGCTCTTGTTCTTTGAAAATATTATGGATATGTAAACTGATATTTTGTTTTGTAGCTTCAAACAAGTCAGCCATTTGGTTTTGTGTAAGCCAAACGGTTTCATCTTCTAACCTCACTTCAATGTGTTGATTAGTGCTGGTTTCATATAATATCAGTTCATTTTTTGCATATATACAATGTAGATTCTTGTCTTTTTATGGGTTGATGCACGCTTTTAAATCTATTGATGGACCTATTCTTGATTTCGTTTAATAAACCTATTTTTTATTGATGCAGGAGGTTTGTACGACATTATCTGTGACATTTTGTTTTTCTGCAACAGCTGCCTTCACTCTCCACCAAAAACCATCTTGTAATTGCTTAAACTCAGGTTCAGGTAATTGATAATCCGAAAATAATGCTCTCACCCGTTTTATACCCGTTCCGTATCGTTCTATTAATCCCATTTCTTTGAAAATACTAGATATTTGCATGTTTCTATGAGAAGAAATATAATCGTTTGATAATAATTGAATTAAAGTAGTGGGATTAAACATTTTTACTATATTCATATCTCCATTTTCAATGGTTACATGTAAGCGTTCTTACCATGTTGTGTTTTTTTAATCAAACTTTATATCTCTAAAATTCACAATACTATTTTCGTTTGAAATGATACTTTCATTCCCATCAAAAATAATGGTTGTTGACAGGATTGTATTTCCCAAAATATTTTTTAAATATTTTAAATTGTTGGCAAAGTTTTTTGTGAAACTTGTTGCTGATTTAATTTCATAAGCTAAGAGATGTATTCCTTTTTCTTCTAGTAAATCAATTTCTATTTGAGATTTATCTCGGTAGAAATAAAAATGAGGGATTTTGCCCTTGTTAAATTTATTCTTAAAAAAATCGAGCACCATTAAATTTTCAAAAATAGCACCCCGCAACGGATGAGTTGATAGCTGTTCTTCATTTTCAATACCTAAGAGATAACAAACTAACGCTGTATCATAAAAGTATATTTTAGGCGTTTTTATGAGACGTTTACCGATATTCCTTGAAAAAGGGTGCAATCTAAAAACAACATAAGAAGCTTCTAAAACAGAAAGCCATTCTTTTATGGTTGGTACAGAAACGCCTATCTCATTGGAAAGCGCAGAGGCATTAAATTCTGTTCCTACTCTTCCTGCACATAAACGGATAAATGTTTGAAAAGCATTTAAGTTTTTTACGTTTAAGATTTGTCTTACATCGCGTTCTATATAAGTATTGTAATAATTTTGAGTTACATCCTGAACAGGTATTTTCTTACCCCAAACTGCAGGATATCCTCCCCAAAATATTAACTGATTGGTGCTTTTATCTTTTAAATTTCCAATTTCTTGCAGTGATAAAGGCAGTAATGTTAAAATTGCCGATCTTCCTGCTAATGACTGTGTTACTTTTTCAAGTAATGAAAAATTACTGCTTCCAGTGAGTATAAAACGGCTATTTTCATTGTTATCTGCTACAACTTGGATATATGAAAATAATTCGGGTACATTTTGCACTTCATCAATGACTAAGCCCTTTTGATGCTGTTCTAAAAATGCCATTGGAGATTCCATTATTTGATGTCGTAAACTAATATTTTCCATATTCACATAATGGTAATCAGGAAATTCCATTTTAGACAATGTAGTTTTTCCTGATTGGCGTGGACCAGTTATAACGATAACAGCATAGAACTCAGACAATCGTTTTAATTCTTCTGAAAGTGTTCGTTTTATTATTTTCTTGCCAGACATTTTTAAACTATAACTTTAAATTTGTCTCAAATGTAGCATTTTTTAAATAAAGTAAGGGTTTTTAGATGTCGTTGTATTATTCGCTGCACAAAATCAAGTTTTTAGCTATTGGTAAAGCTGATACTGATTATTTTCCAATAACCTCCTTTAGCAGGGCATATTTAATAAGTAAGTTTTTTTAATGATTCATGAACTTATCAACTCTTTAAATGTGCAACATATACTTTAATTTGCGCCTAAAGTAATTTTCAGTCCTTGCAAAATTGAGAATTTGGGTTCATACCCAATTAACGCTTTTGCTTTGGAGATATCAGCTAAACTATCGCGCACATCACCCTGCCTGTTTTCCCTATAAACCGGCATAAGATTTCTGCTGCCTGCCAACTCACTGATATAGTTCCATAAAGTATTGAGCGAGGTTCTTTCGCCATAAGCGATATTGAGTACTTCATGTCCTTCCGTATCAGTTAGAAGAGCCTTTATATTAGCCTGGACTGCATTTTCTACGTATGTGAAATCTCTGGTCTGCTCGCCATCTCCATTTATGAAAGGAGGTTCATTATTAAGCGCTGCCTTTATAAACAAAGGAATAACAGCAGCATAGGGCCCGTTGGGGTCTTGCCGGGGGCCAAAAACGTTAAAATAACGTAATCCTACAGAATTAAAGCCATATAAATCCGCAAAAACCTGAGCATACAATTCATTTACAAACTTGGTAACAGCATAAGGAGAAAGCGGTTTGCCAATATTTGGTTCAACCTTGGGTAGTGTTTTGCTATCCCCATAAGTAGAAGAAGATGCTGCATACACTATTTTCTTTATACCAGATTCTTTTGCTGCGTTAATGATATTTAAAAAGCCACTAATATTTACTTCATTAGTCGCAATTGGATCCTTTATCGAACGAGGCACCGAACCTAATGCCGCCTGGTGGGATACATAATCAATCCCTGATAAGGCAGAAAAACATATATCATAATCTCTGATGTCTCCTTCAATCCATTCTACATTCGGAAGAGATAAATAATCCTGTATATTTTCTAATTTACCGGTAGAAAGATTATCTAAAACTCTAACTAATCCCGCATTATTTTCGACAAGGTATTCCACAATATGTGAACCTATGAATCCCGCTCCGCCTGAAATTAGAAATTTATAGTTTGATAAATCATCCTGATGGTATTTATTCATGTATTTGAAAGAAGTTTTGTCTTAGAACTGTTAAAATCTTTTAGTTAAATGACTATAAGAGACCTGTATAAACAATACGATCGCTTCGAGAACCTTGTACTACAATCTGCCATCTACCATTTTTTTGTCTAACACCGATTTTACATCATATACTACCGATTTCTCTTTCTGCAATTGCGAAAAATCCATAGTTATAAAATCATCATGTGCCACTGCCAGTAAAATTCCGTCAAACTTTCCAGCAGGTATTGTTTGTGTAGTATTTAAATGGTACTCTTTTTTTACTTCGGCAGGATTTGCCCATTTATCAAAAATAACCGTTTCAATATCATAATCATTTAGCGCATATACTATATCTACAATCCGGGTATTTCGAACATCAGGACAATTTTCTTTAAAGGTAATGCCCAGCACCAATACTTTTGCATTTTTTATAGAAATCCCTTTTTTAATCATCAATTTCACAAAAATATTAGCAATATATTCACCCATCCCATCATTTAGTCTTCTACCTGCCAGAATAATTTCAGGATGATAGCCGACCTCCTGCGCTTTCTGAGCCAGATAATACGGATCTACGCCAATGCAATGGCCTCCCACCAACCCCGGTTTGAATTTTAAAAAATTCCATTTGGTACCTGCGGCTTCCAAAACCGCTTCTGTATCTATTTCTAACAGATTGAAAATTTTAGCCAATTCGTTTACAAATGCGATATTAATGTCACGCTGTGCATTTTCTATAACTTTTGCAGCCTCCGCCACTTTTATTGAGGATGCCTTATGAGTTCCCGCAGTAATGATGCTTTTATAAAGCTGATCTATTTTTTCTGCGGCTTCAGCCGTTGAGCCGGAGGTTACTTTTAAAATTTTGCTTACAGTGTGTTCTTTATCTCCGGGATTGATACGTTCGGGAGAATAGCCCACAAAAAAGTCATGATTGAATTTTAACCCTTTTGAATTTTTTTCTAATACAGGCACACATTCTTCTTCGGTAGCTCCAGGATAAACTGTTGATTCATAAATTACAATATCTTCTTTTTTAAGTACTTGTGCCACTGTCTCACTGGCTCTATACAGAGGTGTCAATACAGGACGGTTATTCTTATCAACCGGAGTGGGTACTGTAATAATAAAAATATTGCAATCTTTAATATCTTCTATATTAGAAGTAGGCCGGAAGCCTGTTTTTGTTTCATCGCATGAATCAGCCGCTAACACACTGTTAAGCGTTTCGGAACTTACTTCAAGGGTGCCATCTTCTCCCTTTTTTAATTCCTGCACACGAGTTTTATTGATATCAAACCCTGTTACAGCGTATTTTTTTGCAAATTCTACTGCCAGAGGCAGCCCCACATATCCTAATCCAATTACTGCAATTCTAAACTGTTTCATTCTTCAGCAAATTATGAATCATTTTGATGATGATGAGAATGGACATTATTATAAGAAAGCCAGAAATACCGCCTATCAGAAGCATTTTCTTTTTGCTCATTGATTCTTTATCAAGTGGCAAAATCGGTTCATCCACTATCTGGATTAATGGCGTTTCTTTTTCTAAGGCCAACTTACCCAACTCAAGATTTTGGACCAACTGACTCAAAATTGCTTTATTTACCTCGGCGCTGGCCTGTGAAGTTTGGATAGGGGCAATACGCTGTACCTGTCGGGTAGGGTTAAGATTAGGTGTGGCATCAATTGTCTCTGCAGCACGATAGATGGCGCCCGTCATCACTGCTCTTACAGAGTCGGTCTTTTGCTGCAGTATTGCCACATTGTCTTTGGCTTTTTTAGTCTTTGTCTGCAAATAGAAATCATTTACATTCTGCACAATCACTTCATTAAAAGTTTTTGCAAATTGCTCATCAGTAGATTGTACACTTACATTTATAATATTGAGTTTTTTATCCGGCTTACCAACCATCAGATTGTCTTTATTAATAGCTTTCACAATAATGAAGATAACGCTATCATGTAATAGCTGCTGTCTGGGATCATTATACACATTATCAGCATTAAATTTTATATTTTTTAATTCTGTATCTTTCCATTCTTTTCTCAAATTATTTGCTTCAATAAACCGATCAATCAGTAATTGTTTTTTTCCATTAAATTCAGCTTCAGACAAGAGGGTTTTACCAATCATGGTTCGCGATCTGTAAAGCTCCAAAATGTTTTCTCCCTGAAAAAGGCCGCCACCACCCCCTGCCAGATCAATACCTGCCATAGCTGCCAGACCGGCATATTGGCTGAGGCCTCCGCCTTTTTCTCCGGTTTCCAATACAAACGTAGTGGTAGCAGTATAAACAGGTTTTTGGATTTTTGCATACCAAAAGCCAATGGCTGCTCCTAAAATACCGAACAGTACTATCCAATACCACTTTGAGAGTAAATAATGAAACCACTCTTTAATTACTGACAGTTGACTGGCAATATTATTATTTCCGGACTTTCCCTGAGTAGTATTTTCTTTTGTCATAAACCGATGCTGAAATATTTAAATTAAATTAAAAAATTGGGAATCCTTATCATAAAGAACCTAAATGAGACGAAAAATCTCAGCCCCCAATATTATTTTGTGGATTTAAGAAGCGTTACTATAATCGCAGCCAATGATGCCACAGCAGTACTCATACCAACCCAAGCTTCAAAACCCACTGTTTTTCTTTCAGCCCTTACAGGAACGGAAATTTCGGAGCCGGGGGTTATGGCTGGGTAGTTATTTACAAAAAGCGGCTTTTTAGTAGCAGCCACGGCACCATTCGGATAACTTACAAAGGAACCTCTTCTAAATGACCTTCGGGAAAAACCTCCGGCGCTATTGATATAATATTTGAATGGTTTTCCCGGAAGATACGCCACCGAAATTGGACGAAGGACTTCTCCCGTCACCTTCACGGTCTGTAATTGGGTAGGGATTCTGATTTCATCTCCATTTTCTAAAAGCAGGTCAAATTTTGAATAGGGGGTTTTCAGTATTTTCTCTAATTCGATACCTACTAAGTTTGAAAATGAATTATTGGCCGATAAGCTAATCGCTGAAGAGTCGGCTCCTTTCTGGTTCAATCTGGCCATATTAAGATTTCTCAATTTTTCTTCATCAGCATCTCCCAGTGGATTATAACTTCCTGCACTACCCGAAGGCCCTCTCTTTAATGAAGCGCCCTTTGCATAAGCAAATGCCGTCAGACCTCCTGCTCTTTTGATAATATCAGAAATTCGTTCATCTTTTGACTGAATAGTATATATACCCGGATGCAGTACCTCGCCTATTATATTTACCTGCTGCTGCGACATGTAACCCTCTCTGCTTCTGATGATTACTACATCGAATGGCTGTAATGCAAATCCGGAATCGGTAATGTTTAATCCTTTATCCAGGCTTATTCTGAATACCTCTGACAACGGAGCTGTTTTTTGATTCAGATCTGTTGTTTTAATTCGTCTGGCGATTTCTATATTATCCGGACTGGCACCCTCATTAAAACCTCCTGCCATCTGGATCAGATCCTTCACGGTCATATTATCAGCATAACCAAAGATGCCCGGATTGCGCACTTCACCGCTTATGGTAACTTTATATTCATCCCTTAGATCGAAGATGGAAGAAATATTGACAACATCTTCTCTTTGCAACATAATATCTGATTCACTGCCGGGCTTTACAACATCTGCAACATTGAAAGGCAGAATACTACTTGTATTATCAACATTCAAACGAATAATATAACCTCTGTTCATGAAGGCATCCTCCTTCAACCCGTCAGCCTGTTTGATGAGCTGGGATAAAGTAAGGCCTTTTGTAAGCTCATAATTGCCGGGGCGAAATACAGCGCCATTAATAGCTACCTTATTTTCATAACGGTCCAAAATTGGTTCTACTGTAATGCGGTCTCCATTTTTAGCATGATAGCCTGAAAAATCGGAAGCAGAAATATCTATAACCCTTCTTTCCGTAGGTGTATTTTGTAAAACTTTAATGCGTGCTGTGTATGCCGCATCAGAAAAGCCCCCGGCAAATTTGAGAATATCCACAAAGGTTTCGTGGGGCAGCGCCTCAAAAATAGCGGAGCGTTTTACCTCACCCTGCACATCCACACGGGTTTGATACACCGGCACATAAATCACATCCTGATCCTGAAGACGAACATTACCCGTTTGAAAACCATTCACCAAAAAGTCATATACGTCAATGGTACTCACAATACGGTTATTGCGAATAACTTGAATATTACGAAAAGAACCGCGTTCATTGGGGCCGCCCGAAGCATATAATGCATTGAAAACTGTTGCCAAAGATGGCAGTGTGTAAGTGCCGGGTTTGTTCACTTCGCCGTTTATAATCACTTTAATACTCCTGATGTTTCCCAGATTTAAGGCTATCTGCGATCTGCCCGATTTTAAAGCAGGATAGGTACCCGCCATGGATGACCTGATTTTATTGGTAGCCTGCTCAATAGTGAGGCCGCCCACCTGAATTCTGCCAACATATTCCAAGTTGTTATATCCCTCGGGCGATAC
>ENA-UOUJ01000578-UOUJ01000578.1-activated-sludge-metagenome-genome-assembly--contig:-NODE-578-length-23576-cov-146.550232_pt1 | contig 23576 bp, 19 predicted proteins | sample MGYA00249839_ERZ747224 | MGnify/ENA primary metagenome ERZ747224 (study PRJEB28782, sample SAMN03220277) | activated sludge metagenome | biome: wastewater; feature: sewage sludge; material...
CATTCCGAAAAGCTGATACAGAGATCGTGTGACCTGAATACTATCACTGACGGCAAGTCGTCCAAGTTCACCACGTATCAGCCGGTGATCGAGCGTGAACAGCTTGAAGCGTACGACAGAGGGAGCCGGGAGACCGGCACTGACCAGATCATCGATCAGGCAATCGAGCGGCCAGGCTGGATTGGCGGCTGAGGTAATCATGGCCAGCACCGAATGGCCGATTGGATCGTTGAATGTGGCTGCATCCGAGAGTACGAGTGCCGGACGGTTTTTGGCAGCCGTACGGTCGGTAAACGGAAAAGGCACTTTCAATACCGTGAAACGTTCATAACTCACGATAAGCTTCTTCATCGGCTGCGCCTGCCCACTCGGAAAGCGTTCCCTCCACTGCTTTCAAGTATTCGATATCGAGCGGTTGTACACGTCGAATGCGTGCACTACCATCATCCGACATTTCCCAGATAATCAAATCGCCCGGTTTTATACGCAACGCTGCACGAATATCAGCCGGTATCGTGGTCTGTCCCTTTGAGGTTACTTTTGCAATAATAGTCATCTTGATTCCTTACTGTAAGGAAATCATACTTTATTACAACCTTTCTGCCATTGCAAGAATCTGATTATGTATGTAGTGCACTCGCTTTCAGCAAGAAATGAAAGGTATCCAGAAAAATCCAGGTTTGCTGTAAACCGATTTGGCATATCGCGCGTTAATTGGAGGGTGTACATTCAGATCCTCCCTTCATGTCAACTCCTATTGCAATTCATACTGACCCTTCTGTTCACAGCACCAAAGATCTCAAGTTTCTTGAAATACGTTATCTGAACGGTCCCAATATGTGGACGTATCACCCGGTTCTGGAAGCAATCGTCGATATTGGTGAGCTCGAGAACTATCCGTCGGATACGATTCCCGGTTTTTATGAGCGATTGTCATCATGGTTGCCATCACTGATCGAGCATCGCTGCAGTTATGGTGAGCCAGGCGGATTTCTGCGCCGTGTTCAGGAAGGAACCTGGCCCTGCCACATTCTTGAACATGTCACACTTGAATTGCAGAATCTTGCCGGAATGCGGGGAGGATTCGGTCGGGCACGTGAAACCTCGACTTCCGGGGTATACAAGGTAGTCGTCAGTGCATGGCATAAGGAAATAACGCTCAAAGCACTGTATCTGGCCCGGGAGCTGGTACTGGCCGCAATGGGATTCGATCAGGTACAACTCGCTTACGATGTGCAGCATGCCATCGGGCAGTTGCGTGACATGATCGATTTGCACTGGATCGGCCCTTCCACTGCCTGCATCGTCGACGCTGCTGCCGCTCATAATATTCCATCGATTCGTCTGCTGGATAAAGGCAATCTCATTCAACTGGGACATGGATCGCGCAGCCGGTATATCTGGACAGCGGAAACAGATCGAACCACGGCCATCGCTGAAAACATTTCACGTGACAAGGAACTGACCAAATCGCTGTTGCGTGCCTGCGGTGTACCCGTCCCGGAAGGACGTATCGTGACCGATCCGGCGGATGCCTGGCTGGCTGCCGAAGATATTGGTCTGCCCGTCGTGATCAAACCCGGGGATGGAAATCACGGGCGTGGCGTTTTTATCGAGCTGAGTAACCGTGAGGAAATCGAGGCCGCTTTTCCGATTGCCCTGCAGGAAGGTAGTGATGTACTGGTTGAACGCTATATTCCTGGAATCGAACATCGTCTGCTCATCGTGGGGGGGCAGCTCGTGGCCGCTGCGCGGGGAGATTCGGTCTTCGTTACCGGGAATGGCGTCTCCACGATTGCAAAATTGATAGAAGATCAGATCAATTCCGATCCGCGTCGGGGTACTTCTGAAAATCATCCGCTCAATTTCATCGAGCTGGATAATGCGATTCGAATGGAGCTCGCACACCAGGGTTACACCAGTGATTCCATTCTGCCTTCAGGAACAAAGGTACGAATACAGCGCAACGGCAATCACGCAATCGATATCACCGATGAAGTCCATCCGGCGACGGCTGATCTGGCTGTACTGGCTGCCCGCATCATCGGTCTGGATATTGCCGGAATCGACCTGGTTGTAGAAGATATTTCACGCCCGCTTGCCGAACAAGGGGGCGCCATCGTTGAGGTCAACGCCGGCCCCAGCCTGCTCATGCATATCAAACCCGCTATCGGCAAACCGAGACCGGTAGGCGAGGCAATCATCGATCAACTGTTTCCAGATCAGGATCAGGGTCGTATTCCTGTCGTTGGCATTACCGGCAGCAAAGGTATGACGACCATTGCCCGTTTCGTCGCCAGTCTGCTCACGCTATCAGGCAGGCGTACCGGTCTGGCATGCAGCAACGGGCTTTATCTTGATCACAGGAAAATCGATCACGGCAACTGCGCCAATCATAAATCCGCCCGCCGTATTCTGATGAACCGTACCGTTGAAGCAGCTGTTTTCGAAAATGGTTTCGATACCATGCTCGAGGAAGGTCTGGCGTATGACAGTTGTCAGGTAGGGATCGTCACTCGGATAGAACCGGAATTGAATTTTGCTCATCAGTGGATCGATACATCCGAACAGGTTTTCAAAGTACTCAGAACGCAAGTGGATGTCGTTTCTCCCACCGGAGGCAAAAGAGAAGGAGACATTTTGCCGGAAATCATACTGCCAACCGGTGCCGCCATTCTGAATGCCCAGGATCCCATGCTGGTTCAGATGGCGGATTTATGTCAGGGAGAGGTCATTTACATCAGTTGTGATCCCACACTGCCCGTGATCAGCGTCCACCGGCAGGAAGGAACAGGCCCGACCCGGGGAAAACGTGCGGTCACCGTGCGTAACTGGGAAATCCTGCTGATCGATGGAACGGCTGAAACAATACTGATCCGACTGGATGAACTGCAGGCAAAAACCGGCAATCATCCTGTGGAAACAGCACACCTGCTGGCAGGTGTCGGAGCAGGCTGGGCACTGGGTATGTCACCCGATCTCATTCGTACCGGTTTGATCACATTCCTGCAACACCAGGAAAAGCAATCGATCGTTTACCAAACTTTCTAAAGTCAGATCATTTAAGGAAAATATCCATGAAGGTATTACAAATTCGTGCACTGCGTGGACCCAACGTCTGGAGTAAACTTGCCGCTATCGAAGCCACACTCGTTTTCGAACAGAATGAATGTCTGCCTGACAGCATTCCCGGCTTCGATACACGCCTGCGTGAATATTTTCCGGATATCGCTCTGCTTCAGCCAGTCGACTGGCAGGAAACGACTCTTGCTCACATCCTGGCATTCATTACTCTCAAACTTCAGGAACGGGCGGGCTGTTCCGTCAGCTTCAGCCGCGTGATAAAAATGGCAGAGGCAAATACCTGGCGGGTCGTCGTGGAATATAGCGAAGAGGCCGTTGGCCGACTGGCGCTGGAGCAATCCCTCGCATTGTGCCGGGCAGTGGCAGAAGCCGCTCCGTTTGACACCAGCGAGGTAGCGAACCGTCTACGTGAGCTGTACGAGGACATCCGTCTCGGGCCCAGTACGAACTCGATCGTGCAGGCCGCTGTCAGGCGTAAAATTCCCTACCGCCGTCTGACTGACGGCAGTCTGGTTCAATTTGGCTGGGGAAGCCGGCAGCGGCGTATCCTGGCTTCCGAAAGTGATCTTACCAGTGTCGTTGCAGAATCCATTGTGCAGGACAAGGATCTCACCAAGATGCTTTTACATACAGCCGGTATTCCTGTTCCGACCGGGCGACCGGTGATCAGCGCCGATGATGCCTGGGCAGCAGCCTGTGAAATAGGTGCACCGATCGTCATCAAACCGCAGGATGGCAACCAGGGCAAAGGTGTTACGGCCAATCTGACCGATCGTGACCAGATAAAAGCGGCCTATCATGTCGCGGCGGAAAGAAGCAGAAATGTCCTGGTCGAACGTTACATCAGCGGACATGATTACCGGTTACTGGTCGTGGGCAACAAGCTGGTTGCAGCCGCAAGGCGTGATCCGCCACAGGTGGTGGGTGATGGCATCCACAGCATCGCTCAACTGGTGAAACAGATCAACAGTAATCCGCTGCGCAGCGAAGGACATGCAAATCTGCTGACCAGAATTCATCTGGATGAAATCTCTCTGACGCACCTTGCATTGCAAGGGCTCAATGCAGCTTCCGTTCCGGACAAAGGTAAGCTGGTGACATTGCGTAATAACGCCAATCTTTCCACCGGTGGCACGGCAACAGACGTAACAGACGAAGTTCATCCCGATATTGCCGAGTGTGCTGTGATGGCTGCCCGGATGACAGGCATCGATATCTGCGGGATCGATGTGATATGCAGTAGCCTGTCACGCCCGCTGGGAGAACAGGGGGGAGCAGTCATCGAAGTCAATGCCGCCCCTGGTCTGCGTATGCATCTGCAGCCTTCATACGGCAAACCGCGTGCAGTGGGAGAAGCCATCATCGATCATCTGTTCGCGCCAGGTGAGAACGCACGTATCCCGGTAATCGCAGTAACCGGCACCAATGGAAAAACCACTACGGTGCGTTTGATTGCCAATATGCTGGAAAACAACCGGTTACGGGTGGGTATCGCCTGCACTGATGGTGTATTCGTCAACGGCCAGTGCGTGGATACGGGGGATTGCAGCGGCCCGCAAAGTGCCCGAAACATACTGTTCCACCCCGAGGTCGATGCGGCAGTACTGGAAACCGCGCGTGGCGGTATTCTGCGCGAGGGGCTGGGATTTGATTATTGTGATGTGGCCGTTGTCACCAACATCGGCCGGGGAGATCATCTCGGCCTGGCCAATATCAATACGGCTGAAGAGCTGGCAGCCGTCAAACGTACCATCGTGGAAAATGTCAACCCCAAAACCGGTGTTGCGGTGCTGAATGCAGATGATCCACTGGTTCTCGGTATGGCGAGCCACTGTCCGGGAAATGTCACCTTCTTTTCCCGCAACCACCGTCATCCGGTAATTCTGGAGCAGCGTGTTCAAGGCAAACGTGTAATCTACATGGAAGATCATCATATCGTCGTTGCAGAAGCGGGAACTGAACGGCGAATTTCCCTCAGCCAAATTCGTCTGACGAAAAATGGCATGATCAGCTTCCAGATAGACAATGCCATGGCATCTATTGGTGCAGGATTGGCCATCGAGCTCGATTGGACGACCATCTGCGCAGGACTGGCCGATTTCGTCAGCGATGCACAGACCGTTCCAGGGCGGTTCAATCTGTTCAATTACCGGGAAGCGACTCTGATAGCGGATTACGGCCATAACCCGGATGCCATGGAAGCCTTGGTATGCGCCATCGATCATATTCCTGCAAAGAAACGCACAGTGGTCATCAGTGCGGCAGGCGATCGCCGTAATGAAGATATCCGGTTGCAAACCCGGATTCTGGGAGATGTGTTCGATGAAGTCGTACTGTTTCAGGACAAATGTCAACGCGGTCGAGCTGACGGTGAGGTGCTCGGGTTATTGCGGGAAGGGTTGGAGAATGCCAAACGTGTGCGCAAGGTCAGTGAAATCCGCGGCGAATTCAAGGCGATCGATACAGCGCTGACCAATCTGGAAGCAGGTGAACTTTGCCTTATTCTGATCGACCAGGTTGAACAGGCACTCGGATATATCCACTCCCGCATTGCTGTGGCCTGACAGAAATCATTCTGAACCGGCATGCAGAAGTTCAGGCCCTGTCACTGCTCCGGTATCTTGCAGACGGCTTCGACAAGCCGGAAATTACGAACTATATTCAATAAGGCCCGCCATAGTGAATAAGATCACGATGACGGGTTTTTTGTGACACAAGCCTATGGGGGTTTTATAGTTATACAGTCAGTTACTTAGCGAATCAGGATATTCTCTCCCCGACCTGCTTCCGGATCAGCGTCATTAGTGAACATAATGACGGCGATTGCACCGGAGTGTGCATGACGCATCGAATGATCGACGATCGCGTTGGCACCTTCAACCGGAGAAATCAGATCCAGTGTTGCCGCATCTCCCGCTCCTATCAGATAGGATTGCAGGGCATACTGGACGTTTTTGGGGTTACCGCTGGGGTAAACCCGATCCCAGATCCCTGCTATGGGGTGAAGGGATGACAATTCATTGGGTCCGGCGTTGACGAAGTAAATGCGCACCCGTTCACCTGGTTTGGCCTGCAGCCAGCTGGTGGCTTCAGAATCATGCACCGGGTCATACTTGAAAACCCCTCCATTGAATACGACATTACTCCATTTGTTCTGCATCATGGCTGTTTTGTCGTCAGGATTCTCGTAATGCTCAGCCTGAATCAGCACATATTCACGATCTGCCTTGGGTAATGCATTTGCATCTTTCGGGTCCACGATGATCACACCGTACATACCTCGTGCGATGTGTTGAATCATCGGATCAGAGCCACAGTGATAAAAAAATACACCGGGATTATCAGCAGTAAAGGTGTATTTTTTTGTTTCACCCGGCTTGATCGACTCGAAATCCTCCACCACATCCAGCCTGGCAGCATGGAAATCCATGGAATGGGAGTTCTTACTATTTTTGTCATTGATGAGGGTAAATTCCACCGTATCCCCTTCAGTGACCCGTACGACCGGACCGGGAACCTTACCGTCGAACGTCCAGGCACGATAAGTACTTCCCTTATTGTCGTAGGCCACATCGGTTTCAACTGCATGTAACGTTACCTGCACTGTTTTGGCTTCAGCCTGAATCCCCATCAGGAGAAAACCGCTTGCCAACATGCCCCTCAGTAATTGCTTGTACTTCATTCTCTTATTCCTCTTTTTTTATTGATCTGAACCACATTTGCAGACATGACGTAAATAAGCCGCCAGCTGATTGACTTCTTCATCACTGAAAACGCCCCCCCAGGCAGGCATCAGCACCGATTTGTTTGCAGCCAGCCCTCCCTTTTTGATCACATCGATGATTTCACTGTTGGGTATGTCGCCCATGCCCTTGGCATCACTGTGATCACGCGGCTGAACGGACATAAAGACGCTGTTGACACCGTTGCCATCCCGGTTCACACCATGGCACTGGGTGCAGTAAGTGTCATACAGACGCTCGGCATGCTCGAATGAATCATCACTGGCGGCAGCGGCCGGTTCCATGAAGGCAAGCAGTGAAATCAGACCGATGCTGGTCAGCCATGAAAAAGAAATTGAATTACGGCTATTCATTTTTTATCCTCCTTTGCGCTCAGTTGTACGATATAGCTGGTAAGTTTTTGCAGGTCTGCATCAGAAATATCGAGTTTCGGCATCCAGACACCTTTGTCTATTTTTTGTGGATCCTTGATATAGCTGTAAATGAAGTCGGGTTGCAGACGCTTGCCCGCAGTCGCCATTTCCGGGCCGGATAACCCTCCTTTTCCGGGAACGGCCGAATGGCAGGCGGCGCAACCGCGCAGTTTATTGAAGTACATGGCGCCCATCGACATAGCAACTTTCTGATCCTTGAAGGCGCCTTTCTCGATCAGGCCATCAGGGTCGGTTAACGTCATCAGTGCATTGGCAGCTGCTTCGGCATCCTCCCTGGCCAGTTTGGGGTGAGGGGCAAGGGATGACTCATCCACCACGTCCTCCTTGGTGCCGGGTTTGACATGCTTGCGATAGAATTCACCGGCCGGGCGAATCTTCGCCGGGTCCTGCAGCCACTCCACCAGCCACTCCTTGTTGAATTTATTCCCGGCGTAGTGGAGATCAGGCCCTTTGCGCTCCCACAGCCGATCCAGAGAATTACTTTCCGGCTTGGTCAATGCATGGCAGGAAGCGCACTTTGATTGAAGTACGGCTGGCACATCTGCCGCATGAACGGCAAGTGACGTTGCGAAGAAACTCGCACCGATTGCTGCAAACAAGTAAGGTTTCATCATTTTCTCCTTTGGTTTGTTGTGTTACACATCATTCCTCGATGGGTTCTCCTTTGAAGACTTTGGAGTTATGCATTCCAAGATCTTTTTTCAGAGATTCTTCGTAATAAAAATCCGGTACAAACTTTTTGTCTTTCCATACATAGAAGGGATGATCGATCCCGACTTCCTCGTATTCAATCGTCGTCATGATTCCTCCATCGGGCTTATCTCCGTTGGTGGTGTGCGTATCGACATGGTCGTGAATCATCCACAGACCCGGGTTGTCCATATTGAGGATGACGTCGTAACGTTCACCAGGCCCGATGAGGACGGTATCGCCTTTGATGGGTTTATCCAGCGGGAATCCATCCTTGAACGCTATTTGTGAAATGTGGCCATGGGTGTGAATGGCGTGAACATGATCGCCTGCACCAATGAGTCGCAATCTGATGACATCCCCTTTCTTGACACGTATCGGCTGTGTTTCGGGAAAGGATTTGGCGTTGATCGTGTAGTAATCGAAAACATCTCCCGGAATACCGCCTTCACCCGGTTTGTTCGCCCAGGATGACACCCAGTCGGACAGCATCAGGATGTAATCCTTGGTCACCGTTTTCTCGATCGGGAGAGGGTTTTTGGGTTCCACGATGAGAGGACCCCACATGCCGCGCATGGTGACATGCTCGTTGACATTGACATGGCAGTGGTACCACATGGTACCGGCGGGTTCAGCCTTGAATTTATAGGTGAACGTATCACCAGGCTCTATCGCATGCTGGGTGGCATGAGGAACGCCATCGCTCTGCCAGGTGCCGCGCTGGAGCATGCCATGCCAGTGAATCGTGTGTGGCAGCGTGGTCATGTTGGTCACATTCACTGTGACATCATCTCCTTCCATGACATGGATGAGCGGTGCAGGAACCTGGCCGTTGAAGGCAAAGGTGTGGAAATCTCTTTTGCCGACCAGAACGATGCGTGTATCTTCAATGGATAAATCGAATTCACGTTTTTCCGCCTGGCTGGTCAGAGGAATCAGCGCCAGCACGACCAGCATCAGAATGATGTGGGTAAAGCGGTAAGACGAAAATAACGAGATTGAATTTTTCATAAAAACAGTCCTTTTAGTGTATATTAGATACATCTTTTTCTGCACGAAAGACCTTTAAATACAGTCATATTTAACTTCTTCGGTGATCATTAACCACCTCCTCTTAAAGATATATTATTAATATATCTTTTGATGGATTTTACCCGTTCGATTCAGATTGTCAACCAGTCGGGCAGAAATAAAAAAGTGGGGATATACTTGTTAACCCCCACTCAATAAATGGGTAATACTTCATGAGACTGACGAATTACAGCGATTACGCGTTACGCATCCTCACTTATCTCGGTTTGAAAAGAGAGGAATTGTCCACCATTACGGAAATTGCGGATTGTTACGGTATTTCGCGCAACCATGTCGTCAAGATCGTGCATCACCTTGGCCAACTGGGTTATGTGGATACACTGAGAGGAAAGAATGGGGGCATCCGCCTGGCTCACGCCCCTGAGAAAATCAATATCGGTGAAGTAATACGTCATACAGAAACTTCGATGGATATCGTCGAATGTTTCAGTAATCAGAATTCATGCATCATCGGTTGCAGTTGTGTGCTGCGCACAGCCATTTCGGAAGCACTCTCCGCGTTCATGGCCGTGCTGGACGACTATACGCTGGCTGATCTGATAGCGCCCAGACGTCAGCTGAGCAGAAAGCTGCACGTCATGCAGATATCTGACAGCCTGTCTGATTAATCGAACTGAAAGTTGTAGAACAGATCGACCGAACTGTCATCACCTGCCCGGGTGACGACTGAAACACGGGGGAATAAACTGTAGGTCAGCTTGGCAATACCGGCAGAAGCGGAGGTCAGGCCACGTTCATAACTCAGATAGGCACGTGATGACAGCCGCTTGCCGATGGTACCGACCTGGTTAGTCAAAGATCCACCCGCCTGCTGCCGGATCGAGAAATCATCGATCCCCATTCCTTGCGTAATATTTTCCAGAACGCTTTCATCGGTACCTCCAAAGATACTTCCAGCCGCATTCAGCAGTAACGCATTATCCAGACCGCTTTTATCAGCCGGGCGTCCCAGCACGATCCAGGATAACTTTTCAGAATCGGGTACTTCCGGTTGCGATACCAGTTTGATTTTTGGATGCCTCACTGTACCGGTAATTTCCACACCAGCCTCCACTCGCATCCCACCCCGCACGGCCAGCGCATTGACGCTGCTGTCCTGGGAAGGCTGATCGATCACGTCGGATGAACCTGTATCGAAATCAGATTCCTGACTGGTGCGGACAGCGAGAATATTAAGCCCTGGATTATCGAGCGGCCCATCGAAGTTGACGATTCCGCGCCGAACCTGCAACCGCTGGCCGTAAGCTTCAAAACGGGTATCACGCGTGGAAATGGTGCCGATGGCGCTGAGCAGTTGATCAGGCTTGCTGAGCAGATGCAATTGTCCGGCCAGCCGTCCTTCCAGTCCGGAGGCACGCAAAAAGAATCGTTCTCCCAGATCAAGGATTGCATCCAGATTTACTTGCATGGCGGGTGATTCCGGTTCGGTTTCAGTCTTTCCACTGATGACGACATCATCGGCCAGCTCCGGCCTGCCGGCTGCGGGTTGCTTGATGAACCCGACATCGGTCATGATTTTTCCGGTGATATCGAGCGCCTGTTCCTTGAAACCAATGACACTGTTGCCGGAAACGACGATCCAGCGATCCGCCTGCTGCGCGATGGGCAAATGATCGAGTTCAACCGTCAGATGACTCTGCTGATTATGAATATCCAGGCTGCCATGGGCATTCAATTGGCCGGATTTCCGGGACAGCTTGATATTTTTGAGCAAGCGATCTTTCGACGGTTTCTCGAGAGGCGCAGTAAAATTGAGCGTTTCAAGCCGTAACCTGTCCTGGTTGAAATCCACGGCCAGCCTGCCTTCCTTCAATTGCAATCCCTGATCCAGCAATGCAATCGTCAATTCATCCCCCGTCATCCTGCCCTGCAATTCCGGCTGGTCGAGTGTTCCTGCCAGGCTCGCCTGCGCAGTCACCCGGCCTTCACTGCGCAGATTATCGTTCAGTGCCGGACCAATCCAGGCCAGATCAGGCAGATTCAACTGCAGATCTCCCTTTAGCGGTGCATTCTTTCTGATTTCCCAGGCGGAACCGGTTGATTGCAGCGGCACGCTGACCCGAGCGGTCGTTTCACCCACATGCTTTCCGCGAACGGTCAATTGCCCATTCAAACCATTGTTCTCCGCCTGAAGATCGAGCAGGAGCGTTTGCAGACCCAGTGCAAATGGTGTTTCTGTCGGCAGAATGAAATCTCCCTTTTCCCGCTGTATACGCAAATGCCCGGCCAGTTGCCGGTCAGCTGCAAGCTGCCAGTTTCCCCTCAGCTTCAATGGTTCAGTATGTTCGGATGAGAGATCGCCCGATTTTAGTGCAATCCCGGTGAAATTACCTTGTGTGGACCATTGTTTAGGTGTCCAGCGTGCATCCTGGATGTCGATTTCACCCGCTGCCACCATTACCCGGGAATGCCCCAGCGCAATTGCCTCAGGACTGATCTTGATACTCGGTTGCGTCACCAGATCGAGTGGTACTGATCCTGTCAGAGATAGCTTCTCGATCACACCTTCCCACTGTTTACGCGAAGTGTCACCGGATCCCCTTGCCAGAAACTGCACTTCTGTCGCCTGATCGATCTGGCTCGTCAGTGACAACTGATGCTGAGCCTGTGTACCGCTCAACCCGAGTGACAGCTTCTGCAGATGGGTTTGTGACCCCTGCTGGTATTCTCCCGTTCTGAGATCGAGCTGGAGCGCAGTTCCATGCAGTTTTCCGCTGGCCTTGAGGTGTGCGAGCCGATGTTCCTCACGAAAGCCGACATGATTCGAATCGATCTCGAATGTGATATCCGGATGATCGATGGCACCGTCAAGCTCAACACGGGAGTGAATATCGCCCTGCAGTCCAAACCCGATCTGCGCCAGTTTGGGAGCAGATAACACCACTGCCAGACGATCCCCGGGATTACCCAGCGCTCCTTTTATTTCGAGCTGATTGTCACCCAGGCGCAGATGGGTATCACTGCGTATGTGAGCAGGCTGCTGCAGTACGAGGCTACCCTGGCCGGAAACAGGTTGATTGGCGAAACGGCTGGGCTCAAACATAAAATCGATATTGGCAGCAGGTTGTGGAGCCAGCTGGCCGGCCAGATTGAATGTCGCGTTCAGATTGGAGGGTGGTACATCGGCAAAGGCAGAAACATCGAATTGCCTGAGCAGCCCCTCAAAAGTGAACGGTTGCGACTCATCCAGTTGCAATGTGCCATGGCCGGACATACTCGAATCACCCCGCACCAGATCGAGTTTCTCGATAGTAATGGCCGAGGCCGTACGCACCAGGGCCATATCCATATTCAGCCGCAAAGCCTCATCGCGGAGCTTGATCGATCCCTGCTGAGATTCCTGATTGCCATCGAAATGCAGGTTGCCGGACAGCTTTGCCGGGCGCAGGCTGCCTTGCAGATCAGCCGGGTTCAGTCGTCGGACATGAATATCCGCCTGCCCGGTTTTCGAACTGATCTGCCAGTTGGCCTCCCCTGTCAGGCTGCCTGGCACTTCCTCCCGTTCAGACAAGCGCAATGCAATATCACTGAGCTGTATTTTGTCGTGGGTCAGATCGAGCAGCATATGGGCATTTTTCAGCGGTATGCCGTCCTGATCCAGCGGGCGTGCCATCGCATTACTGACGGTGATATGGCCGGTGAGTTGCTCTGCCTGCTTTTGTGCCAGCTGGCTGCTGAAACTCAGATCGGCTTTGGGCAAATCAGAAGAAAACACATTGGGATCCAATCCGCTCACCACCAGATTGGCTTCCAGCAACGGTAGTGCATCAAAAGGGTGTATGGTGAAATTACCTTTCCCTGCCAGTTTCCTGTCTGCTATGGTCAGCGCTGCTTGTATCTGCTGCAGATTGCCGCCCAGGCGAACAGCAGCATAACCAGCGGGCTCACTGCTGGTATTGGCAACGTTGGCCCAATTATAAAAAACCAGTTGTGAGGCCAGATCAAAGGGTGGATGTATCCCGATTTCCAGGTTGCCTGCTATTTTTCCCCATTCCAGGCCAAGTGCCAGCGTTTGCAGATGATGGTGCTTGCCATCACTCTCCAGCCGCAAAGCGAGATCGGTCATGACGATATCCGGCTGATCGTTACCCAGTGTATAGCGCTTCAATGACCGGATACCTAATTTCTCGATCACCGCATCGACAGGGAGTGACAAATTCTCCGGTAGAGTAACGGGTTCCTCCTCCTGTTCAGAAGCAGCACTATGTATCTCGACTGACTGAATCATCAATGCTTCGATGTGCAGCTTTCCGGTCAGTAACTGCCGGGGCTGCCAGCGAAAAGTCATATCTTCGACTCTGGCGGTCAGCTCATCACTTTGATAGGCAATCATTCCGGCGTGAACGGTATGATGCAGACTGCCGTTCACCCCCGAAAATGTCAGTGCCCCTCCCGTGGCTTGAGAAGCAATCATCAGCAACCAGTGCAAACCGGCAGATGTAAAGATCAGCCAGTAGAAACCGCTGGTCACGGCCAGCACCACTACTGTCGCTATCCCCGCCAGCCATTTCCTGAATTGCCGTGGAGGTTTTACCGGAGGTTGTGGTGTGGGGTTCTCGTTCTCTGCGTGATTGTCCATATCAGAATGCCACTGCAATGGAGAAATGCAGTCGTAATGTCCCGGTATCGTGCCGCCTTGCCAGATCCAGCGCAAAAGGGCCGGCAGGACTGCGCCAGCGTGCGCCGACACCATACCCTATTGCCAGATCGAATTGCTTCAGGCTGTCCGCCGCATCACCCACATCGGTAAATACTGCCGCTCCCCAGTCATTCGTAAGCCAATGGACGTACTCTGCCGTGCCGGTCGCAAGAACGCGTCCGCCAACGATTGCATCGCCTTCACGCACGCCGAGACTCAGAAAATCGTACCCGCGGATGGATTGAATTCCCCCGGCGCGGAACAGGTATTCCTGCGGGATTCCCTGACGCGATGAAGCCAGGGTGTAACCGGCTTCGGCACGAAAGTAGAGCGTATCCCGCCGGCCGATCGGCAGCCAGTGCTGATGTCGCAGATAGCTGCGAATGAAATCCTGATCCGACAGGACATAGCTGGAACCCCCTCCCAGTCGCACTTCCGAAACAAAACCGCGACGAACATTCACTGGATCATCGATGTCGTGATAGCGATACCATAAATCCAGCGCCAGGGTTTCATTTGTGGTTTTCGGTGCGCCAGAGGGTTCCCGCTGTTCGCGCTGCCAGTTGACACCCACCTGCAGGATAGAATTGGCGGTTGTCCGTATTCTGGAAAAATCTACCCGCTGATTGAATGTTTGCAGATTCTTGATATCGGTCCTTTCGACGCGTACGCCCGATGAATACTGGAAATGATTGACATCGGGCAAGGTATCCACTCTTGTCGAGAAAGTCTGGCGTTTTTGTTCCAGACGCAACAAGCTGCTCAGATTCCAGGCACGCCCGAGAAAATTGTAGTCACGATAATTGACTTCACCGCGCGCACCATTATTGGAGCTGTAGCCAAGACCCGCGCCAATGTGTTTGGATTGTGCCTCAGTCAACGTGACGATGACTGGTATGGCTTCATGTTGCGTGGGATCCGGTTTGACGGTGACCGCTGCCGCATTGAACAACTGGCTGTTTTGCAGTGCGGCCTGAAAAGCAAGTAACTGTTCCCGACGATACGGGTCGCCAGGACGGAAAGGCACACTGTTCTGAACCACATCCGGCTTATAACGCTCCAGTCCGGTAATCTGCAGCTCACCATAACGGAAAGCCGGGCCGGAATCGATGGTGATCGACAACGTTGCCTGGGCGGTATCCGGATCCACTTTTGCCTGGCTCTCGACGATGCGGGCAGTGGCAAAATCCCTGTTCGCGATGCTGGAAAGCAAAGCAGATTTGGCATCTTCCCAGCGTGCACTACGGAACACCTTGCCTGGCTTCAGTGGCCACTCAGCGCGTAGCTGTTCTGTCCGGGCACGATATATGGGTTCATCTGCTGCCAGTGCTCCCTGGAATTCGATCGTTACAGCAGCTACGCGCGTACGGGAGCCCGGTGTAATGCGCAATTCGTACGCCTTGGCTTTGGCTTTGCCGTTTCCTTTTTTTTCGTCGAATTCGATTTCAGGGGTGAAATAGCCTTCCGTTGCCAATAGATCGATGGATTCCTGCCTGATTTTGCGTGCATACGCTGCCTGATCGATTTCATCCTTGAACGGTTTTGCCGGCAAAGTCATATGTTTCTCCAGCAGCTTTTTGAGGGAGGCAGGTGCAGTGATCGTCACATCGACCGGATCCGGCTTTTTTTCCTTTTCATCAGCGGCAGCGGCCAAGACAGTGCCGCACCACAACAGATATAGCATACAGCATGACAGCAGCACAGCCGGCCACCTGTGCCAGGTTCGTCCGTATCCCCTGCCCGACCATTTCACATGGTCGTGATAACATTTGAACGTATGCCGCAAATGCAGGCTCCATTTGGTTGAAGTACCAGTGCAGACTTCAGTTTCAGAAGCAAAATTCATAAGTAGCCGCCTGCCGGTATAGAGATACTCATTTTACAACAAAAGGATTCCATGGTCGTATCAAGCCCGTTTCAGCCGGATTGTCGAGATTGCCCGCGACTCGCGCAGCATCTGGATCAGGTCAAAACCGATTACCCTGATTACCATGCCCGGCCGGTTGCCCCTTTCGGTGATTCTTCAGCAAAATTACTGATCGTGGGTCTTGCACCAGGGTTGCATGGCGCCAACCGGACTGGCCGCCCGTTCACCGGTGATTATGCCGGGATACTTTTATACCGGACATTACACAAATTCGGCTTTGCCAGCCACGATGAATCAGTCAGTGCAGATGATCCACTTCGTTTGATCAATTGCCGAATCACCAATGCCGTCAAATGTCTGCCACCGGCAAACAAGCCTCAACCGGCAGAAATACGGCAATGTAATGCTTTTCTGGCAGTCGAACTGGATAATTTTGCGAGAAATGGCGGGCAGGCACTACTGGCACTGGGAACTATCGCTCATCAGGCCGTGCTGATGGCACTGGGATGTCGCAATGCCGATTTTCCCTTCAGCCACGGTGCAATTCATCGTGTCACAGAGGAACTGAGGCTCTATGACAGCTACCATTGCAGTCGCTACAATACTCAGACCAGACGCCTGACCGAAACCATGTTTGAGCAGATTTTCGACAGGATTTGTCAGGATATGGCTGCAACTCGATAAACAACAGGAGAATAAAATGCCTTATGTCAACATCCGGCTGGCCGGTACATTGACCCGCGAACAGAAACAGCAGATCGCCACTGAAATCACCGATACGCTCGAACGTATCGCGCATAAACCTAAGTCCTACACTTATATCGCGTTTGACGAGCTGCCGCATGAAAGCTGGGCGATTGGCGGCAAATTACTCGGTGACGATAAATAATGGAGTACTCTGCCCTTGCCGGATGCACATTTCGACGGTAAAGCATTCGTTCTGACACTGCTCGCCCAGCCGGGCGTATATCGCATGCTGAATGCGGCAGGTGATGTGATTTATGTAGGTAAAGCCATCGATCTCAGGAAAAGAGTATCGTCCTACTTTCAGAAATCCGGCCTGTCGCCGCGTATTCAGCTCATGGTGTCGCAGATTGCGGGAATCGAAACAACCGTCACCCGTTCCGAAGCAGAAGCACTGCTGCTCGAAAACAATCTGATCAAAAGCCTTGCGCCTCGCTACAACATCCTGTTTCGGGACGATAAATCCTATCCTTATCTGCTGCTGACCCGGCATATTTTTCCCAGATTTGCGTTTTATCGGGGTGCACTGGATGACCGCCATCAGTATTTCGGCCCGTTTCCGAATGCGGGTGTCGTCAAATCCAGTATCCAGTTACTGCAGAAAGTATTTCGCCTGCGCACCTGTGAGAACTCGGTATTCGATCACCGCACACGACCTTGCCTGCTTTATCAGATCAAGCGCTGCAGCGGGCCTTGTGTCGGGCTGATCACACCGGAAGCGTATCAGCAGGATGTAAAAAGTGCGGCCATGTTCCTGCAGGGCAAACAGGATGAAGTGCTGAAAACGATCGAACAGAAAATGTTCACAGCATCCGATCAGCAGGATTATGAACAGGCTGCACAATTGCGCGACCAGATGCAGGCATTGCGCAAAATCCAGGAAAAACAGTTTGTCGATAGCGGCAAGGCACTGGATGCGGATGTGATCGCGTGTGCAATTGAACCGGACAGCCACGCGGTTGCCGTCAACCTGGTCATGATCCGCAGCGGGCGTCACCTGGGCGATAAAACCTTCTTTCCACAAAACGTGTATGAAGCAGATATCAGTACGGTGCTGGAAGCATTTGTCACTCAACATTATCTGAACCGCAGTGTTCCCCCGCTGATCATCCTCGGTCAGAAAATCCGGGTAACGCTGCTGCAGAAGCTGTTATCCGACCAGGCCGGGCATAAAATCACCCTGACGACCAACCCGATCGGAGAACGGCGCAAGTGGCTCGATATGGCAGCCGAAAATGCGCAACTGGCGCTGCAGCAGATGCTGGTTCAGCAGGCCAGCCAGGAAGACAGACTGCAAGCCTTGCAGGAAGCATTGAATCTGCCTGGCCTGGCGCGCATCGAATGCTTCGATATCAGCCACACCATGGGAGAAGCAACGATTGCCTCCTGCGTGGTGTACGACCGTTTCGCCATGCGCAATGGTGAATACCGCCGCTACAACATTACCGGCATTGTGCCGGGAGATGACTATGCAGCAATGCGCGACGTGCTGCAGCGGCGCTATGCAAAACTTGCCATGGAGGAAGGAAAACTGCCTGATTTGATTCTGATCGATGGCGGTAAGGGACAAATCAAGGTTGCCAGTGAAGTGATGATCGAACTGGGGCTCAATGACATTCCACTGGTAGGCGTTGCCAAGGGAGAAACACGCAAACCCGGTCTGGAACAACTGATTCTCCCCTGGCAGGAAGAAGCACTGCACTTGCCGGATGACCACCCTGCTCTGCACCTCATCCAGCAGATTCGCGATGAAGCACACCGCTTTGCCATCCAGGGGCATCGCGCAAAGCGCGCCAAAACCCGCAGAATATCCACACTCGAACAAATCTCCGGTATCGGTACGAAGCGCCGTCAGAGCCTGCTCACCCGCTTTGGTGGTCTCAAAGGAGTAAAAAACGCCAGCATCGAAGAATTACAGCAGACAGAAGGCATCAGCCGGTCACTGGCAGAAAAAATCTATCGGGAATTGCGCTAGAATAAAAACAGGCGCCACCGATTTCCGGTAAAAAGTAAGCATTCACGCCTATCTGGTGTACCACCACCGAATGAAGTCATCCCGTATGCCTGCGTCATGGCAAGGCACGGAGGTTCTTCCGGAAACCCGGCTGATTAAATTTATATAAAAACGCTTGACTTCTATCACCCATATCATTAATATCACAAATGAGATTGCTTCTCATTATCTCTCCTTCTCTCTCTCGGAGCAATCTCAACCCCTCCAAATCCCGGGCGGATTGTCCACCCGTCCGGGATTCTTCTTGTTTATCTGATATGCAGGGAAATTTTATCTACCTGAGGTTCCTCGAATACTTGGTTAGCCGTCATTATTTTGACTCAGGAGATATTTCCGTAACTGCATTTCCTCCCTCATGACATGAAGTATCAGCACGATATTTCCCTCATTTCTGTAAAAAATCCGACATGGGTTGCAGACAATCTCACGGTATCGAGACATCGAAAGACTGAGTAACGTTGATTAGCTCCGGCGGCTAGTATGCCCCGATAGAGTGAGGTGGGTTGCATTCCCGCGCGAAGCGTGGGAATAATTAACTTAAGAGCCGCTGATCAACACTGTGTTTTACAGATGAACAGAAGTGTGTCATTGCGGACACCAAAGGGGTGAAGCAATTCAGCAGCGAGGATGATAAAGGCACTGGATCGCCACGGCCCGGAGGGCTTGGCGACAACAGTGTTAGGGTTATCCGGGCTCTTTTTCTTTGAGCCCGGATGTTGGAGTATTGAAGCTAAAACGTTAAAACATCGTACTGATGGAAAACGCAACGGTTCTTGGAGTGCCTAAAGTATAGTCGTTCTGCCAATAATCCTTACCCGTCAGATTAATGACATTCAGGCGCACTGTCAGCGCTTTATCCAATACACGGGTGGTGTACCGTGCACCGATATCGTACAAGGTATAACTCGGAATCTTATCGGTATTGGCAGCATCGGCATATTTTTCACCGGTATAGTAAATACCGCCGGTCAAACTCAACCCTGGAACCCATGGCAGCGCGTATTCTGCGTAAATCTTGCCCATCCTTGATGCGGCATTGGTTGGTTTCTTGCCTTCGAGAGCGGGGTTATTGGATTTCTCCACCCCGATATCCATCAGGGTACCGCCACCCATGATGGTGAGATTGTCCGTGACTTTTCCGGTCAGAACTAACTCCACACCATTATGCACTTGCAGACCGTCCTGGACATAGCTTGGAATGGGTGTTGCAAGATCCGAATACTGATTGGCTTTTTCGATCCGGAACAGGGCAGTACTCAATAATAAATTAGGGCTGATATCGTATTTCAGACCCACTTCATACTGTTTGCTGACCAATGGAGGGAATACTGTTCCACGATTGGCGTAGGTATTGCCTACTATCGAACCCTTTTCAAGGGCTTCCATATAGGAAACATAGGTGGTTACCTCTTCAATTGGTTTATATAGCAATGAAACGGAGGGAGTCAGTGCAGATTTTTCATAGCTACTATCACCATAGAACCCCCCTCTTTTATTTGCCGTCGTAGCATAGTTTAGCCCGACCATCGCAGACCACTGATCGTTGAAGGTAATAGCATCTCCAATCAGGACATTGTCATATCGGTCAACCCAGACAGATGACAGTGGTTCGTTTCCGAAAGATGCTCCCCAGTCTGGCTCTGGTAAATTCTTGAGTTCATCCAGCGAAAGGCTTGTGCCAGATCGGGAAACAGGGCCGTTACCACGCACAAAGTAATCATAAAGAGTAGAAGAATAGCCAAGCGTCAATTTGTGGTCGACAGCAAAGGTTGAGAAGCGAGTATCCAGGTAAATATATCCTCCATAATTTTCATGCTTTTCCCAGGGTGAGTTTGATATTCTGACGGGAATAAAGGTCCTGTCCACCTGCTGATTTAAAGATATTTGATTGACTCTCATCCGGGTATCTTGATAGAAAAAAGCACTTCTGAGCGTAAAATACTTACTGGGATCCCAGCGCAGGCTGGTATAGGCTTTATGGCTTTCTATATCATTAGAAGTCCATTTGGGAGAGTAGCGTTTACTGGTATCGATAGAGATTCTTTCCGTCATATAATAAAATGGTTGTATCGCCTCTTTGCTGTAATCGTTATAGGTATATTTGATGTCGGCATAGAGGGTATCGGTGACATGCCAGTCAAGGACAACATTGGCAACTTTCTGGTCGACCGGTTCACCAATGGCGGTATCTCCCCCTTGATAGAGCAGATTAGCTCGATAACCAAAGCGGCCCCGGTTATCGAATTTTCCGCTGATATCAGCATGGCCATAAAACTGGGTGCCGCCGTAATTACCGAATGTCAGCCTTCTGAGTGGAGCATTGGTCGGGCTTTTGGTCACATAGTTGATGGCCCCACCCACTCTACCACCGCCATAGAGAAAACCTGAAGTTCCGCTGAGAATTTCAACCCGATCGATTTCGATTACTGACACAGCAGAACCATTTACGCCAGCCATAGGTATACCTATCATAAATAGGATTAAGTGTTGGAAAACCCCGTATGGTGACATGAGGTGTACCAGTAAAATTCTGGATTATTGGTTCCTGAGTCAGGGGGTTCATTTTAAAGATCTGGCCCATATTCTGGGCATTAACGTTTTCGATCAGATCAGAAGGAACGACACTCATCGAATAGGGAGTATCGCGCAAGCTGCGTTCTCCCCAGAGACCAATCCCGCTGATATTACTAACCCGATAACCTTCTTCTGCTGTGCCTTGTTTCAGTGAAGCTGTGCTGACTGTCAATGGTGGCAACGTTACCGGTCCACCCGCGGCTGCTATCCGGTGCAATGAATAACCACCATTACCTGCCTCCACCAGTTCATAACCACTACCCGCCAGCAAGCGTGAAAATCCTGCACGGACAGTGTAGCGGCCTTGCAATCCTTTGCTGCTCAGTCCCGACAGTATTTGTGGATCAAAGGATAGCGGCACACCAGATGCAGCGGCGAATTGCGCCAGTGCATCGCCGAGCTGGCTGGCAGGAATGGCATAGTCCCGTTGAGCTGTGTTATCGAGGGCTTCAGCAGCCATGACAGAATTCGGTATGACCACTGCACCAGTGAGACTGGCCAGGATGCAAGTGATCATAAATGCAAGTGCATTGGTTTTGAAAATCGACAGGATGGTGCGGCAGAAATGAATGAGGGAAGAGAATGCAAACCCTGCAGTGCAGGCTGATTGCCCGAGGTGGAAACGCCTGAAGACCATAATTCGTGACCCTTGCGTTAGTGTTGATCAAGTAGTTGAAGCGCGTTCAAAACACGCTTTCACCTGATACACCGGATGAACACGAAAAAGGTATCAGCCGAATCGCAGATTTTTTGCGGTTGAAGTATATGCGGCCTGTATCCCCTTATTTGAGGTACGAGGTACTCCAGGGATTAACCAGATCGATCCCGCAATCGACAAAATCCTTGAGGTTACGTGTGGCCAGGCTGGCACCCTTGGATTTAGCCATAGCAGCAATCATGGCATCGAACTGACTGATCGGCTTACCGACGGCCTTACGGGATGCTGCAATTTTGGCGTAGGTATCGGCAGCCGTGCTATCGAAATTCAGAACATGTCCGGCCAGATCTTGATCGAAAATGCTCTGAATGGCATCCAGCAGAGCTGTCTGACGTTGGCCATCAGGTAGTAGATGCACACCGTAGAACAGTTCAGCTCGTGTAACCGTAGTAGTGAATAGCACTGACCGTGGCTGGGCCGCCAGCCATACCAGTACCTGTGTATCTGGTACAGGGCGCAAAATCTCGGAAAGTGCATTGGTATCCAGAACGATCATGCTCCCGGCTCCAAAGGATCACGAATAGCTTCCCGTTCAGGCAGATTCAGCTCGATCCCGCCCAATGGCTCTATACGTGAACGAATTACTTCCACCAGCGAGACAGTCTGCACTGGTTCAGCAGATAACGCTGTACGCAAAATATCCTGTACTTCATCTTCCATGGAACGTCCATGCATAGCAGCACGCACACGCAGCCGGGCCTTGAGTTGCTCATCGATGTTGCGAATAGTCATAGTCGCCATATCAATCTCCTGTTAATCAATGGCTTGACGGTCATTAGCTGGTGTTAAAACAACCAACCATTGTACATGCATCGTACATCAGAAATCCTTGTCTGCCTTCCGGGAAATCAACGAACCCGCACCGTAATTCACCTGAAGGTAATGCGATTACCGCACGCCACCAGTCAGGAGATCCGGAGCGAATGAATTCATCATCGGCACATTTGTAGTAACATAACTACATTAACTGTTTGTGGAGGTATGCTATGGCTATTACAACGCTTTCCAGCCGGGAACTCAATCAGGATATCGGACGGGCCAAGCGCGCTGCCCGCAACGGCCCGGTCATCATCACCGACCGGGGTAAGCCCGTGCATGTGCTGCTGTCTTACGACGAGTACCAGCGCATCATCGGCCAGCAGGAAAACATCGTCGATCAGCTCGGCCTGCCATCGGGCATCGAAGATGTGGAAGTGGAGTTCCCCCGCTCGCGCGAACTGGCACGGCCTGCGGACTTCACCTGATGCTCCTGCTCGATACCAACGTCATTTCTGAGCTGCGCAAAGTCCGTGCTGGAAAGGCCGATCCGCACGTGACAACATGGGGCCGGACAGTGCCCGGTGCGAGTCTCTACGTTTCGGTCATCACCGTGCAGGAATTGGAGATCGGTACCTTGCAGGTCGAACGCCGTGACCCGGCCCAAGGCATTTTGCTTCGCACCTGGCTGGAGGAACATGTACTGTCGAGCTTCGCTGATCGAATCCTGCCGGTCGATACAGTCGTAGCACGCCGCAGCGCCGCGCTCCACGTACCCAACCCGCGCCCCTATCGGGACGGCCTCATCGCCGCCACCGCGCTGGTATATGGCATGACTCTGATTACTCGCAACGTAGCTGATTTCGAACCGATGGGTGTCGCGCTGCTCAACCCATGGACGCCATGCTGACCGCGAATCAGCGGGTTTGCACTGTAATCCACCAGGAAGTGGTACGGCTGATGCGTACCGGCAGAGTCGTTTCCAGCAGACTCAGACTGGCGGGTATGTCAGTCACCGGGAAAGCACCGGAGATGGCCAGACTGGCAACAGAGGGATCGCAACGCAGAACACCACGGTGATAGCGGTTTAATTCGGCAACCAGCTCACCGAGATGCATGTCACGAGCCAGCAACATGCCATGTTCCCACAGCGTAGTGTCTTAGATTTAGATAGTGTAGTCATGAGATAAGAAATATGAGATCCTTTTAAGAAATTAAAGG
>ENA-UOUJ01000579-UOUJ01000579.1-activated-sludge-metagenome-genome-assembly--contig:-NODE-579-length-23576-cov-15.715871_pt1 | contig 23576 bp, 23 predicted proteins | sample MGYA00249839_ERZ747224 | MGnify/ENA primary metagenome ERZ747224 (study PRJEB28782, sample SAMN03220277) | activated sludge metagenome | biome: wastewater; feature: sewage sludge; material...
ACAATAAGCTCATTATCCTGGTAATAGAAGGCAGGAATAAAGGTGTTGCTGAAGGCGCCACTTTATTACAGGAAGCGCAACTGTTTAAGGAACTGGGCTGTTGGGAAGCCCTCAACCTCGATGGCGGAGGCAGCAGTTGTATGCTCGTAAATGGCAGGGAAACCATATATCCTTCGGATAAAAAGCAAAGGCCCGTTCCGGCCGTATTTATGATTGAAGCACTTTAACGCATGAGCCGCAGCTATCCCTGATTTTCGCAAAACATGAAAAAATCATCCGTGAATATGCTGCGTAATCAGCGGGAGATATACAGCCGGTATTTTGCTATTGATAGCGATGCTAATTGGAACCAAATACTTTCTTTAGTATTTCGGATGTCCGGGCCAAAGGATCTTTCCTGATCTGCTGTTCCTCCTGCGCTACCTGGAAAAAAATTCCGGTCAGCGCTTTTTCCGTTACATAAGCCGAAAGGTCCGGGTTGATCTTGTCTGCCGTAAACTTGTTATAAGTAGAGAACACGGTGTTCCAGTATTTGGTAGCGTCTACCTTTTCTAACGACTTTTCTATTACCGGGCGAAAAGATTCGGTGAGTGCGGAAGTGGTTTTGCCTTTCAGGTAATCTGTAGCGGCATGATCTCCTCCTTTTAATATGCCTGCTGCATCCTGTATGCTCATTTGTTTGATGGCGTTTACAAAAATAGGAGCGGCAGATTTAGCGGCGTCTTCCGCTGCACGGTTCATTGAAAGCACGGCTTCATCTACCTGTTTGCCCAGCCCGATGGCTCTCAGCTTCTGCTCCGCTTTCTTAGCTTCCTCCGGCATTAATATTTTAATTGCGGCATTGGCAAAATAACCATCCACGGAAGAAAGATTTTTACCTGCTTTTTCGGCGCCTACTGAAAGCGCTTCCTTAAGCCCTGCAGCAATATCATCTGTACTTAAGCTGCCTCCTTTTCCCAAAACATTGCTGAGCACATTAGAAGAGTCTTTTTTATCACCCAGCACTTTTTTAAGCAACTGGGCCTGAACGGAAGAAGAAGCAAAAAAAATAACAGCGGTTAGATAGATAAATATTTTATTGATTTTCATAAGAATGATTTTAAATGCTTTCGCAAATATACTGCCGCATAACAACGGCGTGCCCTAAAGAAATACTAAAATATGCTGAAACAGGTTTTTATGATATATGATAGTTAGATTAACGGGAAATAGATGATAAAAGTATAGGCCAGGTATGAGGTATAGGGTGTGAGTGTCTTGTCCTGAGATAAGATTAACCAGTATAGCCTATCTGTAATCTCTATCCTTTCACTCCTGCGCTTTTGCCATATACCATCTCAGCAGGCGGATATTCAGCAGTACATTAACGGCAATACCTATACTAAACAGCAGTGAGAAGATGCCCACGCCCCTGATAGCGGCAACAAGGTCAATGCCTTCCGGTTTAAAAGGAAGCTCAACCTGCTTTATTACTTCCTCGGCGTTTTGAATGATCACTACCGCGTTGCCGATATTGAGCATGGCAAAGAACAAAGCCATAAAGCCGATGAACCGGATACCTGTGGGTGTTTGTTTGTTTAAAGGAACGTTTGGATGCACAATACTTTTGCGTAGCTGCAATGCGGCATAGCTGTGCAAAACAATAGATCCGGTTAATACCACGGAAACCAGCAAAATGGAAGCATTGGGCGTAGAAAGCATACTGAGCAGTCCACCGGCCACCAGTATACCCCCGATGATGAGGTTGATCCAGGATAAGATATTCGTTACTTTTAAAATTGTTTTCATATGGGTATTAAAGGGATGTTTGATCTATGGTTTTTAACTGGATAGAAAGCTCTTCCAATTGTTTTTCATCAATAGTGGATGGGGCATCCAGCATCACGTCTCTTCCGCTGTTATTTTTGGGAAAGGCGATAAAATCGCGGATGCTTTCGCTGCCGCCCAGTATAGAACAAAGGCGGTCGAACCCGAAAGCGATACCTCCGTGCGGCGGCGCGCCGTATTCAAAAGCGCCTAATAAAAAGCCGAATTTATGCAGCGATTCTTCCCTGCTCATGCCCAGCGCGGCAAACATTTTTTCCTGAAGACCTCGCTGAAAAATACGAATGGAACCCCCGCCAATTTCATTCCCGTTCAGCACCATATCATATGCATTGGCTTTGATATTGGCATAGGGATGCTCAAGGTATTTTGCAGGGTCTTTAATAACAGGTGAATGATTGATCATGGTATCAATATCGGAAGGCCGGGGTGAGGTAAAAGGATGATGCCGCGCTACCCAGCGGTTATCTTCGGCTGCATATTCAAACAACGGGAAATCAAGCACCCATAGCAGTTTAAATTCATTATCCTTTCTCAAACCCAGGCGCTTACCCATTTCCAGCCTTAATTCACTGATGGCTTTCCTGGTTCTTTCTTCGGCGCCGGCAAGTATCAATATCAAATCACCGGCATGGGCTTTTACCGCTGCGGCAATGGATCGCAGCTTTTCTTCATCGTAAAACTTATCTATGCTGCTTTTAAAGCTGCCATCAGTATTGCATTTTATAAAGGCCAGTCCTTTCATGCCGATCTGCGGGCGTTTAACCCATTCCGTTAGCTCATCGGTTTGCTTGCGCGAATAGTTGCTGCAACCGGGAACAGCAATAGCTACAAGGGTTTCGGCCTCATCAAATGCTTTAAAGCCGCTTTCGCTTATGGGTGATAAAGGAATCGTGTGCTGCCTGCTGAGGTATACATGCGGCGGCACTTTTAAATTGGCTACCCGCATGCCAAAACGGGTATCGGGCTTGTCGTTGCCGTAATCCCACATGGCATCTTCCCAGCTCATTCTTTCCACTGGGGCTGTATAATCTATATTTTTTACATCTTTAAATATTTGCTTAATGAGTTCTTCAAACATGCCGAGTATATCTTCCTGTTCCACAAAGCTCATCTCGCAGTCAATTTGCGTAAACTCCGGCTGGCGGTCTGCACGCAGGTCTTCATCCCTGAAACATTTCACCACCTGGTAATACCGGTCGTAACCGCTTACCATCAGCAATTGCTTAAAGGTTTGCGGACTTTGCGGTAATGCATAAAACTGCCCTGCGTTCATTCGTGAAGGCACCACGAAATCCCTTGCACCTTCGGGAGTTGATTTGATCAAAAAAGGAGTTTCAATATCCATGAAGCCCTTCTCATGCAGGTAGTTCCTGGCAGAACGACTTACGGCATAACGCAGCTCAAGATTACGTTTAACCGCATTGCGCCGCAGATCAAGATACCTGTATTTCATACGCAGGTCGTCGCCGCCATCTGTATCGTCCTGGATGGTAAAAGGCGGGGTAGCCGACTGGTTAAGAACCGTAAATGACACCACGTTCACTTCTATTTCACCGGTTGGGATATTAAGATTTTTATTGCTGCGTTCCAAAACTGTGCCCTTAACCTGCAAAACGAATTCCCTTCCTATGGGCTGCGCCTCCAACTGCCGGTTAAGTTCCTCACCGAACAGTAATTGGGTGATACCATAGCGGTCGCGCAGGTCAACAAAGGTAATAGCGCCGAACTTCCTGATGGTTTGTACCCAGCCGGCAAGGGTAGCTTCCTTTCCTGTATCCTGTATACGTAATGCCCCGCATGTATGTGTCCTGTACATTCTTGTTTTTTTGAGGACTGCAAAGGTAAATCATTTAAGCAGGATAGCAGGATTTGTGGGTTGTGATTTGGTTCTTGTTTTTTGTATTCCTTCGGATTTCGAAATTCCGGCTTCGGGTTTTATGATTTGGGGTTTATGATTTGTAGCTTATAATTGCATCGCTTCGGATTTGAAATTTGTTATTTGAATTTTATTTGTTTTTTGCCATTTGGTTCTTGGTGCTTTGTATTCCTTCGGACTTCGGTCTTCCTGCTTCGGATTTTATTTACTATTCATTCCCTCCATTTTAGAACCCATCAAAGCCTCTTCCTCCCTCACTAATTCCTCTGCTTTTAACAGCATTTGTTTCCGGAAGCTTTTTTTATACCCCAGGAACAGGTAATAATAAGCGAGTATGCACAAGCCTGCCGAAAAAGGGATAAGCGCCAGCCGGCGTGCTCCCCTGGCGCCTTCATCCCAGCCATAAAATTCTCCTGTCATCCACAGGCAGTTGGCGGTGATCCATAGCACCACAGCCAGGTTATGCAATAGTTCGGCGGTGAGTTTGCGCGTTTGCCAGGTAATGGCAATGGCCGCTGTAAGTGTGGGTATAATCATAATCATGCCCATCACATGGAAATCCAAAGCCCAGCAAATATCCTTGAGCAGCCATAATAAAATATGCAGGTTTTCTATACGCCTGAAGCGGGCGGGAATACGATATACTTCGCTGTTGTTATTCATGCAATAAAATCAAAAGATGAAATAAATATTTTCCGGGGATAGCTTTAACCTGTCAAAAATAATTTTTTATTGGAATCAACGCATAGAGGGGGCGTATTTCAATTTTTCGCTCCATGTACAACTTTCCGGTCGGTGAGACACCGACCGGTAGCGGGTTCTACAGGTGGGTGTCACCACCCACCTGCGAAAATTTGAAATGCGCCCCATAGAGGGAACAGGTATTCTTATTGCCATGTGTTATAAAAGAATATTTAATACTTTTAGCATAGCTGTCTTTGATGCTTTAAATCTGATTGCATGAAAAAAATAGTTTTTTGCTTACTGCTTTTCCTGGGATATTTCCCGGCGCTGTTTTCCCAAAAACAAAACAATAAGCCCGCTGAAACGCCTCCCTCACCAGCGGCTAAGGAAACAGAAGCACTGATGCGTAAGCTGAATATAGATTCGGCAGTTACTGCAAAGCATTCGGTTACTATTAAAGGTCAGCGCGTTCCTTATACCGTTATTGCAGGCACTATCCCCGTTTGGGATGAAAATGATAGGCCCATTGCAGGTGTGTTTTATACGTATTATGAAAGAGCCGACGTGAGCGACCCTTCATCACGCCCGCTGGTTATTTCATTCAATGGCGGACCGGGCACACCATCGGTATGGATGGAGATTGGCTATACCGGCCCCCGGATACTGAAAATAGATGATGAAGGGTATCCTGTTCAGCCCTATGGGATAAAGGATAATCCGTATTCTATATTGGATGTAGCGGATATTGTATACGTGGATCCGGTGAATACCGGGTTTTCCAGGCCCGTAAGCAAAGATGTGCCCCGTACAAAATTTTTTGGCGTAAATGCCGATATCAAATACCTGGCAGAATGGATCAGCACTTTTATCAGCCGCTATAAACGCTGGGCTTCTCCCAAGTACCTTATTGGTGAAAGCTATGGCACTACAAGGGTATCAGGACTGGCGCTGGAACTACAGAATGCGCAATGGATATACCTGAACGGGATCATACTGGTTTCACCCACCGGGTTGGGCATTGAAAGAGGAGGAGTGATGGATGCCGCGCTGATGCTGCCTTATTACGCCGCCACGGCATGGTATCATAAAGTGCTGCCTCCCGATCTTCAGCAAAAGGACCTTACCGCTATACTGCCCGAAGTGGAAAAATTTACCATTAATGAATACCTTCCTGCTTTGGCAAAAGGAGGCTCGCTCAGCGAAGCCGAAAGAAACCAGGTAGCGGCTAAGGTTGCCCGTTATTCGGGGTTGGGTGTAAAAGCGGTGCTGCAGAACAATCTTTCCATTGCCACTAATTTTTTCTGGAAAGAGTTATTAAGAGATAAAGGCTATACCATAGGACGGCTGGATTCGAGATACCTGGGCGTGGATAAAAAAGACGGCGGCGAACGCCCGGATTACAATGCGGAGCTTACCGCATGGCTGCATGCTTTTACCCCTGCCATTAATATATACCTGCGCGATGAGCTGAATTATAAAACAGATATACCCTATAACATGTTTGGCAATGTATTTCCGTGGGATAACGAAAACAACAAAACCGGCGATAACCTGCGCCAGGCGATGGCGCAAAACCCCAATCTGCACCTGCTGGTGCAAAGCGGCTATTACGATGGCGCCTGTGATTACTTCAATGCCAAATACAGTATGTGGCAAATAGACCCGGGCGGGAAATTGCAGCGCCGCATGAACTGGGAAGGCTATCGCAGCGGACACATGATGTACCTGCGTAAGGAAGACCTGGCTGCCAGCAACCAGCACTTGCGTGATTTTATATTAAAAACAACTCCTGAGCAGGGGGGAGGGGCGAAGTATGGAGGGGAGAGGTGAAGGGGGTAAGGTATGAGGTGTGAGGCATAGGGTATAGGGTATAAGGTATATGGTATAAGGTATAAGGTATAGGGTGAGAGTAACGAGAGGCTGAATACTCCTTTTTTCTTTTCACCTCTTGCTGATAGCTAAATGCCGATAGCGGATTGCCGTCTCTGGATTTTGGATTCGGGATTTACATGCCGTACATAAAGAATGTCGTTTAGTTTTTCACTTTTAAACTGTATTTTCAGGTAACGATTTACCTGATGCGGTTAAAAAAAATCTTCTTTAGTTATTCCAGGGCCGATGGTTCTGATTTTGCTTTACAGCTTGCGCTCGATCTTAAAAAGGAGGGCTTTAATGTTTGGATTGATCAGCAGGATATCCGGGCCGGAACAGAATGGGACCTGGAAATTGAAAAAGCCTTAGAAACCTGCGATTGCTTGTTGTTTATAGAAACGGAAAAATCGGTAAGCTCCAATAATGTGCTGGATGAAGTATATTATGCACTGGATCAGAAGAAAAAGGTGATACCTGTTATCCTCTACGACAGCAAAACACCCTTCAGGCTGCAAAGGTTGCAGCATGTAGATTTTACCAAAGATTATAATACAGGCCTTGCCCATTTAATAAGCGAATTAAAAGGGAGTGCAGCTACTGGTTTTTTTCAACCGGCAGAACACAAAGGGCAACAAAAAGATACGCAGCCATTTTTTACGAAAACTGTTGCCCTTATACTAAGCATCACTTTTCTTGCAATTGTAATAGCTGCGGCTGTTATGTACTCGGCGAAAAATAAGGAGGTGGCAATTGACAGTCATGATAAAATAGCTAGCGCGGATGATACGGCTACAGGCGAAGCATTAGTGGATGCTGATCTCAACATACCATCAAAAAGTGAAGCGCCCGGGGAAGGAGAAGCAGAAAATAAAATCATAAAGCCCCGAACGGGTAATAAAACGGCAAACAATGCAGCAAAAAGAATAGCAAACTTAAATGAAACTTTTGCAGGCAACTGGCAATTAGTTGATGTGGAACCGGGGGCCGCCTCGCAAAGAGGGTACCTTAATATTGAAGATATAGATGGAGTAAAAGTAAAGATCAAAAGCTATGTTCAGTTCTATTACGCTAAAACAAACGACACCGCTTTTTTGAGCATATTTAATGGGTTTGCCGGCTGCACGTCCTGTGTTTTACAGGAGGAAACAAAGATTACCGCAGAGGATATTGCCATTGCTACACAACGGTATGAAATTTTAAGGGAAGACAGGCCGGGTACAGGAAAGGCAGGCGACACCGTTGTGAATGCGGGATCTAATCAATCCATCAGGGCGTCTGTTACGTTGTACCTGCCCGATGCCGCAACAGCAGTAATTAAAGTGCAACGCACTACTTCTGCTGAACTTTCTCATGGAATAGTGCTTGAACCTTTTGTATACTCATTCCGGTTCAGAAAAGTGGAATAAAACAAATTTCAATCGCGGGAAGCAACAATAAAAAATGCAGTTATGACGCTGCCAGTCAGGGAACGAGTATTGGTACAAAAAAACCCATAATATGAGACAGAATATCCAAACAATAAATATCAGCTCCTGTCTTGCTTTCAGATTAAAGTAAGTGGTTGCAATCTATTGCTGCATGCTGTTTCTTCGTACTTACTATGTTCTTCCGGTATTACATCCCGGTAATAAAATGAGAAGTTCCGGGTATCGGCTTCCTGTTCTCCGCTGCCGCAGCATAATATACTGTTTGAAAGTATTATAATTACTGCCTGGCGCGAAGTAGAAGTAATGGAGAGAAGAACTAAGCTGAAATAGAAATACAGGATACCCAAACCTCCCGGAATCCTTTTATACAATCCGCGGAGATCTGGAGCCCTGTAGCCAAAATCAATCATCCAGCCGGAAGGATATCTTGCAGATTACGCCAAACGTAGTTACTTTGTTGTCTTTAACATGCGCTTTGATGTCCTTTACAAAAACCGAATCAATATTACGAACGGTTTTGGAAGCTTCCGTTACGGCGGAGCGGATAGCATCGTCAATGCTTTTTTCAGAAGAGGCTATTACTTCAATTACTTTTACAATAGGCATACAACGTGTTTTATAAATTATTAAATAAGATGTATCTTCTTTAAAGGTCGTGAAAAATTCATAGAATTAAAAACGGGAGATGCGGCATAACAGGGTGCATTCCAAAATTATCGCATTGCTTTGCTTCATGTGGGCGGTGAGGACACCGCCCATGGCAGACGCCCCGGTTGGTGGAGACACCAACCGGCGACAATTTGAAATGCACCCGCGTAACATGTATACCGGCGTTTTCATCAATTATTACTATTTTTGCCGCAGTTAAATTATAGTTATGAAAATAAGCAAAGAGGTTTTATATATTTTTTTAGCGCTGATCGTAGCTGCCGCTGTATATCGCATCATACCCGGACGGCTTTACGGGTTTGCGCCGCAAATTGCAATGGCGTTATTTGCAGGAGCCCTTATAAAAGATAAAAAAACAGCTTTTGCGCTTCCTGTATTGTCCATGTTCCTTTCAGACGCGTTGTTTGAACTGTTGTATTATGCGGGCATTTCACCTATGTGGGGATTTTATGAAGGGCAGCTCACCAATTACATACTATTTGCATTATTAACCGTAGTAGGTTTTTTCATTAAGAAGATCAATGTTATTAATATCGCCGCCGCTTCTTTAGCAGCGCCAACGGTTTATTTTTTGATGTCCAACTTTATGGTATGGATAAGCGGTGGCGGCTACCAGCGCCCAAAAACATGGAATGGTTTAATGATGTCCTTTGCCGATGGATTGCCATTTTACCAGAACTCTATAGCCGGCACCTTATGTTTTGCAGGACTGTTTTTTGGAGGCTACTATCTTATTAAGCACTATATGCTGAAGCCTGAAATGGCCAAATAAAACTTTGCTTTTACCTGATGGCTAACCATAACGTAACCGGAAAAAACGGGGAAGCGCTGGCGCTTGCTTATTTAACACGGAATCGTTTTGTTATTCTGCATACCAACTGGCGTCATTCGCATTATGAAATTGATATCATTGCTCAACGGGGAGATGTGTTGCATTTTATTGAAGTAAAAACCCGGCGTTCCCTGAAATTCGGTTATCCCGAAGAAAGCGTTACAAAGAAAAAATTGGAGAACCTGATCAATGGCGCCGAAGCATTTCTTTACCAATATCCGCAATGGAAAAGGATACAATATGATATCCTGTCTGTAAACCTCTGGAAAAACCGCGATCCCGAATACTTCTTTATTGAAGATGTTTACCTGTAGTAACCAGTAATTTCATTTTTTCCACCATTTTGTAGGTCGCAGGGCAATAGGATATGTTTTGCTTGTGCACGTGCATATAATCTACCATTTTTCTTTTGGTAAGATGCGGAAAGCCGGCGCAATCAGAGGGGCGCACTTCGTAAATGCTGCACATATTGGTAGTAAGATCAAGAAACTGGCAGGGTTGCTGCTTATTCATCCAGTCGCTGTCTTTCTTGTCGTAATACAGCCATTTTTCCTTAAAGGCTTTACCCGTCATTCCCAGGTGTGCTGCAATGCGTTTAATATCCTTTGGCGTATAAGTGGGGCTCATTGTTTTACAACAGTTGGCGCAGCTTAAGCAATCTGTTTCCCTCCACACGGCCTTATCAACCTTTATAGTGAGATCATCTAATTTTCGGGGAGGATTTTTTTCAAGTTTGGATAAAAATGCTCTCAATCCTTTTTTGTGGTACCTGACTTTTTGCCTGAATGACCTCAGGTTAATTGCCTGCATAATCTGTTTAATATTAAAGACCGAAAGTAAGCGTTAATTCAATTCAATTTTGCTCACCGCTTAAAATGTGTATATCTGCCCTGCAACGTATACCTGGTTTTACCGGATATTTGTATTTATTTTTCGCAGCCTTACTTTACAGGCTTATTTGAAATGCATGATGTATGTGGGATGATCAAAAAAAAGGTTTCAGGAATCATCTGCTGTTAGAGAAATCGCTTAGCGTTAACTCTATAGAAGCCTATTTGCGGGATATTGAAAAGCTAACGGAGTTCCTGCAGTTGCAGCACAACCTTAAAACGCCGGCGGAAATTGAATTAAAAGACCTGCAGCAGTTTGTGCAATGGATCGCCGGGCTGAATATGACCGCCGCTTCGCAGGCAAGGATCATTTCGGGACTAAAGGCTTTTTATAAATACTGCCTTTTGGAGAAGATTGCTGTAAAAGACCCTACCTTATTATTGGCATCCCCCAAATTAAAACGGGCATTACCCGATATCCTGAGCTTTGAGGAGATTGAAACCCTCATTGCGCAAATTGACCTGAGTAAACCTGAAGGAGTGAGAAATAAAGCACTGGTAGAAATCATGTATAGCTGTGGGCTCCGGGTGAGCGAAGCTGTACAGCTTAAATTATCGAACCTGTATCTGGACGTTGGCTTTATAAAAGTAACAGGTAAGGGCGATAAGGAACGGTTAGTGCCCATAGGTAAAGAAGCCGTTAAACATATTAATATATACCGTGAAAATATACGGGTGCATCTTGCTATTAAAAAAGGGGAGGAGGATATCCTGTTCCTGAACAGGAGAGGCGTGCGGATGACAAGGGTCATGATCTTTCTTATTATTAAGGAACTTGCTCAAAAAGCCGGTATCGCTAAAAATATTTCGCCCCATACGTTCCGTCACTCTTTTGCCACCCACTTAGTGGAGGGTGGTGCCGATTTACGGGCGGTGCAGGAAATGCTTGGGCATGAGAGCATCACCACTACAGAAATATATACGCACCTCAACAGCGATTATCTGCGGGATACCCTCCAACGCTTTCACCCGGGCTTCCAATAGTTGTTTATAATTATTTAACATTCATTCCTGCCCGAAAATGTAACAAACAGGTAAGGTTTGCGTTTTAATGCTGTCTGTATGAAAAAGCCAGTTCTTTGAATATTTTTCAGCAAAAGCAACCAATTAGGGAAAAATAACGCCTATTTAGGGTTATCATATGTTGCTTTTTAGATATTATTTAAGAAAAGGATAGTAAATGAATTTGTAAACCCGCAAAAAAGCTGTACATTTGCGGCTCAAACAGGAACCGATATTAACCCTTGCTTGCCACGCGACTAAAAAAATAGTCTCGCCGTCTTTTCAAAGTTTTCTTCGGACTTAAACTTAAAACTTTCTCAGGGTTCCTATTACGTCACTAACGGTATTTGCCATCAATTTTTAGAAATTTAGACGAGAATGACCATTCATCACCGTTTAGAACCATACATAGTATTATGTATTGCATAGTAGCTGATTAAAGACATATCTTTGTATGGTAAACATGATTAACAAAACAAACAAAACAAACAATAGTTATGAAAAGGAAGAGTGAAACGGATTCGAAGGCAGGAACCAGTTTTAAAGTAAAGAATCAAACGTTCAAAAGTGTATTCAGCAAGTCTGCCTCTATGTTGCTGGTAATAATAATGGGATTGAGCGCAATGTCTTTTGTTCAGGACGACTCCTTTGCAAGGGGTAACGATACCAATCAAAGCGCGGCAAAAGCAAAGCACATAGTAACGGTGAAGGCAGCCCCGGGCGATGAAACCTGTTGCGTAACAACTGTTGCCGTAAATCCCGGAAAAGCCGTTAATGCTGCTTTTATCAGTACACCCGGCAAAAATGCAATGTATAAAGCCGATAGGGAAGCCATCGTTACATTTATATCTGAAGCCAAAGAAAGAAGGATATGGAGCATGAACAAGGAGGTTGCCGCTATGGAGGCTGATAAGGAAATGTATTTAAATTTTAAGCTTAGCGCAATGCATCCTTCCATTAGTATGGCTGTGAAAGCTGATAGTGAAATGAGCGGTAATTTTGTGGATGAGCTTGTAAACATAGCAGCTTTTGGTGCAGATGCCATTGATATGGCAGATAAAGAAGTAGCCGGTAATTTCATAGCAGCTAACCTGGCTGTTACTGCGGCTAAGCCAACTATTGAACGGATAGCAAAAGCGGATGCAGAAATAATAGCCGCTTTTGAAGATGCAAACCGCCCTTTTATCAGTGTGCCATCAGCAGCAGCGGCGCAGAAAGCCGATAAGGAAATGATACAAAATTATGAATTGCAGGCAAAGCTGACAGCATTGAAATAAGGACAATTTTTTGGATTATAGTGTGTGGTTAAGGTTTTGATCAGAAAAAACCGGTAGTGTTACCGGTTTTTTTATTGCCCGGAACCAAACCGGGAGCTTGTGTACTATTTAAACAAAAAAGGATAGCCCAGTTAAGAACTATCCCAATTACATTACTGTAAACCTGTAAGCCGGATTCTGTCGTGTGCTATCATTTATCTGGCCTGTGCATTGCTGAACAGGTCAATCTGCTTACCCTTCCCGATATTTCAAAAAAGAAAATTTTGCCGGGCCGGCAAAAAATCGGGATATACATAGCATTTCAGCACACAAGGTTTACCCATTATATATGTTGCCATACATAATCGTGAGCTCTTACCTCACATTTTCACCCTTACCCCGGTAGTTACCGTGGCGGTTATTTTCTGTGGCACTGTCTTCACGCCAAAAGGCATGACCGGCCGTTAACCGGTGTGCTGCCCTGTGCTGTCCGGACTTTCCTCATTGTTAGCCAAAGGCGAACAACGCGATAGCATAGTTTACAGCAGGTACAAAGGTAAGTATTGTGCTGTACAATACCCGGTTATGAAAATAACCAAGGCGTATAAATATGCTGCTTTAAAAGGGATGTTAAATTATTTTTCAAAAATCTTCACGTATTGCAATCAGGCGTATTCCTACATAGTATATTTGTTGATATTTTTACGGGAAGGCATGACGTGTTCTCCTGTTTATTTAACCAGATATTGTACGCTATGCCGGAAGACCAGTTTTTTAAAGATGAAATAAAAAAACCATCCGATTTCAAATTCGGTGCAGGGGTTGCTAATGTGTTTGATGACATGGTAAACCGTTCGGTGCCTTACTATGGTGAAATACAGCGTATGATTGCTGAACTGGCAGCCGACCATGCCCAAAAAGGAGGATTGGTATACGACCTGGGCTGCTCTACAGGAACTACCATGATTGGTATGAATACCATGGTGAGTAATGATATAAAATTTGTAGGTATCGACGACTCTTCCGAAATGCTCAAAAAGTGCGAAAGTAAATTAAAGGAGACCGGCTTTACAAGGGAATACGAACTGGTTTGTGCCGATATCAGTAATAACGTTGAAATAACCAATGCCGGTGTAGTGGTGCTTTGCCTTACCCTGCAGTTCGTTCGGCCCATGCACAGGGCGCAGTTGCTTCAGCGGATCTTTGATGGCATGAATCCGGGCGGCACATTAATACTGGTAGAAAAGATACTCGCCGAAGACAGTCATTTTAATCGCGATTTTATTACGTATTATTATAATTATAAACGACGCAACAACTACAGCGAGCTGGAAATATCTCAAAAAAGGGAAGCGCTCGAAAATGTACTCATACCCTATAAGCTTAGTGAAAACACAGGAATGCTTAAGGATGCCGGGTTTGCACATTGCGAACTGTTTTTTAAATGGTACAACTTTACAGGTATTATCGCAACCAAAAAGTAAGGCACCTTTATCACCTTCACGTTTAACAGTTTTTCAATTTTAAACATATATGATAGCAATCGGGAACTTTTTTTTCAGGTACCGCAACTGGATATTTATTCTTTTTTACGCGGCGCTTTTTATTCCTTCACAGCCTTTGTTTTCTGAAGAAAGATTTGGAACAGGCTATTATATCTGGCCGGTTTGCCTGGGCTTACTGATCACCATTTCCGGGCAGCTGATCAGGGGAGCTACAATAGGACTGGCCTATATTGTACGCGGAGGCAGCCAGGGCAAGCCTTATGCCGAAGGACTGGTTACAGATGGCATTTTTAGCCATTGCCGTAACCCGTTATATGTGGGCAATATTTTAATGTTGCTGGGCGTGGGCATCTTAGCCAACTCCTTATTGTATATAGCGGTAATCATTCCTGTATTTTTGTTTATCTACCAGTCTATTGTACTGGCGGAAGAAAATTTTTTGCGTGGTAAATTCGGGGGAGGATTTGATGCTTATTGTAAAAACGTAAACAGGTGGATACCCCGTATAAGCGGCATCGGTAAAACATTCGGCAGCATGAAGTTCAACTGGCGGCGCTGGATATTGAAGGAATACAATACCCAGTATGTGTGGCTGTCGGGCATAACACTTATCCTGTTGCTGAAGTATCCTGCGCTTACGGGAAATAACCCCGAATGCCGGAATATGCTTCTTGCTATCATTCTGCCGGCGCTGCTGTTGCTTTATCTTTTGGTGCGCTACCTGAAAAAGTCCGGTAAAATGAAGGAGTAGTGCTTGGTTTAACGTTCCGGAACAGCATACCTGCTTTTACGCTCAATTGCAATATGGCATGGCAAATTTTTTGTTGATAGCTATTTGTATTATGGTTGGTTTGATACTGCGCAGGTATACAAAGCTTCCCCACGATGCATATAAAGGAGTAAACGCGCTCATCATTAACCTGGCATTACCTGCTGTATCTTTTAAATACCTTCCTCATTTGCAATGGACCAGAGCGATGATACTGCCTGCTATGATGCCGGTTGTGGTGTGGCTGTGCGGGTGGCTGTATATAAAGGTGTATGCAGCTAAAGCCGGATTAGACAGGCAAACGGAAAGCGGCCTGAAGCTGGTAACCGGGTTAAGCAATACCTCTTTTGTGGGTTTCCCGCTTATAGCAGCTTATTTTAGTGACGATGCCCTGGGCATTGCCGTTATTTGCGATCAGGTTAGTTTTATGCTGCTTGCCACTGCGGGCATTGTGGTAGCAATGAATGCATCGGAAAAACATACGCTTTCGGCGGTCATGGTGATGCGGAAAGTAGTATCGTTTCCTCCTTTTATAGCCTGTGTGGCAGCTTTAATACTTCCTTTGTTTATTGATCTTTCACCGCTTGATCCTTTGTTTGATAAGCTCGCCGCAACCGTTGCCCCGCTGGCGCTGTTTTCAATAGGATTACAAATGAAATTTGACGGGTGGCGTCACCAGGTAAAGCATCTGTCTGTTTCCCTGTTTTATAAGCTGGTGCTGGCGCCTTTCATTATATACGGTATTGTGTTGCTCTTTGGAATGCGGGGAATTATTCCTCAGATCAGCATTTTTGAGGCGGCCATGCCTTCTTTTCTTACAGCAGGAATTGTAGCGAGTGAATATAACCTCAATCCGAAACTTTCCAGTCTTGTGGTGGGCATCAGCATCCTGGTTTCTTTTTTTACTACTGCCCTTTGGTATCTTATTATAGCTACTTTGCAGTAGCCGGCTAGTGCCATGTTTATCATAAAATGACGTATTTCTTGCCACGAATTCCAGCGGCCCGCAAGCGGGCTGATTTACGAATGCAACTTAAAGTAGCTATGAATACCCGAATATTGCCTGGTTGCTTCAGCAACCCGCCATTGCAGCGCCTATCGCCAGCGCTACAGGTTATCGAACTCCATGCGCTTATAGCGGCTGTTACCCTGCAGTTAAGTGCAGCAGACAGCAGCGTTTTAAATAAAGCGGGTGCCTGGTAAAACAGCCGGAGCAGGAAAGCTTCTCCACAAAATTTAATGTAGGGGGGAATCTTTTCTACAGTCATGGCTTTAACATGGTGTTGGGCCGTTTGGCAGGTTATTTGAAACATAGGGAGCATACTAAATAAATCATTAAATGAAAACCTTTGGAATTATTTTAATCGTTGCCGGAATACTGATGCTGATTTTTCGTGGCTTTAGTTTTACCAAAGAAAAAAATATTATAGACGCCGGGCCTATAGAACTGAATACCAAAGAAAAGAAAAAGGTAAGCTGGCCGATGTATGCCGGTGGTATAGCTGTTGCAGCGGGCGTGGTGGTGCTGCTGGCAGGCAGAAAAAAAGCGTAATAGTAATAAAGCCGTTGCGATTTGATAACACCACAGGTAAACCCTGATAAAACAACATGGAACCGGAGAAATATCCGATAGTATATTTTTAATCCGTACACTATTGATATAAAAGTGAGATGCTGTGTCTCACTTTTTTAGTTTAGATATCTCACTTTCTTTTACAGTAATATTGCTGGTGCAAATGTCTTATGCATTTGATAAGGATTATATAGCAGCATGACTTTTATCACTTATTGATTTTTAATTTAGAGTACTTTTGGCCAAATTAAAATATGATTTTAAAACAATACAGTGCTGCCGTTTTGCTGCTGTCATTTATGGCGCAGGTATTGAGCAGTCCTTTCATTGTTTTTGATTACTATGTGAATACAACAGCTTATGCAAAGAACTGCGTTAATAAAGCCAGAACTGAGTTGCATTGCAATGGTAAATGCCAGATGGCAAAAGAACTGAAGCAACAGGAAGAAAGAGAGCAGCAAAACCCTGCCGGGGATACGAATTATAAGAACGCGGTATTTCTTTTTTCAAAATCCTGGCTCACAACTGCGCCGGCTATATTGTTATCAGCATCAATACATGCATTCCCCCTTTTTCAGGATACTTATACCAAAGATGTATCGCTGCCGGTTTTTCATCCCCCGGCATTCCGCTAGACCAGATGTAGCGACTTCCTGCAGCATATAAATTAGCTGTATATAATTTCCCTTATATTTAAATCTAAAAAATGAACAGAATATTTTCCTGCGCCATACTGTGCGCAGTGATTTTTGCAGCGTGCAAAAAAGAAGCGGCAAAACCTGCTGATATTGTCATTAATAAAACCCGTCTTTCCGAAACTACCAATAGCAATACTACCATCACTTTGTGGTCGGATAATGAAGGGTTGCTAACAGGATATAACAAATTGTATGTTTCGCTTAAAAACAACCAGGGCGATGAGATCAAAAACGCAACGGTAGCCTATACTTCCATGATGGATATGATTTCAATGAAGCATAGCAGTCCTGCAGAGCAACCGGTATACAACGATGAGCTAAAATTGTATGAAGGCGCTGTTGTTTTTACAATGCCCACTTCGGAAATGGGAACCTGGCAATTGGATGTTACAGTAAATGGCGCTACCGTTTCTTTCCCGCTTACTATCGGCACGGCGCCTCAAAAGCAACTGGCCACTTTTGTGGGTACAGATAAAAACAAATATGTGCTGGCGATTATCCCCCCGCTTAAATGGCAGGTAGGACTGAATGATCTGGATATTTTAATCAACCGGCAGGCTTCCATGACAGACTTTCCTGCCGATGATGGCTTTACCGTTGAGCTAACACCTGAAATGCCTTCCATGGGACATGGTTCTCCTAATAATATCAATCCCGTTTCAACCGGCAGCGGACATTATAAAGGAAAGGTGAATTATACAATGACAGGCGACTGGCGTTTACATTTTAAGTTGAAAAAGAATGATGTAGTAATAATGGAAGACGCTAGCGTGGATATTTTGTTTTAATGGATGATGGGAAAGCATAATTGCCGCTTTTGCATGCTAAAACAACGGATATGATCTTTAAAAATAGTACTATACTCATTTTCATTTTACATGCTGCTTTAACTGTTCCGGCGCAGGAGGATTCTTCGTTTAATACAACCATCACGTTGCAGGAAGTAGTTGTGCAGCATGATGCCAGGTTGCGTAACAGCACGGAAAAAAAGCATAGCGCCGATCTCCAGACATCAACCGACCAGTTATTAGAAAGTATCGCCGGCGTTAATATGATAAGGCGGGGAAATTATGCATGGGAGCCCACCATCCGCGGACTAAATGCGGGGCAGGTAAATGTTACCATATCGGGCATGGCTATTTTTGGCGCCTGCACAGACAGGATGGATCCTGCCAGTTCGTATATAGAGCCCAATAATCTGCAAAGTATAACGGTTAATTATGGCGCCGGCAACCAGTCTTATGGAAGCACGATCGGAGGCGGTTTTAATTTTAAGCTAAAGCAACCCCATATAGATAATGAAAAGCGTTTTACCGGTCTGGCCGGAGTGGGGTATGAAACCAATGCACATGCGTTGCAAACACTTGCTGCACTGGAATACAGCGGTAAACGTTTTGCCATTCGCGGTAATGGTATCTTTCGCAAAGCGGGTAATTATAATGCCGGTGGCGGGGAAGAGATCGCCTTTTCGCAATATGCAAAATGGAATGGCGGGCTTTCGGCAACATACCGGGTAGCAGAGCACCATTTTATAAATGTGGATTATATACAGGATGAAGGATGGGACATTGGCTATCCTGCCCTGCTGATGGATGTGTCTTTTGCAAAAGCAAAAATAGCATCGGCATCGCACCTGTATCAGCCGCACAGTAAGCATTTGCACAGGTGGGAAACCAAATGGTATTATAATACGATAAGCCATGCGATGGATGACACCAAACGGCCGAAGGACCAGGTTCCCATACACATGGATATGCCGGGCACATCGCGTACCCTGGGATTTTATACCGAAGCCCAATGGGCCTTTGGCAGCCGGCACCATATTGCTACGCGTTTAAACGGTTACAGCAACCGGCTGCATGCCGAAATGACCATGTATCCGGATGGCGCTGCTTCCATGTTCATGCTCACTATCCCGGATGCACAGCGTAATGTGATTGGGTTGGATATTTCCGATAAAATAGCGCTTACACCAAAAACTGAGCTCATGTCCGGCGTTAGGGCAGACTATACAGGCTCATCGCTGTACAGCGCTGCCGGTAAGCAATTGCTTTCGGGTATGCATGCCGGTGACCTTAACCGCAATCATATTTTATACAACGCATATATAAACGGGCAGTACAGGGCTAATGAGCATTGGGTTTTGTATGCGAATGTGGCAAGAGCCATGCGCGGCGCCACTTTGCAGGAAATGTACGGCTTCTATTTGTTTAACCGCACCGATGGTTTCGACTATATAGGCAATCCCCGCCTCAGCAGGGAAACCTCGTGGAATTTTGGCACGGGAGCCCGTTTCCGGCAAAAAATATTCACGGTGGAGGGGCAGGCTTTTGCGTATGTATTCAACAATTATATTGCGGGCAAACCGCTGGCAGGCTATAGTGTAATGACTATGGGCGCTAATGGGGTGAAACAGTATGATAATATTTCATCGGCGGTATTATACGGAGCGGAAGCCACTGTGTTGGTGCAGCCTTTTTCATTTTTGAATATAAAGAGCAACAATACGTATACCCGTGGCCAAGACGCGGATAATAACGCGCTTCCTTTAATAGCCCCTTTTAAATCGGTAAATACGGTTAGCGTGGTTTGGAAGGAATACCGCTTCAGTGCATCATCTGTACATGCTGCTGCGCAACATCATGTGAGTAGTGAAATGTATGGCGAATTGCCCAGTAAAGCCTATGGCATTGTAAACCTGGGCGCCGGCAGGTCCTTCCCAGTAAAAGCGGTGGTGCTGGATTTTAATATTGCGCTTGCCAATGTTTTTGATAATAATTATTATGAGCACCTTGATATTTTGAAGCTCCCGCGCCAGGGCAGGAATATGGTAATGCATCTTACGGTAAAATTTTGAAAGGACTCCTGTACACGCTAAGCTAATTGACCTTTGCCGGAAAGGAAATAGCGGTAAATTTGTGGTTGATACGAAACAATCAGTTTGCCCGGAAATAAAAAATGCAGTAAGATGACTTTTGATGAATTGTTATATTTTTCGTTGTTTGTAGCAGGCGGATTAATTGCAGGATTTTTTGTAAAGAAAGTAATTTCCCCCGTTTTTAAAAGAGTTGCCGGCCGCACCAAATGGTCGGCCGATGATCTGATATTGGAAAGTGTGAGCAAATGGATGGTCCCCTGGTTTGTAGCGCTGGGTGTTTTTTTGGGATGGAGAAGGGTGGAGATGGACGCTAAATATCATCATTGGCTGGAAAATGGCCTGATGATCTTTTATGTATTTTCTGTTACCTGGATCGCAGCCAATGTGCTTTCGGGAATGACAAAGGTTCGCAGCGCCCATGGCGATAACGTAGTTGCTTCATCATCCATCATTGGCAATATCATTAAAGTAATCGTGTATTGCATCGGTATCCTTGTGATACTGCAATCGCTGGGTATTTCCATAACGCCGGCGCTTACGGCATTGGGCGTGGGCGGTTTGGCCGTTGCGCTTGCCTTGCAGGATACATTGTCGAACCTGTTTGCGGGTATCCAGATCGTATCTACCCGTAAAATTAATCCCGGCGACTTTATCAGGCTGGAATCGGGACAGGATGGCTTTGTAGAGGATATCAGCTGGCGGTATACTACGCTCAAAACGGGCGCCAATAATACCGTTATAATACCCAATTCAAAACTCGCCAGCGCAATATTATCGAACTATTTTTATCCAAATAAAGAAGCGGTATTTGATGTTGCTGTAGGAGTAGATTATAACAGTGATCTTGAAAAAGTAGAAAGGATAACGGTTGAGGTGCTCAAAGAGGTGCAGCGGGCTTCTGCAGATTGCGTACAGGATTTTGAACCATTTATCCGTTTTCAGCAGTTTGGCGAAAGCAGCATTGATCTCAAAGCTTTTCTTAAAGCAAAAACATTTGGAAGCCAGTTTCTGATTAAGCATGAACTAATAAAAAGGCTAAGAAAAAGATATAAAGAAGAAGGGATCAATATTCCGTTTCCCGTACGGAGTGTTTTTGTTAACAAACCGTACGGAGAATAAAATGCTTATAGTGCTGTGTCAAACGTGAGAAGCGAGAGGGGTGAATAGTGAGAAGGCTAAAGAATTCACCATTGCCCCCGTCCGAACGACGTTCAGCCGGACGGGCATTGCCTATTCACTCCCTTCCACTTTTATCTTCTCCCTTCTCCCTTTTCACGATAACCATACAGACATAATTTGCTTGCCCCTGGCGGTGGTTGTTTGTAGTTTGGGAGTTATTCTATTAATCCCCGGCTATCAGATACTTACCACTTATCACTCCTTACCAGAACAGGGTGTACAATGCTATCAGTATACCGGTAACCAGTAAGGCGCCTGCAGCAAACCCCGGGGTAGTTTTGAACATTGATCTGTCTATTTCCAGCCCGTTGGTTTTAACTCCTTTGCTGTTTTCATATACACTAATGATATACATACCGGCAACAGCAATAACAAACACAAAAAACATCCTGTCTATAAATGGTATTTCGTATAGTGCACTTCCGTCTTTTTGCAATACCAGTTTGGAAAAGCCAAACGGGCTCAGCCATTCGAGGTTAGCTATTGCAGGCAATACTTTAAAAAGAATAGACAGTGCAAAGCCTCCTACAGTTGCGAAAAGCGCCGCGTTGGATGTGGTTTTTTTCCAGAAAAAACCTAAGATGAACATGGCGAATATGCCGGGAGAAACAAAGCCGGTATATTCCTGGATATATTCAAATCCGCCCTTTTTATCAATGCCCAGGAAGGGCGCAATAATAACAGCCAGCAGCATGGATATGATTACCACGATGCGCCCGATATTTACCATTTTCTTTTCACCGGCTTCGGGGTTTACCTTCTTTTTATAAATATCAAGGGTAAAGATGGTGGAGATGCTATTGGCCTTACCTGCCAGGGAAGCTACCACTGCTGCCGTAAGGGCCGCGAATGCAAGTCCCTTTAATCCTGAAGGCAACAGGTTTAATAAAACCGGGTAGGCTTTATCGGGCTGCAATTCGCCATTTACCAGCATTTCCTGTTGAAAATACCCGTTTTCATGCAGCACAAAAGCGGCAATGCCCGGCAGTACTACTATTACGGGCATAAGCAACTTTAAAAAAGCGGCGAATAAAAGTCCGTTCCTCGCTGTTTTTAAATCTGCGCCTAAGGCGCGCTGGGTGATATACTGATTACAGCCCCAGTAATTCAGGTTTACGATCCACATACCTCCAATAAGTACAGATAGTCCCGGTAAACTGAGATAGCTGGGGTTATCTTTTTCAAAGATCATATGAAAATGATCATTTGCATTTTCGGTAAGCAGTTTAAAGCCGGCAATCACGCCGCCATCCGAACCAAAATGAGTTGCCACCAGGTTAAGTGCCAGGTAGGTTGTAACCAACCCACCTAATATCAAGAAGAAAACCTGCACCACGTCTGTATAGCCGATCACCTTCATACCACCGAGCGTAATGATAATGGCAAAAACGGCCAGGAACAACATACATAAGGTAAAGTTGATACCCGAAATGCTGCTGATGGCCAATGCGCCAAGGAATAATATAGAAGTAAGATTAACAACCACATACAATAACAGCCAGAATACCGCCATGATCATTGCTACCGTACTGTTGTACCGTTGATTAAGGAACTGCGGCATGGTATAGATCTTGTTCTTGAGGTATACCGGTATAAAAAATATGGCTACCACCAGCAGGGTAGCCGCCGCCATCCATTCGTAGGTGGAGATGGCAAGCCCCATGGTAAACCCGTTTCCGCTCATTCCAATGAACTGCTCCGCGGAAATATTGGAGGCAATAAGCGATGCGCCTATAGCCCACCAGGTGAGCGAGCCTTCCGCAAGGAAAAAATCTTTGGTATCGGTACTTTTCTTTTTCTTACGCTGGTATATCCAGTAACCATAGATAGCAACAATCAGGAAGTAAATAATGAAAACAAGATAGTCTTTGGTTGAGAGGTAATTATTCATAACAAATCAAATCGTTTAAATGTTTGGGTATGATCTGGTTTTATGGCATGGAGGCTATACATCAATTGGTTGCAATTCGTATTTTGGGCGGATAAAGATTAGTGTTTTTGGCGATAAGAACAAATTCAATTTATAAAACTTCCGGTTCTTCACCTTACCTTTGCGCCGTTTAAGAAATTTTGTTCGTCATGCAAACGACCCGTTCCGCCTGATAACCGGAACATAAAATTTCAATATTATGGCAGTATTACACAATCGCGTTTCACAAAAGGAACTGAAGCAGCTTATGCTTCAGGAAACAGAACCCCGCACCACGCTTTCGTTTTACAGGTATTTTACGGTAAATGATCCGCAGCAGTTCAGGGATGAATTGTATAAGGCATTGGATGCTTTAAAAGTATTTGGCCGCATATACGTGGCGCACGAAGGCATCAATGCGCAGGTAAGCGTTCCGCAGCCACACTTTGATGCATTTCGTAATTATTTGTATTCCGTACCCGGTCTCGAAGATATGCGTTTGAATATTGCCGTGGATGATGATGGCAAATCTTTCTGGGTACTAAAAATAAAGATCAGGGAAAAGATCGTTGCAGATGGCATTAACGACCCCGCTTTTGATATGAGCAAAAAAGGAAAATATGTTAATGCAGAAAAGCTGAATGCTTTGGCGGACGATCCGGATACGATCATTATTGATATGCGCAATCATTACGAATATGAAGTGGGCCATTTTGAAAATGCCATAGAA
>ENA-UOUJ01000580-UOUJ01000580.1-activated-sludge-metagenome-genome-assembly--contig:-NODE-580-length-23553-cov-15.575411_pt1 | contig 23553 bp, 13 predicted proteins | sample MGYA00249839_ERZ747224 | MGnify/ENA primary metagenome ERZ747224 (study PRJEB28782, sample SAMN03220277) | activated sludge metagenome | biome: wastewater; feature: sewage sludge; material...
TATTGAATGAGGCAGGGTTTATTATTCACTACCTCACGTTATTGCACTATTGGGTGTAGCCAAACCATTAGTCATTCAGGCGGTTTTCAATATCCATCCTTTGATGTAAAATTCTGATGATTTCGATCTCGTTTTGTTTTTCTATAAGGCGATAGAAAATTAAGTGAGATTTTACTTTAGAACAAATCCTGATTTTTCACCTTTTTTAAGTTCTTTGATGAGTTCACTTTTTTGCCTTTCTTCCTGCTCAAAAAGCCGTAAAGCGGCTCTTATCACTTCACTGGCGGAAGAGAAGCGTCCGCTTTGAATTTGGTGTTGGATGAAATTGTCAAAATATGCTCCCAGAAGTATAGATGTATTTTTAGCCATCGCCCTTACAATTTCCTTCAAAAATACCAATTCCTGGTATAATTTCAAAAAAGGTTGATGGATGCTGTGCAATAGTGGGTGTCAAAAAGGAGATAGTCCGCCATGGTTTCGTGTCTTTACGAGCCAGTAAATGCAAAGCCGCAAAATACTATGAAGCACTGCCCTGGTATCGTGTCTTCACGAACCAGTAAAATGGATATGGAGCGCTTTTATTGATCACTATCTTTTACTTCAAAACTAAAGGAACCGCTGCCTGTTTTACCATCGGCACTCATCCCTTCTATAATGCCTATGTATTTTCCTTTTATATCCCCGGTAAAGAACGTTACTGCCGCACCTCCGTCTTTACCTGTTATTACATCGGGCGACCAGTATAAAAGGTTCCTGAAATCGGGCAAACGGCTGGCCACCTGCTCTTTCGTTTCATATAGCGGTGAATAAAAAGTTCGCTGCCATTGCATGCCTTCGTAATCAAGGATCACGGCGCGGTCGTCCATTTCAAATGCTTCTAAGTTTCCCTTGTAGGTAGTAAAATTAAGTATGCCGTCTACCACCAGCGGGCCATAATAATATCTTCTTTTTACCAGTTCAAGCTTTCTTATTTTCAGCGGATCATAACCCATGATACGATCTATATCTTCCACGGGCACACCATCTAACAAAACAAGAGGATTTTCCCTAAACAGGCGGTTATTCGTCATGTCAAATACATTTAAGTGAAATTTTCCCCTGGCCCTGCCTACCAGCACACCCAATACATATTCCCGTAATACTTCTTCCATCGTAGTAAAACGGGTATAATCGTCAAGGAGGTATTTTTCATCCGGCTTACCATAAAATGCTGTGCTGTCAGTTTGGGGAAGGCGGTAGGTTTTTAGCTGATCTGCCAAAAAATTTCGTTGTACCTGTGCGTTGATGCTGTTTTGCTCAATCGCGTTTTTGAGGTGGTCTGAAAGTTGCAGGCCGGGTAATGGCTTTGCCGGGAAGGGATCCTGGAACGGGGTATTGATCTCAATGTTATAACCGCTTATATCAAACCCTTCCGGCTGAAGAATGATTTCACCGGGGCCATATACTTCGCGGGTATAAAAAAGGATATTCCCTTGAGCATCCGATTTGGAGGCATAGTATTGCGTGTGATCGCCGGGTACGGACAGGTATACAACTACCGAGGGCAAAGGTTTTCGGGTAGCCGAATCCGTTATTTTACCGGTAATGATATGCCCGGTATATTCGGGAAGAAAGGTATGGGAAGGCAACCGGTTTTGTTGTATGTGGCCCCATTCAAATTTTCGCCATCCGTGGGTAAGCATCAGGTTGTCCATAGCCTCTGCCGTGCCGTTGGCGCCACTAAAATACCAGGCAGGCGATTCAACCGTTCCTTTCAGATCGGCGCTTAGCCACAGGTAGCTGAAAATATCAGCCTGTTCGGGTGTTTGAAGTGAGTCGAGCCTGTAAACGGCAAGCGACATGTTTGCTGCAACAGACCGGTTATCCGTATCCGTACTGTTCACGCTAACCGTTACCTTTTTTCTCATTTCATAAGCAGGTGCGTTTGCTTTTGCGTTAACCGACAAATGTGCTGAGGGCATTTTGAAATATAGCCTTTCGCATACCGGCTGCCCGGCACTGTTAAACACCGTGAAATGTGTAATACCATCTCCCAATATCTTTTCAGCAATGGCGAAAACCACGCTGTCATTTTGTATCGTTTTGGTTTGTGCGGTTTTTACCGAACCCCTGGTGTGGACAAAAAGCTGTACTGCAGGCGCAGCATTTCCTTTCATGCGTGAATAAACAGTTATTGTGATCTGCCCGTTTGTTTTATGGAGCTTCATCGTGTAGCCTTCTTCCAGTACAGCCGGCATGCTCTTTACTATTGTGCTGCCTGTGGGGAGAGTAATGCAGGCTTTGTAAATACCTGTGCCGCGGGGCGTAAAATTAAAATATCCAATACCGAATTGCGAAGGGCTGAACAGGGCGACCGTATCATGGGTTTCATTTACTACAACGCCTGTAAATGCGGGTATGCCTTTGCCGTTTTTATCCGTCATGCGGAAAGCTATTTTGCTTTCCGTGTTTTTTACGAGGTTTCCACCTTCCGGGAAAAATTGTATATCATATTGAGTGGTAGTATCGGTATTCGTTAGCCCGGCGGTTGACTGTGCATTTACCACAGTAAAAGCCTTCTCAAAATAGAACGCGGCGCCGGCGTTTTTCATCCAGTTGGTGTAGCTTCTTATTTTATAATTACCCGATGGCATGTTTACCGGCAGGTACAGTGAACCGTTACCATTCCCGTTATTGATTTCAATTTTAGTTTGAAGAAAGATCCTATTGTGGCTGTCAATAACATCTGCATACGCTACCCTGCTTATGCCGGAAGGGTAATTAACCATTCCATCCGTTACATAGGCTTTAAACCAGAGGATCTCGCCGGCGGTATAAAAATTCCTGTCGGTATGTAAATATACCTTCTCGGAAAAGGCGTTTTGCGTATATCGGCCGAATTGCTGCTGCAGGCTGTCATTTACAGCATTTTGCCCATGCGTTTGCAGCAGGATGAAAAGGAAAAAAAAGGTAAGCTTATATTTGTTCATGTTGGCTGGTATCCTGTTTACCGTTTCCCGGTTATGTATTTTATTATTTCACTAAACAGATGCTTATTGGTCACTTATATTCCTGTGTCTGCCTGTTGCTTAATCCCGTATATACTTATCTTTCTCTTCCCCATACCTTATACCCCACACCTCATACCTTATACCTGAATTGTTATCATGGCCAAAAGTCCGGTCTTACATTGGTTCCCCTGCGGGTACAGTCTATACACAAACCGGTAGAGCCCGTGTATCCTACTACAGCCCTTCCTTCCCGTACTTCATCTATAACAAGATTAGCATTGCCTCCAAAGGCAGCATCAAGACTGTCTTTAATATTAGGTATGGTAATCATTTCGCAATAAAGTCGGTACCGCCAGCCGGGCACTTCTGCCCGGTTAATGAATATTCTTTTCTCAACAACAGAACTGGCATACATATAGCCAATGACCATTTCATTGGGGTCGGCGGAGCAGTATATATTACCGGAGCTCGTGGAAGGCTGGGGGTCAAAAATGCTACCCAACTGTTCCGAGTTTTTTTTCATTTTTTCTAAATATTCAAAAGCGCCCCTGCTCAGTGCTCTCTGTTTTACGTTGATGCTGTATTTTACGCCCAGTTTCCAGGAATCATCAGGTATAAAAATAAGCGGCGCCCGGTGAATAACATCTCCGGTGAGTTTTGCGGATGAGCCAATCAGGATACTGGTAGACGCTGCAGATTGCCAGCAGGTATACAAACTGGAAGTATTATTCCTGCTAACCATACTGTCATCTATATATTCCCACAAGGATGGATAATTGGAATGAAATTCCCAGGTTTCCATAAACTGCCAGGCATAATAGCGGGTGTTGTTTTGCGGGTCGTGGGTATTGGCATATACGTCAATACCATTCTCTGCTCTTACCCAGCTAATGCTGTCAATAGGCGGTGTTGTTTTTACATCTACAAATTCAGAAAAGTAAGATTTACCATTGGTTGTTTGTATGCTGATCCTGTATTTTTCCGCGGGGTTCAGGTTAACCGGCGCTCCGGAATAGGTACCTGCCGCAGTTTCAGCAAGCGGGTAATGCAATCCATCTTCGCTTTCTATAAAAACGAGGGCAGAGCGTTCGGGTTTAACAGGCACGCTGTCGTTTGGCTTAAGCGTGCGGCTAAGCTTTATGTGGGTACTGTCGCTGCCGCTATTGATAAATCCTTCCACTACAAGGTAGTTTTTGTCAACCGCCGATTGAGGAAATGGAAATTTTTCTTTGCAGCCGGGCACAGTTATAGCAGCGGCAATGATTATTGCATAACAAGCCTTTTTTATGGACAATATTTTTCTATTCACGCATTATTTATTTTGGCTTCAATAATCATGAGCAATAAAAATTAAAACCTGATATTAAAATTGGCATAAATAATAGCGGCGCCAAAAATGGATAGCTTATACCCGTTAATCACGCCGTTCTCCGATACAAAATATACCGAGTAGGGATTTTTTCGGCCTAACAAATTATATACGCCAAACGTCCACGAATTATGTATTTTTTGCTTCACCTTGTGATTGCCCTCTATGTTCAGGGAAATATCCGTCCTGAAGTAATCCGGAATGCGGTAAGCATTTCTGTCTGAATATAAGGCCCTCATGCTTCCTTCGTAATAATACCTGCCTATGGGTATCGTAATCGGCCGGCCGGTGCTGTAGGTAGTATTGAGTGAGAAGCTGTAGCGGTGTGAGAACCTGTAATTACCTATGAAAGTCAGCTCATGCGGCTTGTCGTAATTAGCCGGGTAAAATGCCCCGTCATTAATAACCTCTCCTATGGAAGGGTCATTCATTTTAAGCAGGGTTCTGGACCATGTGTAGCTGATCCAGCCATTGAGCTTTCCTGTTAGCTTTTTGACCATCAGCTCCACTCCATATGCTTTACCCGAAGTATTAAACATATCTGTTTCAATATGCTCATTTAATACCAGCACCGCGCCACTCTTATAATCCAGGTAATCCTTTATGCTTTTGTAATATACTTCCGCCGAAGTTTCAATGGTATTGGATTTAAAATTCTTATACAGCCCCACCGAAACCTGCTCGCCGTACTGGGGTTTAATGTTGGGATCGCTGAGCTTCCATATATCTGTTGGCGCCATAGCGGTGGTATTGGAAAGCATGTGAATATACTGGCGAAGGGAATTGTACCCGGCCTTAACGGAAAAGTTATCTGTAAAAGCATACCTCAGGGAAAGCCTGTATTCCGGCCCCTTATAATTATTGATAAATTTTCCTTTGGCATAGGATAGGGTATCTGTTATATTGCTTAATTCTTTCGGCAGCCCCGGTGCATAGTGATATACGGTGTTGGGTCCAACATAATTGTATAAAGAAAACCGTAAGCCTGCCTGCAGGGAAAGGGCAGATGTAATATTGTATTTCTCAGTTACGTATACAGCGCTTTCCAGTGCATGTTCTGCATTAACCTTCTCCGGCGCTACCAGTGATTTTTCATTGCGTGGGCCAAATGACCCCGGGTGCAGGGTATAGTAGATGGAATTTAATCCAAAATCGAGGGTATGTTTGGAGTTTACAAAGTAATTGAAATGCAGCTTGAAATTGGTTTGATTGATGTCAAACTTCATGGTATACGCGTTTACGGGATTTTCCTCGCTGTAAATTTTATAACCATAAGCATCGTAGCCTGCTGTAACTAAGCTTTGCAGCTTGTTGTTGTATACATGCTTCCATTTCAGCGAAATATTTTTATTACCGTATCCATATACCGTATCACTGTTCAGGTTAAAGCGGTCGTTGCTTAAATAACCCGTTAGGTACAGGTCATTTTTATCGTTTATTTTGTGGCTGATCAGCAGGTTCACATCATTAAAAGAGGCTTTACTGTGTTTGTATTCATTGGGTAAATACTGTAACAGCCAGTTGGCGTAGGTTGTACGTCCGCCAATAATAAAGGAGGTTCTGTCTTTTTGAAGAGGTCCCTCAACATTGATGCGGCTGGTTAAAAGTCCTATCCCCGCTGAGCCGGTTATTTTTTTCTTATTGCCTTCGCGGCTAACCACATCCAGCACCGACGACAGCCGCCCGCCGTATTTAGCGGGAATGCTGCTTTTGTATAATTCAACGCTGCTAACCACATCAGGATTAAAAGCCGAGAAAAAACCGAAGAAATGCGAAGGATTATAAATAGTGGCATCATTAAAAAGAATAAGGTTCTGATCGGCAGACCCGCCTCTTACATTAAACCCGGTGCTGGCTTCGCCTACCGTTTTTACACCCGGCAGCGTTTGCACCACTTTTAATATATCGGCTTCTCCAAATGCTACCGGAATTTGTTTGATGGTTCTGATATCTACTTTTTCGAGCCCCATTTGCAGGCTGTTGATATTAGCCGCTTTTTTAGCGGAGATCACCACAGCCTTAAGCGACAGGATGTGATCGCGCATATCTATATTCAGGTTGCCATCTGCGTATAGCATCACCTGCCGCCAGGTATCTTTTTTGCCGAGGCTTTGTATATTAATCATGTGCCGCCCTTTGGGCAGCGTTATAGAATAATAGCCAAACTGGTCGCTGGTTACGGAAATTTTAAGCTTGTCGGAAAATACGGCGGCCCCGGGCACAGGTTCTCCTGTTGTGATATCACGAACATAGCCCGCTAATTTTGCGGTGCCTTGTAGTGTGCCCTGTGTTTTAATACCAATTTCATATAATTTGTTTTCCAAAGCGGCAATTTGAGGTTTAGTGTCTTCTTCAAAATCGGTAAGGAGGTCACCCGGTGTGGCCGCAGTGTCGGGCGTTTTACTTTTACGGGCAAAAAAATCATCGGGCAATGTGGTGGCAATGGTTGTTCCTTTGGTAATAAAAACCGCTTTATTATATAGGGTATGCTTATACTCCGTATGGGCAAAAGCGAGGTTCAGCACCTCCGGCAGCGGCTGGTCTTTTATGATCAGATCTACTGTAAGGCTGTCGAACCCCGTAGTGTCATAATAAAAATGATAACCGGTTTGTATTTCCAGCTCGTTGATGAACCGGCTGGCCGCCAGGTTTTTAAACTCCCCGTTTATAACGGGCCATTGGCTTTGCTGGGCATGAACGACCGGGCACAGCAGTATGAAAAAAGAAAATAATAGGATAAGGAGAGAAATGTGCTTCATATCACCTGTTTAATACATCGTATTGTTCTGCCATCAGCTTCATCGCATATTCACGGTTTTTCCTGAATTTGATCTTCTGATTTTTCAATGCCTGCTTTAATGCCGCTCTTTCATCTTTAAGCAATTTTAATATAGATGATTCCGTATAAACATCATGGTATGTGCCATCCCTGAAAAGAAAATACCTGTCTTTCTGGTATACTTTTCTTACTACCGCCATATCCGGAATAGATTCCTGGATGAACTTATTTCTTTTAGCATATAGTTTTATTTTTCCATCGTACAACCTGTCGTAAAAACCTTCCTGTATATTTCCTTCCGTAATACTGTCTCTTCCCAGGTGTAAAAAGTAATGCCCGTGTATATAAAAGGAATCAATTTTACTGCGGATAAGCTGCACCAAAAATACTTTATTATAATGCTGGATAATGAGTTCATCTTTAATGATATCGTACAACATGGGAACGTTGCTGTATACCATCCTGTCGTAATATACCCTGCCGTTGGTTAAAACGGAAGTATCAAAATAGGGGTGGCCTTCTTTTAAAAGGTGGGTGTATTGCACATATTCACTGCCGTTATACAAGCCGGACTGTTGCTGCAGTGCCTGGTAATATATGTTTACAGCATTGGTTTTTTGAAGCCGTAGCATAGCGGTATCAGCCATGTGTTGCGCATTGGAGGGCGTGGAGATAAAAAATAATAAAGCAAAAAAAACAGATGCCGGGCCGCGCAACCCATTGTTTTTTCCGGGAAGGCTATACTTCATATTTAAAAAAGGATTCAATGTTAATGCTAATTTCTGTTTTACCCAAATCATTTATGCGTGGCGGCAAATCATTTTATGCTTTAATGGAAGTGTGTCATTGCGTATCGTTAAAAAATTTTTTGCCTCATACTTCATACCTGAAACCTCATACCTGATCATCTTAAAACCCTACTTTTGCAACAACTTAAAGATGGAACTCATTGGATATATTACGGCTGTTTTAATTGGTGTATCACTTGGACTCATAGGTGGTGGCGGTTCTATTTTAACGGTGCCGCTATTGGTATATGTGTTCAGGTTGCCGCCTGTTATCGCCGTTTCCTATTCCCTTTTTATTGTTGGAACTACCAGTCTTCTCGGAGCATTCGATAGTTTTAGAAAAGGACAGGCAAGCCTTAACCTTGCTTTGCCGCTGGGTATCGTATCACCTGCAACGGTGTTCTTTGTACGAAGGTACGTTGTGCCGCATATTCCTGAACAGCTTTGGACTGCCGGAAGGCTGGAGATCACCAAATCGGTGCTTACCATGATATTATTTGCAGTGCTGATGCTGGCTGCCGCGGTGTCAATGCTTAAGAAAACGGCTGCGCCTTCAGCTAAAACCCCCACAGTCCGGAGCAGTAAGGATTATTTTCATCTGGGGTTATTTGGACTGGGTATTGGATGTGTAACCGGTTTTTTAGGTGCAGGCGGAGGCTTCCTTATTATACCGGCTTTGGTATTGCTGTTAAAGCTCCCTATGAAGGAAGCCGTTGGCACTTCTTTATTTATTATAGCTATCAATTCGCTTGTAGGCTTTACCGGCGACCTGGGGCATTACGTCATTGACTGGTTCTTTTTATTATGCATAACGGCAATTGCTTCTGTTGGCATCCTCATCGGCGCTCAGTTAGCCAAAAAGATACCTTCGGAAAAATTAAAAAGAGGGTTCGGATGGTTTGTGCTTGTGATGGGCATGTATATTATTGTGCAGGAAGTAATGATATTGTGGGGGTAAGATAGCTGTCAGGTGTCAGGAGCGTAACCGCTAACCACAGAATGAACGCTCCTTCTTTCACTTCTTTAGTTTTTAGTTTATCGTTTGTGGTTTACTGTTGCATTTCGCTTCGGATTTCGAAGTTCCGGCTTCCGGCTTTGTCTTTTACCTGATTCTTGGCCTTCCTCCGGGCTTGGTATTTTGAAGTATCTTTGCAGCAATATAAAATTTAAGGCATGAGAGTAGAACAAATATATACAGGCTGTTTGGCACAGGGCGCATACTATATTGAAAGCAAGGGTGAAGTGGCTATTATTGATCCCCTGCGTGAAGTGAAACCTTATATCAGGAAGGCGGAAGCTGATAATGCCAAGATCAAATACGTTTTTGAAACACATTTTCATGCCGATTTTGTATCCGGTCATATAGACCTGGCCGCCCAAACGGGAGCAACTATCGTATATGGTCCAACGGCGCAGCCCGAATTTGACGCTTATATAGCCAAAGACGGCGAAATTTTTACATTGGGCAATGCCACTATTAAAGTAATACATACGCCGGGGCATACCATGGAGAGCGCCTGTTATTTGCTGATGGATGAAAAAGGTAAAGCAAAAGCCCTGTTCAGCGGTGATACGCTGTTTATTGGAGATGTAGGACGACCTGACCTGGCACAAAAAATAAACAAAGAGCTTACCCAGGAAAAGTTAGCAGGTTATTTGTACAACTCGCTGCATGAAAAGATTCTTCCTTTACCGGATGATATTGTTATATATCCCGCACATGGCGCCGGTTCGGCCTGTGGTAAAAATATGAGCACGGAAACTACGGATACGCTGGGTAATCAAAAGAAGTATAACTATGCGCTTCAGCCTATGGATAAAGAAGCCTTTATTACCGCGGTAACGGAAGGGTTAACGCCCCCGCCTGCTTATTTTCCCAAGAACGTGATGATGAATGTGCAGGGCTATGAAAGTATAGATAGTGTGCTGAAGCAAGGCACACAGGCGCTGAGCCCGGAGGCTTTTGAAGCGGCGGCTAATGAAACAGGCGCGTTAATGCTGGACACCCGTTCACCGCAGGATTTTGCAAAATGCTTTATACCCAATTCTGTAAATATAGGCATTGACGGAAACTTCGCTCCCTGGGTAGGCGCCCTCATTACTGATATTAAGCAGAATATACTGCTGGTAACTGATGAAGGCCGGGAAGAAGAGGTGGTAACCCGTTTGGCAAGGGTTGGCTATGATAACGCGATCGGTTACTTAGAAGGAGGTATAGCAGCATGGCAAAAAGCGGGTAAGGAAACGGATAGCATAGAAAGTATTTCCGTTGATGAACTCGCCGGTCGCATGAAAGCTCAACCAGGACTAAATATTATTGATGTGCGCCGGGAAGAGGAATATAACGCGGGGCATTTCCCCGGCTCAAAAAACCTGGCGCTTGACTATATCAATGATCATATCAGCGAGGTAGATAAAAATAAAACCGCTTATGTGCATTGTGCCGGTGGATACAGGAGCATGATCTTTAATTCTATTCTCCGCTCCAGGGGATACCACAACCTTGTAGATATACAGGGCGGGTTTAATGCGATAGCCGCATCCGGCAATTTTAATTTATCCGGAAAAGCTGCTCCTGTTTCAGAATAAGATATATCAGAATAAGATATAGAAGTGAGAAGTGAGAGGTGGGAAGGTTGCATGTTACAAGGTTGAAGGTTGCAGGGAATTCCTTCAACCTTCAACCTTGAAACCTGTAACTTGCAACCTGTCTACGCTTCTCTTAATACGCCAAATTTTTTATCGAAGGTGGGAGCATGCGCATACAACATATCAATGAACGATGGTCCGTAACGGGCATAATAAGGCAGTATATTTTCAACCCTTTCCTGCAGGGTGTTACGCGGAAACAAAGCCGATTTTAATGTATGCAGTTGAACACTTTGCACGGTATACCTTTTCTTTTCGGCCCTGAGCATTTTCTTTTCTAAGCTTTTCAGTGCTTTTACCGCTTTTGTTTCCAGCGCGTTCACATGCTGTGTAAGGGTTGTATCAACCCGCTGTGAAACCGTTCCGATATGCTTATACAATGCTGCTAACTGATGTGTTTCCTTTTCAAGCGTTAACTGCAGGCTGCTCCGGGATCTGACGATATTATTCAGCAGCAGGGCTTCCTCTTTAAAAAGCGCTTCGGCAGCAATGTTGAGCTTATCCATGAGCTGCCCCATTTTTTTTTCTGCTATCAAAAAAGAATTGCGCAGCAGCAGCACAGGGTAGGGCACTCCATAATGCGTGAACATATCTTTTAGCTCAAGCCAGTAAGCGATTTCGGAACCTCCTCCTATAAATGCCACATTGGGTAAAATGGTTTCCTGGTATAAGCCACGCAATACCACATTAGGACTGAACCTTTCGGGATGCGCATGCAATTCATCTGAGATGGCTGCAGAAGAAAAGCAGATGTCTGTATTATTAACTGTAAAACCATCGCCGGTTTTAATGATCCTTTCCCTGGTACTGCCTTTCATATAGAACAGGTTAATGTCTCTGGGATTAACCTGGGCATGATAGGCAGCGGCGAGCTGTTGCGCTGTTTGTGTAACAATGGTTGCGGGTGTATGCCTGAAAAGATCGTCTTCAAATACCCCTGTCATTGCTTTTTTTAAGGCCGCGTCATCGGCAATCAGCACTACCAGTCCATACGATTCAAACAAGGTGTTCACTAACTTTAATGTAGCCTCCTGCACGGTGGAAGACTGGCAGTAACAGCTTTTTAGCAGTGCAACCAGTTGCTGTCCATGCTCCAGTACGCCCAGTTCCCCGCTGATGCGATGGATCAAAGCATCCAACCCCTTTGTATGCATTTTGCCCACTGCGCCTGTTTGACGGGTTTCCCATACCAGCTTTTCATTGTTTAAAAAAATATGGTTGAGCTCTTCCTGGTCATTGTCTTCACTGCCCATATAATATACCGGAACAAAATGATTTTGCGGGAACGCGGTATTCAGTTCATCGGCCAGCTTAATAGCGTGCACAATTTTGTATATAAAATAAAGATAGCCGGTAAACAGGTTGGGCTGGTGCGCAGTGCATACGGTAAACGTATTGGAGAATGCTAATTTTTCTATATTGGCTTTTACTTTTGCCGAAGCGGCTATTCCTTCATATTGCGTTTTAAGAGCCGCAACCAGGATTGTGCGATCGGTACTGAATGCCTTTCTTGCGTCAATAGCTCCTGCAATTCCCTGCAGGTCGGGTGTATATTGATAGAAGGGTTGTAATGATGTATGCTGGTGCAGGTAATCAATAGCCAAAGCAGAAAAAGCGTTGGTGCTGTCGTAACTGATCCATTCGGCGGTAAAATTCATATCATTCACGGTAAAATATGGGGCAAATTAGCTAATTCGTATAAATGGATGGGGAATTTACATTTTTATTAAGAGAAAGCGCGCATACGATAGCTGTAAAAAGCTACAACCTCCTGTGTAAGGAGGTTGTACTTGAAGTTGATTGACACTAACCCACCATATATGTTGAATAGCTTACCTCAGGAGAGGCATACTGCATGGGTTCAATTTTAAAATCCTTTGCTGCAGCGAGAACCTGTTCCGGGCACACCGCTTACTGTCATTGTAACTATGAAGATACGGCCATTTTTAGCCGGTATCAATACCGTAAAGTGGGTATAAAATGTTAATTTTTTTTACGAAGAAGAATCATGCTGTTCCTGCAAAAACTTTAAAATCAAACAATTGCAATACTTTTGTATATGTTTTTTTCTAATTAAAATGCACACCTTTTATGATGCCCAGCTCCAGTCCGCGCAATTCTGCCAGTCCGCGCAAACGGCCAATGGCAGAATAGCCGGGGTTAGTGGTTTTATCCAGGTCATCCAGCATTTGATGACCATGATCCGGACGGAAGGGTATGGGGTGGGTAGCCTGTTGCTGAATGGTGAGCAGGGCTTTCATTACAGCATACATATCCGTATCACCATCAAGATGATCTGCTTCATAAAAGTTTCCCTCCCCGTCTCTTTGTGTATTGCGTAAATGCGCAAAGTGGATGCGGGTGCCCAGCGCTTTGATCATTGCCGGCAGGTCATTGGCGGGGTTGGCGCCCAGCGACCCTGTACAGAAGCAGATACCGTTGGACGGAGCTTCTGAATACGAAACAATATCTTCCAGGTCTTTTTGAGAACAAACAATCCGTGGCAGGCCCAGTATATCAAAAGGAGGATCGTCCGGATGGATAGCTAACTGAATACCCAGCTCAGCCGCCGGCGGCGCTACCTGCTGTAAAAACCAGGCGAGGTTGCTTTTCAGTGCCACACGGTTTATATCCTTATACTTTTCCAGCTCTTTTTTCATTCCTTCCGTTGTACGTCTTTCTTCCCCGGGGATGCCGAATAAAATAGTATTTACCAGTTCTTCTTTTTCGGCTGAAGTGTAGGTATTGTTTTTTTGGGCTGCTTTTTCAATGATAGCGGCCGGATACGTTTTTTCGGCGTCTTTTCTTTGCAGAATGTGCACATCAAAAAGCGCCAGGTCGCTCCAGTTAAAATAAAGCGCTTTTGAGCCATCAGGCATGGTATAATTAATATCTGTTCTTGTCCAGTCGTTTACCGGCATGAAATTATAGGTAATGATCTTTACGCCGCAGGCAGCGAGGTTGGCGAGCGATTGCTTATATTTTTCAATCAGCTCCACATAATTGCCGCTGCGTGTTTTGATGTTTTCGTGCACGGTAAGGCTTTCCACTACACTCCATTCAAAGCCCCCCGCTTTCAATTCATCAATTCTTTTATTGATCTCTTCTTTCGTCCATACCTCCCCGTGAGGAATGTGGTGCAGCGCGGTAACAATGCCCTGTACACCTGCCTGCTTAATATCGCGGAGACTTACAGGATCATTAGGACCAAACCAGCGCCATGTTTGTTGTAATTGTTTGATATGCATATTATTGTTGTTTATAGCCATATATTAAATTTAATCAGCATCCCGGTTTGTGTTACCGCGAAACGGAAGATAGAAGAAGCTGGTTCGTGCAGACACGAACGAAGACATTGATATTTTGCCACGAAGTCACAAAGGCACGAAGAAAATAAAATCTGAAGATCAGGACTTTGTGTCTTAGTGGCATATCTTCTGTAACCGGCCCTTTTGAGACAGCCCCTTCGATACCTTATGCGGAAATATACGTTAAAAAGTGAAAAGCGAAAGATTTGATCTTCCGCTTTTCAGTATAATCAGGAGTCCTGGAATTATTCCGTTGGTATTTCCGTTAATGGCGCCACATTATTCTGGAAGCCATCATATCCTTCGTTTTGATTTAAAGTGCCTTCTACATTACTGTTTATAGCGTTCTGGGGTATCGGCCAAAGTACATGGTAAGGGCTCATCGTATACCTGTCGCCGTGATTGGTTACCACGCCTTTATTGTAAAAATTATTCTTCTCCATGATCCTGTCATAAAAGAAATTATCGGTAGAGAAGTTTTGCAGGTTATAGGTTTTACCGTTATAGGCCGTTTTTCCTGTTTGGGCAAACAAATACGATATCCGTGTAAGCTCAACCTTGCGTGGTTCTTCGTAATACAATTCCCTGCCGCGTTCATCTAATATGGTGCCGATATTTACATCTGCTGCCGTTATGGGTTCTGCGCCTGCGCGTACCCGTATCTTATTGATATCTTCCGCGGCAAGATCGTTTTGTCCTTTCCAGAAATATGCTTCAGCTCTCAGCAAATAGGTTTCTGCCAGGCGAAAAACATACCAGTCCGTATGTCCGCCGCTGGGGGTTGCGTTTTCAATATCCGGAATATATAGCTTGTAATGCGGCCAGTCGAACCAGCTTCTGATGGTATCAGCACAAAGAATACCTCCGGAAGAATTGTAGAGCTGCAATGGTTTTCCGTAATACGGATCTGGGGTGGTTGTTTTTAATGCCGGGTTGTTGTATACCAGGTCTTCCATCCGCATCCAGTTACCCGGCGCATGGCGCAGATCGTTCGGATCGTCCCATAAGGTATGTGTACTGTACCAGGTAGCCCGGCAACGTCCTATAGCCCTGCCGAAATCAGTAGCCTGGTCATAGTCAATAGCCGCGTTGTTCTTCTTTAATGCATCCGTTGTTCCCCTGTTGCCGTTGGGCGTTATTATGTTATTGGAAAACCAATAAGGTACGGCCTGCCGCATGGTAGAACCGCCACCGGCGAAATCGCCATTGTCTTTATACCCGTTCCTGTCTATAACCAGCATTAAGGCTTCAGTGTTTTCTGCCCTTGCTTTATTAAGCGGACGATGAAGATCCCATACTACATTTTTAGAAGCATCATCCTTATCCACGCCAAATCGTTGCGTCATCAGGGCATGTACACCACCATCTATAACACGGCTGGCCGATACAATGGCGTCATCGAAGTTTCCTAATGCAAGGTTCACTTTGGTGAGTAAATGGCTTACGGCTCCTTTTGTAACTTCTCCTCCATTGGTTTTTGCAGGAACCCATTGTTCCGCGAATTCCAGGTCTTGCTTCATTCTTTGAAGGATCACTTCGCGTTTAACAGAGTAAAAATCAAGTTTGGGCGCTGTTACTTCCTTCATTATGGCAGGAATATCACCAAATTCATTGGTGAGCATATAATACCTGTAAGCCCTGTGAAAATAAGCCGCTCCCAATACCGCGTTTTTTTCTTCTTCCGATTTCCATGTGGGCTGATCAATATAAGATATGGCCGTATTGGCGTATTTGATGCCCTTATAACCCTCATGCCAGTACCATCCGATCCGGTTATAATCTACATGGTTTAACTGTGTGGTGGGCGTGATCTGTAAATTCAGATCCTGTGCCGGTCCCGATTTGTCTGTTGTGCCTTCAACGGCCATTTCCGAAAAGATCAGTTGGGTAATAATGGGAGCGCCATCGCCAAACCATTCATAACGCAAATTGCGTTCGCAGGCTATTATCGAACTTTTTAACCCTTCGGGCGTGTTGAAGGTATTTTCGGGAGTATAAAAAGATTGTGGTTTGGGTATTAAAAAGTCTTTCTTGCACGAAGCCGTCAATGCAATTGTTGCAATTGCCATTATGGATAGTGCAGGTTTATATAAAATTTTCATTTTTCTGATATTTATGTAGTGATTGGATATGGTGCTCACTGCTACTTTGAGCTTTGTTCTATAAAGTAAGATTCAAGCCCAATGTATATATCCGCGGTGTGGGTCCACTGTTTTCCGGATCCCAGTAGGTCCATTGCTGTGCATACATTGCTGCATTTTTGATTGTGAAAAAGAACTTCAGATCCTCAGTGCTGATCCTTCTCAGCAGGTTTTTAGGAACCGAATAAGCGAGTGCCACATTGTCTAAGCGGATGAATGATTTTTTGCGGTACACGCTGTAACTCGCACTGCCGTCATTAGAAGCCAGTCGTGCGTAATCGTTTGTTGGATTGTCGGCTGTCCAGAATGGAAATGCATATGAGTTCACACGATCTGGGAATGCATTGCTCCTGTTCTTTGCCTGGTTATAGGTGGCCATATGGCCCCAGTAGGAATACATCATAAATGAGAAACTAAAATTCTCAAAAAAAGTAAATTCATTGCGTAGTGTCCACCGGAAGCGTGGCTCGGTATAGCCCAGGAACTCCCTGTCGGCATCGGTATACTTACCGTCATTGTTTACATCTTTGATCTTAAAATCGCCCGGATAAACACCATATGCACGTGCCTGGTCAAATTCAGCGGTTTGCCAGATGCCTAATGCGTTTTGATCCCATACAACGTCTAAGGGTTGTCCAATAAACCATTTATTTGTCTCGTCGTCCGATTCTTTCTCTCCAATAATATTTCCGTTGGCATCTTTTATATCTGTTTTAGAGCCATACAGATGCACAATTTTATTGCGGTTCAAAGAAAAGTTCAATGACGTGTTCCAGGTAAAATTATTTCTTTGAATATTCCTGGAATTGAGCCCTATTTCTATTCCTTTATTATCAACCTGACCAAGATTATCCCAAACGATATCAAAGCCCGTGACATCGGTAAGAGTTCGCTTTACAAGCAGATCATTTGTTTTGCTCTTGTACACATCAATGCTCCCGTCTATCCTGTTGTTGAGCAGGGCAAAATCAAGTCCTACATTAAAGGCGGTAGTGGTTTCCCATTTCAGTAGTTTGTTCTGCATATTGTTTACATATAACTGTGAAACCTGCTGGATAGTTCCGTCAGGTAGCACATGCAAATATTTACCGGTTTGTAAATCTGCGAGTGCGACATACCTGCCGATATCTCTGTTGCCGTTAAGCCCGTAGCTTATTCTTAATTTGCCATAGTTCAGCCATCCCGATTTCAGGAAGGGCTCATCACTAAAAACCCAGCCTATTGCTGCCGAAGGGAAAGTAGCTCTTGGGTTGCTTTGCCCAAATGCCGAGTAACCATCGCGCCTTGCTGTTAAGGTTAGCATGTAGCGGTCTTTATACGAGTAAAATAAACGTGCCATTAATGCATCTGCAGTGCTCACCTCATCTCCAAACTGGGTGCCATCGCCCTCGTCGCTGTATACGCAGGTATTGCAGGGAACAGTAATGGTTGCGGCTCCCATATTGTGGTAACCCAGTACATCACTGGGCTGAAAACCCGTGCCCACTACTTTATTACGCCATACCTGGTATTTTTCTGCATTGGCCAGTAAGGTTACATCTACATGATGATCCCGTCCAATGTTTTTACTCCATGTTAACAGGTTATCTACCTGCCATTGATAAATGTTACGGTTTTCCCTTGTTGCAATACCTCCAACATTTGTCCAGTCCTGGTACTTTGAAGATTGCCCGTTAAAATAATTGTACCATTCAAACCGTGGTGTAAAGTTCACCTGGTATTTTATATCAAATGGCAATGAAACTTTTGCATAGATACTGGAATTGAGGGTATAATATTTTTTCAGGCGGTCGGTGTATTTTGGAACGGCGAAGGGGTTTGCTCCGCCGCTGGCTTCATCGTTGGGTCTGTAGCGATAATCGGTTGAATCGTTGTTCCAGAAAGAACCCCATGGTGAATTGGCTGTAATCAATGCCCAGTCTACAGGTACGGCGCTTTCGTCTCTTACGCTAAACTGTGTATTGGTACCCACACTTAAAAAATCCGTTACTTTAGCATCTATATTGATGCGGGTACGCACTACATTATAATCATCACCCACTACAACGCCTTCGTTTTTCATATAGCCCATAGACCAGTAATAGCTTATCCTGTCCTGCCTTCCGGAAAGGCTTATATTATAATCCTGGCGTTGCCCATTGTGGAACATCATGTCGTACCAGTTTTGGGTACGCCCGGCTTTGTAGTTGGCAATTTCAACCGGCTGCAGGTTTAACCTTTGCAGCCAAACGGTAAGAGGGTCGGCAGTGGGATTAGAATTATCGTAAGCCAGCCAGTCGGCTACAGGTATGTTCGATGGTAGTTGTCGGGGATCATCGAACTGGTAAGGCTTTGCATTAATGTTTGTACTGTATTGCGCATTTCTTCTCCAGGTATATAAAAACTCCTCGGCGTTGTATACTCTTTCATTAACGCTCATGGTGGCAAGACCTGTGCTGGCATTAAAGTTAATAACAGGTTTGCCTGTTTTACCTTTTTTAGTGGTAACCTGAATTACGCCACTTGCCGCTTTAGCGCCATATACGGCTGCAGAGCTTGCATCTTTCAATACGTCAATGGTTTCAATATCATTGGGGTTAATGTCGGCCAGGGCGCCATAATAAATAATTCCATCTAATACAATAAGTGGGCTGGAGCCTGCATTCAAAGTGTTTTTACCTCTTACCTCCAGTGATGCATCCCCTTTTGGAGAAGCGGTGAAGCCAATATTCAAACCCGGGATATTTCCACGTAAAATATCCTGGATGGATGCGGGCCGTTCATTTTCCAGCTGGGTAGCTTTTACTGAAGACACAGCTCCTGTAAGGTCTTTCTTTTTGGTAGTGCCGTAGCCGATCACTACGATCTGGTCTAACTGGGAAGCTTCTGCTGCTTCCAGTTCAACGTCAATGGTTGATTGTCTTTTTACCGCTATGGTTTGCGTTTTGAAACCTATGGATGAAAATACAAGGCTCCCGGAGCCGGGTACTCCCGTTAAGCGGAATCTGCCTTCATCATTGGTGGTAGTACCATTGGTGGTACCCTGAACGGTAACAGAAATTCCGGAAACGCCATTGGGCCGGTCGGCCGTGGTTACCCTGCCCTGCACCGTAATGTTCTGTGCGAGCGTGGTTTGCCACTGGCAAAGCAGGAGGATGCATAAAAGCACCGGTAACCTGCGAAGTTTTCTCTCCTTCATAATAGCAAGTTTTGTTAGTTATTAATAATCTGTTTCGGTTTGGTGCTTTTCTCAGTTAACAGTATTCCTATTGTTTTTTATTTGAATGAATATGTATTTACTATGGTCGTATTTCCCTGTAACCTGAATCAATTTCAAATCCGAAGGTTTTAATTTCGAAATCCGAAAGAATACAAACCTGCAACTTGTAACCTGCATCTTCAATCTGAAAGCCCAGGGCTGAAAGCCGATAGCTCAAAACCCAATAGCATTACCCCCGTCTACGGGCAGCACGATGCCGGTAATGTATCCTGCCGCATCAGATGATAAATACACGGCCGCATGTGCTATGTCTTCCGGTGTTCCCAGTTTGCCCATTGGTGTGCGTGATAATACCCGTTGCTTTCTTTCTTTATCGCCATTGAGCGCTTTGGACGACATATCCGTTTCTATAAAGCCCGGCGCTATACAGTTTACTCTTATGCCCAACGGAGAAAGCTCTACCGCTAAGCCACGTGTCATTCCTTCTACTGCTGATTTTGCCGCCGTGTAGGCAATTACTTTTGGTATGCCATATTGCGATGCCATGGAACTCACCATAATGATCACACCCTTTTTTCGTTTCACCATTTTTTTTGCGCACTCCCGGCTCAGGGCAAATACCGCCTGCTGGTTAATGCGGATCACTTCTTCATATGCTTCATCACTCACTTCCAGCGCATCCTTTTTAAGATGGATACCGGCATTGTTTACCAGTATGTCAATGTCACCATGTTCTTTTTCTACGGTTGAAACAAATGTTCCTATGCGTCCTAAGTCTTTAAGATCGAAAATCAGCCCTATACACTTTTCTCCCAGTGCCTTACATGCTTTATTCATGTGAGCTTTATTTCTTCCTGTAATGATCACTTCGGCGCCGTATTCAATAAATGCTTTTGCAATAGCAAATCCCAGCCCCCTGCTGCCGCCGGTGATCAATGCTTTTTTGCCAGTTAGATTAAACTTATTGGTTGTTGTCATAAAAAGTAGTTAGATCAATATTATTCGTCTTTTACTTAACCTGTTTTTATGGGCAATGCTCCGCCCTGCGGCACGTTAAATTGTTTTTTTCGGGCCGTCCTTTAAAGTTGCTATTGTTATTTATGCCAGGCTAAAAGCAGTTAATTTTTCGTTGCTATTTCCAGTGCTTTAGTTGTAGTGTAATATTTAGTTATCATATTGGGCACTTCCCATTCCGGAAGCTTTTCTTCTTTGATGTATTGTAAATACCTTTCCATCACCTGTCCAAAATGGGCTTCGTGCCCTACATCGTATGACGCGGGTATGATCACTTTCCATTCATTTCCCTGCTTTTCGGCTGTTACACCCGGGTATTTTGCGGCAATGGTTGTTATAGCCTGTTGCACTGCTGCGCCAAAATCTTCCTGCGTGCTGCCGGAAGGCATAATGTAGAGAACGGGTTTGTAATTTTCTGCCTTCCCCTGTCTTATTTCCAGCGTGGCTTTCGTACCTTTTATGATCTCATGATGGGTATCGCCGCCTTCTGCGGCTTTATAATCCCAACGGGCAATGATCTTAACATGAATATCTTTTAACGTATAATTCATTTCGCCGTTGGCGTGCGTGTTTAAAATGGAATCCTTAACGATATCCGGTTTCAAATACTCCGGGTAAGCATCCTTACCTGTAATGGATGCGTACTGCGATAAGGTTAAAGGCGTTGGCCAAACACGGGCGGTGTGGATCTGAATATCTTTCGTATAATCGAGTGATATGCCGGGAAAGCATTGCCACTGCACCAGGTCAACCAAGTGCGTGCCTACGTCTGCTATGGCATCGCCCTGTTGTGCTGCATCAAAAAACCATTCGGGCCTCACCAGGGGTTTACCTGAAACGTTTTTATAAAAGTAATGCACGCTTTCAATCATTACAGCCGGGTCTTTTTCCGTTCCTTTTGTTAGTTCGCCGAACAGTCCCGGCTGGTGTATCAGCTCCTGTTGCAGGATGTTGGTAATTTCCGAACGCTCGGTCATAATATCATAAAGGAGCACATTTTTCTTTCCCGCGCCGTCAAATGCCTCTACCAGTTTGGTAAAATTAGTACTGTTAATGGCCATGGGTTTGTCTGCCAGCACATTCAACCCTGCCGCCACAGCTCTTTGTATATAATCTGTTTTTAAGCGGTTGTTGCCCGACAATACCACTACGTTGCCTTTCTTTTCTTCCAGCATTTTTTCAGCAAAATTGTTTCCCGTATATACCTGCTCATTCCAGTGCGTAGGATTATCCGCTCTTTGATTGTATTGCTTCACTAAGTTAAGGTAAGCTTGCAGCTCAGGTCCATCCGGCGCATACACATGAACGGTAGTATCAACGCCGGGATAGCTCACTTTTTGTACCAGCGCGGCATGGAAATGCCCGGGATCGAGTGTAAGCAGTTTAACCATGCTGCTGTCTTTTGTTCCGTTATCTTTTTTATCGCCTGCAGACTGGCAGGCTGTTGCTCCTATCATTAAAGCCGAAAATAATATGGTAGTATATCTTTGCATAATATAATTTAATAAAATCCGAAGCCGGAAGTCCGAAATCGAAAGAATACAAAAGAACCAAATAACAAGAACCAAATAACAAGAACCAAATAAATTCAAATTCAGAAAATCTCAAATCTCACGCTCTTTCTCCTTCCCTCATTTTCAGATTCTCCCATTCCAAAAACCTGTTAGAACTGCTCAGCAACAAAGCAACGCGTCAGTCCTGACAGGTTACCCTTCTCTCATTTTCAAATTGCCACATTTCTCACACTTCCACATTTTTCACATTGTCATATCATCGTTCTTACATTAAATCCCTTTTCAATCTGGTACGGCCATCTTTGTGAGCGCACCAGCATGGCATTGGCCTCATCATCGTTTTTAAACCGCTCGGTTACAGGATCCCAGTATAATTTCCGGTTCAGCTTCATAGCGCTGTGGTTCAGCAGGCAAACCGAGCAGGCCCGGTGACCGGCTTCTATTGGCGCAATATGGGGAGCTCCCGTAATAATGCTGTTCAGCCAGTTGGCATGATGATCTTTACTGTCAATAAGATGAATCTCATTTTCGCCAATAACGGATGTCAGTATTTTAGGATCACTGGCATCTAATGCCTTTGCATTCTTGTTCTTTGAATCGGGATCGCTGGCCGTTACGGAATAATTACCGCGTGCCACAAAGATCCATCCTTCTGATCCTACAAATTTTACTCCGTTGGTATAGGAATTGCTGGCCAATACTTTTACACCATTGGCAAAAAGCGTTTCTGTTTTATAGTTGCCGTGTACATCCCATAAGGCTTCTTTGGCCGGCCAGTCTGAAGTGCCTGATATTTCAACAGGGCCGGTATTTTCCGTTCCCATGCCCCAGTTGGCAATATCAAAATGATGGGCGCCCCATCCCGTGATCATGCCTGCGCCAAACTGCTCGCAGCGCAGCCAGCCGGGACGGGAAAAATCTTTTTGAGGGTGCACTAATTTTTCGGTGTAGGGAACATAAGGTGTGGCGCCAAGCCATTTTTCGTAATTCAGGTTTGGTGGAACCGGCATTTCCTTTTCCACGGTGCTTTCTTCCGGTTTGTCTATAGGAAGCCCAACATAAATGGTATGTAATTTTCCAATTCGCCCGTTGCGTACCAGCTCACAGGCCTTCCTGAACTGCGGCATTGAACGTTGCTGGCTGCCCACCTGTAGTATGCGTCCCGATTTCAGCACTTCATCACTCAGTATCCTCCCCTCGCTGATGCACAGGGAAGCGGGCTTTTCCATATACACGTGTTTGCCTGCCCGTACGGCATGAATGGCGGGGAGCACATGCCAGTGGTCGGGCGTTGCAATAATTACGGCATCTAAGTCTTTATTGTCTAACAGCTCTTCGTAGTGTTCATAGGTTTTTGTGCTGTTGTAGCCCGACTGCCCTTTTTTTATATAATAATCATTTATTAATTTTTTAGCGCTTTGCACCCTGTTGCTGTCTAAGTCGCATACGGCCAGTATCCTTGCGCTATCCTGCTTTATTACGCCGGGAATGTCCCAGTCGCGTGCTATCCTTCCGGTGCCGATAGCGCCCACATTTATACGATTAGAAGGCGCATATTTTCCCAATACCGATGCAGGCACTATAGAAGGTATATTGGCCAGCATAGCGGCTCCTGCCGTACCTTTTAAGGTGTTTTTGATGAAATTTCTTCTGGAGGATACTGTTTTTTTTCTGCTCATGATAACTGGTTTTTTATTAATGGCTTTTATTCATATATTATTTGTGTTCCTGTGTTTCTACTGTGCCTATGTGTTTAAATGTATTCTTTTAACACATAGGATCATAGGCCACATAGGTACACA
>ENA-UOUJ01000581-UOUJ01000581.1-activated-sludge-metagenome-genome-assembly--contig:-NODE-581-length-23513-cov-6.867551_pt1 | contig 23513 bp, 22 predicted proteins | sample MGYA00249839_ERZ747224 | MGnify/ENA primary metagenome ERZ747224 (study PRJEB28782, sample SAMN03220277) | activated sludge metagenome | biome: wastewater; feature: sewage sludge; material...
GGGGAAGGGCGGCCACCGCCAGGCGCAGGCGCGTCCGGCGCCGTCCCGATGCTCGGCCGGCACCGCCGTCCGTGCCGCCTGCACCCGACGGGTCACCGTCGTCGGGCTCGGCGGACGAGCCGGCCAGGTGGGCCGGTGGGGGAGCGGCGAGGCGCCGGCGGATCAGCGCCCGCTCACGGCGCAGGGCGGATCGCTCTCGGCGCCGCAGGGAGCCGGACCGGTCCGGGGAGGGTCGTCCGCGGGAGACGGTGGCGGGGCCGCGCGAGGCAGGGCGTCGGCGCGGTGACGGTTCGGGTGTGCACGGGACTCCGGTGGCCATGCCGCGAGCACATCAGGTCGCGGCGGGCCTCCGCCGGGGGGTGCCGTGGGGGCGGGGACGGCGCGCCGGGCGTCGGTCGGCGGTGGAGTACCGGCTCAGACGGAGGCGGGCGCCGGCGTCTTGGCCGGCGTGGAACCGGAGGACGCCGGGGCGGGGGAGCCGGACGTCTTCTCGGCCGGGGCCGGGCTGCTCGAGTCCGTGGAACCGGTGGAGGACGCCGAGGAGCCCTCGGAGCTGCCGGAGCCGTTCGAGGACGCCGCCGTGGAGGCACCGCTGCCCTTGGAGCCGGATCCGTCCGAGCGGGAGTCGGTGCGGTAGAAGCCGGACCCCTTGAACACGACGCCCACGGAGTTGAACTTCTTGCGAAGCGTGCCCTCACACTCGGGGCAGACCGTGAGCGAATCGTCGCTGAACGACTGGACGATGTCGAACGCGTGACCGCAGTCCTTGCAGGCGTAGGCGTAGGTGGGCACCGGGGACACTCCTTCCGGCCAGCCGTGGGCCGGGCAGGGACAGACCGTTCCGTCCGCCGGGCGGGCTTGGCACTCGCACGTTTCGAGTGCCAATGCTACACCCCCGGGGACGTCTCCTCGTCGCCGAACCACGTGAGGCCGTCGGCGGTGACCGCCCCGTCCACCGGCACGTCGAACTCCCCGGCGGGGATGAACCCGCGGCTCATGAGCTCGTGCCGGAACACGGACGCGAGGGTGACCGGTCCGTTCTCACCGTTCGTGCCGTCCTGGCGCTGCCGGCGCACCCCGGCCAGGAATCGGTCGTAGTACCCGCCACCCTGTCCCATCCGGATGCCGCGCAGGTCCACCACCTGGGCGGGCACCAGGACGAGGTCCACGGTGCGCATCGTCTCGAGCCCGTACCGTTCGCCGACCGGCTCGTCGATGGGGGCCACGGGGCTGCGGGCCAGTTCCACACCCGGGAACCAGCGCGCCCAGGACAGCTGGCGCTCCGGCTCGGTGATGGGCACCAGCACCTCGACCCCGGCCTCGTGCAACGCCTGGCGCAGCGGGCCGGTGTCCGGCTCGGTCCCGTAGGACATCACGACGGCGGCGCGCCGGTGGCGTGCGCGCGGCAGGTACCAGTCGAGCACGTGGCGGGTGAGGGCGCGCGACTGCTCGGCCCTCTCGTCCTCGCCCAGCTCGCGGCGCCGCGCCCGCCACAGCGTGCGGACGTCCTGCTTGCGCCACTGCAGCGTTTCCTCGGGCGTGGATCCGCGGTCGCCGGTCAGCTTGGCGGAGTACTGGGCCTCGGGCTGGTTCTGGGGTGCGGTTTCGTTGGGGGACACGTCTCCCATTGTGCCCCGCCGGGACACCTCGGGTCCGTGGCTCCGACCGGGCCATAGGATCGAGCCATGGCTCCCGCGCAGAACCACTCCTGGCCCTTGACCCTGGAGCACGGGGACCTGGTGCTGCGCCCCTTCCGGCGCTGGGACCAGGAGGAGTGGATGGCACTGAGGTCCCGGAACCGTGCCTGGCTGCAGCCGTGGGACGCGACGAACCCGGTGCCGGAGACGGGGCTGAGGAGCTTCTTCGAGATGGTCCGGGTCCTCAACCGCAGCGGCCGGGACGGCACGGGACTGCCGTGGCTGATCTGCCTGCGCACCACGGTCGCCGGGGACCCGGTCATCGCCGGCCAGTTGAGCGTGTCCTCGATCGTGCGCGGCTCGGCCCAGTCCGCCTCGATCGGCTACTGGATCGACCAGGCGTGGGCCGGTCGGGGGATCGTCCCCACCGCCGTGGCGCTGGCCGTGGACCACTGCTTCGCGTCCCTGGGCCTGCACCGGATCGAGATCAACATCCGTCCCGAGAACGCGGCCAGCCGCAGGGTGGTGGAGAAGCTCGGCTTCCGGCACGAGGGACTGCGCAAGGACTTCCTCCACATCGACGGCGCGTGGCGCGACCACGACTCCTACGCGCTGACCGCCCCCGAGGTCCCCGGGGGACTGCTCTCCCGCCTCGAGCACGGGCGGCCCGCCGGCTGAGGGCGCCCGGCGGGCCGTCCGCACGAGTCCCCGACACCGGCGCACCGAGCGGGGAGGGCCGGCGCGCCCGGGTGCGGGGTACGGAGAAGGCGCAGGTCCACGCAACACACCGTGTTGAATCACATGTCGGTAGTTCCCTGCCGGTAGCCTTGGCGGAGTGGACGCAGGCACGGGTATTCTCGAGGAGTCGCTCAGCCTCGCCTTGGGCTACCTTCCGGACATCCGCCTGCACGCCTCACTGGTGCTGTGCGCACTGGTGGTGGCGTGGGTGATCGCCATCCACCGGAGGGCAACCCGCCAGCCCCCGTCCAGAAGCCACCGGAGGAAGTCCATGTCGCGCAACTCCCAGTCCACGCCCGGGGTCGCAGGCCGTTCCCGCGTGTCGTCCGGGTCCGGGTTCCGGATCAGGTGGGACCGCACGATCATCGCCCTCGTGGCAGTGCTGGCCCTCGTGACCGCGGTGGTGACCGGCCTGGCCGCCGCCCTCGGTGCGGGAACCGGTGCGGCCGCCGTCATCTCCGCCCTGCTGGCCGTGGCCGGCGTCGCCTCGTTGCGGGCGCTGGCGCTGCGGGACCGCAAGCGGCGGCGTGACGAGCGGATCGAGCAGGCGTTCACCGAGGCGATGAGTCCGGCTCAGCCGACCGCCGGGCCCACCGGTCACGGTTCCGCCACCGTCTTCGACGCCGCCTCCGGCACGCCCACGGACCAGCGGGACGATGCCGACGTCGTGGCGCCGCCGGCGGCTGACCCGCGCCCGGACGCCGAACCGGCCCCGGTTCCCGACCCGACCCCGGGGACCCGGGCTGACGACGCCCCGCGGCCGTCCGTCCCGCGCCCGACCTACCTGGACGCGGCCGAGGCGCACCGTCCGCTGCCGGAACCCCTGGCCCGCCCGGAGGTCCCGGCCCACCAGCCGGGCACCAAGCTCAAGGCCGGAGTGTCCGATGAGTACCTGGCCAAGGTCCAGGCCACGGCCAACCGTCCCCTGGACCTGGACAAGGTCCTGGAACGCCGCCGGGCCGTCTGACGACGGGGGACGGGCCGATGCTCCGGCCGGCGCCCGGAGAGCACGCGGAGAACCGGCAGGTCGCGTACCTGTCCTCCCCGGACGTGCGCTCGAGCATCGAGCGCGTCCTGGAGGTCCAGGGCCTGAGGCCGCTGCACGATGCCGAACTGGTGGACCTCCAGCACCGCCCCGGCGCCGGCGCCACCGGCGTCTTCCGGGTCCGGACGGCACCCGGCCCCGGTGAGTCCACGCCACCCGAGCTGTACGTCGCCCTGACCGCGGAATCGGTCCCCGAGGACGCCGTGATCGATGCCGGCCGCGCCGCGGACACCGACTGGTCCGCGTGGTTCCACCCCCACGACCCACGGCTGCACGGACTGGCGCTGGCCTCGGACCCCGAGTCCGTGGCATCGGTCTGGGGCGCCGGGGATCCCCTGACGGACCTGCAGACCGTCAGCTACCGACCGCTGCGGCGGGCGGTCCTGCGGGCCGTGTTCGGCAGCCGGACCGTGTTCCTGAAGGTGATGCGCGGCGGCCAGGCCACGGCACTGCACCACCGGCACGTGCTGCTGGCGGCGGCCGGCGTTCCGGTCCCGCCCGTGCTGGGCCCACCGGTGGCCGACGTCCTGGCCCTGGGGCAGGGCGCGGGCACGGTCCTGGCGGGACAGATCATGGCGGACGGCGCCCGGCGGATCGATCCGGCCGAGGTCACCCAGCTGCTGGACCGCATGCCCGCCGAGCTGCTGTCCCTGCCGCAGCGGGAGGCGTGGGCGGACCGCACTCCCTCCTACGGCCATGCCGCGGCCACGGCGCTGCCTGACCAGGCCCGTCGTATCCGGTCCCTGGTGGACCACCTGCAACGGCAACTGGACTGCTCGGACCGCGGCCCCGTGGTGCCCGCCCACGGTGACCTCTACGAGGCGAACCTGCTGGTGGCGGAGGGGCGGATCAGCTGCGTGCTGGACATCGACGGTGCCGGTCCCGGGCACCGGGTGGACGACCTCGCCTGCTTCCTGGGGCACCTTGCGGTGCTGCCGACGGTCGACGAGCGGTACGTGTTCACCGACTCGGCGCTGCGCCGGTTCCACTCGCACTTCGTGACGACCGTGGACCCCGCCGCCCTGGCGTGCCGGTCGGCATCGGTGGCGCTGTCCCTGGTGGCCGGTGCCCGGGACTCCGGACGCCGGGACTGGCAGTCGGCGGCCCGGAAGCGGCTGGACATCGCGGAGTCGCTGCTCGGGCTGCCTCAGTCGGCCTCGGGCTGGTAGTCCTTCTCATCCACCAGCCGGTAGCCCACGCCCCGGACGGTGACGAAGCGGGAGGCTCCGAGCTTGTTGCGCAGGTAGCGCACGTACACGTCCACCACGTTGGAACCGGGGTCGAAGTCGTAGCCCCAGACCCGGGACAGCAGCTGTTCCCGGCTCAGGGCCTGGCCCGGGTGGCGCATGAACGTCTCGGCCAGGGAGAACTCCCGGGCGGAGAGGTCCACCTCCACCCCGCCGATCGCGGCCACGTGCCGCAGGGGGTCGAGCTCCAGGTCCGCATGGCGCAGCACCGGGTCCTCGGGGGCCTGGCCGTTGCCGTTGTCACCGCGCAGCCGCAGCCGGACCCGGGCCACCAGCTCGGCGAAACGGAACGGCTTGGGCACGTAGTCGTCGGCGCCCGAGGTCAGCCCGGTGACGGTGTCCTCGCCGGAGGTGCGGGCGGTGAGGATGATCACCGGCAGGCTCGCGTCCTGCGCCCTGATCCTCTTGAGCACCTCGAACCCGTCCATGTCCGGCAGCCCCAGGTCCAGGATGACCAGCTCGAAACCACCGGTCAGGGCCAGCACGAGGCCCTCGCGACCGGTGGCGGCGACGGTGGTCGCCAGGCCCTCCGCCTTCAGGCCCTTGGCCACGAACGAACTGATCCGCGGCTCGTCTTCGATCATCAGAATCTGGCTCACGCCACACCGTCCTTGGAAGGGGGTTGCTGGTCCCCGGGGGCCCCGGCCCCCGGGATGGACGTCTCGAGGGCCCGGCCGGTCCGGCACGTCGTCGTGTCATCCGCCTCCGACGGTACCGCCGGGGACGATCCGTCGGCCGGAGGGTCCTCCTCGGTCAGGGGCAGGTCCATGAAGAAGGTCGACCCGATGCCGGGCGCGGACTGGACGTCCACCGTGCCCCCGTGGGCGCTCACGATCGCGGTGACGATGTTCAGGCCCAGCCCCGAGCCCTCGGCGCGGGTGCTGTTGGCACCACGGCCGAAGCGCTTGAAGATGCGCTCCCGGTCCTCGGGCCGGATGCCGAAGCCCTGGTCCCGGACCCACAGCCGCAGATGGCCGTTGAGCACCTGGGAGCCGAGGGAGACCTTGGACGCGTCCTCGGAGTACTTCACGGCGTTGGAGGCCAGCTGCAGCCAGGCCTGGGTGATGCGCCGGCCGTCGAGGGGGACCGTCATGTCCGCCGCGTGGTCCAGCGTCCAGACCCGATCGCCCAGCTGCGTGGCCTTGCCCAGGACGTCGCGCGTCAGGGCACCCACCTCCATCGGATCGGGTTCGACGAAGTCCGGCCGGCCCGACGTGGCCAGGGTCACCAGGTCCTCCACCAGCAGGCGCATGCGGTCCAGCTCGTCGAGCGCGATCTCCCGCACCTCGCGCACGTCGGCCGGGTCCTCGGCGTCCTGCAGTTCCAGGTGGCCCTGGACGATGGTGATCGGGGTCCGCAACTCGTGGCCGACGTCGTCCAGCAGCTGCCGCTGCGATGAGAACGACTCCTGGAGCCGGTCCAGCATCTCGTTGAACGTGGTGGCCAGCTCGGCGACGTCATCCTGACCGGAGACGGGGACGCGGCCGTTGAGGTCCGTCCCGGAGATCTCCGCGGCGGTGGACTGCAGGGTGCGCAACGGCCGCAGCAGCCGTCCCACCAGCACCCAGCCGGCCAGGCCGACCACACCCATCACGCCCAGGCCGACCCCGCCGTAGGACAGGAACGAGGAGTTGAGCCCCGCCAACTGGGCGGAGTAGTCGAAGGCCAGCAGCAGCATCGACGGGGCGGTGTCGTTGTCGAAGCGGATGGGGACCGCGATCGCCCGGTAGGTGGTCTGGGCCGTGGAGACCGTCTCGAGCCGGACCGAGTCGCCCCCGAAGTGGCCCTGGGCCCACGAGATCAGCTCGGGGTCGTCCTCGAGGCGCACCTCGACGGCATCCGAGGCGGTCCAGCTGATCCGCCCGTCCCGCAGGCCCAGCATGCCCTCGTCGTCGGCGGGCAGGGTGCGCTGCATGGCGGTGAAGACCAGCTGGTCCGAGGCGGAGAAGGGCTCACCGGTCTCGGGATCGATGCCCTCCTGGGCGAGGATACGAAACTCCTGGACCGAACGCTTCAACGAGTCGTCGATCTGCCCGTTCATGACGGCGCGCTGCAGCAGGTAGGCCGTGGCACCGGACAGCAGCAGCGCCAGGGCGGTCAGCAGGACCAGCAGTCCGACCACGCGGGTGCGCACGGGCAGTGCGCTCCAGCGGCGGACCGGGCGCGCACGGCTCAGCAGGCCGCCGGTCCGGGAGGCATCCCGGCCAGGCGGGTGGGCGCGCGGGATCATGCGTGCCCGCCGGGGGACGCATCAGTCATCGTCGTCATGCCCGTCGTCGTCACCTTCATCCCCGTCGTCATCGTCATCGTCCCGGTCGTCATCATCGTCATCGGCGGGCGACTGCGGTGCCGGGGCGGGGACGGGCTGCGGGGCCGCCGGCGGGGCCTGGCGGGTGCGGGGCTGTGCGGCCTGGCTGTCGGAGCCGGTGTCCCCGGAGGACGCCGAGCCGCCGGAGGAACCCGCACGGGCCGGGGCAGACGTCTCCGGGGCGGGACGGGCGGAGATCCTCGCCCGGGAGACGGCCGGGCCGGATCCGTCCGTGCGGCCCGTGTCGCCCGATGTCCCGGCGGCCGAGGGTGTCCGGTCCTGCGGGGAGGACGGGGCGGTCGAGGCGTCGCCGGGGGAACCGGTCCCGGCCGCGGAGGGCGCGTTGTGCTGCTGCGCCGTCGGGGCATCCGTCACGGCGATCAGCGGGGCCAGTTCCACGGAGCTGGGCCGGGCCGCGAGGACCGCGACGCCCAGAGCCGCCACGACCGCCACCACCATCAGGACGACGGCGGCCTTCAATCCTCTGCCCGCGTTCTTCATGGCCATGATCCTTCCGCATCCGGATGAGCCGAAGATGAGAGACCGGCCCCGGTCGATGAGGAGAGGACGACCATCCGGCGGACGGGGGCCGACGCGGCGGGGGCCGACGCGGCGGGGGCGGACCGGCGGTGGCGGACCGGCAGGGTCACCCGGTCGGGGGATCGCCGTCCTGGTCCGCGTCCGGATCCGGGTCCTGCCCGGGGTCCGGAGCCCGGGCCTCGTCCACGGCCTGCTCGGCATCCAGCTCCAGGGCCAGGTCCAGGGCCTGGTCGAGGGTCTGGTCGAGGGCCAGGTCGAGGGTCTGGTCCAGGTCCGCCTCCGACTGCGCGTCCCCACCCTGCTCCGCCTGCGGGTCCGGGTCCTGCTCCGAGGAGGCGGCGTCCGCACGGAGGCGGGCCAGGGCGGCGCCCTCCTCGTCACCAGCCAGGTCCAGGGACTGCGCCAGCCCCAGCCAGGCCGCCATCCGCAGGTACCGGGCCGTGTCCTGCTGCTCCGTGATCATCCGGAACAGGGAGGCCGCCTCCTCGGCCCGCTCCTGCTCCAGGAGCACGTAGGCGGCGAACAGCTCGGCGTTGGAGGCCGCGGTGGTGTCCTGGGAGGCGGCGAACAGGTCCGCCGCCGTCAGCGCCGAGGACACCGCGGCCGGGCCCTGGCGCAGGGCCCACAGCCCGCGGGCACGGGTGTCCGTGAAGTCTGCCTCGTGCCACGCCGCGGAGGAGTCCTGGGCCAGGGCGATCGCCTCGTCCAGCAGGGCCACCCCCCGCTCCTGGCCCAGCTCGCACAGCACGTGGCCGAGGGCGTGCAGGGCCTGGGGCAGCACGGCCGGGTCGTCCTCGTCCTCGACCCGGCGGGCCAGCTCGACGGCCCGGGAGAACCGTTCTGCCGCGTCCTCGGCACGTTCCTGCCGGTTCAGCAGGGCCCCGGCCGCCAGGCACATCCGGGCGGCCTCGGCCAGGGACCCGGCCTCCTGGAACAGGCCCGACGCGCGGTCCCAGTGCTCCAGCGCCTCGTCCGGACGCCCCTGGTGACGGGCGGCGTGGCCCAGGTCCACGAGTGCCCGGGCCAGCCCGGGCAGCCGACGGGCGGCCTCCTCGCGGCGCACCAGTCCCGCCAGGACGCGCTCGGCGAGCGCGTGCTCCTCGGCCTCGAGCAGCTGGTGCCCCAGGGCCAGGGTGAGGTCCGAGGCCTCCGGCACCTCGCCCTGCTCGGCCTGGGCGACCGCGACCTTCCAGGCGAGGATGGAGGACTGCTGGTCGCCGGCGTCGTGCGCCAGGCCCGCCAGCAGCGCAGCCGCCGACGCCGCGCCCTTCCGGACCCCGGCGGCGGCGTGCAGCTCCACGGCGCGCAGCGCGTCGGCCGCTGCCTGGGCCGCGTCACCGAGCTCGTGGGCGACCACAGCCTTGAGCATCCACATGGCCGCGCGGACCGCGCGGTTGGCCTTGCCGGCCAGCACCTCGTCCGCGACCTCCGCCGCGCTCTCGGGCTCATGGGACATCAGGTGGACGTGGGCCAGGAACATCCGGGTCGAGGACAGGGACTCCGGGGCCACGGCGATCCCGGCGCCCACCCGGGCGTCCAGGATGTCCAGGCACTCCTCGAGCAGGTCCACCGCCGGATCCAGGCGGCCGTCCTCCACGTTGCGCACCGCCAGCGCCACCAGCACGTCCGGCAGGACGGTGTCCACGGAGCGCGCGGACCGGGCGCGCTCGGCCTCCAGCAGGCCCTCCAGCACGGTGGCCTCGAACGACTCCGGTTCGCGCAGCAGCATGGTGCCCAGCTCGGACTCCATCCGGGCCTGGTGGGGATACCCGGCCTCCACCAGCAGCTGGGAGCGCTCCGCGATGTACCGGGTGGCCGCGGCATGGTCGCCCTGCATCTCCGCCACCGAGGCCAGTGCGCGCAGCAGTCCGGCCCGGTTGAACGGGTCCTGGCCGCCGCGGGCCTGCAGACCGGCGCGGGCCGCGCGCCCGGCCAGGGCCAGGTCCTCCGCGTAGGCGGCCTCGTAGGAGGCGTCCAGCCAGCCGCGGGCCGTCTCCGGGTCGTCCTGGGAGTTGGTCAGCGAGCGCCGGGCCAGCACGGCGCCCAGCCGCGGCGCCAGGTCCTCGGGCAGGCCCGGGGTGGGCGTGTCCTCCTCGCTCACGACCGGCCCTCCCTTCTCTCGAATCCAGTGGTATGCGTGCACAGCCCACCCAGTATTCCAGAGACGCGGGGGAGGGGCGGGGTCGGCGCCCGCGGCCTCCTAGACTGGAGTCCATGGATTTCGACACCAGGGCGGGTGCCTACGGAGTGATCGTCCAGGACGGAGCCCTGTTGCTGAGCCTGTGGCAGGGGCCGCGTGAGGCGATCTGGACGCTGCCCGGCGGCAGGATCGAGCTGGGGGAGCAGCCCGAACAGGCCTGCCTGCGCGAGATCGAGGAGGAGACCGGGTACACGGCCCGCCTCGACGGCCTGCTCGGTGTCATCAGCCGCACCATCGACCCGGAGCACCGGACCCATGCCACGCGGCGCTCCCTGCTGGCGGTCCAGGTGCTGTACCGGGCCGAGATCGTCTCCGGCCGGCTGCGCGCCGAGGTCGGGGGGTCATCCATCGACGCCGCGTGGCTTCCGCTGGACGAGCTGCACCGGTACCGGACCTCCCCGCACGTGCACCATGCCCTCGACCTGGCCGGGGTGCGCCGATGAGGCGCGCCGCGCCGGGCTGGGCCGCCGCGAGTCTCGCCCTCACCGTGACCCTGGCCGGGTGCACTCCCGCGGACTCCGGCCCGGGCGCCACCGCCTCCTCGACGGCGGGACCGGTGACGGTGGTCGGGGGAACCCGGCCCGAGGAGCAGCTCCTGGCCCGCGTCGCGGTCCGGCACCTGCAGAACCACGGTGTCAACGCCGTCATGGGCGAGCCCTCGACCGTCCCCTGGGGTGCCGCCGGAGACCAGCAGGTGGCGATCGTCGACTCGCTCGCCATGGCCTCCGAGGTCGCCCCCGCGGCCCTGGCCGGCCCGGTCCCGACGCCGTCCCCGTCACCGACGGCGTCGGCCGCGCCCACCGCGGGCGCCTCCCCGGCGACCGGTGGGCCGTCCCCGGGCACCGGGTCACCCACCCGCACGGCGAGCCCCACGGACCCGGCCCCGGCCTCCCCGACCGGTCACCCGACCGCCACCGGCACCGCCACGCCGCTGCCGGACGGCGCCCCGGCCTCCGACGCCGCGGGCACCACGGCCATCGTGGTGGACCACCTGCCCGAGGGCACCGAGGTCATCGGGGAGTCCGCCGGGACGTTGCGGCTGCAGGCCGTGACCACGACGGCCACGGCCGGCCTGTACTCGATGGAGGAGCTGGGCGACCTCAACGGCCTGTGCGACCGGATGGTCTTCACCCCCGAGGCCGCCGGGGCCCTCGAGACCCGTCGGCTCGAGGTCCTGGCCGGCTGCGAACCGGACGAGTGGATCGCGCCGGGCGAGGACGGACCGGCCGCCGACCTGGTGACGGGACGGGCCGACGTCGCCATGCTCTACGGCACCGATCCAGCGATCGCCGACCACGCCCTGGTGCCCCTGGGCGACCCCGAGCGGATCCTGCCCGAGGGCCGGGTCCTGCTCGTGGCCGATCCTCAGGACGTGCCCGGCACCGCGACCGGAGCGCTGGGCGAGCTCGCCGGACAGCTGAGCGGGGAGCACCTGGCCGAGCTGCAACGGCTCTCCGCCGGCCCGGACGCCCTGCCGCCCGAGGAGGCCGCCCAGTACTGGTTGGTGTCGGCCGGCCTGGAGCAGGCACCGGAGCGCTGGTTCTAGGGGCCGGATTCCCGTCTTCCCGGTGGGTGATACGCGCCAAGTCGCGCCCTGCGGTGGGAGGATGGTGGGCATGGCAAAGACACGGACCGGTCAGATCAAGCAGTCCTCCAAGCTCCTGAACGTGCGGTACGACGTGCGCGGGCCGATCCTCGAGGAGGCCCAGCGCATGGAGGCGGCCGGCCACCGCATCATGAAGCTGAACATCGGCAACCCCGCCCCCTTCGGCTTCGAGGCCCCGGACGCGATCCTCAAGGACATGGTCTCCCACCTGCCGCACGCGCAGGGATACTCCGACTCCCAGGGCATCTACTCGGCCCGGACCGCGGTCAGCCAGTACTACCAGTCGCGCGGGATCATGGGCATCGAGGTGGAGGACATCTTCATCGGCAACGGCGTCTCCGAGCTGATCTCCATGGTGCTGCAGGCCCTGGTCGACGACGGCGACGAGGTGCTCATCCCCGCCCCGGACTACCCGCTCTGGACCGGCGCCACCACGCTGTCCGGCGGGCGTGCCGTGCACTACCGCTGCATGGAGGAGGAGGGCTGGGCCCCGGACCTGGAGGACATCGAGGCCCGGATCACCGACCGCACCAAGGCGATCGTCATCATCAACCCGAACAACCCCACCGGGGCGGTGTACTCCCGCCAGGTGCTCTCCGGGATCGTGGAGATCGCCCGCAAGCACAACCTGGTGTTGATGAGCGACGAGATCTACGAGAAGATCCTCTACGACGGTGCCCGTCACATCAACGCCGCCGGACTGTCCGACGACGTCCTCACCCTGACGTTCTCCGGGCTGTCCAAGGCGTACCGCGTGGCCGGGTACCGGGCCGGCTGGGTAGCGATCTCCGGGCCGAAGCACCGCGCCACGGACTTCATCGAGGGGCTCACCCTGCTCTCCAACATGCGCATGTGTGCCAATGTCCCGGGCCAGCACGCCATCCAGACCGCCCTGGGCGGTTACCAGTCCATCAACGACCTCATCCTGCCCGGCGGACGGCTGCTCGAGCAGCGCAACACCGCCCAACGGCTGCTGGCCGAGATCCCCGGCGTCACCGTGCAGCCCGCCCACGGCGCGCTCTACCTGTTCCCGCGGCTGGACCCGGAGGTCTACGAGATCGAGGACGACGAGCAGTTCGTCATCGAGCTGCTGCGCGCCCAGAAGATCCTCGTCTCCCACGGCCGGGCCTTCAACTACCCGGACACGGACCACTTCCGGCTGGTCACGCTGCCCAACGTCCGGGACCTGGAGATCGCGATCGAACGCATCGCCGACTTCCTGGAGGAATACCGTGAGCGCTAAGAAGCACGTGATGGACTTCGAGGGACCACCCTGGGAGCTGCTGCGCGCCCGGACCCGCGACGGGGTCATCAAGGGACCCGCGGACATCCATCCCGACTCCAAACCGGGGTACCTGGGCGGCAGGGCCGAGGGGGAGGCCACCCTGGCCATCCGCGCCGAACGGCTCTCGCAGCTGCAGGAGCTGCTCTACGCCAACGGCGTGTCCGGCAACGGCAAGGGTGCCTCCGTGCTGCTGGTGGTCCAGGCCATGGACACCGCCGGCAAGGGCGGGATCATGCGCAACGTGGCGGGTGCCATGGACCCCCAGGGGGTGGAGACCGCGGCCTTCAAGGCCCCCACCGAGGAGGAGAGGAGCCACCACTTCCTGTGGCGGGTCCGCAAGCACCTGCCCGACCCCGGTTTCGTGGCGGTCTTCGACCGGTCCCACTACGAGGACGTGCTGATCCACCGGGTGCGGCAGCTGACCTCACTGCACACGATCGAGCGGCGGTACGAGGAGATCCGGCGGTTCGAGCGGGACCTGGCGGAGCGCAACACGCGGATCGTCAAGGTCATGCTGCACATCACCAAGGAGGAGCAGCAGGACCGGCTGGCCGAACGGCTGGACCGTCCGGACAAGTTCTGGAAGTACGCACCCGGTGACGTGGACGAGCGCGCCCACTGGGACGAGTACATGGACGCCTACCGGGTCGCGATCGAGGAGACGGACGCGGACCACGCCCCGTGGTTCATCGTCCCGGCCAACCGCAAGTGGTACTCACGGATCGCCGTCCAGGAGCTGCTGATCACCGCCCTGGAGTCGCTGGAACTGCAGTGGCCGCCCGCGGACTTCGACGTGGCCCTGGAGAAGCGGCGGCTGGCGGAGAGCTGACCCGGGCGGCCGGGGGACCGGCGCCGGTGGGTGGACGGTGGCGCCGCGGCCTGTCGTCCCCGCCGGTTGAGCGCTGTGGGCGAACACCCCTTGCGGCACCCCCGGGGGCACCGGTCTAGGGTGGGATGACAGACCGATCCATCCGCTCTCCAGGAGGTACCGACATGACCGGACAGCAGTTGCAGGGACAGACCATCGCCTTCCTCGCCACCCGGGGCGTGGAGCAGGTCGAGCTCACCTCGCCGTGGGAGGCCGTCAAGGCCGCCGGCGGCCAGCCGGTGCTCGTCTCCCCCGAGTCCGACTCCATCACCGCGATGAACGGGGACTGGGAGCACGGCGACTCCTTCCCCGTGGACCACCAGGTCGGCTCCGTCTCCTCCGGGCAGTTCGATGCGCTCGTGATGCCCGGTGGCACCCTGAACGCCGACGCGCTGCGGGCCGACCAGGACGTCCAGGCGTTCGTGCGCGGCTTCTTCGAGGAGCACAAGCCGGTGGCCGCCATCTGCCACGCGCCCTGGACCCTCATCAGTGCCGGGGTGGTCTCCGGCCGGAAGCTCACCAGCTACCACTCCCTGTCCGAGGACCTGCAGAACGCCGGTGCCACCTGGGTGGACGAGGAGGTCGTGGTCGACCAGGGCCTGACCACCAGCCGGAACCCGGGCGACCTGGAGGCGTTCAACGCCAAGCTCGTGGAGGAGTTCGCCGAGGGCAGGCACGCCGGCCAGACGGCCTGAGCCGTCGGCACGACGACACATTCCGGCCCCGGCCGGACCCGCAGGTCGCGGGTCCTGCCGGGGCCGGCGGCGTGGGTGCCTCAGCCCGTGAACAGGGCGGAGGCCTTCAGGGCCGTCTGGACCAGCCCGTAGGCCAGTGCGGCGATGACGATCAGGGCCAGGACGAGGGCAGTCGTCCGGTAGGCACCGCCGGTGCCGGCCGGTTCCCGGGTGACCGGGGCGGCGCCGCCCGCGGTGCTGCTGCCTGCGTTGGGTGTGCTCACTGGACGTACTCCTTCTCGCGGTCCCGGCCCTCCGGGACGTGGTGCTTGGGGTGGACGGGGCGGACCAGGAGGTTGGCGAGGAAGCCGATCGCGAGCAGCCCGACCATGATGTAGAGCGAGAGCGAGTACAGGCTGGCGCCGGTCAGCCCGCTGTCCGCCTGGGCCTCGATCACGCTGTTGACGATCAGGGGACCGGCGATGCCCGCCGCCGACCAGGCGGTCAGCAGCCGGCCGTGGATGGCTCCCACCTGGAAGACCCCGAACAGGTCCTTCAGGTAGGCCGGGATGGTGGAGAAGCCTCCGCCGTAGAAGGACAGGATGACCATCGTGGCGAGGATGAACACGACCACGTTGGCCCCTCCCATCAGGGCGATGACGAGGTACAGCGCCAGTCCGACGCCGAGGTACATCATGTAGTTGTTCTTCCGGCCCCAGGAGTCCGAGGTGGCGGACCAGACGAAGCGGCCGGCCATGTTGGCCAGGGACAGCAGTCCCACGAAGCCCGCCGCCGCCGCCGGGGTGATCCAGTCGAAGTAGTCCTGGATCATGGGAGCGGCGTTCTCCAGGATGCCGATGCCGGCGGTGACGTTGCAGAACAGCACGATCCACAGCAGCCAGAACTGGGGCGTGCGGATCGCCGAGTCCGCGGACACGTTCGCCGTCGTCTGCATCGGCTTGGCGGCCGCCGTCGAGGGGTCCCAGCCGGCGGGCGTCCAGTCCGGGTGCGGGACGCGGATCACGATCGCCCCGAGGGAGATGACGACGGCGTAGACGGCGGCCAGGGTCAGGAAGGTCTGCAGCAGGCCCGCCTCCAGGTTCGCGGGATCGGTGCCGCCGCCGAAGAGGGCCATGAGGCTGTTGGACAGGGGGCTGGCGATCAGGGCGCCACCGCCGAAGCCCATGATGGCCAGCCCCGTGGCCAGCCCGGGCCGGTCCGGGAACCACTTCATCAGCGTGGACACCGGGGAGATGTACCCGATGCCCAGGCCGATGCCGCCCACCACGCCGTAGCCGAGGTAGACCAGCCAGAGCTGCCCCGTGGCGATGCCGAGGCTGGCGACGAGGAACCCGGCCACCCAGAAGGTCCCGGCCACGACCATGGACTTGCGCGGTCCCGACCGTTCCACCCAGGTACCTCCGAAGGCGGCGGCCAGGCCGAGCATGGCGATGGCCACGGAGAAGATCCACCCGACGGCGACCTCACCGGTGTCGAAATGTCCCATCATGGGGATCTTGAAGACGCTGAACGCGTACACCTGGCCGATGCAGAGGTGGATGGCCAGGGCCGCCGCGGGGATCAGCCATCGGTTGAACTGCCGGGGGGCGATGATGGCCTCCCGATCGAGGATGCTGGGCATGGTGGTGCGGTCCCTCTCCGGGTGGCCGCTCGGGGGCGGGTGCGCGGGTCGACGGACCGGAACGGGTCCGTCCGGAATGGTGCGCTGTGATCTGGACCACCGCGTGAGACGTTACCTACAGGTAATCGCCCGGTCAATGCGCCCCGCCGCCGGCGTGCCCGAACACGGGGCGGGCCCTTCGCCGAGTCCCGCCGCGGCGGCCGGTTCAGGCCCCGGCCGGACCGGTGTCCGCACCCGCCCCGGCGGCCCGGGCCCGGACCTCCTGGAGGCGCTGGCGGGCACCGTCCAGCCAGGCCTCGCACCGGTCGGCCAGGGCCTCGCCCCGCTCCCACAGCGCCAGGGACTCCTCCAGCCCGGCACCGCCGGTCTCGAGCCGGGTCACGGTCTCGACCAGCTCGGCCCGGGCCTGTTCGTAGCTCATCCGTGCGATGTCCGAGGTGTCCGCGGCGGAGAACCCCTCCACGGCGGTGGCCTCGGCGGCCCCGTCCTGGCCGGCGGGGGTGGTGCTGGGGGTGCTCATCGGGTCTCCTCTGTGCTGCTCTGGGCGCTGCTCTCGGGGCCCAGGGTGGTTCCGGTGGTGGTGGCGGCGATGCGTCCGGCGGCCACCAGGATGTCCAGGGCGTCACCGGGGGAGACCTGGCCGGCGTCGCGCACCACCCGGCCTCCGTGCTGGACCACGGCGTACCCGCGGTCCAGGGTGTGCTGGGGGGACAGCGAGCGCACGCGGGCCCGCAGGTGCCCCACCGCGTCGTGCTCGCGGTCCAGCTGCCCGGCCAGGGACGTCCGGGCGCGCTCGCGCCACCGCTCCAGGTCGTCCGTCCGCTCGGACATCATCCGTTCCGGGTTCGCCAGCACGGGCCGGGTGCGCAGCGACTGCAGCTGCTGCGCCTCGTGCAGCACGAGCCGCTCCACCCCCGAGGCCAGCCGCGACCGCGCACCGGCGATCGCCTCGCGCTCCACCGCGGCGTCCGGGACGATCCGCTTGGCCGCGTCCGTGGGGGTGGAGGCCCGCAGGTCGGCGACGTCGTCCAGCACGGGCCGGTCCGCCTCGTGCCCGATGGCCGAGACCACCGGCGTTTGGGTGCCCGCCACGGCACGCACCAGGGACTCGTCCGAGAACGGCAGCACGACCTCCTCGAGGGCGCCTCCGCCGCGGGCGATGACGATGACGTCCACCTCCGGGTGCGCGTCCAGCTCGGCGACGGCGGCCATCACCTCGCGCGGCGCGTTCGCCCCCTGCACGGCCACCTCGCGGACCTCGAAGCGGGCGGCGGGCCAGCGCAGGTGGGTGTTGCGCATGACGTCCTTCATCGCGTCCGAGTCACGGCCGGTCACCAGCCCGATGAGCTGCGGCAGGACCGGCAGCGGCTTCTTGCGCTCCGGGGAGAACAACCCCTCCGCCTCCAGCGCGCGGCGCAGCTTCTCCACGCGGGCCAGCAGGTCGCCGAGGCCGACCGGGCGCATGGCCGAGGCGATCATGCTCAGCTTGCCGGTCTTGGTGTAGAAGCTCGGCTTCACGCAGGCCACCACGCGCGAGCCCTGCTCGACCGTGCCGTCCAGGGTGGCGGCGACGTTGCGCCACGCGGTCACCGGCAGCGAGTAGTCCGCGTCCAGGTCCCGCAGGGTCATCCAGGCGTTGCCGCGGATCACCTTGAACTCGATCAGCTGGCCCTCGATCCACGCCTGGGGCGCCCGCTCGAAGTACCGCTTGAGGTTCTCCGAGAGCACTCGCAGCGGCCAGGGGGCATCGGGGGCGGTCTCCGCCGCGGTGGCGGGAGGCGAACCGGCTGCCAGGGGCTCGTCCATGCGGGGCGGATCCTCTCCACGGGTGTCGACGGGTGGGTGCCGACGGGTGGCGTCGTTCCCCTTAGTTCTATCAGTAGGCTGGGCCGCGATAACCCCACCGGTGAACGGAGCCGCGATGCGCACGGTGCTCTCCCTCGTCCTGGCCGTGCTCGCCGGACTGCTCGCGTCCCTGGCCCTGGCCGGGGCCCGCCTCGAGGCCCTGGTCCACACCCCCGGACCCCTCCAGCGGATCGCCGGGCCCCTGTCCGAGGACCCCGGGCTGCGCGCCGCACTGCCCGGCCAGGTGACGTCCCTGGTGCGGGAGAACCTGCCGGCGCAGCTCCCGCCCTTCCTCCGGGAGGGACTGATGGACCTGGCGGAAGGCGCGGCGGACGGTCTCGTGCATGACGACCGCTTCCCCGGCGCCTGGTCGCAGACGCTGGAGCAGACCCGCGTGGAGTGGGTGGAGCGGCTCGAGGTGGTCGAGGCCGGGACGGCCGGGTCCGCCGATGCCACCGTGCACCTGCACCTGGCCCCGCTGGCCGACCTCGGCGTGGACCGGTTGTCCGAGTCCGTCGAGATGTTCCCCGGCGGGGAGTCCGTCGGCCGGGCCGTCCGGGAGGGTGCCGAACAGGCGCTCGCGGACCTGCAGGATCCGGTCACCGCGGACGACGCCGGGGCCTCACCCCTGGTGGTCGACCTCAACGTCCCGGATCCGGCGGAGGTCAACGGCCAGCGGCTCGCCCAGGCGGTGTCCCTGCTGCCGCAGTGGCCCTGGCTGGCCGGCGGGGCCGTCGCCGCGGGCCTGCTGGCCCTGCTGACCGCGCCGCGCGGGCGGCGCTGGGCAGTGCTGGTCGCCGCCGGTGGGACCGCGGTGCTGGCCGGGGTCATCGGCTGGTGGGCACTGGGCCGGCTGGAGGTGACCGGTGTGACCGGCCTGGCGCGCATCGCCGCCGAGTCCCTCACCGAGGGTGTCCGCCAGTACGCCGTGCCGGACACGGTCCTGCTGATGGCCGGCGGCGCCGTCGTGGCGGCCCTGGGCGTGCTCGCCGGACTGTTCTCCCGGGGACGGGCCGGCCGGCGGCGCTGAGGCGTCCATCACCCCCGGTGGCCAGTGGGTGCCCGCTCGGTAGAATGGCCCATATGTCTGCCGTCCCCTCTGTCTCGTCCATGCCTGCCGCGATGCCGACCGCATCCGCCAGCGCTGCCCCCGTCGCCGTCGGGATGCCCCACGTGCCCCGCGCCCGCCGCACCCGCGAGGACGTGGAGGCCGCCGCCGTCGTGGACGGTGACAAGAAGGTCCTGCTGGCCGCGCCGCGCGGGTACTGCGCGGGCGTGGACCGCGCCGTGGTGGCCGTGGAGAAGGCGCTCGAGCACCACGGGGCGCCCGTGTACGTGCGCAAGGAGATCGTCCACAACCGCCACGTGGTGGAGACCCTGGAGCAGCAGGGCGTGGTCTTCGTGGAGGAGCTGGACGAGGTGCCCGAGGGCTCGCTGACCGTGTTCTCCGCGCACGGCGTGTCCCCGGCCGTGGTCAACGAGGCCGCGGACCGGGGCCTCAGGACGATCGACGCCACCTGCCCGCTGGTCACCAAGGTCCACCGTGAGGCCGTGCGCTTCGCCCGGCAGGACCGGCGCATCCTCCTCATCGGCCACGAGGGCCACGAGGAGGTCGAGGGGACCTACGGCGAGGCGCCCGAGCACACCACCGTCATCAACAACCCCGACGAGGCCCGGACGGTCCAGGTCGAGGACCCGGACAACCTGATCTGGCTGTCCCAGACCACGCTCTCCGTGGACGAGACGCTGGAGATCGTGTCCATCCTGCGCGAGCGGTTCCCCAACCTGCAGGATCCGCCCTCGGACGACATCTGCTACGCCACCTCGAACCGCCAGGCCGCGATCAAGAAGATCTCCCCGCAGTGCGACCTGATGATCATCGTGGGCTCGGCGAACTCGTCGAACTCGGTCCGCCTCAAGGAGGTCGCCCTGGAGTACGGTGCGCGGCGCGCCGAGCGCGTGGACTTCGCCCACCAGGTGGACGAGTCCTGGTTCGAGGGCGCGGCCACGGTGGGCCTGTCCTCCGGCGCCTCCGTGCCCGAGGTCCTCGTGCAGGACGTGCTGCGGCTGCTGGCCGAGTACGGCTACGGGGCCGTGGAGGAGGTCGTCACGGCCGAGGAGGACATCATCTTCTCGCTGCCGAAGGAACTGCGCGCCGAGATGAAGAAGGTCGGGGACACCGACCGCTCCCTGGGCGGCCGCAACCGCACCCCCAAGGGCTGATGCCGGACAGTGCCCCGGCGGCCGTCCACCTGGTCCTGATGGGGATCTCCGGCTCGGGCAAGACCACCCTCGCCGAGGGGCTCGCCACCCGTCTGGGCCGGCCCTACGCGGAGGCGGACCGCTTCCACCCGCCGGCGAACATCGAGAAGATGGCCGCCGGCATCCCGCTGACCGACGAGGACCGCTGGCCCTGGCTGGACACCCTCCGGGACTGGATGGACGCCCAGTCCGGCTCCGGCGGGACGATCGTGACCTGCTCGGCCCTGAAGCGCGCCTACCGTGACCTGTTGCGGCAGGCGTCCGGCCGGGTCGTGTTCCTGCACGTCATCTCCGACCCCGCCGTCATCACCGAGAGGATGATGCACCGCCCGGGACACTTCATGCCCGCGTCCCTGGTGCCCAGTCAGCTCGCGACCCTCGAGGCCCTCGGCGAGGACGAGGACGGCATGGTCCTGGAGAACTCCGGTACGGTGGACGGGCTCGTCCAACGGGCCCTGGACCTGGTCGAACGTCTCTGAGCGGACCGTCCCGAGGGCCTGTCGCCGACGAGCGTCAACCCCCGTGCGCAGACGTCCCCACACCCCGGGACCGTCCGTGCTGCATTCGACGATCCGAAGGCCCCACCCATGACCATCGACGACTGGACCCCCACGCTGGGGGCCGGCGCACTGCTGGGGATCGCCGCCGCGGCGATCATCCTGCTGCTGTTCCTCATCATGTACCTGCGGATGCACGCGTTCCCCGCGCTCGTCCTCGTCAGCCTCCTCACGGCCTTCGCGGCGGGCATCCCGCCGTCCCTGGTGGTCTCCACCGCGACCGCGGGCTTCGGCAGCACCCTGGCCACGGTCGCCCTCCTCGTGGGCCTGGGCGCCATGCTCGGCAGGCTGGTGGAGATGTCCGGCGGCGCCAAGGTCCTCGCGGACACGCTGATCGGCTGGTTCGGGGAGAGACGCGCCCCCTTCGCCCTGGGCGTCGCCTCCCTGCTGTTCGGCTTCCCCATCTTCTTCGACGCCGGCCTGGTCGTGATGCTGCCCGTCGTCTTCGCCGTGGCACGCCGCCTGGGCGGGTCGGTGCTGACCTACGGACTGCCCGTGGCCGGTGCCTTCTCGGTGATGCACGTCTACCTCCCGCCGCACCCCGGACCGGTCTCGGCCGCGACCTTCTTCGAGGCGAACGTGGGCCTGGTGATGGTCTTCGGCCTGGTGGTGGCCCTGCCCACCTGGTACCTGACGAGCTACCTCTTCGGGCGCTGGGCCGGCCGGCGCTGGGTGCTCCCGGTGCCGGACATCCTCGGCCACGCCGATGAGGCCCACGAGCAGAACCCGCCGCGGTTCTCCACCGTGGTCATGGTGCTGCTGCTGCCGATGATCCTGATCTTCCTCAACACCGGGCTCGACACGCTCCACCGCAGCGGCGTCCTGCCCGAGGGGACCAGCGAGGCCACCTGGTTCCAGGTGCTGCGGGTCCTGGGCGAGACCCCGGTGGCCCTGCTGATCACCCTCATCGTGGCCATGGTCGTCCTGGGGCGTGCCCGGGGCACCGACAAGGCCGTCATCGAGAGGACGCTCGAGGGTGCGCTCGGGCCGGTGTGCTCCGTCATCCTGGTCACCGGCGCCGGCGGCATGTTCGGTTCCGTGCTGCGGGCCTCCGGCATCGGCAACGCCCTGGAGGACTCCCTGGCGGACCTCGGGGTGCCGCTGATCCTGGCCGGCTTCCTCATCGCGGCCATCCTGCGCATCGCCCAGGGCTCGGCCACCGTGGCCCTGACCACCGCGGCCGGACTCGTCAGCGCCGGTGTGGCCGCCGCCGACTACAACCCCGTCCAGCTGGCCGCCATGGTGCTCGCCGTCGGGGCCGGCTCCGTGGTGGCCTCGCACGTCAACGACTCCGGTTTCTGGCTGGTCGGACGATTCTTCGACATGGACGTGAAGACCACCCTGAAGACCTGGACCGTGCTCGAGACCCTGATCGGCCTCATGGGCTTCGCCATCGCCTGGACGATCTTCGCGATCGCCGGCGCCGTGGGCTGACCGCCGCGCGGGCACGGCACCACCCGCCCATGACGAAGGCCCCGGTTCCGAACGGAACCGGGGCCTTCGTCACCTGTCCACCGTCCCCGGGGACGGGGGAGGCCCGCCGGTCAGGCGGAGCCGGACGCGGTGGTGCCGGTCAGCCGCGCGCGGCGCCCGAGGACCGGCGGCGGCTGCGGTTGCCGCGGCTGCGGCCACCGGCGCGCTCGCCCGAGCCGTCCCGGGAGCCGGCGCCCTCGGCGTAGTGGCCGCCGCGACCGGACTCGGAGGTGTAGACCCGCCCGCCCGACGACGGCGCGCCGGCCGAGGACCCCGCGCGGCGGTTGCCGGGACGGCCGGTGCCGCGGGAGCCCTGACCGGACTGGTGCTGGCCGGAGCCGTCCCGGCGGGCCTGGCCCTGGCCGGAGCGGCCCGAGGCCGGGGACTCGGTGCCCGGCTGGCCCGCACGCTGGCCGGACGCCTGGCCGCCGCGGGTGCGGCCGGCGTCGTTCCCGGCGGTGCGGCCACCCTGGCCGCCGCGACCACGGCCACCCCGGGAGCCACCGGAACGCTGGCCGGCGGACTGACCGCGACCGCCGCCCTGCTGGCCCTGCCCGGACTGCGCGGCCTGGGCGGTGGGGGTGGACACGGCGAGCAGCTTCTCCAGCTCGGCCTGCTCCAGGAAGGTCCGTGGGCCGGGGGCCAGCTGGTCCAGCAGGGGCTCGGAGGCGCCGTCGGCGTGCACGGTGGGGGTGATCTTCGCGGCCCGCATCAGGGAGCGGACCTCGTTGCGCTGGTCATGTCCGGCCAGGGTGATCACGGTGCCGGCCTGCCCGGCGCGCGCGGTGCGGCCCGAGCGGTGCAGGTAGGCCTTGTGCTCCGTGGGCGGGTCGGAGTGGATCACCAGGGCCACGTCGTCCACGTGGATGCCGCGGGCGGCGATGTCCGTGGCGACCAGCGTTCCCGCGGTGCCGTTGTGGAAGGCGTCCAGGTTGCGGGTACGGGCGTTCTGGGAGAGGTTGCCGTGCAGTTCCAGGGCGGAGACGCCGCGCTGGCGCAGCTGCTTGGCGGCCTTCTTGGCACCGTACTTGGTGCGGGTGAACACGATGGTCCGGCCCGGGGCGGCGCAGAGGTTGGCCAGGGTGGACAGCTTGGCATCCCCGTCCACGGCCACCACGTGGTGGTCCATCCGGGCCACGGGGGAGACCGCGGAGTCGGCCTCGTGGACCACCGGGTTCTTGAGGTACTTCTTGACCAGCACGCCCACCCCGTCGTCCAGGGTGGCGGAGAACAGCATCTTCTGGGCCGGTGCGGGGACCTTGTCCAGGATCTTGCGGACCATCGGCAGGAAGCCCATGTCCGCCATGTGGTCCGCCTCGTCGATGATGAGGACCTCGACGCCGGACAGGTCCACGTGGCCCTGTCCCATCAGGTCCAGCAGACGGCCGGGGCAGGCCACCAGGACGTCGACGCCGCGCTGCAGCGCCTTGACCTGCGGGTTCTGGCCGACGCCACCGAAGATGGTCAGCGAGGACAGGCCGGTGTGCGCGCCGAGGGGCTCGAAGGACTCCGCGAGCTGGAGGGCCAGCTCGCGGGTGGGGGCCAGCACGAGGGACCGCGGGCGGCGGGCCTGCGCCGGGCGGCCG